>Ga0247843_1000701_pt1 | contig 77143 bp, 80 predicted proteins | sample LaCruzMarch2017__FD_192420 | JGI IMG/M metagenome (GOLD analysis project Ga0247843, IMG submission 192420) | Freshwater microbial communities from meromictic Lake La Cruz, Castile-La Mancha, Spain - LaCruzMarch2017_8m | ecosystem: Environmental > Aquatic > Freshwater > Lake | place: Spain...
GCCGGCAGGGCAATACCTTCGGCATGGTCGGCATGGCGCTGGCCGTAGGCGTCACCCTGCTGACGCTATGGTCCACAGGCACGCTGGATACGCTGACCCTCGGCCTGATCGCGGGTGCCGTGGTGATTGGCGGCGGTGCGGGGATGCTGATCGCCGGCCGCGTGCAGATGACCCAGATGCCGCAGCTGGTGGCGGCCTTCCACAGCCTCGTCGGGATGGCCGCCTGTCTGGTGGCCATCGGGGCCGTCTATGCGCCCGAGAGCTTCGGCATCGCCACGGCGGACGGGGGCATCAAGACCCTGTCGATCATCGAACTGGCCCTGGGCGTGGCCATCGGGGCGGTGACCTTCACCGGCTCGGTCATCGCCTTTGCCAAGCTGAACGGAAACATGAGCGGCGCGCCGATCATCCTGCCGGCGCGGCACCTGATCAACATCGCCCTGGCCTGTGGTCTGGTCTTCCTGATCGGGGTCATGATCGGCACGGGCGGGACGGCGGTCTGGGCCTTCTGGGGCATCTTCGTGATCGCCCTGATCCTCGGTGCGACCCTGATCATCCCGATCGGCGGAGCCGACATGCCGGTGGTGGTGTCGATGCTCAACTCCTACTCCGGCTGGGCCGCGGCGGCGCTGGGCTTCACGCTCGAGAACATCGCCCTGATCATCACCGGGGCGCTGGTGGGCAGCTCGGGGGCGATCCTGAGCTACATCATGTGCAAGGGGATGAACCGCAGCTTCTTCAGCGTCATTCTGGGCGGTTTCGGCGGCGAAAGCGGCCCGGCGGGCGAGGCCCATGTCGAGACCCGGCCGGTCAAACAGGGCAGCGCCGAGGACGCGGCCTTCATCATGAAGAACGCCTCCAAGGTCATCATCGTCCCCGGCTACGGCATGGCCGTGGCCCAGGCCCAGCATGCGCTGCGCGAAATGGCCGACAAGCTGAAGGAGGAGGGGGTCGAGGTGAAATACGCTATCCACCCCGTCGCCGGCCGTATGCCCGGCCACATGAACGTCCTGCTGGCCGAGGCCAATGTGCCCTATGACGAGGTGTTCGAGCTGGAGGACATCAACTCGGAGTTCAGCTCCTGCGACGTGGCCTTCGTCATCGGGGCCAATGACGTCACCAACCCGGCCGCCAAGACCGATCCGAAGTCGCCGATCTACGGCATGCCGATCCTCGACGTGGAGAATGCGGGCACGGTGCTGTTCATCAAGCGCGGCATGGCGGCGGGCTATGCGGGCGTGGAGAACGAGCTGTTCTTCCGGGACAATACGATGATGCTGTTCGCGGATGCGAAGAAGATGGTCGAGGGGATTGTGAAGGCGTTGTGATGTTGTCCGCCAGCCCGGAGATTGAAGACGTCATCAAGGCAGTCGGCGAGATCACCCAGCTCCTTGAGCGCCACGGTGGCGAGAACATTGCCGCCCGGATCAGCAAGACGTGCGGACGTCTTTCCGAGGGTGACCTGGACGCACTGGCGACGCTATTGGCCGAGACAACGGGCGGAATGGGTTCCCTGAACGACTTCGGTTTTGGGCCCGAGGCTGAACGGAGGGTGACGCACCTCAAGTTTGCGCTCACCGAGATCGCTGCGGAGAAATGCCGGGTCGCGATGCGCCGTCACGGCCTTGAAGTCTGGCGCTAGGCCGCCGCAGTCGCCGGCCGCAGCGCGCCGGTGGCCTCCATCGTCATCCGGGCGTTGATGGCGTCGATGTCGCAGCCGTTCGGCCAGGTCGGGACGCCCATTTCGATAAATACCCGCGCGAAGAAGGCCGGGTCGCGGAGGGGTTCAGTCATCGGACCCAGATTCACGAACTCGCTGAGGTCGATCACGCCCATGGTGTCGTCGTCGAAAACGATTTCCAGCCTGTAGTCTTCGAGCGCCTTCACGCGCCGGGCGCGCACCAGTTTGATCTCACTCATCCTCAAGCCCTTCGATCTTGAAGGTCGGCTGTCCGTTCGCCGCCAGTTCCCAGTTGCGCATCAGTTCGGCCCGGTTCTTCATGATCCATTCTACCACATATCGGGCTTCCCGACGCGGGAGGCTTCCAGCGATGACCCGTCCCGTCCGGATGTCGAACAGCGCCTCGGTTCCACCGTGCGCCGCATGCAGGTGAGGCGGGGCGTGATCGAAGAAGTTGATGCGGATGACGATGCCGAAGAAGATCGAGATGATCGGCATCGACTATCGCCTCAAGCCGCCGCGCTCTCGACCTTCAGCACCCCCGCCGCCGCCATGTCGGCATGCAGGGCCTCAGGGCTCCAGTCGAAGCCGTTGGGCCAGGCGAGGCCGCCGCACTCGATGAACACCTGATTGAAGAAGGCCGGGTCCTTGAAGGGTTCGACCATCGGGCCGGTCTCACGCGTGGCGAGCTCGGAAAAGTCCCAGTCGCCCGCGGTGCCGTCGTTGAACCAGAGCTTCAGCTGATAGCCACCAAGGCAAAGCACGCGGATGACATGAACGATGTCCGTCACCGGGGCGGACCCAAACCCGGTATCCGTGCCAGCGGCTTCCTCGAACCCGTGCGCGCGGCCTGCCAGTTCATCATCAGGGCGTCCCGATTGATTTCCGTCCATTGCTTCACCAGTCCCCGGGCGCCCCTCGAGAGGCGGCCGTGCAGGATCTCTCCATCCGCGATCCCGATCTGTGCCTCAAAATCCTGTTCGTAGGCGTGGAAATGCGGGGGAGGGTGGTCGTTGAACCACATTCGTATCGCAATACCATGGAATGACGAGATCGTCGGCGCGAAACACGTATAGCAGGTGTTTTGGCGCCCTCAAATATAATTCAAGGTAGTTTGCGCCGGGCGACTCGTTGCCCCTCTGCGTCACCCTGTCCGCCCTTTGCGACATTGCGTCCGGCCCTGTGAGGCGCCGGGCGCGCTATGGTCTCCGGGCTCGGTCCAGTGCGGCCGAAGCGTCTGAAAGACTGCTCCCATGGTCAACACCATCCTCGCCCCCGACGCCCGCGCCCTCGAAGAAGAGAAGGCGGCCCGGCCGGGGGTCCATTACCCGCCCACGGGCTTTTCCGACCATTTCGCCCTGGGGTTCACCAGGCTCCTGCGGGTCTGTGCCGATACCTTCTTCGCCAAGCGGTACGGCCACCGCGCCATTGTGCTGGAGACGGTCGCGGCGGTGCCCGGCATGGTCGGGGCGACGCTGACGCATCTGCGCTGCCTGCGCGAGATGCGGGACGACGGAGGCTGGATTCGCACCCTGATGGAGGAGGCGGAGAACGAGCGGATGCACCTGATGACCTTCATCGCGGTGGCCCGGCCGACCTGGTTCGAGCGACTGGTGGTCCAGCTGGCGCAGGCGGTCTTCTATATCGGCTTCTTCGGCCTCTATCTGATCTCGGCGCGGACCGCGCACCGCGTGGTCGGCTATTTCGAGGAAGAGGCCGTGATCAGCTACACCCTGTATCTGAAGGAGATCGACGAGGGCCGGTCGCCCAATATCCCGGCCCCGGCCATCGCCATCCACTACTGGAAGCTGCCGGCCGATGCGACGTTGCGCGACGTGGTGCTGAAGGTACGGGCCGATGAGGCGCATCACCGCGACGTCAACCACGGCTTCGCCAGCACTCTGGCCAAGCTGCCGCCCAGCCCTGTACCGTCGGCCCCTTACCCGCCCCATGCCACGGAGCTGAGGGGCGCTGCCTGAGGGGAGGGGCCGGATGGCCGAGCCGAAGACCCGGCCGACGGATGTGCCGGTCGCCGATTTCATCGCTGCGGTCGACAACCCCCGCCGCCGCGCGGATGCAGAGGTGATGCAGGTCCTGCTGACTGAGGTAACCGGCGTTGCGCCGGTGATGTGGGGGCCGTCGATCGTCGGCTATGGCAGTTACAAGGGGCCCACCGGGGACTGGCCCCGGATCGGCTTCTCGCCGCGCAAGGCCCAGCTGGTCCTGTATCTGATGGGCGATTTTGACGCCCGGGAGGCCCTGATCGCGCGGCTGGGCAAGGTCAGCACCAAGGGGGGATGCCTCTACATCAACCGGCTGGACGCCGTCGACGAGGGGGTGCTGCGCGAACTGGTGGCTGCCTCGCTGGCCCATCTGCGGGCGAAATACCCGGACTGACGGGTTACGCCGCCATGCGGAAGTCTTCGGCCGGGTCGAAGGCCGGTCGGGCCTCGTCCCACAGGGCGTCCTCGTCAGCGTAGCGGGCGGACAGGCGGGCGTCGATGACGTCGATCACCTGTTCCTCCAGCCGGTCCCAGATCACGGCCAGATCGCCGAAGCCGTCAGCCTCGCAGGGCACGATCAGATAGCGGCTGGCGGCGATAGCGGTGTGGGGGGCGAACGAGCGGGCCATGGGGTGTCTCCGGGGCGGGGGTCTCTGTTGAAGTGACCTTGAGCCAGCGTTGCGTCAAAAACGGACGTATGCCATCGTCAACCCATGAGACACGACAAGGCAGCGGTGGTGATCGAACTGGCGCGGCGGATGGCCGCCAGCGCCGAAGGTCTGACCCTGGAGGAGATGGCGCGGGAGTGTGGCGTCGGCCGACGCACCGCCGAGCGGATGCGGGATGCCGTGCTGGCCCTCTATCCCGCCGCCGAGGAGGTGTCAGACCCGCCGACCAAACGCTGGCGCATCCGGGGCGGCCTGTCGGCCTTTGAACAGGCTCCGACGACCGAGGAACTGGTCGAGCTGAGCAAGGCGGCGCAGGGCCTGCGGGCGGCGGGGGAGCCGGGCCGGGCGGCGGCGCTGGAGGGGCTGGAGCGCAAGTTGAAGTCGGCCATGCGCTCGACCACCCTGAACCGGCTGGCCCCTGATCTGGAGGCGCTGGTTCGGGCCGAGACGATTGCGGTGCAGGCGGGGCCACGACCGTCGGCGGACGAGGCCGTTCTGGCCGAGATCCGGCAGGCGATCCTGGCGGGCCAGCCGCTGGGCTTCATCTACAGCCGTCCGGGAGCCGAGGCGCGGCGGCGCAGCGTGGCTCCGTGCGGGGTGATGTTCGGCCGCGCCAACTATCTGGTGGCTGCCGACCGCGAAACCGAGCGTATCCAGACCTTCCGCCTCGACCGGATGAGCGCGGTGCGGGCGGAGGACGGGGTTGCCGCCCCGCCGGCGGATTTCGACCTGCAGGCCTTCGCCAGCCAGTCGTTCGGCATCTATCAGGACGAGATCGAGGATGTGGTGCTGCGGGTCACGCCCGGTGGTGCCGCCGAGGCGCGCGCCTGGCGCTGGCACCCGACCCAGACGGTCGAGGATCAGGCAGACGGCGGGGTCGAGGTCCGGTTCCGGGCCTCCGGCATGCGCGAACTGGCCTGGCATCTGTTCAGCTGGGGAGAGCAGGTCGAGATCGTGGCACCGGAGAGGTTGAAGGCGATGATGGCCGAGGCCCTGAAAGCGGCGCAGGCGGCGCTGGACAGGACCGGTTGATCAGGCGTCGGCCGCCGGGCTGTCTTCCCGCATGTGATGGATTCGGGCGATCACCACCGTGTCGTCCCTGACCCGAAACTGGACGAGGTAACCGCTCTGGCCGAAGCGGATCGGGAAGGTGTGCAGATCGGCTGAGGTTCGGCGCGCCCGGGCAGGCATGCGGGCCAGGGATCGAAGGCCGGCATCGATCGCGTCCATCGCCCGGCGGGCGGCGTTGGGACTCTGGTTCGCGAGGAACAGGTTGAGCCGAAACAGGTCGGCCCTGGCCTCGGGCGTGACGTTGACGCGATGCCTCACGCCTTCGACGCCAGTCGTGCCTCCAGGTCGGCGCGAAAGTCCCTGAGGACGTCTTCCAGCGGGAACGACACGCCCGTGCGGTCGTATTCCGCCAGGGCGATCTCGGCCTGCTCCCGCTGATATCGTTTCGCCGCCTCGGTCCGGTCATCAGGGCCATCGAACGCGCCGACGTCCTCAGCAAAACCGGGCGACGACAGGGCGGCCTTGATGACCTCCATGACATAGGCCTCGACGGACAGGCTCGCAGCGGCGGCGGCGGTTTCCAGACGCGCCGCTGTCGGCTCATCAAGCTCGATTTTCAGGGGACGCTCAACCATACCGCGATACTAACAGATGTATGACCGCTGTTCTACCAATCAAAAGTAGAAGATCACGCCCCCGCGAACGGATACGGACTCACCGACTTGGCCCAGTCGTCCACCACCAGCGGGCGGTCGATCGGCGGGGCGGCGCGTTCGGCGCAGGGGTGGCGGTGGCACAGGCGGCAGGCGGGGCCGATGGGGGTGACCTCGGGCGCGGCCAGGTCGAGGCCGCGGGCACAGGCGAGGCGGTGGGCGTATTTGAGCTCGCAGCCGAGGCCGATGGCGAGGTCGTGGCCCTCGGTGAAGGCGTCGTGGCTCTGCCTGTCGACGGTGCGGGCGAGGGTGAACCAGCGGCTGCCGTCCGGGGTCTCGATGATCTGGGTGACGACGCGGCCGGGGGTGCGGAAGGCGGAGTGCAGCCGCCAGCGCGGGCAGGCACCGCCGAAGCGGGAGAAGGGAAAGGCCCCCGAGGCGAACCGTTTGGAGATGTTACCGGCCTGATCGACCCGCATGAGGAAGAAGGGCACGCCCCTGGCTGTCGGCCGTGAAAGTGTGGTCAGGCGGTGGGCGGCCTGTTCATAGCTGACCCCGAACCGGGCCTGCAGCCGGCCGAGGTCATAGCCGGTCTCTTCCGCCGTCTGATGGAAGGGGCCGTAGGGCATCAGGATGGCGGCGGCGAGGGTGTTGGTCAGGGACACCTTGAGCAGGCAGCGCGTGGCCTCGTCGGGTGCCGCGGCGGCGTCGGCGAGGGCCGTCAGTTCGGCATCGTGCGCGGACAGTGCCAGCTGGAAGGCGACGGCGAAGGCGCGGGAGGAGGGACCCAGGGTCTCGGACAGCAGCAGCCGCTTGCGGTGCGGGTCATAGCGGCGGGTCCATTCGACCATGACCTCGGCGGGCAGGGTGCGGACACTGAGGCCGTGCCGGGCCTGAAGGCGGGCGCGGGCGCGGGTCTCGAACGGTTCGCCGGGTGCGTCGGCGGCGAGAGCCCCGCCCAGGGTTTCGCCGAGGATGTCGAGTTCGGGGAAATGATTGCGCCGCGACTGGATGTATTCGCGGACCCGGTCGGACGGGCTGTCGTCGCCGGGGCCGGTTTCGGCGGCGTCACGGGTGCGGCGGTCGGCGAAGGCCCGGTAGAGGCGCAGCAGGGCATCGGCGGCGGCGGGCTGGTCCTCGGCCAGCTGGACGATCTCGTGGCGCGGCACCGCGAGGCCCTGGAAAACCGGATCGGCGAGGGCCTCGGCCAGTTCGGCCTCGGAAGCGGGGCCGGCGGACTGGCCCAGGGTGCGCAGGTCTACGTCATAGGTATCGGCCAGCCGCAGCAGCAGCTGGGCCGAGACGGGGCGCTGGTTGCGCTCGATATGGTTCAGATAGGAGGGCGAAACGCCGAGATCGCCCGCCATGGCCGTCTGGGTCAGGGCGAGATCGCGCCGCAGCCGCTTGAGACGGCCGCCGAGGAACAGCTTGCGGTCAGCGGCAGTGTCCATGGAAGCAGTTAGTCATAAAGTGACTCTAATGTCCATGTCATGATATGACTGAATGACACGAAATATGCCGACATGCCTGTATAAGTCGTGACTTCAGCGTGGTCTGCTCCTCGGGACCCGCGGCGATGGCCGCACTCTCCGAGTCGAGATCGACATGACCAGCTTCGCCCACCTTGTTCCGTCGCCCGTCGGCCGCTTCGACGGTATCGAGCGGCCCTATACGCCGGAAGACGTCCGCCGGCTGCGAGGCTCGGTGCCGATCACCCACACCCTCGCCGAGCGTGGGGCCAACCGGCTTTGGGAGCTGCTGCACGAAGAGCCGTTCATCAATGCGCTCGGGGCCGTCACTGGCAATCAGGCGATGCAGATGGTCCGGGCGGGGCTGAAAGCCATCTATCTGTCCGGCTGGCAGGTTGCCGCCGACGCCAATACCGCCGGGGCCATGTACCCGGACCAGTCGCTGTATCCGGCCAATGCCGCGCCGGAGCTGTGCCGCCGCATCAACCGCACCCTGCAGCGCGCCGACCAGATCGAACATGCCGAGGGCGGGGCCAGGCGTGACTGGTTCGCCCCCATCGTGGCCGATGCAGAGGCCGGCTTCGGCGGGCCGCTGAACAGCTTCGAGATCATGAAGGCCTTCATCGAGGCGGGCGCAGCGGGCGTGCATTTCGAGGACCAGCTGGCCTCGGAGAAGAAATGCGGACACCTGGGCGGCAAGGTGCTGATCCCCACCCAGGCGCATGAGCGCAATCTGATCGCCGCGCGTCTGGCCGCCGACGTCATGGGAGCGCCGACCCTGATCCTGGCCCGGACGGACGCCGAGAGCGCCCAGCTGATCACCTCGGACATCGACGAGCGCGACCGGCCCTTCATCGACCGCGAGAGCCGGACGCCGGAAGGCTTCTTCCGCCTGAAGGCCGGAACGGGGCTGGAGCACTGCATCGCCCGTGGCCTGTCCTATGCGAAATATGCCGATGTGCTGTGGTGGGAGACCTCACACCCGGATCTGGACGACGCCCGCCGCTTCGCCGAGGCGGTGCACAGGGAGCATCCCGGCAAGCTGCTGGCCTACAACTGCTCGCCGTCGTTCAACTGGAAGGCCAGGCTGGACGACGCGACCATCGCCAAATTCCAGGGCGAGCTGGGGGCCATGGGCTACAAATTCCAGTTCGTGACCCTGGCCGGCTTCCACAGCCTGAACAACGGCATGTTCGAACTGGCCAGCGGCTACCGCGACCGCGGCATGGCGGCCTATTCCGAGCTGCAACAGCGCGAGTTCGCCAATGAGGCTGCCGGCTATACCGCCACCCGGCATCAGCGCGAGGTCGGCACCGGCTATTTCGACCAGGTCGCCACCGTCATCTCGAACGGCCAGTCGTCCACGACCGCCCTGAAAGATTCCACCGAGACCGCCCAGTTCGTAGCGGCCGAATAAGGAGAGAGACCATGCAGCCCCTGAACAGTCCCACGGCCATCATCGATTTCTGCCTTGCCCCGCTGAATCTGGACACGGGCACCGAGGCCGAGCGCGAGGTGCGCCGCCGCCTTGAACACGTCATCAAGACCTTCCGGGCCAAGGCGTCCCAGCCCGTCAGCGTCGACTTCTCGCGAATGCCGTCGCAGGTCATCAACGAGGCTGCGCACGGCTACGAATAGGGTCGTGTTCGGGTCTGAATGCGGCCCGGCGCGTCGTCCGGCAAGGTCCGGATTGCGGTTCAGGATCAGGCTCTAGGCGGCCTCGGAGACCGCGGCGGCGCGCGGCAGGGTCGCGATGAGTTCCAGCAGTTCGGCGGCGTCGAAAGGCTTGGCCAGATGGCGATCAGCGCCTGCGGCCTCGGCCGCGGCGATATGGTCCGCCAGGGCGTTGGCGGTGAGCATGACGATGGGCGTCCGGCCGAGACCCATGGCGGCCTCGTTCAGGCGGATCTCCCGGGTCGCGCTGAGGCCGTCCATGACCGGCATCTGCATGTCCATCAGGATGATGTCGAAGTCACGGTCGCGGCAGGCCTGGAGAGCCTCGGCACCATTCTCGACCGAGGTCAGTTCCGTGTTCGCCCCGGTCAGGATCATCTCCACCACCTTCCGGTTGACCGGATGATCATCGGCCAGCAGGACGCGGACGGTGGCAGGCTTGTCACAGGCCGGTTCGAGGGCCGGGCCGGGCACTGAGACCGGTGCTTCGGCGGGACTGAAGGGAATGGTGAGAATGAAGGCGGAGCCGCCAGCGGGTTCGCTTTCGCAGTCCAGATCGCCGTCCATCATCTCGGCCAGCTGGCGTGAGATGGCCAGGCCCAGGCCTGAGCCCCCGAAGCGGCGTGTGATGGCCCCGTCGGCCTGTTCGAAGCGGCTGAACAGGCGCTCGCGTGTCTTGCTGTCGAAGCCGATGCCGGTGTCCTCGATCGAGAAGCGAAGCGTCGGTGTCTTGTCCCGGTCCGGCCCGGGCGCGACGGTCAGGCTGACGAATCCGGTCTGGGTGAATTTGACCGCATTGGAAACAAGGTTGGTGAGGATCTGTTTGATCCGGACGACGTCGCCGAGGATCCAGCGATCTGTTTGATCGTCAATCTCGACGAAGAATTGCAAGCCCTTGGCCTGTGCAGAGGTCTTATGGAGCTGGGCTGCCTCACGGACGGCCCGGCCGAGATGGAAGGGCTCATGGGCCAGTTCCAGACGTCCCGATTCGACCCGGGCGAGGTCAAGAATGTCGCTGAGCAGCGCCTGCAGGGTTCTGCCGGAGGACTGGATCAGTTCCAGCATCTCTGCCTGCTGGGTCGAGAGGGGGGTTCTGGCCAGGGCCTGGGCCAGACCGATGACGCCGTTGAGAGGCGTGCGGATCTCATGGCTCATATTGGCGAGGAACTGGCTCTTGGCACTGTTTGCCGACTGGGCGATATCGCGTGCCTCGGACAGGGCCCGGGCGTCGTTCTTGAGGTCGGTGATGTCGGTGCAGACGGTGACGATGCCTCCCGCTGATGTGCGACGGTCGGAGACCCGAAGCCAACGGTTGTCCGTGGTCTGCTGTTCAATGGTCGTCGTGCGGGCCCGGCGTGAGCCGAGCCGTTCCTGCATCCATTCCGCCTGACGTCCCCGTGCGTCGGTGTAGAGATCCTCATCGAGACCGATCTGGATGATTTCGCGGAACGTCATGCCGGCCTTCAGCTTCGACTTCAGCTCCGGGTTGGCCTCGGCATAGCGCTGGTTCCAGAGAACCAGCCGATCTTCCTCATCATAGAAGGCCATTCCGTCCGGCATGGCATCCAGTGCCTCGCGAAATCGCTTCAGGACCCCCGAATGTGTGACCCAGGTGGTCCAGCCAATCATTGTGGCGACGCTGGCAATGGCCAGAACCATCGTCACGATGACGCTTGTCATGACCCCGCTGGACAGGGTTGGGCCAGCGTCAGCCATGGTCTGCGGTGTGACCACCAACCCGCTCATGGCCGTCAGGTGCAGAAAGGCCATCGCGATCGATCCGCAGACCGCCGTGGCCACACTGCGCGGAAGACCCAGGCCAAACACCATGCCGCCGCCGACGAGGGCGATCGTCAATGCGCCGGAGACTGCCAGCAGAGCCAGACTCGGCTCCCAGCTGACTGTCCCGGCCAGGCCAAGGCCTGAGATGCCAAGGAAATGCATTCCGGCGACGCCGCCAAAGGCAACAAGGGCTGCGCCGGCGCGGCAGGACCGGGTCGGGCGGATCATGACAGCCACGGCGGCCAGGCTGAAGGCGCCAAGGGCCAGCACGAACGACCCGACCGTCGGCCAGACGGCGTAGCGGATTTCCTGACCCGGCTGGTAGCCGTTCAAGGCGACAAAATGGGCCGCGAAGACTGTCAGTCCAGAGATCAAGGCGGCGAGGGCAATGCGCGTTTGCCGTCGGGCGGCGGTCTGCTGCCAGGCGGTGACCAGCAGATTGATCGCGGTTGTGAGCCCCAGGACGCAGATTACGCCGGCGGCGAGGAGCCAGCGGTAATCATGTTCGGTCGTGATGGAATACAGGATTTGGTCCAAAACGCCCCCCCTCACGACCCATCCTGGCACCAAAGGGGTGAAGAAACCGTGGTCAGGGACCAGGCCTTCGTCAGGTAGCGATCACGACTTCGAAGGTGCGGCCCATGACCTTGACCGGGTTGACCTGACGATCGCCGCGTCGCACTTCGAAATGCAGATGCGGGCCTGTCGAACGGCCGGTTGAGCCGACCAGCCCGATGCGCTCACCGGTCCCGACCCCATCACCTGACGCCACGTCTACGCGGCTGAGGTGTCCATAGAGGGTGGTCATGCCGTTGGGGTGGCGAATCTCGACAAAGCGCCCATAGCCGGCGGGGTCATGGCCGGTGCGCAGGACCGAACCCTCCGCGGCGGCAAAGACACCGGTACCCGTGGGGGCGGCGATATCGACACCCTCGTGATTGCGCGTGGCGTTTCCGGGCAGGCGGCGCAGGCCGAAGGGCGAGTTGATGGCATGATGCCGAACAGGCATCCCGAAGGTGATGAGCCGCCTGACGGGCCCGGCCGGCTCGGCGACGGCGGCCAGCGGTGGTGCTTCCGGCGCGGCGAGTGTTTCGACCGGGGCGCCGTCACGGGGGCTCGTCAGGGGCGCGGCGGCCATGGCCAGTACAGCCACGCCGGCGAGGCTGACGGCCTGGCCTGACTGGATGAGAAAGGACCGGGCGGTCGGTAACAGGGGTCGCATGGCAGCGGCAGATCCGTCTTCGGCTCAAGGAGCGGGAGGGGTACCGGCGGCCGCAACGAGCGACACACTGCGACCAGCGACCGTAGGATGGCCGTTCTACGGGTCGATGGGGCAGCTTTGGGGCAGGTGGGGCGGCAGGACGTCGCACCCGGGCAACAAAAAAGGGCGCGCGACCCGAAGCCGCGCGCCCTGTTCTGACGGTCTGTAAGCCTTACGGCAGCGGCATGCGGAAGGTCACCGCACCCACATGGCTGTCGGCGCTGTCGCCGAAGCGACCGCGGTAGCCCAGGGTCATTTTCATCGGTCCCACGTCGGCTTCGATACCGGCCGAGGCGATCATCGAACCGCCGAACGGGTCGTCGATCTCGCGGGCGAGGATCTGGGCCGGGTTGGCGGCGATCCCGGTGCGCACGGCGTCACTGTTGTCAGCGAAGCTGTCGCGATAACCGCCTTCGACGAAGAAGCTCATGCCTTCGCCGCCACCTTCGGCCCGCAGCGAGATCTCGCCGCTGGCGGCCTGGACCGTGCGGTCCTGGTAGTCATACTGGGCCGCCGGACCCTGTTCGATATAGCCGTTGACGTCGGTCGAACCCCAGTTGAGCGCGACCCGCGGCGACAGGGCAATACCGCCCAGGTCCATCCAGACGCCGCCCTGGACGCGGGCACCGAGGCTGCCTCCGGTCGTCTCGCCGGTATGGACGACCGGTGCCAGCGAGGTGAGGCGGGTGATGTCGTCGTAGTGATCGATCGAGCCGCCCACCGTGGCGTTGATGAAGGTCTCGCCCGAGCGCCAGCCGCCGTAGAGGTCGAAGGCATAGGTCTTGACGTCGAACATCATGGCTCCCGCCTCGACCTCGGCGGTGTGGTAGGTCCCGGCGAAGCCGAAGCGCGCGCTCGGCGACATGACATGGTCCACGCCGGCCCTGAAGCCGTAGCCGGTGGTGTCAGAGGCGGCCACGGAGCCACGGGCATCGGTCTCGACGCTGCCGGCGATGGCACCGAAGGTCAGGCTGGTTCCGGCCTGCCAGGCGGCACGTCCGGACATGCCTTCGCTGGCGAGATCGAGCAGGTCCTCACGTTGGCGGAAGGAGGTTTCCGCCTGGACGGTCGATTGGGCACCGAGGTCGCCGTAGTAGAGATAGTCATTGGCCAGACGGGCGATCAGCTGGTGGCCGGCGGCGGTCGGGTGGACGCCATCCCAGAACAGATAGGTGTTGGGCGTTGCGCAGACCGTGACCCCGTTGAAGCAGGCGTCGGTGACATTGGTCAGGCCGAAGGCTCCCGGATTTGCGGTCAGGGTCGTGCCGATCTTGAAGATGTCGAACAGGATGATGTTGGTGCCCGGGCGGGCAGCAGCCGTCGTCATCATTGCGCTGAGCAGGGCGCTGTTGAACGAGGTGCCGGCAAACTCCGCCAGCGGTGCGGCAACGGTGCCGCGGAACTGCGGCGCGCTTCCGAGGCTCGGAATGTTGCCGACCAGGATCGTACCGGCACCGGCGGCCGCAATACTGTTGACCAGGAAGGCCATGTCAGCCGCCGCAGCGTTGACGATCGGCGTGATGGCACCGGTCGGGTTCGACGAGGCACCGGCGGCCGGCAGGCCCTGGAAGATGTTGTTGGCACCGCCGAGGATGCTGACCAGATCAGTCGAGCGGAAGGTGCCGCCCGCGCCCGTATAGGCCAGCAACTGGTTGCGCATTCCGAGGGGGAAGGCCGAGCTGTCGGTACGGGCACCGCCGTAGGCATAGTTGATGCTGCCGGTCACGGACGCACCGGCGGCGGAACGGCCGGCGTTGAAGCCCAGCAGTTCGGTGAACGCGACGCCGTTCGAGAAGCGGCCCTGGAAATTGGGAGCACCGGGGCTGGCACCGCCCGTCGCGGCAAACAGGTTGCCGTTGTCACTCAGGCTGTCGCCAAAAACGACCAGGCGGCTGTAGCTCTGGGCGCTGGCGGCAGAAGCGATGGTGCCGGCGGCGGCGACCGTCAGGGCAGCAAGCGCCGCATGGCGCAGAAAACGAGACATCGATGATCCTCCTTCGGCCGTCATCATGCGACCGTTGTATGACAGTGTGCGCCCGTTTTCCGTGGACGCAAGATGCCGCTAGGTAAGGTTTTAGTGCAACATGCGGAAGCGCAGCGTTCCGGCCACACTACGAAGCCCCTGCAACGCCTCCGGATCATAGTCGCGATCGACGTCTGTGATCACATAACCGGTGCGTTCGTCGGTCTTCAGATGCTGGCCCAGGATGTTCAGTCCGGCGGCCGCGAGCGCCCGGTTCAACTCGGCCAGCACACCCGGCTGGTTTCGGTGGATGTGCAGGATGCGGTGCGCCCCGTCGACCTCGGCCAGCTGCACATTCGGCAGGTTGACGCAGAAGGTGGTGTCGCCCCGGTTCAGATAAGCCAGCAGACGTTCGGCGGCAAACGCGCCGATGGCCTCCTGGGCCTCTTCGGTCGAACCGCCGATATGGGGCGTCAGGATCACATTGGGCAGGCCGCGCAGGGGGCTGTCGAACGGGTCGGCATTGGTGGCGGGCTCCTCGGGGAAGACGTCCACCGCCGCTCCGCCGATTCGGCCGGAGCCGAGGGCCTCGGCCAGGGCCCCGACATCGACCACATGGCCGCGCGAAAGGTTCAGCAGCAGGGCGCCCTGCTTCATGCGCGACAGCCGGGACGCGCCGATCAGGGCGGTGTTTTCGGTGCGGCCGTCGACATGCAGGCTGACCACGTCGCTCTCGGCCAGAAGGGCATCGAGCGAGGCCATGCGGCGGGCGTTACCGAGGGCCAGCCGCTCGGTCAGGTCGTGGAATATGACCCGCATGCCGAGGCCCTCGGCCAGAACGGACAGCTGGGAGCCGATGGCGCCATAGCCGATGATGCCGAGGGTCTTTCCACGCAGCTCGCGCGAGCCGGTCGCGGACTTGTTCCACCGGCCACGGTGCATGGCGGCGGACTTGTCGGCCACGTCACGCAGCAGGGCGATGGTCAGGCCGACGGCCAGTTCGACCACGGAGCGGGTGTTGGAATAGGGGGCGTTGAACACGGCCACGCCCCGGCCGGCCGCGGCGTCGAGGTCGATCTGGTTGGTGCCGATGCAGAAGGCGGCCACGGCCATCAACCGGTCGGCGGCCTCCAGCACGCGGGCGCTGACCTGGGTCTTGGAGCGGACGCCCAGCACATGGACGCCGCGAACCGCCTCGATCAGGGCGTCCTCGTCCAACGCCCCCTTGTGCGATTCGACCGAATAGCCCGCCTCTTCCAGCCGTTCGACGGCGGCGGGATGGATGTTCTCGAGCAGCAGGATGCGAATGCGGGCGCGGGGATAAGACCAGCGGCCGGCGAGGCCCTCGGCATGCAGGAACTCGTCCATCGACGGGGCCTCGGCGTCGGCGGCGGCGACAACCCGCTCGCGGCGCACCACCTCGGTGAAGGCGTGGAAACGGTCGGCGGCCCCGGCCAGCCTGACCTCGGCGTCGGTCCAGCCGTCGCCGATCATGACCACGGGGCCCGGCAGGCCCAGCGCACGGAGGACGACCGGCTTGCCGCCGGCCTGCGACAGGGGATTGGCCGGATCCACGCCCGTGACCCGACCTTCGGCGTCATAGAGCAGGTCATTGCAGAGCAGCTGTTCCGCCGGGACATGGAGATGTGCGGCGAGGGGGGCGATGATCTCGCGAAAGCCGCCCGAGAGGATGACGATCCGGCCCTTGTGCTCGCGGAAGAAGCGCAGGTTGCGGCGCACGGAGGGCGTGCCCTCATCGAGGATGCGGGCGGCCAGTTCGGCGACATGGTCGCGGGTCAGGGGCAGCAGGGCCAGTCGGCGGTTCAGGGCCTCACCGAACGGCAGGTCGCCGGTCATGGCCTGATCTGTCAGGGCTGCGACTTCGGCGCGGATCGCGGCGGCGTCGGGGACCCCGGCCAGGGCGATGTCGGCCAGGGCCTCCAGCGTCTCGATGCGCACGAGGGTGGAATCGAAATCGAAGACATAGGTGGTCGGCTCAGCCATGCAGGGACCTTGGCCGACCTTCGCAGTTGCAGCAATAGCTGGCGACGGCTGACGGAAAACAGGGTCCAGAGCGTCTGACTGAATCCGGAATGATCTCGGTGTGAGGTGGCATTGGCCCCTTGTCATCCCCGACGGAGCGAAGCGAAGATCGGGGACGATACACGTCATTCCTGTGGCCCCTCCCGGACAGCCCCCTTGGGCTGAGCCGGGAGACGGGCGGAGGTTGCTGCGGCCGTTGGCGCCGCATCAATGCGCGCGGAACAATCCGGTGCTTCCCGTGCAGTGGCAGGCTTGCTCCCGGCTCAGCCCAAGCGGGCTGTCCGGGAGCTCAGAGAATGGGGGCTTGAACCGTCCCCGATCTTCGCTTCGCTCCGTCGGGGATGACAAAAGCTCGGACCGTCATCGACTGAAGTCAGCCCTAGAACTGGCCGGGTTTGCGGATGCGGCTGTCGGAGCGGCGGACGTCGAGGGCCGCGGCTCCGATGGCGGCGGCGATGGTGGCCAGGGCCAGCAGGGCCCCGCCTTCCTTCGCATGGTCCCGGGCGAAAGCACCGGCGTCATGGGCGTAACGCTGCGCCGTCTTGCCGTGCTTCTTCAGGGCCTTGCGCGAGGAATGTCGTGCGCCGCGGAGGACCTGTTCGCTTCGACGGCGGGCGTCGCCGCCGAGATCTGCCGCGCGTTCACCGGCTTCAGACAGGCCCCGGCGGAGGGCGTGGGCCAGGCCGCCGAAGCGGTCATTCAGGGCTCCGGTGTCGATCCAGCCCCGTGGATCGATGCGACCGCGCAGCCGCTCATTCCGGGTCGGGCCGCTGCGCTGTTTCAGCAGCAGGGCGGCAATGCCGATCCCGGCCAGGACCGCCAACACGCCGCTGGTGATACCGGGATGTTTGCGGACCTCGGCGAGGGCAGAGAACTGGCGGACCATGGGATAGTGAACCTCTTCCGCGCGGCCGTCGTCGCCCGGGCCGTAAAGCCCGTCTTCGTCCGGTTCCCAGGCCGAACGCCTGTCCCGCATCAGTGACGGAGCGAACCGTGCGAAGAGTGGTTCCGCCAGACCGGGCAGGACGGAATAGAAGCTGGCGATCAGCCGGCCGCCACCGCCGACGGTGATCTCCCGGATCGGGTGGCTGGCGCAGTAGAGGATGGTGTCGGCCACCACATGGGTCGCATAGACGGGCTGGGGGTTCTGGGTCGCATAGCCGGTCAGCTTGCGGGCGTTTTTGCTGGAGGGGCTGTCGACCGCCGCCGGCTTGATAAGGCTGACGGTGATCGGGGCCTGTTCGCGCATCAGCTCCATGCGCAGGGCATTGGTGAATCCCTTCACCGCATGTTTGGAGGCCGAATAGACGCCCTGGATCGGCAGGGGCGCGTCGGACAGGATGGAGCCGACATTGACGATGGCACCGCCGTTGTAGCGCTTGCGCAGATGCTCTGCCGCCACCAGCGAACCGTTGACCACGCCCCAGTAGTTGGTCTCGAACAGCCGCCGCTGGTCTTCCAGGGTGGTCGCGCTGATGGCCCCGTAGATGGAGACGCCGGCATTGTTGATCCAGGTGTCGAAGCCGCCGAACAGGCGCACGCATTTTTCCGCCGCCCCGGCGAGGGCGTCATGGTCGGCCACATCGGCCACGGCCCAGGCGGCACGGGCGCCGGTGGCCTGCAGTTCCTCGGTCAGGGCTTTCAGATCGGCTTCGCTGCGCGCGATCAGGAAGACACAGGCCCCGGCCCGCGCCGCGCGGCGTGCCGTCGCGAGACCGATGCCCGAGGTGGCACCGGTGATGACAATGGACTGCTGGTTCAGGGGCTTGAGCGTCGCTTTGGTCATGAAACCGCCGGGTCGGTGTGTTCGGATCGGGGGGCTGCAGCGGATTTCTACCCCGCTGGTTCCTGCTCTAGCACGCAGGTCTTATCATTCGCGACTGGTGCGCCTATCTAACGGCGCTTCGCCGCCCCCGCCGCTTTCCAAGGACCGCCCGTGACCGATCAGGCGCATGACCACGCCGCCAGCGCGCCCGCCGATGATCTGGCCGCCGCCTTCCAGATCGAGGGCTGGCCCGTGCGCGGCCGGATCGTGCGGCTTGGCCAGACCATCGACACCATCCTGTCGGCCCATGCCTATCCCGAGCCCGTTGCGGCCCTGCTGGGCGAGGCCTGCGCGCTCGCCGCCCTGGTGGGCTCCAGCCTGAAATTCGAGGGCCGGCTGATTGTGCAGGCGCAGGGCGACGGGCCGGTTCGCTATGTGGTCGCCGACTATGGCACCGACGGCCAGATGCGCGGCTACTGCCGGTTCGACGAGGCCGAGGTGGCGGCTGCGTCGCAGGGCTTTGCCCGCCCGGGGGCGCGCTCGCTGCTGGGGCAGGGGGTGTTCGTGATGACCCTGGATCGAGGGCCGGACTTCGAACGGACCCAGGGCATCACCCCGATCGAGGGTGAAAGCCTGTCGCTGGCGGCGGAACACTATTTCCAGCAGTCCGAACAGATCCCGACCCGGGTGCGGCTGGCGGTCGGGTCGGTGGTGACCGATGAGGGCGTCGGCTGGCGCGCCGGCGGGGCGCTGATCCAGCTGATCGCCGGCGATGAGGCGCGCGGCTCGACCGAGGAGGCGTGGGACCGCTCGCGGGCCCTGTTCCAGACCCTGGCCGACGACGAACTGCTGGACCCGACGATCACGCCTGAGATCCTGCTGTTCCGCCTGTTCCATGAGGACGGGGTGCGGCTGGAGGATGCCCGGACGCTGGTGGCGCAATGCCGCTGTTCGCGCGACCGGATCGCGAGCGTCCTGACCTCGTTCGACCCGGCGGAGCGGGCCGACATGGTCGAGGCGGACGGCAAGATCCGGGTGACCTGCGAGTATTGCGCGACGGTCTATGAGCTGGAGCCGGAAGAGGTGGTGGCGGGCTAGGGTCTATCGGGTCAGGCTGTCTGCCGCCTCGGCTTCGAGACTTGCAGCAACGCCGGACTGACGCTGCATCCGGAACGTCCCCGCCCATCCGTCAAGGATGCTCCATCGACCCTCGACGGTCAGGCCGTCGCTTGAGATGGCACCTTCGTAGTGGATCGCGTCTTCGAAGCCTTCCGGCGCATCGCTGAACTTGACGAAGCGAAGGGTGCTGCCGTCATGGCTGCCGTCAATGACGGACGGGATGATGACCGAGGCATCGTACATCACGTCCGGCTCCGATGTCGTGCCCGTCACCGCGCCCGCGAGATCGCTCAGCTCGGCGAGGAACGGCGTCGGCGGGCAGTCGTCGAAGGGATTATGGACCGGGTCCACGGGGTAGAAATAGACGCCGGTCCAGCGGCCGGTGAGGTCGATGTCCGCCATCAATACGCCAGGGCGATGCCGTCCTTGCGCATCTCGGTCGCCGCGCCATAGGTCCAGGGGCCGCGGGCATTCACCTGACGCACCACATTCTGATAGCCGCCGAAGCCGCCGTTGGGGGCGCCGAGGACCCAGCCCATGGCCGCCAGCTGGGCCTTGGTGGCTGCCGGGACGCCGGTTTCGAGATGCAGGACGCCGACGCACTCGGCCGGATGGCCGGTGGGCTCGGACGAACCCTCGTGCTGCCAGCGGGGGCTGTCGCCGGCCTCCTGCGGATCGAGGCCGTAGTCGACCATGTTGATGATGATCTGGGCCTGGCCCTGCGGCTGCATGCCGCCGCCCATGACGCCCATGGCCATCCAGGGCTCGCCGTCCTTGCAGGCGAAGCCGGGAATGATGGTGTGGAAGGGGCGTTTGCCGGGGGCATAGACGTTGGGGTGGCCGTCGGTCAGGGCGAACAGTTCGCCGCGGTCCTGGAACATGAAGCCCAGGGTCGAGCCGTCCGGGCCGTCGGGGACCAGGCCGGAGCCCATGCCGCGATAGTTGGACTGGATCCAGCTGACCATCATGCCGTCCTTGTCGGCGACGCTGAAATAGGTGGTGTCGCCCTGCGTCGGGGCGTCGCCGGGGAAGGCGCGGTCCATGACCCGGTCGGGGCGGATCAGGGCGGCGCGTTCGGCGGCATAGGCCCTGGAGTTCAGCCATTCGACGGGGGTGCGGCTGAAGCGGTCGTCGGCGAACCATTTCGCCCGGTCCTCGAAGGCCAGTCGTTTGGCCTCGGCCTGGTGGTGGATCGAGGCGGCGGACTGGAAGCCCATGCCCTTGAGATCGAACTGTTCGCAGATGTTGAGGATCTGATTGGTCGACAGGCCCTGGGTGTTGGGGCCGAGGCCATAGACCTCGACACCGCGATAGTCGGTGCGGATCGGCTCGACCCATTCGGTGCGGTGCGGGGCCAGGTCGGCCTTGGTCATCCAGCTGCCGATGCGACGGAAATAGCGTTCCATGTGGTCGGCGATGGCCCCCTCATAGAAGGCGTCGCGACCGCCCTCGGCGATCATCCGGTAGGTGCGGCCGAGGTCGGGATTGGCGAAGACCTCGCCGACCCGGGGGGTGCGGCCGTCGGGGGCATAGACCTTCTTGCGGTTGTCGTTCTCCTCGATGATCGCGGCGCGGCGGTCGAAGCCGGCCATGTTGCGCTGGAGGTACCAGGCGATCAGCTGGGGCATGGGCACGCCCTCTTCGCACAGCTCGGCGACGGGCAGGAGAACATCGGCCCACGGCAGTTTGCCGTAGCGCTGGTGGGCGGCCCACCAGGCGTCGACCGTGCCCGGGACATTGACGGTCACCGCGCCATAGGGCGGCAGATAGCCGTCCGCGGCCTTTTTCGAACGGGCGGTTTCGAGGGAGAGGCCGAGCGGGCTGTTGCCTGAACCGTTGAGGCCGACGACCTTCCGCTGCGCCGGGTCCCACAGCATGCAGAAGGCGTCGCCGCCGATGCCGTTGGCGGTGGGCTCAAGGAAGCCCAGGGCGGCATTGATGGCGATGGCCGCATCGATGGCCGAGCCGCCGCGCCTCAGGGTGTCGATGCCGATCAGGGTGGCGCGCGGATGGGCCGTGGCGGCTGCCCCGTTCGCACCCCAGACGGTCGAGCGGCCGACGAACTGGACGCCGCTGTTGCGGTTGCCGGGGCCGATGCCGGCGAAGGGGTCGGCGGCGGCGGCGGCCTGACGCGCGCGGGGGGCGGGTGAGGGTGCGCCCGCGCCGCTGGCTGCGGTTGCCCCGGCCAGCAGGGCACCGGCGGGCAGGGTCGAAAGGAAGGTACGACGGCGCATGGGACGGACTCCTCGAACTGTTGGGGGGACCCTAGCGGGTTGGCGGTCGGTGTGAAGGCGGGATTCCGCGAGTCGCCGCCCGCGCGTCGGAAAACTGCGCTTGTCGAAAAGCGGCTTCGCCGTCCAATCTCGCGCTCTCCGAACGCCTGCGGATTATCGGATCGGGAGGACGGAATGGACTATCTGGAGGAAGGGCGGGCCATCTGGACCCGGTTCGTGCCGAAGTCAGGACAGGCCGAGACCGTGCAGGGCGAGTTGCTTCGGGCGGTCGAGAAGCTTCGGGACGAGGCGATGCGCAACGGCAATGGAAACTGGGACGCCGGCTTCGAAATCCTGCGAGCCTATCTCGAACGCCATCTGCTCGATGAGGCCGTATTTCCGGCCGAGGTGATCTCGCGCTCGCGCGAGACCCTCAAGCGGCTCGCCGACCGGCGGCGCCCGCTCCTCGAAGACGGGCCCTACAACGAGCTGGGCGACCGTGTGGTCGACTACTACCGCCACTACGGATCACGGCCGCACGCGAAGAACGCCGAACTCCGACGCTAGCTCAGGTCGGGTTCAGCCCCCCAGATCCAGCGAATAGCCCGCCGACCGGACCGTGCGGATCGGATTGACCGTATCCTCGACATTCAGCGCCTTGCGCAGGCGGCCGACGTGGACGTCGACGGTGCGGGCCTCGACATAGACGTCACTGCCCCAGACGGCATCCAGCAGCTGTTCGCGGCTGAAGACACGACCCGGGTGCTGCATCAGGTGGTCGAGCAGGCGGAATTCGGTGGGACCGAGGTGGATTTCCTGACCCGAGCGGCGGACGCGGTGGGCGACGCGGTCGATGACGATGTCGCCGTGGTTGAGGCGGTCGTCGGCCAGACCGGGCCGGATGCGGCGCAGGACGGCGCGGATACGGGCGATCAACTCGGTCATCGAGAAGGGCTTGGTCATATAGTCGTCGGCACCGGTGTCGAGGCCGCGGATACGGTCGCTTTCCTCGCCGCGCGCCGTCAGCATGATGATCGGCATGTTGCGGGTCTCGGACTTGCTGCGAATGCGCCGGCAGACCTCTATCCCCGAGAGTTTGGGCAGCATCCAGTCCAGCAGCACCAGATCCGGCAGACGTTCCTCGATCTGGAGCATGCCCTCCTCGCCATCGGCGGCGACCACGACGCGGTAGCCTTCCTTCTCGAGGTTGTAGGACAGCAGAGTCGCCAGGGCGTCCTCGTCTTCCATAACCAGAACATAGGGCTGCACGGGCATATTCTCCGGGTTCAGACGGGCGACAGCGGTTCGGACGCGGCTTCAGCGGTGTCGGGGCTCCAGCGCGGGCGCTCGCCCATGAACTCCTGGCCGGTGATCTCGTAGTAGATGGTTTCGGCGATGTTGGTGGCGTGGTCGCCGATCCGCTCAAGGTTCTTGGCCATGAACAGCAGATGGGTGCCGGCGGTGATCGTGCGCGGGTCGCCCATCATGTAGGTCAGCAGCTCGCGGAACAGCGCATTGTAGTGCTCGTCGACCTCGTCGTCGGTGTTCCAGACGGCGATGGCCCGGTCGATCTCGGCCGCCGCATAGGCGTCCAGTACGTCGCGCAGGCGCATCGAGACCAGCTTGCCCATCCGCTCGATCGAACGGGTCAGGGGCGGCATGGGCTCGCCCTCGGCCAGGATCAGGCCGCGCTTGGCGATGTTCTTGGCCAGGTCACCCGTGCGCTCGAGGTCGACCGCCAGCTTCATTGAGGCCAGGGTGCGCCGAAGGTCGGAGGCGACCGGCTGGCGCAGGGCAATCAGGCGGATGGCCTTGCGCTCGATGTCGCGGTGCATGGCATCCAGCCGGGTGTCGCGGTCCACCACGGCGCGGGCCAGTGCGATGTCGCGACGGGCGACGGAATCGACGGCGTCAGCCACCTGGGCCTCGGCGAGCCCCCCCATGCGGGCGACTTCGGCCGTGAGCTGATTCAGCTCGTCGCCGTAGGCCTTGACGGTGTGCAGCGGCATTCGTGCGATCCTAGCCGAAACGGCCGGTAATGTAGTCTAGCGTGCGCCGCTCACGGGGGTTGGTGAAGATCTCTTCCGTGTCGCCGGTCTCGACCAGTCGGCCGAGGTGGAAGAAGGCGGTGCGCTGGCTGACCCGGGCGGCCTGGGCCATGGAATGGGTGACGATGACGATACAGTAGCGTTCGCGCAGCTCGTCGATCAGTTCCTCGATCTTGGCCGTGGCGATGGGGTCCAGGGCCGAGCAGGGCTCGTCCATCAGGATGACTTCGGGCTCTACGGCGATGGCGCGGGCAATGACCAGACGCTGCTGCTGGCCGCCGGACAGGCCGGTGCCGGGCGAATGCAGACGGTCGGCGACCTCTTCCCAGAGACCGGCGCGTTTCAGGGAAGCCTCGACGACACCGTCCAGTTCCGATTTGGAGGCGGCCAGCCCGTGAATGCGCGGGCCGTAGGCCACGTTCTCATAGATGGTCTTCGGGAAGGGGTTGGGCTTCTGGAACACCATGCCGACGCGGGCGCGCAGCAGGACGGGATCGACCGAGCGGTCGTTGATGTCCTCGCCGTCCATCTCGATGCGGCCGGTCACCTTGCACCCGGGTATGGTGTCATTCATGCGGTTCATGGTCCGCAGGAAGGTCGACTTGCCGCAACCGGACGGGCCGATCAGGGCGGTGACGGTCTTGTCCGGGATATCGAGCGTGACCTCGTGCAGAGCCTGTTTGGCCCCGTAGAAGACCGAGACGTCACGTGCCTCGATCTTGGTCGGGCCAACGGGCCCGCCGCCCCGATGGGAGGCCTTTGGAACCGCCATCGCCGGCGAACCCTCGCCCGGCGCATCCAGGGGGGCTTTGTGACCGTGATCGCTTTCCGGTGCACGGAAGAGGTTGAGTTTCATCGGGCTACCACCGGCGTTCGAAGCGCCGGCGCAGGAAGATGGCGGCGGCGTTCATGACGATCATGAAGGCGAGAAGGACAAGAATGGCTGCGGCCGTGCGCTCATGAAAGGCACGCTCCGAGGCATTTTCCCAGATGTAGACGAGGGAGGGCAGGGCCCCGCTGGGCTCGCCGATGGCGGACGGAATGCCGGGGATGAAGCTGACCATACCGATCAGCAGCAGCGGCGCGGTCTCGCCGAGGGCGTGGGCCATGGAAATGATGGCACCGGTCATGACGCCCGGCATGGCGAGCGGCAGGGTATGCTGGAACACGGTCTGGGTTTTTGACGCGCCCATGGCCAGGGCCGCCTCACGGATCGACGGCGGAACAGCCTTCAGCGACGACCGGGTGGCGATGATGATGGTCGGCAGGGCCATCAGGGCGAGAACCAGACCGCCGACCAGCGGGCTGGCGCGCGGCAAATGCATCCAGTTGATGAACAGGGCCAGGCCGAGCAGGCCGTAGATGATCGAGGGCACGGCGGCCAGGTTGTTGATATTGACCTCGATCAGGTCGGTGATCCGGCCGCGCGGCGCGAATTCCTCAAGATAGAGGGCCGCACCCACGCCAAGTGGAATGGCGATCAGGGCGGTGACCAGTAGCATCAGGGCAGAGCCAACGACGGCCCCCAACACCCCGGCGAGCTCCGGCTCGGTCGAGTCACCCTTGGTGAACAGGCCGCTGTTGAAATGGGCCTTTACCTGACCGGAGGCCTTCATCCGGTCCAGCCAGCCGATCTGTTCGTCGCTGAGACGGCGCTGGTCGGCAGGCGTGTCACGCGAGATCTCGTGCTTGAAATAGAGGTCGGCGTCATCGGACACCGGGGCCGTGATCGGCACGGTCTGGCCGATCAGTTCGGGATTGCTCTGGATACGGGCAGCGGCGGCGAATTTGAGTTCCGACGAGAACAGGCTGCGCAGGGCCGTGGCCTTGGTCCCGGCCGCATCGTCGGCGATCCCCATCCGGGCCAGCTGCTGTTCGGCGACCAGGAGCTCGAAATTGGTGCCCTGCGGATAGGCCCGGTCGACCCGGGCGGGATCCATATAGACGGGGACGGTGACGGAGTGGGTGTAGAAGGCCGTATGGCCCTGTTCGATGATCCGGCCCAGCAGCAGCAGCAGGAAGCCGACGGCCAAGCCGATGGCGAGCAGGCCATACAGCCTGAACCGGCCCTCGCGGGCATAGCGCCGCTTCAGGCCCGCGCGCAGGCGGGCCGCGCGCATTTCGGACGTAACGCGGGTCTCAGTCATACTGTTGCCGGTAGGTCTGCACGATGCGCTGGGCCACGATGTTGAGTACCAGGGTGACGAGGAACAGGGTCAGGCCGAGGCCGAAGGCGGACAGGGTCTTGGTGCTGTTGAACTCCTGATCCCCGGTCAGAAGGGTCACGATCTGGACGGTCACAGTGGTGACGGTATCCAGCGGGTTCAGGGTCAGGCTGGCGGCAAGTCCGGCCGCCATCGTGACGATCATGGTCTCGCCGATGGCGCGCGACATGGCCAGCAGCATGGCGCCGGCGACGCCGGGCAGGGCGGCGGGCAGGAGCACGCGCTTCACCGTTTCGGACCGGGTGGCACCCATGGCGTAAGACCCGTCGCGCAGGCTTTGCGGCACGGCATTGATGATGTCGTCGGACAGGGAGCTGACGAACGGGATCAGCATGATGCCCATCACCGCTCCGGCGACGAGCGCCATCTGGTTCTGCACGAGCATGAGATACTGGCCGAGACCGTCCAGCGGTCCGCCGATCATCAGGCCCCCGAGACCGTTGAAGAACTCGCGAAAGGCCGGGCCGACGGTCAGGGCGGCGAAGAAGCCGTAGACCACGGTCGGCACCCCGGCGAGGATCTCCAGCACCGGCTTGACCGTCGCGCGGAAGACCGGCCCGGCGTATTCCGACAGATAGATGGCGGCGAACAATCCGACCGGGGCGGCCACCGTCATCGCGATCAGCATGATCAGGAAGGTGCCGGCGAAGAGGGGGAGGGCACCGAAGGCTCCTGTCGAGCCGACCTGGTCGGCGCGGATCGCGGTCTGGGGGCTCCACTGGGTTCCGAACAGGAAATCGAAGACCGGAATGGCGGAGAAGAAGCGCAGGGAGTCGTAGACCAGGGAGGCGATGATGCCGACGGTGGTCAGGACGGCGACGGCCGAACAGGCGAAGAGCAGGCCGACGATCCAGCCCTCCACACGGTTTCGCGCTCTCATGCCGGGACGGATCTGGCCGAACACAAACAGCGCCCCGAGCAGGGCGGCAAGCGCCGCGCCGACAATGCCTCCGAGATCCAGCATCTGGCTGATCCGGGCGGCGCGCTGGCCCTCGACCGGAAGCAGTTCAGCGAAGGGAGTCGTCCAGATCTGCACGGCCGGGCGTCCGTCGCCGACGGCGCGGGCGTCCGCAAAGAAGGCCTCGCGGCGGAAGGGCTCAAGCTGCTGTACAGCTTCGGGTGCGCCCGTGGCGGTCAGTTGCTGCTCGATATCGGGAGAAAAGACGGCGGCCGCCAGCAGCACGACCATGGCCGGAACCACGGTCCAGATCAGGGCGTAGGCCCCATGCTGACCGGGGCGGGAATGGGAACGCTCCCCGGCCGGCAGGCCCTCGCCGCGCCGACGCGCCATCGTTCGCCCACCGATATAGGCGGCGACGGCTGCGGCGATCAGGATCGGCAGGAAAAGCCAGGTCATCGACGTCCGGGAGAGCAGAATCGGGCCATCCGGTCTCCCGGCTTGCCCCCAGTCGTTAACTGCCCCGGAATGGTCAGCGGATTACGACGATGGGATGACAGTTCTGTTACGCCGTGGCCGGCGAGCTGTCCGCGCGTCACGCCGATGTCACGCTATCCCGCCGGGGCGCCAGCGGGAAATAGGCGGTGAATGCCGCGCCCTGCCCGGGGGCACTCTCGACGGTAAGCCCGCCGCGATGGCGGTTGACGATGTGTTTGACGATGGCGAGCCCGAGGCCTGTTCCCTGCCGCTCGCCGCTCTTCTGGCCTTCGACACGATAGAATCGTTCGGTCAGGCGCGGCAGGTGCTCGCGCGCCAGACCCGGACCGTGATCCCGGACAGTGACGGCGGCGAAGCGCTGGCCGCCGCCTTCCCTGTCCGGTGTGACCAACGGCAACCGGGTGGTGCCCTCGCCGCGACTGCCGCCGGACCGGGGGGCGGCGGCTTCGTCGAGAGCGATGTTGGGCCGGATCATGATCTCGACCGTCCCGCCCGTGGGAGAGTATTTGATGGCGTTGTCGACCAGGTTCTGGACGACCTGCAGGATCTCATCCCGGTCGCCGTTTACCGGGGCGATGATGTCGCGGTCCTCGACCTGAATGACGACATTGCGTTCGCCGGACAGGACACTGACCGCATCGACGACGTCGGCCGTGGCGCGGGCCAGGTCAACCCGGCCGGAAGGGGGGATGTGTTCATTCAGCTCGATGCGGCTCAGCGACAGCAGGTCGGAGACCAGTCGGCTCATCCGGTCGGCCTGGGTGGCCATTATGTCGAGGAACCGGTCGCGTGCCTTGGGATCGTCCCGGGCGTGGCCCTTGAGCGTCTCGATGAAGCCCGAAAGCGAGGCCAGCGGCGTCTTCAGCTCGTGGCTGGCGTTGGCGAGGAAATCCACACGCATGAGCTCCATGCGGCGCACATCGGTCTCGTCGCGCAGGACCACGAGGGCCAGGGTTTCCGGATGCGCCCGGGCGAGGGGCTGGGTCATCGCCCGCCAATGCCGGGTCTGGGCCCCTACGCCGGCGTAGTCGGTCGTGCGGGTCAGGCCGCCGAACAGGGCCTCATCCACGGCCTCAAGCACCGCCGGATCCCGCAAGACCGGGACCAGCAGGCCCCCTTCGCGCTGGATACGGAGCAGGTCGCGGGCGGCGGCGTTGGCGAGGACGATCCTGCGCCCGGCGATGTCATCAGCCTCGCCGCCTGACACGACGAGGACCGGGTCGGCCAGGGCCTCGAACACGCCCTCCAGCAAGGAGGATTCAGCCTCCTCGGCTGACCCGGACGGGGCCATACCGGGCTCTGGCGAGGCCGCCGGCGATACCGGCGGATTCCGGTTGAGAAGCCATGCCGTGAGGCCGGTCAGGGCCGCGCCTGCCAGCAGCCAGGGGGCCAGATCCTGCTGGTAGACGGCGAGGCAGAGCAGCACCGTGATGGCGATGCCTGTGCTGGCGCCGGCGGTCCACAAACGGGATCCGGCCTGGGGAGCCACGGGAGAGGGGAAGTCTTCGTAGGGCATTCACGCTTTCATCGGACGCGCGACTCGTCTGTCAGGAACATGACACGGAATTCATGACAACGGCGCTTCATTGACGCGAGTTCGACTTGTCAAACAACCTTTACACACCTAAGCCTGTATCCACCAGACAGGGACGGGATGGAGAGATCATGGCGGCGGCGTTGACGCTCGAAGGGGTGAGCAAACGATACGGCGACTTCCAGGCCGTGCGCGATCTGAGCTTTCAGGTCGAAAAGGGCACCATTTGCGGCTTTCTGGGTCCGAACGGTGCCGGCAAGACCTCGACGCTGCGCATGATCCTTGGCCTGCAGGCCGCCAGCGCCGGCCGCATCGACATTCTCGGTTCTGACGACGGCCGCAAGGTACGCGACCGGATCGGCTTCCTGCCGGAGGAGCGTGGTCTCTACAAGAAGATGACCCCGGTCGACGCCATCGCCTTCTTCGGTGCCCTGAAGGGCCTGCCGACCGGCGAAGGGCGAAAGCGGGCGCGCGAGATGCTGGACGCCCAGGGGCTGGGCGAGTCCAGGAACAAAAAGATGAAGGAGCTGTCCAAGGGGATGGCCCAGAAGGTCCAGCTGATCGCTTCCGTAGTGCACCGGCCGGAGTTCGTGATCCTGGATGAACCGTTCTCGGGCCTCGACCCGGTCAACCAGCAGGGGCTGGAGGCGATGATCCGGAAGCTGGCGGCGGACGGAGCCACGGTGCTGTTCTCGACCCATGTGATGCAGCACGCCGAACGGCTGTGCGACAAGGTCGTGCTGCTGGCGCGGGGCCAGAAGGCGTTCGAGGGCACGGTGGCCGAGGCGCAGGCGACCTCGAAACGGTTCCTGGAGCTTGAGGGCGCAATCGATGCCGCACAGGCCGCGGCCCTGCCGGGCGTCAGCGGCGTCGAGGTGGTGTCCGAACAGGACGGCGTGCGGGTGCTCAAGGCGGCCCTGGGGCAGGGCGGTCGGGGTCAGGAGGCGCTGAAGGCGGCCTTCCTCGGCGGGCTGGATGTGCGGCGTTTTGAACTGCGTGAGCCCAGCCTGCATGACGCCTTCATCAGTCTGACGGGCGATCATCCCGATATCGACCAGTCGGTGAAGGCCGGCGCGGAGGCCGCCCGATGAAACGCATCATGCTGATCGCGCGCCGGGAATACGGCGCCTATGCCAAGACCGTGGGCTTCTGGCTGTCGCTGCTGGCCTTTCCCCTGTTCGCCGTCCTCGGCGGTGTCCTGCCGGCCCTGATGATGTCGGCCGAGCCGGTGCGCAATGTGGTCGTGCTGGAAGACGGGCCGCAGGCCCAGGGGCTGGCGGCCGCCGTCCAGGGGGCCGTGCGGCTGGAACAGGAGCGGCGGCAGGCGCGGATGGCCGAGGCCACAGCCGAGGCTGAAAAACAGGGCGGCCAGGCCGGGGCTTCGGCCGCCGGACAGGCGCTGAACCGGCTGGCGGGGCTGCGTCTCAGGATCGTGGCAACGCCGGCTGAGCTCAGCGCAGCGCAGCCCGGCGAGGCGCGGGAGGCGATCGCGCGCCGCTATCTCGGAGACGCGGTGCCGGAGGCCGACCAGCTGGATTCGGTGGTTCTGCTGAACCGTATCGACGGCAAGCCGGCCGCGCGGGTCTGGACCCGCCGGGCTACCGACGACACCGTCGAGGACTTCGTCCGCGACGTCCTGAAGGACGCGAACCGGCGTGAAGCCTTTGAACAGGCCGGGATCAATGCCGCCGTGGTCGAGGAGACCGAGCGGTTCCGCCCGGACATAACCGCCCTGTCGCCGAAGTCCGCCACCGGGGGCGAGGTGTCGTTCCGCGACCGGCTTCCCACGATCATCGGCCTCGTCTCCGGCTTCCTGCTCTGGTCGCTGGTGATCACCGGGGCCTCCATCCTGCTGAACAGTGTGATGGAGGAAAAGGCCAACAAGATCCTGGAGGTCCTGCTGTCGTCGGCCTCGGCGACCGAGATCCTGACGGGGAAGGTGCTGGGGGTGGCGATGCTGACCGGGACGGTGATGCTGGTCTGGGGCGGGATCGGAACCTTCGGCCTGCTGGCCGCCAATGCGGAGACGGCGGCCATGGTCGGCGAGGTCCTGCTCGATGGCGGCATGCTGGGCTATTTCATCGCCTATGCCGTCGGCGGCTATCTGATGTACGCCGTGCTGTTCGCGGCGATCGGGGCCTTCTGCGAGACGCCACGCGACGCACAGACGCTGATGGGGCCGATCATGATGGTCCTGACGGTGCCGATTCTGGTCATGGTCCTGGCCGTGCAGACACCTGACTCGCCGGTGGTGCAGATCCTGTCATGGATCCCCTTCTTCACCCCCTTCCTGATGAGCGCCCGCGCCCCGTCCGAGCCGCCGATGATCGAGGTCGTGGGCACCATGGCGGGCATGTTCGCCTTTGCCCTGCTGATGGTCTGGATCGCCGGCCGGGCGTTCCGGGCAGGGGCGCTGTCGGACGTGAAGCTGAGCTGGCGGGGCTTTGCCGGGGCGATCCGGGGCGGGGGGAAGTAGGCTGAGGCGGTCGTCATCCTCCGGCCAGCCGCGTCTTCGCGGCGCAGACCGGGGGACCCAGCGGCGCGCGGGAGCGCGACCTTGCCGGGAGTGCCGCTGCTCACTGCAGCCTGCCAGTATAGATCGCCTTCGGTGCCGCTGGGTCCCCCGGTCTCGCTACGCTCGCCGGAGGATGACGATAGCTGGACAAAAGAAAAAGGGCCGCTCCGGTTTTCCGGGGCGGCCCTTGATCGTTTCGTTCGGTGTCGAGCGGCTTAACCGCGGCCCGGACCACCCACGCCCGGAACCCGGGGCTTCGGCGGCGGCAGCAGGCCTTCGCGCTGCATGCGCTTGCGGGCCAGTTTGCGGGCGCGGCGAACAGCCTCGGCCTTCTGGCGGGCGCGCTTCTCCGAGGGCTTCTCGTAGTGCACGTGGCGCTTCATCTCGCGGAAGCTGCCTTCGCGCTGCATTTTCTTCTTGAGGGCCTTGAGCGCTTGATCGACGTTATTATCGCGAACGAAAATCTGTACCAGGTTGAACTCTCCTTTGGCCGCCCGCCGCGCACCTCGAAAGGGAGACGGGCAGACAAATAAAATATCGCTCCGACAGACGGGGTCTGTGGATGAAGGCGGGCTGATACACGTTCGCCCCCTGCCTGTCCAGATCGTCGCGCGTCTATCTCAGGCCTCGAAACGCCCGCCGGACGGGGATATGCTGCCGCCATGACCGATGCGCCACACCTGTCGAACGAGACGCCCGAGGGAGACTGGGCTGACCGCATGGAGCAGACCGTTCTGGACGCCGCCCTGGGCCTTGCGCCCCGGCTGGGCTGGAACAGCGGGCTTTTGCGCGCCGCCTGCGAGGCCTGCGGCCTTTCGCGGGGAGATGAGGAACTGCTGCTGCCCAATGGTGCGCGTGATCTGGCGGCCCTGCTGTCGCGGCGGCATGACGACCGGGCGCTGGCGGCGCTGGCCGAGGTCGATGCCGGGGCTCTGAAGATTCGGGAACGGATCGCGGCGGCTGTGTCGGCGCGGATGGAGGCGGGGGCCGCCGATCTGGAGGCCACGCGCCGCTGCGCCGCCTTCCTGGCCCTGCCGATGAACGCCGACCTGGGGCTAAAGCTGGCCTGGGAGAGCGCCGACCACCTGTGGCACTGGGCCGGGGATACGGCGACGGACTGGAACCACTATTCCAAGCGGGCGATCCTGTCGGGCATCCTGATCCCGGCCCTGACCATGCGCTGGTTCGACGGCCGCGAGGCGGCGGAGGCCTTCGTCGCCGCCCGGATCGAGAACGTCATGGCCTTCGAGAAATGGAAGGCCGGCAAGGATTTCGATGCGCCGTTCAAGACGGTCACGGATATGCTGAGCCGGATGCGGTACGGGGCGCGTGAGAAGGCGGGCCAATGACACATGACATCGACAAAGTCGGGTCCCGCCAGAATGGCTGGCTGATCGCTGCATCGTCGGCCGCTTCACTCATGTTGGGCGCGGCGACGTTCTATGCTGTGCAGATGCTCAGTCGTGACGATTGCACTACGGTGACGACCACGACGGCTACTGGCTCGCAGATCACGACGAAAAGCTGCTCCTGATCAGAGCGGCTTGACCTTATTCACATGGCCCATCTTGCGGCCCTTGCGGGCTTCGGCCTTGCCGTAGAGGTGCAGGCGGGCGTCGGGTTTGGCGGACAGGGCTTCCCACTTCTTGACGTCATCGCCGAGCAGATTGGTCATCTCGACCCGGGCGTGGGCGGTGGTCGGGCCGAGTGGCCAGCCGGCGAGGGCGCGGATGTGTTGTTCGAACTGGTCGCAGACGCAGCCGTCCTGGGTCCAGTGGCCGGTGTTGTGGACGCGCGGCGCGATCTCATTGACCAGCAGCAGGCCGCTGCCGAGGTCGAACAGTTCGATGCCGATCACCCCGACATAGTCCAGCCCTTCGAGGATGGCGACGGCGATGGCGTGGGCGCGGGCCTCGGTCCTGGCATCGACCTTTGCGGGCGCGATGGTTGTCTTGAGGACGCCGCCCTTGTGGACGTTTTCTCCCAGCGGATAGACGGCGATGGCACCATCACGGCCGCGGGCGCAGATCACCGAAAGTTCGCGCTCGAAGGCCGCCCGGGCCTCGAGGATGGCGGGACGGCCGCCGATGGTCTTCCAGGCCTTGGCCGCATCGGCGGCGGTCTTGATCCAGACCTGACCCTTGCCGTCATAGCCCTCGCGGCGGGTCTTGAGCAGGGCCGGGACGCCCATCCGGTCGACGGCGTGGCGAAGGTCCTCGAGGCTGTCGATGATCGCAAAGGCGACGGTCGTGGCCCCGACGCTGTTGAGGAAGGTCTTCTCCTCGACCCGGTCCTGTGTCACCGCGAGGGCCCGGGGGCCGGGCGCGACGACCGCGCCGCCCTCGATCAGGCGTTCGACCGAGCCGGCGGGGACGTTCTCGAACTCGAAGGTCACGGCCTGGCAGGTCCTGCCCAGCACGGTCAGGGCGGTGGGATTGTCATAGGCGGCGACGATCTGGCCCTGGGACACACGTCCGGCGGGGCTGTTCTCCTCCGGGTCGAGGACTACGACATTGAAGCCGAGGCGCGAGGCGGCCTGACTCAGCATCCGGCCCAGCTGGCCGCCGCCGAGGATGCCGAGCGTCGAACCGGGCGGCAGGGGCGGGGGGAATGCGGCGTCGGTCACTCAGTCCTCGACCGTTTCGTGCACGGCCTCGGTCTGGGCCTCGCGGAAGGCGGTCAGGCGTCCGGCGAGAATGGGGTCCGACAGGGCGAGGATCTGGGCCGCGAGAATGCCGGCATTCTTCGCGCCGGGCTCGCCGATGGCCAGGGTGGCGACGGGGACGCCGCCGGGCATCTGGACGATCGACAGCAGGCTGTCCATGCCCTTGAGCGCCTTCGATTCTACCGGCACACCGAGCACCGGCAGTTCGGTCATCGAGGCGGCCATGCCGGGCAGGTGGGCGGCGCCGCCGGCCCCGGCAATGATGACCTTGAAGCCTGCGGCGCGTGCACCGGTGGCGAAGTCGAACAGGCGTTTGGGGGTGCGGTGGGCGCTGACCACCCGGGCGTCCCAGGTGACACCCAGCCGGTCGAGTGCGTCGGCGGCGTGTTTCATCGTCGGCCAGTCCGAGCGGCTGCCCATGATGATCGCCACGGGGGGAGTCTCGGTCGCCATCGATGCGCGCCCTTTTCGCGGGAAAGCGGCGCGATACAGGACTCGCGTTGCGCCCGCAACCGACGGCGTTACGCTTGCTCCCGGCCGGACGTGATGAGTCGCCGGCCGGGGAACCACTTTCTCTCGTGACCGACGCGGCCATCATCGACCCCCACGCCGAGATCGAGCGCCTGCGCGCCGAGGTCGAGGCCCTGCGCCTGCGAGCTGAGGCGGCGGAGGCCGCAGCGGATCACGATGTGCTTACGCCGGCGTTGAACCGGCGTGGCTTCGTCTCGGCCCTGCGCAGCGCCATGGCGTTCTGCCATCGCCATCAGGTGCCGGCGGTGTTGCTCTATCTGGATCTAGACGGCTTCAAGACGGTCAATGACACCCTCGGCCATGCGGCGGGCGATGCCGCCCTGGTGCAGGTCGCCGAGCTGTTGCGCGCCAATCTGCGCGAATCGGACACGGTCGGTCGGCTGGGCGGCGACGAGTTCGGCCTGTTGATGCTGAATGCCGGAGTGGAGGAAGGCCGGGACAAGGCCCGGCGGCTGGCGACGGCGTTGGAGGTGGACGGATTCGTCTGGGCCGGGGCCAAGGCCTCGCTGGGCGGTTCGTTCGGTGTCCGGGCCTTTGCTGCCCACACCGATCCCGAGGTCTGGCTGGCCGAGGCCGACGCGGCCATGTGGGTTCGCAAGAAGGGGCGCTGAGGCCGCTGTCAGGCGATGATGTCGGGGAGGATACGGTCCTCGATCTTGGAAATCTCGTCCCGAAGCACCAGCTTTTTCCGCTTGAGCCGCGCGATCATCAACTGATCCGGCACCGGCATAAGGCAGAGCGCCTCGATCGAGGCATCGAGGTCAGCGTGCTCGAGCTGAAGCGCCTTGAGCCGGGCGTGCATCGCCAGCTCTTCCTCGCTCAGAAAAGGTTCGTCGTCGTTCATGTCGGGCCCTGTCGGAGGATCATACCGTGCGTCGCATCAGGCCGGAAGGCGGTCCGCGAGCCGAACCAGTCCGGCGCGTGGGGTCATGGGCGACCAGACCCGAGCGGCGGACACCATGGTGTTGATCGGCGGCTGAGACAGGCCTGACGGGGGCGGAGACAGCGCTTCCAGTGCAGCCAGCAGGCGGCGCTCGGCCTCAAGCTCCACCGCCTTGACCCCGGCCCGGACGGCTTCGCGATCGGTGTCGTCGAGGTCAGGCGCGCGGGCCTTCAGGGCCCGGCGCACGGCGCGCAGCGGGCCAATAGCGGTCTCCTGCCAGGCGCGGGCGGTGTCGCCGGCGGCTTCCAGGGCGTCCTCGTCGGGGGTGCGACCCGTATGGGCGCACCAGGCGGCCCAGAGCAGCAGGGGTATGTTCTGGCCGGCGGTTTCCTGCAGCTCCAGGCAGGCGTCGGCGACCCCTTCGGCGGCATAGGTCGTCAGCGCCCAGTCCCAAAGGCTCATTCGGCCAAGGGTCCCTTGAGGCCGCCCCAGCGCCGGACGGCGGACCAGTCGAGGCCGAACAGGTCGAGGGCGCGACCGACGGACTGGTCGACCATCTCGGCGATCGAGGCGGGTTTCGAGTAGAAGGCGGGCAGGGGCGGGGCGATGATCGCGCCCATCTCGGCCAGGGCGGTCATGGTGCGCAGATGGCCCAGGTGCAGCGGCGTCTCGCGGACCATGAGCACCAGCGGACGGCGCTCCTTCAGCACCACATCAGCAGCCCGGGTCAGCAGGGTGGAGGTCACGCCGGTGGCGATCTCACTCATGGTGCGGACCGAACAGGGGGCGATAATCATGCCCATGGTGCGGAACGAGCCCGAGGCGATCGTCGCCCCGACGTCATTGAGCCGGTGCGACACGTCGGCGCGGCCGAGCAGGTCGTCGGCCGACAGGTCGGTCTCCTGTGACAGGGTCAGCAGGGCGGCGCGGGTGACGACTAGGTGGCTCTCGACGCCCAGCTCGCGCAGGGCATCCAGCACCCGGACGCCGTAAGTGACGCCGGACGCGCCGGAAATTCCGACGATCAATCTCTGTGGGGCGCTTCCGGAAGGGTTCCGTACAGCTCCGTTCACAACTTCGGCCAATTGGGGCTCCAGGGTGGTCCGTATGCGGACGTCCGGCGGTTCACCGGAATGTGATTCTACAGCCGGGCAAGCCGGGCGCTCAATCTAGTGGTCCCTTAGCCATGGAGGCGCAAGCCATGACCATCGAAGCTCGTATCCGCGAACTGGGAAACCGTCACCGCAGCCTGGATGAAACCATCCGGCGGGAGACCACTCACCCGGCAACGGACTCGCTTCGCGTGAGGGAGCTCAAGCAGCAGAAGCTCAGGCTCAAGGAACAGATCACCAGTCTGGAGGCCCGCACCGGCTAGCGGCAGCCTCCCGAAATGACGACGGCCCCGGGAGCGATCCCGGGGCCGTTTTTGTTCCTTGCCGGGTGTGGAAGGAATACTCAGTCCCTGGAGCCGAACACCGAGGCGGCGGTCGGTTCGGCACCGCGGCGTTCGCGGGCTTCCGGCACGAACTCCTCCTCGACCGGTTCGGCCGGGGCGTCGACGGCCTGGAGGGTGGCACCGCCCTTTTTGGCGTCGTCCTTCGCCTTCTTTTCAGCGGCCTTGCGGACCAGTTCGTCGAGGGCCAGCTGGCCGACCAGACCGAGCGTCACGGGATCGACCGGCTTGATGTTCGGGCTGTTCCAGTGGGTACGGTTTCGCACGCTCTCGATGGTCGATTTGGTGGTGCCGAGCATCTTGGCGATCTGGGCGTCGGTCACCTCGGGGTGGTTGCGAACGAACCACATGATGGCGTCGGGGCGGTCCTGGCGGCGCGAAACGGGCGTGTATTTCGGCGGGGCCTTGTGCACTTTCAGAAGTTCAGCGTGGCGGCTGACCACAGCCTGCATCCGATAGGCTTCGTCATTCTGGGCCCTGTCCAGCTCTTCGCGGGTCAGCTGGCCGTTGACCAGCGGGTCGGCACCGCGGATGTCCCGAGCCACGTCGCCATCGGCAATGCCGCGCACTTCCAGCGGGTGAAGGCCGCAGAAGTCGGCGATCTGCTCGAAGGTCAGGGAGGTGTTGTCGACCAGCCAGACCGCAGTGGCCTTGGGCATCAGGATGTCGGTCATGGGGGCATTCCGGTTCTTGTTTGAGCCCGAAAACCGGGCTCTGGATACGACGGCGCCCGGCCTTTCGACCGGGCGTTGATGACCGCGATATAGTCCCATTCGCCGGAAAAGAAAACGGAACCCGACAAGCGCATACAGCCAAGGTTCATCCGGCCATTGCAACAGTGCCCTCACAGACGCGTTGTGCGTCGGGATCGAATACACGGGAGGAACTGCCATGCTGATCGAAATGCTGGCCGCCGCTGCGGTCGTTACAGGTGCCGGGCAGGAGTTCGCTCCGCAGGTTCCCGGCGGTCCCGAACGTGGTGCCCCGCGCGGTGACTATCGCGACAGCTGCAGCGGCGCATATGTGAACCGGGGCCGGCTCTACGCCGATTGCCGCAACAACCGCGGCAACATGCGCGAGACCTCGATCGAGCTGGGCCGCTGCACGGACTTTGAGATTCGCAACAACGACGGCCTCTTGGTTTGCGGCCCGAACCGCGGTGAGTTCGAAGACCGCGGCGGCGGCGGCGGCGGCGGCGGCGGCGGCGGTGGTGGAAGCGGCGGCGGTGGCGGCTGGGGCGGCGGCGGGCGCAACTCGGTGACCGTCTTCCGCGACTCCGAATACCGCGGCACCAGCTTCCGGTTCGACAATGAGATGCCGAACCTTGCCAATACAGGCTTCAATGACGCGATCAGTTCGATGCGGTTCCAGGGCGAGTGGGAGGCCTGCACCGACGCCTACTACCGCGGGTTCTGCCAGACTTTCCGAGGCGACGTTCGCAACCTGCAGCGCTGGGGCATGAACGACCGCATTTCGTCGCTGCGTCCGGTTCGGGGCGGCGGTCGCTGGTAAGTCTCAGACCGTCAGCACGATCTTGCCGACATGGCCGCCCGCCTCCAGCCGGAGGTGGGCGGCCGATGCCTGATCGAGCGGAAAGGTCGCCTCAACCGGCGGCCGGACCCCGCCGGACGCAACCCATGGCCAGGCCGTGGCTTCGACAGCAGCAATCAGTCTTGCCTTTTCGTCAGCCGACCGGGGGCGAAGGGTGGAGCCGGTCAGGGTAATCCGTTTCATCATCAGCCTTGCCAGGTCGACCTGCGCCAGGGCACCCGACTGGGTGGCGATCACCACCCAGCGGCCGAAGGGGTTCAGGGCGGCCTGGTTAAGGACGGCGTAGTCGGCCCCGACCATGTCCAGGACGACGTCCGCACCCCCGAACGCCCGGATGGCCGCTTCCATGTCGTCCGCGGTGGCGTCGAGGCCGAGGTCGGCGCCGAGACGGCGTGCCGCCCCGGCCTTGGCGGCTCCCCGGGAGGTGCCGATGACCTTGGCGCCGGCCGCCCTTGCCATCTGTATCGCGGTGACCCCGATACCGCTGGTGGCCCCGTGGATGAGCAGGGTCTCGCCCGCCTTCAGCGCTCCGGATTCAAAGACATTGGCGAAGACGGTGCAGAGGGTTTCGGGCAGGCCCGCCGCCGCGATGAAATCAAGGCCGGAAGGCAGGGGCAGGGCGTGGCGGGCATCGACCAGGGCGAGTTCCGCATAGCCGCCCCCGCCCAGAAGCGCACAGACGCGGTCTCCGACCTTCCATCGGCTTACGCCGTCGCCGAGCTGATCGACCTCGCCGGCAACCTCCAGTCCCAGAATGTCCGGGGCTCCCGCCGGTGCGGGATAGAGGCCCATGCGTTGCAGGATGTCAGGCCGGTTGACCCCGGCCGCGTGAACGCGGATGCGAATCTGGCCCGGTCCGGCGACCGGATCAGGGCGTTCGGCCGGAACCAGTGAGCCTGCCGGACCGGAACCGCCTGTGATCTCGACTACGCGCATTCGCCTGTCCCGTTCTTGCAATCGTCCGTATCCGGGCGTTGAAATAGGGCGTTGCGTGTCGAATGGCCACGAGGAGGCGGCGATGTTCGAGGATCTGGAGCCCCGTGCGGCGCGCGGCGCACCTTTGGTGGCCCTGACGCGCGAGGATCTGGACGGTTATTCCGTCGAGGACCTGCAGCAACGGATCGCCGGGCTGCAGGCCGAGATTGAGCGCTCCCGGGCCGCCATCGAGGGCAAGTCTTCGCAACGCAATGCGGCCGACGCCATGTTCAATTTCCGCTCGTAACCTTGTCGGCCGGCGTCTGGCACGGCCGTTGCACACCGTGGAAGGTCCGCGCCATGCCGCGCCGGTCGTGATAGGGATACGCCTGTCCCGTGAGTCTGGTTGAATTCATGTCTGTTGACGCCACCCCGCTTTCGCCAACGGGCCGCAGCCGCGCCGCGGTCGTGGAGGATTTTGCGCGTTCGGAACTGTTCGACCGCACCTTCCAGGAAGGTATGGAGCTGGTTGAGGAGACGGCGGCCTATCTCGACGGTGACGGTCGTCGGGAATCCAAGCTGTTGTCGCGCGCCACCGCCCTTGCCTATGCCGGCGAGAGCATGAAGCTGACGACGCGGCTGATGCAGATCGCTTCCTGGCTTCTGGTCCAGCGGGCCGTGCGCGAGGGTGACATGACGGCCGAGGCCGCCTGCGAGTCACGCTATCGCCTGGCCGACCGCACCGCGGCGACCGAAGCGAGCCACCCGGAGCTGCCGATCGCCCTGGTCGAATATCTGGTCCGGACCGAGAAGCTGTACGACCGGGTCCTGCACCTGGACCGCCGCATGTATCTGGACGCGCCGGAAGAGGACGCGGTCAATCCGGTGCAGAGCCAGCTGGATCGGCTGACGGCGGCGTTCAGAATCTAGACCTTACGGCCCGACGTCGTTCGCCACCCGGGCACCGTCATTGACCGGCCGGGGCAGGCTGATGGCGATGCCGAGGGCTTCGGCGAGTCTGGCGTCCCGCTCATAGACATCCTCGCGGAAGGCAACGCGACCCTGACCGTCGACGAAGGCGGTCCAGTACAGCAGGCGCACGCTGATCTCGCGACCCGTCGATATGCGCCGGGTCTCGCGCGACTCCTGGGCGTCGTCGAACTGGGCGAGCAGGGTCGGATCGGGCGACAGCAGCAGGCGGGCGAAATCGACTGCGTCCTGAACCCGGACGCAGCCATGGCTGCGCTGGCGCATGGCCAGGTTGAAGGCCGACTTGGACGGCGTGTCGTGCAGGAAGATGGCGTAGCTGTCCCGCAGCTCGAACTTCACATAGCCGAGGGCAGCGGTGGGTCCGGCGCGCTGGATGACCGTGCCGTTCTGGACGTACATGTTCTGGCTGGCCAGATAGGCGGGGCCGCGCGGCAGGATCTCGCTGCGGGCGATCGAGGCGGGCACATACCAGGGTGGGTTGGCAACCACGGACGCGAACGGCTTCTCGAGGCTGGGCGTCTGGGTCGACGGGGCGCCGCAGACGACCCGGTTCGAGTGAACCGGGCGGCCGTCCTTCCAGTAGACCATGATGGCGGCGGCGGTGTTGACCTCGATCCGCTCGGGGGCGACCTCGCGCTTCAGCCAGCGGCGGCGTTCAAGGTTGAGGGCGATCTGACGGGCGCGATCCTCGGCCGAGGCCGACAGGGAACGCTGGCTGCCGGTGCCGAGCCGGCCGTCCGCGAGGAGGCCGTGGCGGGCCTGGAAGCCGCGCACTGCGGCTTGCAGTTCCGGGCCGTAGACGATGCCCATGGCGGTCAGACGCGCGCCGTCGGCAGCGGACAGGTCGCCCTCGGCGACCAGGCGCTGGATCAGGGCCGGAATGCGGACATCGCTCATCCCCGGCTCGATGGTTGCCCCTTGGCGGAAGACCGGCCAGCCGCCGTCCCGGATCAGTCTGCTATAACGGACATAGCCGGCGGACAGGTTGGAATAGCCGATGTCGGTCGGTGCCAGTCCTTCGAACCAGTCGACCAGACGGTTCCCGGCGAGTGCGTCGTTCAGCCCGACGGGCAGATCGACGCGGTTCTTCTGCATCTCCCAGAGGTCCTCGACGGTCTCAGGGCGAACCCGGCCTTCGGCGAGAACGCGGCCATAGGCTATGGCCGCCGCTGTGGTTCGCATATCGGCGGCGTCGGGCACCGCGGCGAGGTCCGCGAAGTCGAAATAGTCGCCCTGTGACAGACCATGGCGTTCGGCACGGCCGGCGGCAGCCTGGAGCATGCGCAGGCGCTCGGGCGTCCAGACCGGACGCCAGCCGTTCAACTCATAGAAGGCCCGAACATCGGGCTGGAGCGTTGCGGGCAGGCGGTCCAGCTGATCGTTGAAACTGTTGTAGAAGGCGACGGCACCGGAATCACGGGTCTGGGCCCGGGCCGCCAATCCGATGGCTGACGCCAAAGCCGACACGGCCGCGCCCAGTCCCAGTTGCCGTCGATTCATCGTCAGGATCTCTTTGCCCGCTTCGACACGGGACCCCACGTCCTCGCACCCGAAGCCAACGCCCGCATGTTATCGGCGTTCCAGGCAAACAGAAAGGCGTCGGTCCGGAGACCGACGCCTTTGAGGACGTCTTGCCGCAGGGTGTGGCCCGAAAGCCCGACCCGCGAGGGCAGACCTACTTCTTGATGAAGCCGGCGAACTTGTTGTTGAAGCGCGAAACGCGGCCGCCACGGTCCATCAGATGAGCGTTGCCACCCGTCCATGCCGGGTGGGTCAGCGGATCGATGTCGAGGTTCAGGACGGCGCCTTCCTTCTGGTAGGTCGAGCGCGTCTGGTAGCTCGTACCATCGGTCATCGTGACGGTGATGAAGTGGTAGTCGGGATGCGTATCCGCCTTCATGGTCCTGGTCCGGTCTCTGCGCGATGACGATGCCGACCGTCGGAGCGCGAAAATGAGAAATCCCGCCATGTGGGGCGGGAATGAGCGGCGGCGTTTACACCGGGGCCCGTTCCGGGGCAAGAGGCGCGCGCCATGACAGATGCAACTCCCCATGCCGACACCGCCGCTGACATCAGGGGACGGCCGGGTGCCGGGGCCCAACTGGCCGAACAGATGGGTGAGGCCGGGGCGCGACGCGAGCGACGCCGGGATGTCCGGCCGCTGGGACGGCTGTTACCCTATGCGATGCGGCACAAGGGCCATGCGGCCATGGCCGGCGTCTGGCTGATCCTGTCGACCGCAGCCTCGCTGGCCCTGACGGCCGCGGCGCGCGGTGCCATCGACAACGGTTTCGAGAATGGCGGGGCGCAGCTGAACCTGTGGTTCCTGCTGCTGGGGGGTAATGCCCTGTTCCTGGGGTCCGCCACAGCGGTCCGCTATTATTTCGTCACCAAGACCGGGGAGCGGGTCATCGCCGACCTGCGCAAGGGGTTGTTCGGGCGGATCCTGACGCTGGATCCGGCCTTCTATGCCGCGATGCGGACCGGTGAGGTGCTGTCGCGCCTGACCACGGATATCGCCCTGGTCGAGACCCTGCTGACTACCTCGGTATCGTTCGCCCTGCGCAACTTCCTGACCCTGATCGGCGGGACCGTGCTGCTGTTCATTGTCAGCCCGAAGCTGACCGGCCTGGTGCTGCTGGTGGTGCCGGTGTTGCTGGGGCCGATCTTCCTGTTCGGACGAAGGGTGCGGACGCTGACGGTGGCCTCCCAGGACCGTTTCGCCAATGCCGTGGGATTCGCCGGCGAGAGCGTGGACGCCATCGAGACGGTGCAGGCCTTCGGGCGGGAGACCAGCGCCATCGCCCGGTTCGGCGCGGCGGTTGAGGCGGCCTTCGGTGTCTCCCTGGTACGGATGAAGGCGCGGGCCCTGATGACGGCCATGATCATCGTGGTGATGTTCGGCGGCGTGACCCTGGTTCTGTGGCTGGGCGCCCAGGATGTGATCGCCGGGCGGATGACGCCGGGGGCTCTGCTGCAGTTCGTGCTGCTGTCGGTGTTTGCAGCGGGGGCGGTCGGGGCGCTGGGTGAGAGCTGGGGTGATGTCCAGAAGGCCGCCGGCGCCATGGAACGGATCGATGAGCTGATGCGCGCGGAAGCGGCAATCCGCCCGCCGGAAACGCCGACGATCCTGCCAGAGCCGGCGACCGGTGAGGTGTCGATGTCGGCGGTCCGGTTTGCCTATCCGGGGCGCCCCGACCTGCCGGCGCTGAAGGGCTTTTCGCTGACGGTGCGTCCGGGCGAGACGGTCGCCCTGGTCGGGCCGTCCGGGGCCGGCAAGAGCACGGTCTTCCGCCTGCTGCTGCGCTTCTATGATCCGCAGGCCGGTGTCGTCTCGGTCGACGGCGTGGACGTGCGCGCCGCGGATCCGGTCGCGGTGCGCGGCCGGTTCGCCTGGGTGTCGCAGGAGGCACCGCTGTTCTCGGGCTCGGCCAATGAAAACATCCGCTTCGGTCGTGAAGGTGCCAGCGACAGCGAGATTCGCGCCGCGGCCGACGAGGCGCAGGCCCTGGGCTTTATCGAGGCCCTGCCGGAGGGGTTCGACACACCGCTGGGCGAGCGCGGCAAGAGCCTGTCCGGCGGTCAGCGTCAGCGCATGGCCATCGCCCGGGCGCTGGTCCGGGACGCCCCGATCCTGCTGCTGGACGAAGCGACCTCTGCGCTGGACGCCGAGAATGAGCGGCTGGTGCAGGCAGCGCTGGATCAGGCCATGCAGGGTCGGACCACCATCGTCATCGCCCACCGGCTGGCCACGGTGCTGCGGGCCGACCGGATCGTGGTGATGGAGGAGGGCCGGGTCGTCCAGGAGGGGACACACCAGTCCCTGATGGCCCAAGGCGGCCTGTATGCCCATCTGGCCGAGCTCCAGTTCCGGGCGGACTAGGCCGTAAGGGCCGGGTCGAGATATTTGAGGTTCGCCTCTCGGATTGCTGCTGCCGGCTCGTCATAGAGGAAGGGCAGGAAGGCGAAGCGTTCGCCCCTGGTGACCGACGTGGCCTCGTGCAGGACCGAGCAGGAGAAGACCACTGCGCCGCCGGGGGGCGGGCGATAGGTGCGTGGACCGAACTCGGGGAACCGCAGGTCGCCGCCCTCATAGTCGGCGTTCAGATTGATCGAGACCGCGAAACGCCGGTGGGCCGTGCCCTTGGTGGTGTTGTCGCGGTGAGGCCGGAAGAAGCCGCCGGTCTCGGCGTCATAGCGGGCGACCAGATAGCGCTCGATCCGGGTGGCCCTGAAGTTGAAGACCTTCTGGATCTGCGGCAGCAGGCGGCGGTTCAGGCGGGCGACCACCTGTTGCTGAAGCATCTCCTCCTCGATGAGCACATCCGACCGGCGCTTGTGCTGGTCGTTCATCATCAGTGTGGTGACGCCGTCGACCTCGCGCATGAAACCGGACGGCTCGCCGCCGGCTTCGCGATAGAAGGCAATCAGCCGCTCGCAGAAGGCCGGCTCGAAGATGCGCGGTGCCAGCAGTACGGGCGCGGTGACCTCGGGGCCGGCGTGGCGGCCCGGCGGCGGCAGGGCGGCGGCCCGGTCCACCATCTGCTCGGCCTGCTCAGGGCCGCCCACTGTCATGACGTGCAGGGCCGGGTCGATCAGATACCAGCGCTCGGCCCCGGTCGCGCCATAGAGGGCGGCGACGGCACCATCCTCGTCGAACAGGAACCGCAGGCCGGGAAGGCTGTCCTCGCGCTTCTTACGGCCCATGTCCTTGCCGACGATGAGCACGAAGGCGCTGGCATGGGCGTCATTGAAGGCCGCCCTGTGGCGTTCGATACTGGCGACGGCCCGGGCGACGGCCGGTCCCGCCGGAACGATGGCCAACAGCAGATAGCGGCCCGCAGCCGTGTCGAAGACATAGCGGGGGTTGCTGGTCCCCGCCGTTGCAAAGATGGGAGCGGGATCACCGTAGAAGAGCGACATGGCGGTCAGGATGCACGGGATACGGTTCCCGATTCAAGAGTGGTGCAGCCTTCAGTCGAGTTCCGCCGCGATCCGGTCGGCAAGACCGCGCAGGACGGCGACATCGGCCATCCCGCCCTGACCGTGCGCCTTGACCGGCCGGTCGCTCCAGCGCGGGATGATGTGGAAATGCAGGTGGAAGACGGTCTGGCCGCCGGCCGCTCCATTGAACTGCATGATCTGGAAGCCGTCGGGGCGAAGGGCCTTTTCGACGGCCCGGGACGTACGCTGGACGGCGGCGGTCAGGCGGGCGAGCGCGTCGGCCTCGATCTCCAGCAGGGTCCGGGCCGTAGAGGTCTTCGATATGACCAGGACATGGCCCTCGGACTGCGGGAACACGTCCATGAAGGCCAGCACATGCTCGTCTTCCCAGACCCTTACGGACGGGATCTCGCCGCGCAGGATCTTCGCGAAGATGTTTTCGGGGTCATAGGGCGCGGCGAGGCTCATGATGGGCTCCGTGGATCGGTGAGACCTTAGCAAGTCGCGTCGTATCGGGGGAGCCCGGCGCGCGGTTTTGCGCTATCGTGCCGCGCGAGTTGGGAGACCGTCATGCTTCGTTTCATCGTCCAGTTTCTGGTCACCTGTTTCGGCCTTTGGCTGTCGTCGCGGGTCCTGGACGGGGTGGATTTCCTGTCGAGCGGATCGCTGCTGGCAGCGGCCCTGTTGCTGGGTATCGCCAATGCTGTGGTGCGGCCGGTCCTGACCTTTGTGACCTTCCCGCTGACCATCGTCACCTTCGGCCTGTTTCTGCTGGTGGTGAATGCGGCGATGATCGGTCTGGTGGCCAGCCTGCTGGGCGGGTTTGTGGTCGATGGCCTGTGGGCCGGTATCGGCGCAGCCGTCGTCACGGGCATCGTCAGCTGGATCGCCGGCTGGTTCATCGGCGAGACCCCGGGGCGACGGGCGGCCGACTGATCGGTCAGTCTGGCCTGCGGAAGGGCGACAGTTCGGCAGAGATGGCGTCGATCTCGGCCGCGACGGCCGGGCGTTCGCCGTCCAGATAACGGGCCACAGGCGCGCGAAGGGCCGGGTCGGCGATCAAATGGGCCGAGTAGACAGGGGAGGGCAGGTAGCCCCGGGCGATCTTGTGCTGCCCTTGCGCCCCCGCCTCGACGCGCGACAGGCCGCGCGAAATGGCGAAGTCGATGGCCTGATAATAGCAGAGCTCGAAATGGAGGAAGGGGACCTCCTCCAGCGCGCCCCACTGGCGGCCGTAGAGGGCATCGCGGCCGATCAGGTTCAGGGCCCCGGCAATGGCCTGATCGCCGCGGAAGGCCATCACGAGCGCGATGCGGTCGGCCATGGTGGCCCCGAGGCGGCTGAAGAAGTCGCGCGTCAGATAGGGCCGGCCCCATTTTCGCGCGCCGGTGTCCATGTAGAAGGCGAAGAAGGCGTCCCAGTGGGCTTCTCTGATATCACTCCCGGTCAGGACGCGGATGTCGAGGCCCGCCTGCGCCTCGCGGCGTTCGCGGCGGATGGTCTTGCGCCGGTTTGCGGACAGGGCGGCGAGGAAGTCCTCGAAGGTGGCATAGCCGTCGTTGCGCCAGACGAACTGCATGTCCTGCCGTAGCAGCAGGCCGGCCTCGCCCATGGCGTTCCAGTCGTCCTGAGTGGGAAAGTTGACGTGCAGGGACGAGACGTCGAGCTGTTCGGTGAGCGCAATCGCGCCCTGCAGCAGGGCCTGCCGCACCGTGGCGGCGTCTGCGTCCGGATGGGCGAGGAAGCGCGGGCCGGTCACCGGGGTGAAGGGCACGGCGGAAAGCAGCTTGGGATAGTAGCGGCCGCCGGCGCGCTGGTACGCATCGGCCCAGCTGTGGTCGAAGACATATTCGCCCTGGCTGTGGCCCTTGAGCCAGAGGGGCATGACGCCGAGGACGCGGCCGGTCTCGTCGACCAGCGACAGGTGCCGGCCGGCCCAGCCTTGCTGCGGGACGGCGCTGCCGGAGGCCTCGCAGGCGTCGAGGAAGGCGAAGGAGAGGAAAGGGTCGCCGGCGAAAGACGCGCAGGCGTCCCAGGCCTCGCGGCCTATGTCGGCGACGGCTGTGTGGACCTGAATCCGGAAATCCATGCTCATGCCCCGCGAAGCGGGTTCATCACAACGAACACAACGAATTCACAAAGGACACGACGGGGCCGGAGCCTGATGCAGATACCGTTGTGTTCGCTGTGAATTCGTTGTGCCCGTTGTGATGAACCAACCAGACCCGGCGGGGCCTTGAAGCCGCTTCGCGGGAGAAATGAGCGGTTTGCGTCACCGCACCTCGACGATGGCATCGACCTCGACGGCGAAGCCGAGGGGGAGTTTGTAGACGCCGACGGCGGAGCGGGCGTGGCGGCCCTTGTCGCCGAACACCTCGACCATCAGGTCGGAGCAGCCGTTGATGACGGCCGGAATGGCTTCGAAGTCGCCGGCGGCCTGGACGAAGCCGCCCAGTTTGACGACGCGGACGACGCGCTCGAGGTCGCCGTCACAGGCGGCCGAGATCTGGGCCAGCAGGTTGACGCCGCACATGCGGGCGCCGTCCCTGGCCTGTTCCGGCGAGACGTCAGCGCCGACCGTGCCCTTGATGCCGCCGGCGGCATCGTTCGACAGCTGGCCCGAGATGTGGACCAGATTGCCGGTCTGGACGAAGGGCACATAGTTGGCCACCGCCTTGGCGGGTTCCGGCAGGGAGATGCCGAGTTCGGCGAGGCGGGCGGCGACGGTCATGGGCGGGGCTCCTTTGGAATTGCGGGCGGTTTAGCGCGACTTGGGACGTGCGTCATCGCCCTTCGGCGTTTCCGCAGAAAAGTTCGGGGAGGGTGCGGGGCGGCCGGGCCTCGCCCGGTGCTTTGATTGTTTTACCGTTTCGACGAAGCTTGACCTGCCCCGCGCAGTCGTTTTCCACGCGCCCTCCGGCTGGCGGCCCTTGCTTCGGGCCTTACCGGATCACCGCCGATGACATTGCTGCCAGCGACGCGGGAGGGACATGGCGCAGCCAGCGGTCCCCTCCATTGGCCCGCGGCGAGCAGGCGGACGCCATCCATCGACGTCCTCAAGGACCCCCGAGGTATCCTTCCCCCGGGCTTCATCGCTCGACCACAGCCCGCCGACATCGGGGCGCTGGATCCGACGCCCTCCCCACCGACGGGATGGGAGGAGTCTGACACGGGTCCCGGCGCGGAGGGTTTGTGACGCTGTTTATTTTGAAAGGCGAGCGAAGTCAGGCGGTTGGCGGCGGGGGATATGCTGACAATCGGCGGATTGGTAGCTGAGCGTCAAGAGTCGCGGACGCCTTCGGAGCGCCGAGGTTCATCACAACGAACACAACGGGTTTACAAAGGACACGACGGGGCCGGTGCCTCCGGGGTCGGACGGTGTGTCAGGTCGGGGCTTGATACGGGGCCTACGGCCCAAGGACATGTCGGGCGGCTCGGTCAGGTCCCGGACCGGAACGCAGGGGGGCGGCAGTCGTGATGTCCGTTGTGAACCCGTTGTGTTCGTTGTGTTGAACCAACCGCGCCCGACCGCTCGCGCCAGGTTACGAAGGGGTAATTGATACGGTATTTTGATACCGTAATAAGAAAGAACAGCTATTTCAACAATATGGCGGGGATTGCGGCGTTCGCCTCGCCTTGACCTCACACACTCCATCCTCTATCAGCGCGCCTTCCGCTCGTCCCCGTCATCGGGAGGGGCACCCGATCGTCTCCCAGGACCCTTGAAATGCTGAAGAGCACCACGGCTTCGCTGAAGCCGGCCGAGGTCACGAAGAAATGGATCCATATCGACGCTGAAGGCGTCGTGGTGGGCCGTCTCGCGACCTTCATCGCCAACCGTCTGCGCGGCAAGCACCGCGGCGACTACACCCCGCACGTCGATTGCGGCGACTATGTCGTCGTCACCAACGTCGACAAGGTGGTGTTCACCGGCAAGAAGAACACCGACAAGATCTACTACCGCCACACCGGTCACCCGGGCGGCATCAAGCAGACGACCCCGGAGAAGGTCCTGAACGGCCGTTTCCCCGAGCGCGTCCTTGAGAAGGCCGTCGAGCGCATGCTGCCCAAGGAGAGCCCGCTGGCTCGCCTGCAGATGACGCACCTGCGCCTGTTCGCCGGCGCGGCGCACACCCATGAAGCCCAACAGCCGGAAACGATCGACTTCAAGTCGGCGTCCGCCAAGAACACCCGGAGCGTCTGAGCATGACCGACGTGACTGCTGAAACCACCGCTCCGCAAAACGACGCCCCCGCCGCGCCCCAGACGACCTCTGGCTTTGACGCCCTCAAGGGCATGGGCACGGTCGGCGTGGGTGAAGAACACCCCGTTTACACCCAGAAGCTGGACGCCCAGGGCCGCGCCTATTCGACCGGCAAGCGCAAGAACGCGATCGCCCGCGTGTGGATCAAGCCCGGCTCGGGCAAGATCACCATCAACGGCAAGGATCAGCTGCAGTATTTCGCCCGCGAAATCCTGCGCATGATGATCGCCCAGCCGCTGGAAGTGACCGACCGCCTGACCCAGTTCGACGTCGACTGCACCGTGCAGGGCTCGGGCCTGTCGGGCCAGGCCGGCGCGATCCGCCACGGCCTGTCGCACGCCCTGACCCACTATGAGCCGGCGCTGCGCCCGGTCCTGAAGCCGCATGGCTTCCTGACCCGCGACAGCCGCGTCGTTGAGCGCAAGAAGTACGGCCGCGCCAAGGCCCGCAAGTCCTTCCAGTTCTCGAAGCGCTAGGCCGTTTCACTACGGTATGGACGGGGGCGCTTCGGGAAACCGGAGCGCCCTTTTTCTTTGCGTCATTCCGCGAGGGCGATGGAGGGCAGAATGGACGGCAGGTGGCTATTGGTGGTGATGGGGCCGTTTCTGGCCGTCGTGATTTCGCGCGACCTCGTATCGGCCTGGAAGCATCAATGCTTCAGAAAAGGCCCCTCTCAGCTCTGGGATGTACCGAGAACGACAAAACCGGTCGTCTTCTGGTTCCTGATTGTCAGCAACAGCCTGTTTGCTTGCGTGGGGGTCTGGCTAGCGGCGACCACTGCGATGGAACTTTGGGGATCACCAAGCGCCTGATCGGTTGGCGGCCACAATCCTGTCCTTCTCCCGATGGAGCCTTGGCCGCTCGTATACGAGCGGCCTGCGAGGCGCGCAGCGCCGGATGAGGGTCGGCTGCGGCAGTCGGCGTAAGCCGTAGCCCGGTCCGGGCGGCGGCTGGCGCCGAAGGATACAGGCGACCCACACCCTTTCGCGCAAGGGCGATCGCTTCGCTCTCGCGCGCTCAAGCCCTCTCCCAATGGGAGAGGGGATGGAGTTGGAATGATGCATACGATCTTCATCGACGGCGAAGCCGGCACCACGGGGCTGGACGTGCTGCGCCGTCTGGAGGCGCGGGCTGATCTGGAGATCATCGCGCTCGGCGACCGGCGGCGCGACGTGGAGGCGCGGCATGAGGCGCTGAATGCGGCGGACGCCGTGATCCTGTGCCTGCCGGATGACGCGGCGAAGGAAGCCGTGGCGATGATCGAGAACCCCGGTGTGCGGGTGATCGACGCCTCGACGGCGTATCGGGTCGATCCGGCCTGGACCTATGGCTTCGCCGAGATGGCCCATGCGCCGGGCCGGATGACGCAGGCTGAGAAGATCGCGGGGGCGACGCGGGTTTCGAACCCGGGCTGCTATCCGACGGGGTTTATCGGACTGGTCCGGCCTCTGGTCTCGGCGGGGATCATTCCGGCGGGCTGGCCGGTGACGGTCAATGCGGTCTCGGGCTATTCCGGCGGCGGCAAGGCGATGATCGCCGAGTTCGAGGCGGGCGGAGCGGGTGCCTTCCGCGCCTATGGCCTGTCGCTGAAGCACAAACATGTGCCGGAGATGACGCTGCACACGGGGCTGGAGCGGCCGGTGCTGTTCGCCCCGGCGGTGGGTGCGTACCGGCAGGGGATGCTGGTCGAGGTGCCGTTGCAGCTGGCGGCCCTGCCGTCGTCGCCCTCGGTCGAGGTGGTGCACGGGGCGCTGGCTGAGGCCTATGCGGACTGCCGATTCGTCGAGGTGGCCGAGCTGGAGACGACCGAGGCTATGACCGGGATCGATCCGGAGGGGCTGAACGGGACCAATAAAATGCGTCTGCATGTGTTCGGCGACCGGGACGGGGCGCAGGTGCGGCTGGTCGCGCTGCTGGACAACCTCGGCAAGGGCGCCTCGGGGGCGGCGGTGCAGAACCTGAACCTGATGCTGGGGCTGGACGAGGGGACGGGGCTCAGCTGACCCTCGCGGCTATCGCCATTCCGGGAGAGCGCAGCGAGACCCGGAACCCAGCGGCGCCGCGACGGCGGCGACCCAACGGGCGGCGCGAAGCGTCAAACACCGTTCTCCCGACAGGTTCGCGCCGGCGCGCGCCGCTGGGTTCCGGCCTTCGCCGGAATGACGATAGCGGGGAGGGGGATTGAAACCTCCGGCGTCTTGCCGACGTATGTGGTCCCATGACCCACGCACTCTCCCGCCGAGCCCTTCTGACCACCGCCGGGGCATTCGCTGTGACCGCCTGCAGCCCCGGACCGGCCGGGGCCGATGAGCGCCAGTATGCCAATTCACCGTTCCGGCGGATCACCGACGCGCAGTGGCGCGAGCGGCTGCCGCGGGCGGCCTATGATGTGCTGCGGCGTGAGGCGACCGAGCGGCCCTATACCAGCCCCCTGAACAATGAGAGCCGCACCGGGACCTTCTTCTGCCGGGGCTGTGACCTGCCGCTGTTCCGGTCACAGTGGAAATATGATTCCGGCACCGGCTGGCCCAGCTTCCATGACGTTATCGCCGCCAACATCGGCACCAAGACCGATTTCGCCATCGGCTACCCGCGCACCGAATATCACTGCGCCCGCTGCCTGGGGCATCAGGGGCATATCTTCGATGACGGCCCGCGGCCGACGGGCAAGCGCTACTGCAACAACGGCGTGGCCCTGACCTTCCGTCCGGCCTGATCGCGTCAGCGCTGCGGGGCCGCGTCGACGGCTGCGGTCACCTGCTGGAAGAAGGCTTCCCGGGCGGCCCGATGAGTGCGTCCGATGGCGCGGGGCCAGGACGACAGCAGCACGATGACCAGCCGGCGCTCTGGATCGACGCGGACAGCCTGACCGAAGATCCCGTAAGCGCCGAAAACGCCGTCGTCCTGGGTCCACCACAGGAAGCCGTAGCCCTCGTTCGGCTCCCCGGTCTCGGCCTGTTTGACGACGGCCTGGGCGAACCAGTCTGCGGGCACGATGCGCTCGCCGCCCGGTTGACCGTCCTCCAGCGCCAGCAGGCCGATCCGGCCCCAATCGCGCAGGGTGGCGGAGACGCAGCATCCGCCCATCTCGCGACCGCCCTGATCCAGGGCCCAGAAGGCGTCGGCCTCCATGCCCGCGCGCGACCAGATACGTTCTGACAGAAGCTGGGCCAGGGGCTTGCCCTCGGCGGCGGCGACCAGCGAACCGACGAGGTTGGTCTCACCGGTCGAATAGTTCCAGCGCGTTCCGGGTTCGGTCGCGCGAGGCAGCCGGCCCATATAGGTGACGACCGGGTCCTCCCCGGGACGGGCGGGTTCCTGCAGGAAGCGGGCGACGTCGGAGTTGGGGTTGAAATAGTCCTCATTCCAGCGCACGCCGGACGTCATGGTGAGCAGCTGGCGCACGTTTACACCGTCGTAGCCCCCACCCGCGAGGGCCGGCAGGTAGCGGGTGACCGGATCCTCCAGCGAACCGATAGCGCCGCTCTTCAGCGCTGTGCCGACGAGTGTCGAGGTCAGGCTCTTGGTCATGGAGAAGGAGACCCAATGGTCCCGCTCGCCAAGGCCGAGGCCATAGCGCTCCAGCCGGATGAGGCCGTCCTGGATGACCAGCACGCCGGCGACGTTCTCCGTCTCCATATAGGCCGAAGCATCGACTGAAATCGGATCGCCCGGCGGAAGGGCGCGCACCGGCGTCACGCCCCGCGCGACGGGGGCGTGCGGCGAGATGGTTTCCATCTGACGGAAGGCGCGCTCCCGATCGGCAGGGGACCAGAACAGAACGCCGGCTGGGCTGTTCTCCGGCGTGGGTTGCTGGGCGAGCGCCGGCGCGGCGATGGCGCTGGACAGGACGAGGATGGCGAGCGTGCGGAGAAGCTTCATGAGACAAGCCTAGCAGTGAGTTGGCCGCTGTCACCCCCGCGGGACGACGGAGACGTGCGACTAGCGAGTGATTTTTCGGGCCTTGAGCGCGGACTCGACCGTGACCCCGAACCAGACGGCGGCGATGATGACCAGCAGACCATAGTCAGGACCGGGCCAGACCAGAGGAATGCCGGCGCACAGGATCACCACCATCGGGAACAGGCTCGCCCATGCGGCGGTGCCCGTGCTCTCGGGATGGATCATCGGCGGCCGGTCCGGGCCCTTCATTGTGCGCATCAGGATGGGGTTCAGGACCACGAACCCGCCGGAACAGATCAACGCCAGCAGCAGGTTGCGCAGTGGATTGCCCGCGCCATAGACGCTGGCGGTCAGGGTCACGAGCAGCAGGGCGATGCCGGTCGTGATGGCCAGCAGCAGATTGGGCTCGAGACGCTTCAAGATTTGACCTTCACATAGGACCCCGGGGCCGGCTCAATCGGCCTGAGCGGGCCGGTCATCGGATCGCGAGCGGCGATCCAGTCGCCGGACTTGCCGTGCAGCCAGTCGGCCCAGTGGTTCCACCAGCTGCCGGGGTGCTCGGCGGCCTGTGCCTGCCATTCGCCGAGGGTCGCGGGCAGGGCGGGATTGGTCCAGTGCTGGTATTTGTGGGCCGAGGGCGGATTGACCACACCGGCGATATGGCCCGAACCCGCAAGCGTCAGGGTCACGGCCGCGTTGGAGAAGGCGCGGGCCGACCGATAGACCGAACTCATCGGCGCGATATGGTCCTCGCGGCTGGCCTGGAAATAGAGGGGGATGGTGACCTTCGACAGGTCGACCTTGATCCCGCCGATAGTAAACTCGCCGCGGGCGAGTTTGTTCTGGCCGTACATGGAACGGAGGTAGTCCATGTGCAGGGTCTTGGGCATGCGGGTCTGGTCGGCGTTCCAGAACAGCAGGTCGAAGGCCGGCGGCGACTTGCCCATCAGATAGTTGCTGACGAAGAACGACCAGATCAGGTCATTGGCGCGCAGGGCATTGAAGGTCTCGGCCATGGCAGCGCCGGGCAGGACCCCGCCGGCGGCGTCCATCTGTTCCTCGATCTGGGCCAGCCAGTGCTCGTCGGTGAACAGCAGCAGGTCGCCGGCCTCTGCGAAATCGTGCTGGGCGGCGAAGAAGGTGTTTGCGGTGACGCGTTCGTCACCCCGGGCGGCCATATGGGCCAGGGCGGCGCCCATCAGCGTGCCGCCGATGCAGTAGCCGACGGTGTTGATGTGGTCGGCCCGGGACTGCTCCAGCGCCTTTTCGACAGCGCGGTAGATGCCCTTTTCCAGATAGTCGTCGAAGCCGAAGCCGGCCTTGTCGACATCGGGATTGACCCAGGAGCAGACGAAGACGGTGAAACCCTGGCTGGACAGCCAGCGGATCATCGAGTTCTCGGGCTGCAGGTCCAGGATGTAGAATTTGTTGATCCAGGGCGGAAAGATCAGCAGCGGTATGGCGCGTTGTTTGTCGCCGGCGGCGTCGAACTGGATCAGTTCAAACAGCTCATCGCGCCAGACGACCTGGCCCGGGGCGGTGGCGACGTTTTCACCGACGACGAACTTTCCATAGTCCGCCTGGCTGATCTTCAGCTTGCCGGCACCCCGCTCCATGTCGGCGGCGAAATTCTGCATCCCCTTGACCAGGGATTCGCCGTTCGACTCCGCGAGCGCCTTGAGGGCGGCCGGGTTGGAGGCGAGGAAGTTGGAGGGGGAGAAGGCGTCGGTCAGCAGTTTGGTGAAGAATTCGGCGCGGCGCTTGGTCAGGGGATCGACGTCCTCGACGCTGGAGACCAGGCCGTTCATCCAGTCCGAGGTGACCAGATAGGACTGACGCATGACGTCGAAGGCGGGGTTTTCAGACCAGGCGGGGTCCTTGAAGCGTTTGTCCTTCGAAGGCGCAGCAGGCTGATCCTCGCCCGCCGCGCGGCGGGTGGTTGAGGCCCACAGGTCCATGTAGCGGTTGAACAGATCGGCCTGGGCGGCGAACAGCTTGTCCGGACGCGAGGCCAGGCTGGTCATGATCGAGTTCATCGCCGGACCGACATTGAACGGGTCGGGCGACAGGGCGGCGGGGCGGTCGGCCTGGGCCAGGGCGGCCTCGGCGATGGCCGACTGGGCCGACATGGCCGCCTTGGCCAGGTTCATGGACAGGGTTTCCAGCATCTGCCGCTGGTCGGTACCGGGGAAGGCGAAGGCCTCGGCCGCCGGAGGGGCCCCGAGGGATGCGTCGACGGGCGGCGGCGGGGCGGCTTCCGGCGCGGGCCTTGCCCTTGCGGCGCGGGGGCGCGGGGGCTTGACCGGGGTGGGGCGGCCGGACTTGCGCGGCGCGCGGGGTGGGGCGTCGACGGTCGGTTGGGTCGGACGCTTGGCCATGGAGAGCTCCGGAGTTGGTCAGGATCGGTCGCAAGCGCCGCGCGCGCCCTTCCGCCTGTCACGATCATCGCATAAGACAGCCCCTGAAATGAACGCTTCGCGCCGGAAAATTGCAGCCGTCCTGTTCGCCGTGGTCGCGAGTGGTGGTCTGGTGGCCTGCGTGGGCGCGTTCGACCCCTCCACTGACGCCGGATCGCCCATGGCACCGAGGGTCCAGGGCCTGGTTGACGCCAACCGCGCATATCCGGTTTGGGCCGAATTCCCGCGATCGACCGAACCCCTGCCCGAGCCGGTCAGTATCATGGCGCAGGTCAACAGGCTGGGGGGCACCGGCCAGGCGCTGGCGGGGGATGTTTCGCGAATCGACTGGCAGACCACCGGCGACCCTGCGCAGTTTGTCGCGGCGGTCCAGGCACGGGTCGACGAAGTGCCGGTCGCGCCGGTGACAGCGGACACTCTCGCCGAGATCGAAGACTTTGTTCGGCGCACGCGCGAGCGGGGCCAGGCCCCGCCGCCGGTAGATCGCCGCTGACCCCCACCCAACGCTCGCCCGGACGGCAGAATCCGGGGACCATCGTCTCAGGAGACATGTTTATGGCCAATCCGGCCCCCTTCGCCTCGACCCCCTATCCGTCAACTCTGGCCGCTGACGCCGCCCGGGTGACCGAACTGGCAGCCATCGCCAGCTATGCCGGCATCGGCCGTGGCGATGAGAAGGCGGCCGATCAACTGGCCGTCGACGCCATGCGGACGGCGCTGAACGCGCTGGATATCGACGGCAAGATCGTCATCGGCGAGGGCGAGCGCGATGAGGCACCGATGCTCTACATCGGCGAAAAGGTCGGCACCGGCAAAGGCCCGGCGATCGATATCGCCCTCGACCCGCTGGAAGGCACGACCCTGACGGCCAAGGCCATGGCCAATGCGCTCTGTGTGCTGTCGATGTCGCCCGGCGGCGGCATGCTGCACGCGCCCGACACCTATATGGACAAGATCGCCATCGGCCCGGGTTTTGCGCCCGGCACCGTCGATCTGGACATGAAACCACAGGACAACGTCCGCTCGCTGGCCTCGGCCAAGGGCGTGAACCCGTCCGAGATCACCGTCTGCGTGATGGACCGGCCGCGGCATGCCGAGCTGATCGCCGCCCTGCGCGAGGTCGGGGCCAAGGTGGTTCTGATCACCGACGGTGACGTGGCGGGGGTGATTCACACCGCTGAGCCCGAGACCGGCATCGACCTGTATCTGGGTTCCGGCGGGGCCCCGGAGGGCGTGCTCGCGGCCTCGGCGCTGAAATGCGTCGGCGGCCATTTCCAGGGGCGGCTGATCTTCCGCAATGACGATGAGCGGGCCCGGGCGGCCCGGACGGGTGTCACCGATCTGGACCGCAAATACGACCTGCACGAACTGGTATCCCGGGACGCCATATTCGCCGCCACGGGCGTGACCAAGGGTGCCATGCTGGACGGGGTCAAGGTCGCTGGCGGCTTTGTCTCGACCCATACGCTGGTGATGGATTCCTCGACCCGGACGGTCCAGCGCATCCGCACCATCCGGCCGCTCTGATGGCGGACGGGGGCGGGGCGGCGGCGTTTCTGGGCGTCTCCCGCTCCCTGTCAGGCCGCGAATGGCGGCAGAGGCCCGCCGAGGCCGGTCTGATCCGGTCGCATATGCAGGCCCTGAATCTGGAAGAGCCCCTGGCGCGGGCTCTCGCAGCGCGCGGGGTGCGGGCGGATCAGGGCGCGGACTTCCTGACACCGACGCTGAAGGCCCTGTTCCCTGACCCGTCCAGCTTCATGGATATGGACGCGGCGGCGGAGGCGATCCTCGACGCCCTGCAGGCGCAGGCTTCGATCCACGTCTTTGCCGACTATGACGTCGACGGTGCCTCGAGCGCGGCCCTGCTGGTGCGCTGGTTCCGGGCCATGGGGGCGACGCTTCCGATCTATGTGCCCGACCGGGTCACCGAGGGGTACGGACCCAGCGCGCGGGCCTTCGACACCCTGAAGGCCTCGGGCGCCGATCTGGTCATCACGGTCGATTGCGGCGCGGCGGCCAATGAGGCCGTGGCCCATGCGGCGGCGATCGGGCTGAAGGTCGTGGTGATCGACCACCACATGATGCGAGAGCATCCGCCGGTCTGCGCCGCCGTGGTCAATCCGAACCGGCCGGGCTGCAATTCGGGGCAGGGGAACCTCGCCGCCGCGGGGGTCGTCTTCGTGCTACTGGCGGCGCTGAACCGCGAGGCGCGGCGGCGCGGGATGTTTGCGGTCCTTAAGGAGCCGGATCTCCGCCAGTGGCTGGATCTGGCGGCCATGGGGGCGATCTGCGACGTGACCGGCCTGACCGGATTCAACCGGGCCCTGACCAGTCTGGGGCTGCGGGTCATGTCGGACTGGGGCAATCCGGGACTGAGGGCCCTGCTGGCGGCGGCGGGGGCCGAGCCGGGTCCGGCCAAGTCGAACCATGCGGGCTTTATCCTCGGGCCACGCATCAACGCCGGCGGGCGGATCGGCAAGTCGGACCTCGGTGCCCGGCTTTTGTCGACCGAAGACCCGGTCGAGGCGGCGGCCCTGGCCCAGGAGCTGGACGCCCTGAACATCGCCCGCCGCGAGGTGGAAAAGCAGGTCACGGATCAGGCCACCCGCATGGTCGAGGCGACCGGCGCCCATGCCGACGGCTCGGCAGCTGTGGTGATCGCGGGTGACGAATGGCATCCGGGTGTGGTGGGTATCGTGGCCGGGCGGCTGCGCGAACGCTGGCGCAAGCCGGTGGTGGTGATCGGTGTCGATGCGGTGAACGGGCTCGGCAAGGGTTCGGGCCGGTCGCAGCCGGGCATGAACCTGGGCAAGGCGGTGCAGGCCGCCTGGGAGCATGGCGTACTGATCGCCGGGGGCGGCCACGCCATGGCGGCGGGGCTGACGGTCCGCGCCGACGACATCGACCGGCTGCGCGACTTCCTCAATGACCGGATGATCGGCGAACAGGCGGCGGCCGAGGCCCTAGATCATGTGGAGATCGACGCCCTGATCGACCCGGGCGCGGCGACGCGGGCGCTGTTCGAACAGTTCGAGCAGCTGGCGCCCTTCGGCCCGGCCAATCCCGAGCCGCTGTTCGCCCTGGAGCATGTGCAGGCGCGCGACGCGGTAGCCATGAATGGCGGCCATGTCCGCTGCCGGCTGGTCGGGGCCGACGGCGCTTCCGTCAAGGCCATCGCCTGGCGCTGCGCCGACCTGCCCGGAGGACAATCCCTGCTGGCCGGACAGGGCGGTCTGAGCGTGGTCGGGCGGCTGAAGGCCGACGACTGGAACGGCCGCCGGGGCGTGCAGTTCGAGATCGAGGACGTTGCCGATCCGCGGATGGCGTGATCGTCGCGACGGCGACGCCTTACATCCCTTCTGCGGCCGCGTCAGGCGACCTCCCGTCTCCCGAAAAGAATGGGGCGGCGCAGGGTTGCACCGTCCGGAATCGGCGGCTATATCGCCCGCTCTCCGCGCAGTGGTCCCTTCGTCTATCGGTTAGGACGTCAGGTTTTCAACCTGAAGAGAGGGGTTCGACTCCCCTAGGGACTGCCACGCGGAGCCTTCCCCCCCCTTGAATCGCTGATTGACTGTGGTCCTGGCCCTTGCGTCGGGGCCGCGTGCAGACTTTTTTGTTTCCCGGGCAGGTATTGCGGGGCCGTTGAGCAGAAACATTTCCTTTTTGTGCCGAAACCGTCGTTTTTCGCTTTTCCGGGGTTCACCGAACCGTGTTAAATCAAACCTGTCCGTGTCGATTGCGGGCGGGGGGAAGGCAGTGTCGGACTTCGAGGGTGTTGAGACAGTCGCGACGGTACGGATTGCTGGCCGGGTGAAATGGTTCGATCCCGGCAAGGGATACGGTTTCATTGTGCCGGATGACCCGACCTTGACCGACATGAAGGATGTGCTGTTGCATATCTCCAGCCTGCGCGACGCCGGTCGGCTCGTCGTCGCTGAGGGGGCCCCGATCCGTTTCGACTGCGCCCGACGGGCCAAGGGCTGGCAGGTTACCGAGGTTCACGAACTCGGCGAAGGGGAGCCCGAACAGGTCGTTGCCCCGCGTCGCAACGGCTATGAGGGTCCGGGAGAGATGGCCCGCGACGGTCAGGCGTTCCCGGGACTTTCGTCGGGTGCGCCGATGCAGGCTGCGGTCGTCAAATGGTTCAATCGGACCAAGGGCTACGGTTTCGTGGTGCGCGACAGCGAACCAGGGGATATCTTCGTCCATGTCGAGACGTTGCGCCGCTGCGGGCTGGATGACCTGTTGCCCGGCGAGACGGTTGCGGTGCGGTTCGCCGAGGGTCCCAAGGGGCTGGTGGTCGCGGAAATCAGACCGGGCGGATGAACCATCCGTCCCCGTGAGGGTGGGTTGGCAATGTTGAACCGTCGTGGACTTCTCGGGGCCCTGTCTGGCCTGGTGCTGCTGTCGGCCTGTGCCGGGGCGGGTGCGCCGCGTGATGCCAAGGGTGACCCGCTCGAGCCACTCACCGTGACCACCGCCAGCGGCGAGCACCGGTTCATGGTCGAAATCGCCGACGATGATGCAGAGCGCCAGCGTGGTCTTATGGAACGCGAACCCCTGGCCGACGACCGGGGCATGCTGTTCCAGTTCCCCGACGTGGCAGAGCGTGGCTTCTGGATGCGCAACACGCCCAGCCCGCTGGACATCATCTATATCGATCCGCGCGGCCGGATCGTCTCGATCGCGAAGAATGCGACGCCGAATTCCGACGCGGTCATTCCGTCGAACGGACCCGCCAGCGGGGTGCTGGAGCTGCGTGCCGGCCGTGCCGATGAGATCGGGGCCCGACCGGGTGACAAGGTCAGCCACCCCTTCTTCGCCGAATAGTCAAACGGCGCGTTGCGGCGCAGCGTCGAGTGTGTCAAATCCCGCCGCCGGAGTGTAGCGCAGCCTGGTAGCGCATCTGGTTTGGGACCAGAGGGTCGGAGGTTCGAATCCTCTCACTCCGACCAATTCGCCTCCCAGACCTTTCGCCGGCCCGGTTGACGCGGGTCGATAGGTTCATCACGGCGAACACAACGAGGTCACAGCGGACACGACGGGACCGAGTGTTTGTCGCGTTTGTCGATCCTTCCTGGCATCGAAAAGAGACAAGGGCGGCTTTGCCGCCGATCCTCGCTTTGGCGAAAAATCCAGCCTGAAGGAAGCGATCGGCAATGGTGCCATGGTCTCGACCCCGTCGTGTCCGTTGTGGCCCGTTGTGCTCGCTGTGATGAACCCCTCTCGCTGGACGCCCATGCGTCAACTGAAGCGCCGATGGCGCTAGATCACCGTCCCGAACAGGCGGCCGATCCCGGCCGTGGCGGCCAGGGCGACGGCGCCCCAGAAGGCCACCCTGAGCACCGAGCGCGGCACATTGGCGCCGCCCGCGGTCGCGCCGAGGGCACCGAGCCCCATCAGGCCGACCAGGGCGATGGCGCTGACCCAGATCATCAGTCCATTCAGCGGAGCCAGAAGGGCGACGATCAGAGGCGGCGCTGCACCGGCGGCAAAGGTCAGGGCGGAGGTCAGGGCGGCCTGTACCGGCCGGGCCGTCGTGAAGTCCGATATGCCAAGCTCATCCTGCGCATGGGCCCCAAGGGCGTCCCGGGCCATCAACTGTTCGGCAACCTGCCGCGACAGGGCCGGTTCGACGCCCCGGGCTGTGTAGATGGCTGCCAGCTCAACGACCTCGGCCTCTGGATCAGCGGCGAGTTCGGCCGACTCGCGGGCGAGATCGGCCTTCTCCGTATCGGATTGGGAGCTGACCGAGACGTATTCGCCCGCGGCCATCGACATGGCGCCGGCCACCAGTCCGGCCACGCCGGCGATCAGCACGCCGCTGCGCGAGGCCTCGGCGGCGGCCACGCCGACCACCAGGCTGGCGGTCGAGACGAGGCCGTCATTGGCCCCGAGAACAGCGGCGCGCAGCCAGCCGATGCGGGCGACCAGATGGCGTTCGGTGTGGCGTTCAAGACGGCTCATCGTCGATCTCCTGAGCGCTGTCGACGTGCCGGCGACCCCGCCTGGCTCAGCGGACCAATGGGAGCATACGTCGCAAGGTTCCGTCCTTCAGAACATATTGGTGCAACAGGGCGGCGGCGGCATGGAGGCCGATCAGCCAGTAGCCGGCCACGCCGAGGGTGACGTGCAACCCCTCGACCTGCCCGGCAAGTTCCTTGTTCGGGGCCACGAGGGCCGGCAGGCTGAGACCGAAGAAGGGAATCTCCTTGCCGTCGGCGCTGAGGGCCGTCCAGCCCAGTATGGGCATGACGATCATGAGGCCGTAGAGCGCCAGATGCCCGGCGGCCGCAGGCCAGCGGGTCCAGCCTGGTTCCGGGGCCAGCAGCGGTGTGCGCCAGCGGGCCACCAGTCGCACCCACACGAGGACGAAAACCGAAAGCCCCAGCATGAAATGCCAGGTCTTCAGCCCCTCGCGGATGTCGCTGCCGCGGGGATAGTATTCCCGAAGCTCGATACAGGCGTAGACGGCCACGAGCAGGACGAGCATCAGCCAGTGCAGGGCGATCGAGACACGGCTGTAGTGCGGGTGCCCCGCAGCCGTGGGAAGGATGGCGATCATCGGCGGCGTCCCGGATCAGAGTGGGCCGGCAGGGTGCGCCTGATTTTCCGATCCGGCTTGCGCGAGCGCAATTGCAGGCGAAACGCGTGCAGCGAGACCAAGGGCAGTGCTGGACCTCGCGCCGACCTCGCGGTAACTGGGCAGTGAGCGGCTCCGGCCGCCATCGTTACGAGGATCCTCCATGCTCGCCCGCATCTATCGCCCCGCAAAGACCGCGATGCAGTCCGGCAAGGCCTCGTCCAGAGGCTGGCGGCTGGAGTTCGAGCCGGCTTCGGCGCGCACCATCGATCCGCTGATGGGCTGGACCAGCTCCAGCGACATGAACGGCCAGGTGCGGCTGAGCTTCGACTCAGCCGAGGAGGCCGTGGCCTATGCCGAGCGCCATGGCATCCCGTTCCGCCTGCACGAGCCGCAGGACCCGCCTCTGATCCTCAAGGCCTATGCGGATAATTTCGCAACGGGCCGAAAGGTCTCCTGGACCCATTGAGGTCTGTTTGCGCCTGCTGCGCTTCGCGCTACTGGAGGCGCGAGGCGTTGCGGTCGATGCTCGCCGCGCGTGCTGGCCAAAGGGCGCCCATAGCTCAACCGGATAGAGCACCCGCCTTCTAAGCGGGATGTTGCAGGTTCGAGTCCTGCTGGGCGCGCCAGGCGGCAAGACCACCTTCGAGATCGGTGATCAGATCGTTCGGATCTTCAAGGCCGAACAGGTCCACGGCCGCGGCGGGTGGCGGAGGCGATCAGGCGTGTGCGTTCGGTTCGATCGGTCATGCGCGCCGGCGTGGAGGGTTGCGGTTCAGCCTGCAAGGGCCTCTAAAGCAGGCGGGGCGCAAGGTCTGACGAATTTGGGCGGGACGCGGATGCAGGTGCAATCGACGGGGAGAGGGACGGTCAGCGGCGTCGCGAGGGCACTGGCGATCGTTCTGGCCCTGGCGGTATCCGCATGTGGAGGCGGGGATCGCCCCGACCAAACCGCAGACGGTGTCGAGCCGCCCGCCCCGAGCCAGACTGCGGCACCTGAATTCACGAGTCCGACCCTCGCGGCCATCCGGCAACGCGGCCGTTTGAACTGTGGCGTGCACGAGGGGCTGGTCGGCTTCGCCTATACGGACAATCGCGGCGAGTGGCGCGGTTTCGATGCCGACTTCTGTCGCGCCCTTGCGGCGGCGGTGCTGGGCAATGCCAACGCCGTCCGCTTCGTTCCCCTGACCAGCAGCCAGCGGTTCGAAGCCCTGCGCAGTGGCCGGGTCGATGTCCTTTGGCGCTCGACTTCCTGGACCCTTACGCGGGAGGCACGTGAAAGTGTGCAGTTTGCCGGGGTGAACTATTATGACGGTCAGGGCTTTCTGGTGCGCCGTGCCCTGGACCTCGCCACCGGGGCCGAGCTGAACGGGGCGCGGGTGTGCGTGCAACGCGCCTCGACCACGGAACTGAATGTCGCCGACTGGTTCCGTGCCCGGGCCCTGCGATACACACCGGTGGTCGCCGCCAATGAGGAGGCGGCGCGGGCGGCCTATGCGCGGGAGGATTGTGACGCCCTGAGCGCCGACATTTCCGCCCTGGCGGCTGCGCGGACGACAATGGCCAACCCGGAACAACATGTCATTCTGCCGGATGTCATCTCCAAGGAGCCGCTCGGGCCGGCGGTGAAGCGCGGCGATGAGGTCTGGACCTCGATCGTGCGCTGGACGCTGAATGCCCTGATCCTGGCCGAGGAACTGGGGGTGACCCGTCAGAATGCGGGACGGATGGCCGAGGAGTCGCCCAATCCGGCCGTCCGCCGCCTGCTCGGCGTTGAGGGCGATGTCGGACCCATGCTCGGCTTGCGCAGGGACTGGGCGAAAACGGCCATTGAGGCCGAGGGAAACTACGGTGAAATCTTTGCGCGAAACCTCGGGACGGATTCCTCACTCGACCTGGCCCGTGGGCTTAACGCACAATGGAACGCAAGACCGGCAGGGCTGATCTATGCCCTGCCGATTCGATAGGACGCCGGGACAGGCGCCAGGGGGTAAGAATGGAAACGAAAAAACGTGGCGGGGTGCCGCTCTATCTGTGGATGCTGCTGGGCTTTGCCGTCGGCATGGGCGGAGGGCTCTACGTCAATATCATGGGCCTCGAGGTCCTTCCCTGGGTGATGGACATCATCAAGTCGGTGGGCCAGATCTTCCTGCGCCTGCTGTTCATGCTGGTTCTGCCGTTGCTGTTCGCGGCGCTGGCCGTCGGCGTCGCCGAGATGGGCGATCTGAAGTCGCTGGGGCGGGTGGGTTTCAAGACCCTGGTGTTCACCATCATCGTCTCGGCCATCGCGGTCGGCATCGGCCTTGGCATGGTCAACTATTTCCGCCCCGGTGACGGCGTCGATCCGGTTCTGGCGCAGCAGCTGCTGGCCCAGGGGGCCGAGGGGGCCGCGACCATTGTCGGCAATGCGCCCAAATCGATCGAGGCGGGCCAGTTCTTCCTCGACATGATCCCGTCCAATGTCGTCACCGCCGCGGCCGAGAACCAGATCCTGCCGGTGATGGTGTTCGCCCTGATCTTCGGCATCGGCATGGTCATGGCCAAGTCGCCGGCCACGGATGCGCTTCAGCAGACCCTGCAGGGCCTGTTCGAGGTGATGATGAAGCTGATCAATCTGGTCATCAAACTCGCCCCGATCGCCATTGCGGCCCTGATGTTCAACCTGTCGGCCGTGTTCGGCTGGGACCTGTTGGTCAGGCTGGGGGCCTATGCGGGCGTGGCCGTGGGCGCGATGGCGATCCACATGTTCATCGTCTATCCGCTGCTGGTCTGGATCTTCGGCGGGATGAACCCGCTGAAATTCGCCAACGGCGTACGCGAGCCCTTCGTGGTGGCCTTCTCGACCGCCTCGTCGAACGCCACCCTGCCGATTGCTATCAAGGCTGCTGAAGAGAAGCTGAAGCTGCCAAAGCGGATCTCGCGCTTTGTGCTGACCGTGGGGGCCACGGCGAACCAGAACGGCACCGCCCTGTTCGAAGGTGTCACGGTCCTGTTCCTGGCCCAGTTCTTCGGCATCGACCTGAACCTGCAGCAGCAGCTCGTGGTCATGCTGGTCTGTATCCTCGGCGGCATCGGCACGGCCGGTGTGCCGGCGGGATCGCTGCCGGTCATCGCCCTGATCCTCGTGATGGTCGGGGTGCCGGCGGAGGGCATCGGGCTGATCCTTGGCGTCGACCGCTTCCTCGACATGTGCCGCACCACCCTGAACGTCACCGGCGATCTGGTGGCGGCGACGGTGGTGTCGCGCGGCGAGACCGATGCGGTGGTACCGGACGACCTGAAACTGCCGGACGTGGCGCCGGCGAACTGAGGCTCAGTCGGGTGGGGCGGATGCCACGGCGGTGTCCGCCCGTCCGCCCCATTCGGCCCAGCTGCCGTCATAGAGACGCGATGGCCTGCCCAGCACGGCAAGGCCCAGGCTGAGGATGGCGGCGGTGACGCCGGACCCGCAGGTTGTCACCACCGGGCGGTCCAGGTCCACCCCGGCCGCGCGGAAGGCCTGCGCCAGGGCCTCGCCCTGTTTCATGGTGCCGTCGGGGTTCAGGATGCCGGGGAAGGGCAGGTTGAGGGCCCCGGGCATATGTCCGGCGCGCAGACCGGCGCGCGGCTCGGGCGCGCGGCCGTCGAACCGGTCGGCGGCGCGGGCGTCCAGCACCTGTTCACCGGCCGCAAGGGCGGCGTGCACGGCGTCGATGTCGGCGACCCCTTCCGGTCGCGCTGACGGGATGAAGGTCCGGGGAAGCGGCTGCTGCGCGGGCCCGGACTCGACCGGGTGCCCCTCTGCCCGCCATTTCGGCAGGCCGCCGTCGAGGACGCGCACGTCGCGCGCGCCCATGGCGCGGAGCATCCACCAGACCCGGGCCGAGGACCGGATGCCGACGGTGTCATAGACGACGATACTGTCTCCGTCCGCGATCCCCAGCCTGCCCATGCGGGCGGCGAAGACGGCCGGAGACGGCAGCATGTGCGGCAAGTGGCTCTTCTGGTCCGAGGAGGCTTCCAGATCGAAGAAGACTGCGCCAGACAGGCGCGCGGCCTCGAAATCCGGCCGGCCGTCGCGGCCGTCCAGATGCCAGCTGGCATCGATGAGTCTAAGGGCCGGATCGCCGAGACGGGCGGCGAGGTCCGTGGTCGGGATCAAGGGGGCGATGTCGGTCATGGTTCAACCTAGCATACCGGGCGGTGGAAGCCTGAGACTGGTGCTGGGTGACCAGCTGTCCGACGGGCTGTCGGCCCTGCGGGGTCTCGACCCCTCGGTCGATGTCGTGCTGATGGCCGAGGTGCGCGACGAGGCCACCTATGTCAGGCACCACAAGCAGAAGATCGCCCTGGTGTTCGCGGCCATGCGCCAGTTTGCAGCGCGGCTGGAGGGGCGGGGCGTGACCGTTCGCTATGTGCGCATTGATCAGGCGGGGAATACGGGCTCGATCGCAGGGGAGCTGGAGCGGGCCCTCTCATCGCAGATGTTCAGTGGCGTGGTGGTGACGGAATGCGGCGAGTGGCGGCTGGCTGAGGCCCTGTCCGCCTTCGCCAATTCGACCAGTATTCCGGTCGAAACACGCCAGGATGACCGGTTCATCTCTTCGCTGGACCGGTTCAAGCGCTGGGCCGTCGACAAGAAGACGCTGACCATGGAGTTCTTTTATCGCGAGATGCGGCGCGAGACCGGGCTGCTGATGGACGGCAAGGATCCGGCCGGCGGACAGTGGAATTTTGACAAGGACAATCGCGCCGGCCTGCCGCGAGGGGTCACACCGCCGCCGCGATTGCGGACGACTCCCGATGCTGTGACGCGGGAGGCGATGGCGGATGTCGAACGGCTGTTCGGCGACCATTTCGGCACCCTTGAGGGCTTCGGCTGGCCGACCACGGCCCAAGAGGCGGAGGCGGCGCTGGCGGCGTTTCTCGCGGATATCCTGCCGTCGTTCGGGACCTGGCAGGACGCCATGGCGTCAGGTCAGCCGTGGATGTGGCATGGACTGGTGTCGACGTCGCTCAATCTGGGTCTGCTCGACCCGCTGGAGGTCTGCCGTCGCGCGGAGGCGGAGTATCGCGCCGGCCGGGCTCCCCTGAACGCGGTGGAAGGGTTCATCCGCCAGATCCTCGGTTGGCGCGAGTTCGTGCGCGGCATCTACTGGCTGAAGATGCCGGAGTATGGCGCGCGGAACGCGCTGGACGCTGACCGGAGCCTGCCGGGGTTCTACTGGTCCGGCGAGACGGACATGGCCTGCGTGGCGGATGCGGTGCGCACGACCCGCGACCATGCCTATGCCCATCACATCCAGAGACTGATGGTCACGGGCAATCTGGCCATGCTGCTGGGTGTCCATCCGGATGCCGTCGATGACTGGTATCTGGCCGTCTATGCCGACGCCTATGAGTGGGTCGAGATGCCGAACACGCGAGGCATGGCGACCTTCGCCGACGGCGGCATCATGGGCACCAAGCCGTATGCCGCCTCGGGGGCCTACATCAACCGGATGAGCAACTACTGCGCCGGGTGCCGGTATGATGTGAAGCTGAAGAGCGGCGAGGGGGCATGCCCCTTCAACCGGCTTTACTGGGGCTTTCTGGAGCGGAACCGGGCCCGGCTGGGCGGCAATGTGCGACTGGCCATGCCTTATCGGACGCTGGACGGCTGGGACGCAGCGCGGCGACAGGCGATGGTCGATGAGGCTGAGGCCTGCCGCGAGGCACTGGGTGCCGTCAGGCCCGGGTGAGCGCCAGCTGGATCACATCGGTCCGGGCCGAGCGGAACCCGGCTTCGCAATAGGCCAGATAGAAGCGCCACAGGCGGCGGAACCGCTCGTCGAACCCGCCCATCCGCCGGATATCGCCCCAGGCTGCCTGGAAGCGTTCGTCCCAGAGCTTCAGCGTGTCAGCATAGTCCTGGCCGAACCGCTCGACCGTGTCCCAGCGCAGGGCGGCCTGTTCGACCACGGGCTGGAGGCGGCCTTCGGACGGCAGCATGCCGCCGGGGAAGATGTATTTCTGGATGAAGTCCGTGCGGGCGTTGTACTCCTCGAACAGGGCGTCCTGGATGGTGATGATCTGCAGGCCTGCCCGTCCGCCGGGCTTGAGGACGGCGGTGATCTTGTCGAAATAGGCCGCCCAGTATTCCTTGCCCACGGCCTCGAACATCTCGATCGAGACGACCCGGTCGAAACGACCCTCGACATCGCGATAGTCGACCATCTGGATGGACGTCATGTCAGACAGGCCGGCGTTGAACAGTCGCTGGCTGGCCAGATCGTGCTGTTCCCGGGAGATGGTAATGCCGGTGACATGGGCGCCGACGACCCGTGCGGCATAGTCGGCAAACCCGCCCCAGCCACAGCCGATCTCGAGCACCTTGTGGCCGCGTTCAAGCCCGATCAGGCGGGCGAGGGCGGCATATTTGGCGGTCTGGGCATCCTCGAGGGACTGGTCCGGCGTGGCGAACCGCGCCGAGGAATAGGTCATCGTCGCGTCCAGCCAGGCCCGGTAGAAGCCATTGCCCAGATCGTAGTGGGCGTGGATGTTCTTCTTTGAACCGGTCCGGCTGTTGCGCCTGAGTTTGTGCGACAGCCAGTTGAAGGCCAGCATCGCGGCATTGCCGTCGAACAGCCGGCGGATGTGGTCGTAGTTGTTGGCCAGGGTCTCGAGCAGCACGGCCAGATGGGGGCTGTCCCACTCACCGGCGATATAGCCTTCGGCATAGCCGATATCGCCACTGGCCAGCACCCGCCGGGCGAAACGATAGTCGATCACATTCATCACCGCATTCGGCCCGGGCGTTCGGCCTTCAAGCTGGTGCACCTCGCCATTGGGCAGGGTCAGGGTGAGCCGCCCCCAGGTCCAGTTGGCGGTCAAGAGCCGAAGCAGGAGGGCGAACACCGGCGGGGTTCGCGCGGCGGTGGCGGGACTTTCAGCGGTTACAGAACTCATGCCCCGGACCCTGCGGGCGAACGGGCGATGTCGTCAATCCTCTGCGACCACCCTGCTGCCGACGACGGTCTTGAGGGCTTCGAGGGCCCGCTCCCGCGCCAGGGTATGGTCGACCAGAGGCCGCGGATAGTCGCGACCCAACCGGACGCCGGCCAGATCCAGCACACCGATCGGGGCTGTCCACGGGGCGTGAAGCCACCGATCCGGCAATTTGCGGAGTTCCGGAACCCAGCGGCGGACATAGCGACCGTCTGCATCGAATTTCTGACCCTGTGTGACGGGATTGAAGATCCTGAAATACGGAGCAGCATCGGCTCCGGATCCAGCGACCCACTGCCAATTCTGCACATTCGACGCCAGATCGGCATCCACAAGGGTGTCGCGGAACCAGGCCTCGCCTTCGCGCCAGTCGATCAGCAGATGTTTGACCAGGAAGGAGGCCACGATCATCCGCACGCGATTGTGCATGAAACCGGTCGTCCAGAGCTCACGCATGCCGGCATCCACGACGGGATAGCCGGTGCGTCCGCGCTGCCACGCCTCGAGCCCGGCCGGATCATTGCGCCAGGGCATGGCGTCATATTCGGGCCGGAAGGCTGCGTCGGTCATCTGCGGGAAGGCATGCAGCAGATGGGCCGAGAACTCCCGCCAGCCGATCTCGGCGACGAATTTGTCGACCTCTGGGGCCGGGACGCGACCCTCTGCGGCGGCGGCCCGTGCCGCCCCGATCGCGCGCCAGGGGCTGATCTCACCGAAATGCAGATGGGGCGAGAGGCGGCTGGTGGCCGGTTCGGCGGGAATGTCGCGGCCGAGGCTGTAGGATTTCAGTCCGCGTGACAGGAAGGCCGCCAGGGCGGCCTCGGCCCCGGCTTCCCCCGGCGTCCAGTCGAAGCCACCGGACCAGTCAGGCCGACGGGGATGCAGGTCCCAGGTATTGATGTTGTCGGAAGCGAGCCCTGTCGGGGTCCTCAGGCTGTCCGGCGCGGGGGCCGGGGGCGGCGCGACGGCGGTGGCCAGCAGGGCCCGATGGAAGGGGGTGAAGACCTTGTAGGGCAGGCCGGAGCCGTTGAGCACCGACCCTGGCCTTGCCAGCAGGGTGCCGTTCCAGCCCTTGCAGGTGACGCCCTCGGCCTGAAGTCCGTGGGCGATGTCGGCGTCGCGGGCGAAGGCGTCGGGCTCGAAGCGGCGGTTCAGGAAGACGGTGCCGGCCCCGGCCTCACGAATCAGCCGTCGCAGTTCGGCCTCGCTGTCGCCGCGTCGCAGGATCAGGCGCGAGCCGAGGGCGCTCAGGGCGGCGTCCAGCGCGCGCAGGGACTTGTCCAGCCACCAGCGCGAGGCCCCGCCCGTCGAAGCGGCGGCACCCGGGTCGAGGATATAGACGGGGATGACCGGGCGGCCGGTCTCAACGGCGTGGGTCAGGGCCGGATTGTCCGCCAGCCGCAAATCCCGGCGGAACCAGAGTATCACCGGGGAGTCGTCGGCCTTGGTGGTCATGCGGTCGGGCTCCGTGATAGCTTGCGAACCTCGTTGTCCGACGCCACCTGATCGCCGCATGAGTGCGGCATTGACCGCGCATAGCCAAGCCGCAAATCCGGGAATTCCGCCTTGTCCAAGCCGAACGCTGTTATCGATATCTCGCAGGGCCTGAAGCGGCCGGTCTCCATCGGTGGCGGTCAGCGGATCGTCTTCATCGCCGGCCCGTGCCAGCTGGAAAGCCGCCAGCACGCGCTGGAAATGGCCCATGCCTTGAAGGAGATCGGTGAGCGCCTGAATGTCGGCGTCATCTACAAGACCAGTTTCGACAAGGCCAACCGCACCTCGGCCACGGCCGCGCGCGGGTTCGGTCTGGAAGGCTCCCTGCCCATCTTCGCCGAGATCCGCGAGGTTACCGGCCTGCCGGTCCTGACCGATGTTCACACCGAGGAACATTGCCGCATCGCCGCCGAGGCGGTGGATGTGCTGCAGATTCCGGCCTTCCTGAGCCGCCAGACCGACCTGCTGCTGGCCGCCGCCGCGACGGGCAAGGCGATCAACATCAAGAAGGGCCAGTTCCTGGCCCCGTGGGACATGAAGAACGTCATCGCCAAGGTGGTCGGGGCGGGCAATCCGAATGTCATGGCCTGCGAGCGCGGGGCCAGCTTCGGCTACAATACGCTGGTGTCGGACATGCGGGCCCTGCCGATCCTGCGCGAGATCGGCTGTCCGGTGGTGTTCGATGCGACCCATTCGGTGCAGCAGCCGGGCGGGCAGGGGACGTCTTCGGGCGGGCAGCGGGAATTTGTGCCGGTGCTGGCACGCGCTGCTGTGGCGGTGGGCGTGGACGCCGTCTTCATGGAAACCCACCAGGACCCCGACAATGCGCCGTCGGACGGGCCGAACATGGTGCCGCTTGACCAGTTCGAGGCGCTGGCAGCCGATTTGATTGCCTATGACGACCTGACCAAGGCGCGGATGGCGAAAGCCGCCTGAATCCGATAGGCCAAGGGGATGGCTGAACGGACGCTCGATCTCGGACAATTGCAGGCGCTTCTGGAGCGGGTGCGTGGGCTGAAGGTCGCCTGTGTCGGCGACCTGATGCTGGATCGCTATGTCTATGGCGAGGTCAGCCGGATTTCACCGGAAGCGCCGATCCCGATCCTTCGGACGCGCCGTATGACGGCCATGCCCGGCGGCGTCGGCAATGTGGCGCGCAATGTCGCGGCCCTGGGCGGCGTGGCACGGCTGGGTGCCGTGGCCGGTCAGGACGCGGCCGGTGACGAACTGGCAGCGCTGATCGCTGCCGAACCGGGCATTGAGGACGCGATCGAGCGCCGCGCCGGGGTCGCCACCATCGTGAAGACGCGCTTCGTTGCCGCCGGGCAGCAGTTGCTGCGGCTCGACGACGAGGCTGCGGCTCTGCCGGGCAAGGAAAGCGATGCCTTTACGGGTGCTTCCGTCTATCTGCTGTCGGACTATGCGAAGGGTGTGGTCAGCGATGCGGTGATCGCCCAGGCGCTGGCCGCGGCGCAGAAGACGGGTGCGCCGGTGGTGGTCGACCCCAAGGGTCGGGACTTCGCCCGCTATGGTGCGGTTGATCTGATCAAGCCCAACGCCAGTGAACTGGCCGGGGCCACGGGCCTGCCGGTCGAGACGGATGCCGAGGTCGAGGCAGCCCTTGCAGCCCTGCTTCATGCCACGACGGTCAAGGCTGTGGTGGTCACGCGGGCGGGCAAGGGCATGAGCCTGATGCGGCGCGGCGGACCGGTGCGCCATTTCCCCGGCCGTGCCCGTGAAGTGTTCGACGTTTCGGGGGCCGGTGACACCGGCCTGGCGGCCCTGGGGCTGGCGCTGGGGGCTGGGGCCTCGCTGGAGACAGCGGTCGGTTTTGCCATCCTCGCCTCGGGCGTGGTGGTCGGCAAGGCCGGCACGGCTGTGGTCAGCCCGGCGGAGCTGATCGATGCCGAGATGAGCCAGCACGCCGCTGGCGCCCACGCCAAGGTGATGCCGCTGGAGGAACTGGCGCAGGTGGTCGAGGGCTGGAAACGGCAGGGGCTGAAGGTCGGCTTCACCAATGGCTGTTTCGACATCCTGCACCGCGGCCACGTCGCCTATCTGGCCCAGGCCCGGGGATGGTGCGACCGGCTGGTCGTGGCGCTGAACACGGATGCCTCGGTGCGGCGGCTGAAGGGCGAGGGGCGGCCGATCAACGATCTGGACAGTCGGGCCGTGGTGATCGGCGGGCTTCAGTCTGTGGATCGGGTCACGGCCTTTGACGATCCCACGCCCCTGGCCCTGATCGAACGGCTGCGACCCGATGTGCTGATCAAGGGCGCGGACTACAGCCGCGAAGGCGTGGTCGGCGGCGATCTGGTCGAGAGCTGGGGCGGAGAGGTCAGGCTGGCCAATTTCGAGGACGGCTATTCGACGACGAAGACGATCGGGAAGATGAAGGACGAAACATGAGCCGGCGCATGATCGTGGTCACCGGCGGTGCGGGCTTCATCGGCTCCAACATCGTCGCCCGTCTTTGTGCCGAGGACCGGCGCGACGTGATCGTCTGTGACCGGCTGGAGGACGCGGCCCTGGGCAAGTGGCGGAATATCGCCAAACACCCGATCGCCGACTTCTGGCAGCCGGAGGAACTGTTCGACCAGTTGGAGCGGCACGCGGAATCGATCGAGGCCGTGGTGCATATGGGGGCGATCTCCTCGACCACCGAGCCGGACGCCGACCTGACCCTGCGGACCAATTTCAGCCTGTCGCGGGACATCTGGGACTGGTGCGCCCTGCGGGATGCGCGGATGATCTACGCCTCCTCCGCGGCCACCTACGGAGACGGCGAGGCCGGGTTCGAGGACGATGACAGTCTTGAGGCACTGTCTTCGCTTCGACCGCTTAATGCCTACGGTTATTCAAAAATGTTGTTTGACCAGTATGCGGCACGGCAGTCGGATCGCGGCCAGTCGCCGAGCCAGTGGGCCGGGCTGAAATTCTTCAACGTCTACGGCCCGAACGAGGGCCACAAGGGCGGGATGAAGTCGGTCGTGGCCCAGATCTGGCCCAAGGTTGCGGCCGACGAACCGGTCACCCTGTTCCGGTCGCACAACCCGGCCTATGCCGACGGCGGCCAGATGCGCGACTTCGTCTTTGTCGAGGACGTGGTCGATATCGTCGAATGGCTGCTCGATGCGCCGCATGTCTCCGGCGTGTTCAATGCGGGTTCGGGACAGGCGCGGTCCTTCCTCGACCTGGCCCATGCGACCTTCGCCGCTGCGGGCAAGACGCCCCGGGTCGACTATGTCGACACCCCGGAGAGCATTCGCGACAAATACCAGTATTTCACCGAGGCGCGGATGGAGCGGGTCCGGGCCGCCGGTTTCGAGGGCCAGTCGACACCTCTGGAGGAGGGGGTCCGGCGCTATGTCCAGAGCTTCCTCGCAACGACGGATCCCTATCGATGACGACCGGCCGGATGAGCCTGCGCCAGTGGGTCGGCTGGACCGGCCTTGGCATTGTGCTGTTGCTGGCCACGGCCCTGGCGATCTGGCGGGGTGACATTCTTCAGGCCGGTCTGGACCCCCAGGTGCCGTTCCAGACCTACACGCCGCCGCCTGCCCCCGACTATGGCACGCCGGCGGCCTGGGCGCTGCGTGATGAGCGCGGGGCGGATTCGGGCCCCGCGTCGATCTTCTTCGTCCATTCAACCACCTTTGATGGCGGCCGCGAGTGGAATGGCCCCATCGGCGATACCGCCGCCGACGCCTGGCTGCGGCGGGTGGTGCTGCCCAACTATGCCGGCCCCTTCGCGCGGGCCGGGGCTATCAGCGCCCCGCGCTATCGCCAGAGCAGCCTCTACACCCGGCTGACGCTACGCGAAGATGCGCGCGAGGCCCGGGCCTTCGCCTGGCGCGACATCGCCGCGGCCTTCGATGTCTGGATCAAGCAACATCCGGACGGCCCCATTGTGCTGGCCGGCGTGGAGCAGGGGGGCGATCTGGTCGAGCGTCTGGTGCGCGAGCGGGTGGCCCGCGACCCTGCCCTGCGCGCCCGGCTGGTGGCCGTCTATCTGGTGGATGTCGTGGCCGCCGTGGATTACTTGACGGTCGAGGTTCCGGCCTGCGCCAGCCGCGCCCAGGCCGGCTGTATCGTCGCCTGGTCGCCGGTCAGCGAGGGCAATGACGGGGCCGGGCAACGGCGGCTTAGGCGGGCCCTGGTCTGGGACGCCCGGGGCCGGCTGGTCGATCTCGCGGGCCGGGAGGCCTTGTGCGTCAACCCGGTGACCGGCTCGACCGACACCGCCCCGGTCGAGGCGCGCCTGCATCAGGGGGCGACCAATGCCACCGGCCTCGAATGGGGTGTTCGCCCGGCCCTGATGGCCCGCGAGATCGCCACCCAGTGCCGCGGCGGCCTGCTGCGCCACACCGAGCTGAAGACCGAGTCCTTCCGCGAAACCGGCAACTGGGCAGCTCGCAGAAAGTCACGACCTTACAATCTATTCTATGGCGATATTGAAGCAGATGTTCAGGCACGGATCGCGGTCTGGCGGGCAGGCCAGGCGGCCTAATCGATCCCCGGCCGGTCGTTGCGCCAGTCGAACAGGGCTTCCAGCACCTTGACGGCCTCGCCACGCGGAGACGTCAGATCCGGGTCGCGGCCCAGCACCAGACGGGCGTCATCGGAGGCCGCCAGCAGCAGGGAGCGGTGCCGGATCGGGTCGGCGAAGCGGTAGGCGGGGAAGCCGCTCTGTTTCAGGCCGAGCGGATCGCCGCCGCCGCGCAGGCGGAAGTCCTCTTCGGCGATCTCGAAGCCGTCCTCGGTGCGGCGCAGGGTCTCGAGCCGCAGGCGGGCCGTCTCACCGAGCCCGTCGTCCCCGCCGCCATACAGCAGGATGCAGGCGCTGGCCTTGGCCCCACGCCCGACCCGCCCGCGCAGCTGGTGCAGCTGGGCCAGACCGAAGCGGTCGGCGTGTTCGATGACCATGATGGTGGCATTCGGCACATCGACCCCGACCTCGACCACAGTGGTGGCGACCAGCAGGGGAATACGGCCGTCGACGAAATCGGTCATGACGGCCTCGCGCTCCGCCCCCGGCATCTGGCCGTGGGCGAGACCGACCTCGATCCCGAGGATGCGGCGCAGATCGGCGGCCCGGGCCTCGGCGGCGGCCAGGTCGACGGTCTCGCTCTCGGCCACAAGCGGGCAGATCCAGTAGGCCTGGGCTCCGCTGTCGATCGCCGCCTTGAGCCGTTTCGCCACCTCGCCGATGCGGGCCAGCGGCAGGACGGCGGTGGTGATCGGCGTTCGGCCCGGCGGCTTTTCGTTCAGGCGCGATACCTCAAGCTCGCCGTACTGGGTCAGCTCCAGGGTGCGCGGGATGGGGGTGGCCGACATGGTCAGCAGATGGACGCCACCGGTGCGGGGATCGCCCTTGGCCTGCAGCCTCTGGCGCTCATTGACGCCGAACCGGTGCTGTTCGTCGATCACGGCCAGCGCCAGCCGGTCGAAGCGGACGGCATCCTGGAACAGGGCATGGGTGCCGATGGCGACCCCGGCCTCGCCCGAGGCCAGGGCGGCGAGACGTGCGCGGCGCTCGGCCGGGGTGTCGCGGCCGGTCAGGAGGATCGTCGGGACGCCGGCGGCCTCCAGCATGGGGGCCAGTCGCTGCCAGTGCTGACGGGCGAGGATCTCCGTGGGCGCCATCAGGGCGGCCTGGAAGCCGGAGGCGGCCGTGTCGGCGAGGGCGAGGGCGGCGACCGCGGTCTTGCCCGAGCCGACGTCGCCCTGCAGCAGTCGGCCCATCTGTTCGCCCGAGGCCAGGTCACGGCGGATCTCGGCGACGGCCTGCTGCTGGGCTCCGGTCAGTTCGAAACCGAGGGCGGCCAGCAGCCGGGCGGAGGCCTCGCCGGGGGCGATGCGGGGGCCGGGGGTGATCTGGCGCGCCCGGCGACGGCGGGCGAGCGCGAGCTGGTGGGCCAGAAGCTCGTCATAGGCCAGCCGCTGCCGGGCCGGGGCGTCGGGTTCGAGCTCGGGCTCGCAGGTCGGGGTGTGCAGGGCCTCGAGCGCGGCGCGCCAGCCGGGCCAGCGGGTCCTGGCCAGCCATGCGGGGTCCTGCCACTCCGGCAGGTCGGGGGCGTGGGTGAGGGCGGCCTGGACCAGTTTGCGGACCACGCGCGACGACAGGCCGGCGGTCGCGGGATAGACCGGCTCGATCGCCGCGATTTCGCCGGCCTGTTCCGGGGTGAAGATGTCCGGGTGGACGATCTGGACCTCGGCGTTGAAGCGTTCGACCTTGCCGGAGACCAGCCGCTTCTGGCCCCTGGGCAGCAGGCGGTCGATGTGCTGGGCCGAGCCGCCGAACCATATCATGTGGACAAAGCCGGTGTCGTCGGAGGCCCGGACCTTGATCGGGACGCCCGGTTTGCCGGGAACGAAGAGACGGTCGATCACGATCTCGAAGATGCCGACCTGTCCCTCGATCGCATTCGCCGCCGTCATCGGCTGGCGCATGATCAGGCCCGAAGGGGACAGGAAGGCCAGGTCGCGGACCAGCGGCCCGGCCAGTTTCTGGACGAGCGGCAGGATCTTCGGCCCCACGCCCTTCAGGCTGGAAACCTC
>Ga0247843_1000702_pt1 | contig 77108 bp, 72 predicted proteins | sample LaCruzMarch2017__FD_192420 | JGI IMG/M metagenome (GOLD analysis project Ga0247843, IMG submission 192420) | Freshwater microbial communities from meromictic Lake La Cruz, Castile-La Mancha, Spain - LaCruzMarch2017_8m | ecosystem: Environmental > Aquatic > Freshwater > Lake | place: Spain...
GAACCGCCCCGCGCGCCCATCGACGCACGCGGCGACGGCGAGGGTGTCCGGCGCGCGGAACGCGCGGTCAGGCCAGCGGTTGGTAGCGAGGTCCCGGACGCCACCTTCCCATGATGCCTATCCCCCGGAGCCTCCGACCGGTGGGGTCGTGTGGTGACGCCACCATCGGCCAGGAGCTCCGGCGCCTCAACCCCTCCGATCAACGCCCGTCAAGGGCCAAGCCTGAGTCAGAGCACAAGCCCACGGCGGTCACGACTGTCTTCGTTCCCGCGCACGGCGCCGCGGGTCGGGCGATGGTCCCCTACGAGATGTTGACCGAGGCCTCCGCGCGGCGCTGGTGCAGGTCCCAGAAGCGCTCGGCGATGGCGGAGGCCTCGAGCGTCGCGTGCCCGCCGTCGAAGGTCGTGCCCTTCACGGTGCCGAGCACCACGACCTCGCCCACGTAGACCCCTTCGCCACGGAGCCGCTGGTGCAGCAGCCCCACGGCCTTGTGCTGCGCGGCCTTCGCCACCGCGAGGCCCATGGCGCCCCACTGCACCGCCATCGCGTCGACCTTGGGGTCGTAGAACGCGAGCCCGCCGCCGGTGACCAGCACCGCCCCTTTGGCGGCCTTGAGGTCGCCGAGGGCCTCCTGCACGCCCGCGATCATCCCGTGCACGGCCACGTCGAGCGCCGCGCGAAGCTCCTCCGGGCGCGACGCCGTGAGGTCGCCGGCGCCGCCGCCGTAGGCGTTCCAGTGGAGCACGGAGACGGGGCCAAGCGCCGCGCGCACCTCGCGCACGAGGGCGCCCACCGCGGCGGGGTCGCCGAGGTCGCAGGGGAAGGCCCGCGCGGTGATGCCTTCGGCCGTGAGCGCCGCGGCCGCCGCCGTGAGCCGCTCGGCGTTGCGCGCGACGATGGCGACCGCGAAGCCCTCGCGCCCGAAGCGCCGCGCGACCGCGTCGGAGATCCCGGGACCGTGACCGCACACGATGATCGTAGGTTGCATCCCGTGGCTATATCACGGCGCCGCGGGGCCCCGTTCCACCCTCGCCGGGGGAGAGCCTCCGCGGGAGGGCACCCGCGCGGCGCCGTAGCCCAGCGCCCCGCCGAGCGCGAGCCACAGCAGCCAGCCGAGGCCCCCGCCGGCCTCGCGCGCCGGGGGCGACGGGAACTCCAGCGAGTGCACCCTCCCGGCGTCGACGTCGACCAGCAGCACGCCGTCCACGTCGAAGGCCACCCGGTACTCCAGGAGCTGCCGTCGCGTGGCGGGCGTCTCCAGGCGCGGCGCGTGGCGGCCGGTCTTCACCTCGGCGACGAAGCGTCGGCCGTCGCGCTCGACGAGGAAGTCCGCGCGAAGGGCGATGGCGCAGGGCTCGCCGTCGAGGGCCACGTCGTAGGTGACCGGCGCCTGCCGCGCGACGATCGCGTAGCCCAGGGACACCAGCACGGGCTCCGCGCGCCGCTCGCCGTCGGCCCCGGCCGCGCGGGCGACCTCCAGCCGCCGCCGCGGCAGCCAGCGCACATACGCGAGCCGCGCCGTCTGCACGAGCGCCAGCAGCACCGCCGCGGCGAGGGCGGCGACGAGCAGCGCGGGGGGGAGGGCGGAGGGGTGCACGCGGCGGCGACTGTGGCGCCAGGGGGGGGGAGGGCGTCCAGGATTGCGCAGGCGTCAGTCGTCGACCGCAGTGGGCGCCCAGGCGCCGTCGACGCCCTGACGCTCCAGCACCACCGCGTCGCCGACGAGCGCCACCCGGTGCGCCGCCCGGTCGTCGCCCGCGACGCAGGCGATGGCTGCCCCGTCGGCGCGGATCACCGCCGCGATCACCTGCAGCGCGGTGCCCCCGGCGCGCAGCGCAGCCGCCGCGTCGTCGGGGCGCTGCACCCGCGCGCGCACGCCCCGCATGGCCGCGTCGGCGCGCTCGACGCCGCGGGCGTTGGAGCGCACCGCGCCGCCGGGCTCGAAGCCGATGAGCTCGTCGTCCCGCAGCCGACGCGCGGCGAAGAGTGCCTCCTCGGGGGAGAGGCGCATCCGGCTGCGCACGGCCTCGAGGCTGGTGTCGCGTCCGGCAACGCCCTGCGCGAGCGCCCACACGCCCACGAGGAAGCGCGTGCAGGTGTCGCGGCGGCGTTCGAAGTTCCAGGCGGCGGTCATCGGGGGGTGAGGTGTGACCCCTCAGCGGTCGTGCGTGAGCTCGTCGAGCAGGGCGCGCAGGGTCTCGGGCAAGGGCACCGCGCCGCTCAGGGCCGCGGCGGTCAGCGCGAAGGTCGGCTCGACCATGCGGTACCCCGAGCGCGCCGTGGACCCGTAGCGCTCGGTGAGCGCGCGGCCGAGCGACTCCGCGGCCTCCATCGCCTCGTCCGGGGGCGCCGGGGCCGTCTTCAGCGCGAACCAGAACTGCGCCCCCATGGTGTAGCCCTTGGCGCTGCCCATCGTGAGGCCCGTCAGGAAGCGCCGCTCCTCGGGCTTCGCCAGCCGGGACGGCGGCAGCCGCGCCGCGAAGAGGTAGCGCGTCGCCACCACCCGGGACTCGGGCGTCGTCTCCCCCGGCGTCGGCGTCGGCGCCCCGGTGGCGCGCCCGCCCCGCAGCTCCTGCACGTTGCCCATCGCGGCGGCCTCGACGGCGGTGTCGAGCTGCGCGGCGAGCTCGCTCGCGGTCACCGGCCGGGCCTTCGCATCGAGCGCGAGGGCGCCCATCAGCACGTCGATGACCTCCCTCGGCGGCCGCGGCATGCGCCCCGGGACCACCACCACCGGCGCCGGGTTGCCCACGCGCATCAGCAGCTCGGAGAGGTCGTCGGTGACGTACGGCAGCTGTCCGGACAGCATCTCGTAGAGCAGCAGCGCGGCCGTGTAGATGTCGCTGCGGAAGTCCGCCGGGGTGCCGAGCAGCTGCTCCGGGGCCATGTACTCCGGGGTGCCGAGGATCTGCCCCGCCCGCGTGAGCTTCGGCCCGTCGTCGATCGGGCGCGCGATGCCGAAATCGATGAGCTTCAGCACCTCGCTCCCCTGGTCTCCCCGCGCCAGGAACACGTTGGACGGCTTCAGGTCGCGGTGCACCACCCCCGCGGCGTGGATGGCCCCGAGGCCCTCCAGCAGCCCCCGCTCCACCGAGAGCGCCTCGCGCCACGGGAGCGACACCCGCCGCACCAGCCGCGTCTCCAGCGACTCGCCCTCCAGCACCTCCATCACCAGGCACGGCGCGCCGCCGTCGAGCAGCCCGTAGTCGAGCACCCGGACCACGTTGGGGTGCTGCACCCGGGACATCAGCTGCGCCTCGCGCTCGAAGCGCTCCACGAGGTCGGGCCGCTCCTGCCGGTGCATCACCTTCACGGCCACCGCGAGGCCGAGGGTGGCATGGTGCGCGCGGTACACCTTGCCCATGCCCCCTTCGCCGAGGAGGCCCTCGATCACGTACCGTCCGAGCACCGTCTCGCCGGGACCGACCACGCGCTACTCCCCCTCGCCCGGCAGCGACGGCACCGAGCGCCCGACCTTCAGCGCCGCGCCGGTGAACACCAGCGGCCGCGCGCCCTGTCCCCCGAGCAGCACCCCGGCGTCGCCCTCCTCCAGGGTCACCCGCACGCCCGGCACCCAGCGCCCGACGATCTCCACCAGGGCCTGCAGCCAGCCCGGGTCGTCCTGCACGAAGGACCGCGGCGCCAGGGCCGACAGCAGGTCGACGGCGTCGAGGTCGAAGGCTGCGTCGGGCGGGCACCGGAGCACCTCGTGCTCGTACACCAGCTCCATCAAGCGCGCGACCGGGTGCCACCGCGAGCGCGCCTCGGGGCGAAACGCCGCGTCGTGCACCAGCGCGCAGGTGCGCAGCCGGTGCGGGTCGACCTTCGAGCGCCCCGCGCTCAGGCTCGTCCGTAGCTGGTCGAGGCACCGCTGCGCCGCGCTGCCGAAGTCGTCCCCGCCGCGCAGCCGCAGGCCCGCGAGGCACACCGCCAGGGTCGCGTGGGCGCCCACCCGCCGGGTCGCCACGTCGAGGCCCACCAGCCGCATCGCCGCGAGCGCGAGCGCCGTCGCCTGCACCGCCCGCCGGGGCACCGTGAGCGCCCCGGGGGCCACCTCGAGGAAGCGCGTGGTCGTGGGCCCGTCGGCGTCCGCGGCCCGCTCCAGGCGCCGGAGGATCGCCGCCCCGCGCGACCACGGCCACGGCCCGCCGCGGGCGGCGTCGACGTGCTCGGCGTCCATGAGCGCCCGCAGGAGCATCACCGCCGCGAAGCGCGCCGGCTCGACGGCCTCGCCCGCGGTGCCCGTCTGCCCGTCGCGGATCGCCCGCAGCTGCATCCCCGCGAACTCCGGCGCCCGGCCGTGCCCCGAGGCCAGCTCGACCCCGAGCGCCACGAGGTCGCCCACCGCGGGCACCTGATCGACGGAGATCTGGTGGACGTGCATCGCCGCGAGCGCCGCCGCCACCCGCAGCGAGCGTTGAAACCCGCCGGGGTCGAACATCACCAGCGCGTGGTCCTGGAAGACCGCCTGGCGCACGAAATGGACGGTGAACGGCAGCTCCGCCGCGCCGATGCCGTCCGCCAGGGCCTGCGCGATCTGCACGCTCACCGGGTGCGATGGCCCGTGCACCGCCAGCGTGCGCATCAGCACGAAGAGCCGCTCGACCATCATCCGCGCGGTGGCCCCGCGGATGTCGTCGGGCATCCCCGACGGGCGCCGGATCGGCAGCGAGTCGCTCATCGCCGCGCCGCCTCGAACTCCCGCAGCGACCGCAGGCGCGCCCGCAGCTCCGGCGGGTCGAGCAGCTCCCCCGGGTGCCAGCGGGACACCGCCGCCGCCACCTCGAGGTCGGACTCCGCCGCGTCGCACAGGGCGATGCGCGTCGGCACCGGGATGCGCTTGGAGCGCACCAGGGGCATACACAGCTCGGTAAAGAGCCGCGCCCGCACCAGGGCGCGCCCGAGGGTGCGCACGCTCTCCACCGACCACCCGTCGCCCTGCTGCGCGATGAACACCTCCGCCAGCACCCGCACCCCCGCGGTGCCGGCCTCGATGAAGAGCGGCGCCAGCTGCGACTCGACGAAGCCGCCGGAGAGCTCGGCCCAGCGCGGCGCGAGCGAGGGCGCGAGGCGCGGGCGCAGCTCCGCCGGGAGGGCGCCCAGCAGCCGCGGCAGCGCCGGGCGCGGCACCTGCGGCATCAGCGGCGCGAGCAGCTCGATGGCGTCGTCGCGCTCGGCCAGGATCGCGCCCAGCGCGTGGGCCTCCGGCGGCCGCAGCGCGGCGGCGTCGAGCAGCCCGAGGAAGCGCTGCGCCCCGAGGGACGCCACGATGCGCAGGGCGATGTCGACCAGCGCGGTCTCCGCGGCGGCGCCGTCGAGCAGGGCGTGGGCGACGCGGGTCGCGAGCTCGGGCGAGGCCGCGGCGAGGAGGTTGGCCAGCACCCGGTGCCCGTCGTCGGCGTGCGCGAAGGCGCGCACCGCGGCCACCGGGAGCCCCGGGAAATCCACGCCGCGGAGCACCTGGCGGGCGAAGTGGTCGTTGCGGCGCACGCTGGAGGCGAGCAGGTCGACGACGTCGACGTCGAGGTGCTCGCGCAGCGCGTCGGCGAGCTGGCGCGCGAGCGCGTCGGGGTTGCAGTCGGCCTGGAGCGCGGGGATCGCCACGATGGCCGTGGCCTCGCAGAGGCTCCAGCGGGCGGGCGCCTCGCAGCGGTACCGGAGCGCGGCGCGCCGGGCCTCGTGCATCACCGGCGGCTCGGCGTCGACCGCGGCGTCGACCGCGGCGTCGAACTCCTCGCGCGCCGCGACCGCGTCGAGGTCGAGCGCGGCGAGACCGACCACGTTGTCCTCCAGGGACTGCACCCCCGGGAGGCGCACCGCCGAGAGGCCCCCCTCCAGGAAGCCGTCGGGGGCCACCACGGCGTCGGGCAGGTCGGCCTCGACGGCCTCCATGAAGCTGGTCTGCAGCTCGACCTCGAAGCCCGCAGCCGCCCCGCCGCCCCAGAGCCAGTCGCGGAAGCGCTCGAGCGACGACACCTCGGACTCGCAGCGCGCCAGCTCCTCGGCGAGCTGACACAGCTCGTGCACCGACACCCCCTCCCGGGGCGCCACCTGCCGCAGCCCCGCCATGAAGGTCGGGAGCAGCCAGCGCACCTCCTCGTCGCCCCCGCCGAGGGCCACGTCGTCGCGCACGTACAGCTCCGTCGCCCCGAAGCGCACCGGCACCCGGTCGAGCGCGAACCACGCGTCGCGCAGGCGGGCGGCGGCGGTCTCGACGGCGGTCCCGTGGGTGCGCGCGGTGCGCACCAGGGCGTCGAGCGAGCGACCGAGGGTGCGAACGTCCTTCGGCGACACGCCCACCATCATAACGGACGCGCCCCCGCGGCGGTGTCAGGAACTCCGTCGCCCCCTCAACAACAACGCCAACAACCACTCCGCCGGGACGCAGCGGCATGGCCGCTGCAGGCGATCACTGGTCGAGGTCGACGCCCGCACGGAGGAGCTGCAGCTGTTCGCGCACCACCGCGCGCAGGTTGCGGAGGTTGAAGGGCTTCTCGATGAGGGCGTTGGGGGCCTTGTCGAAGAACGCGCGCGCCATCGGGGTGAAGGTTCCGCCGGTCACGAAGATCATCCGTTCCTGCTGGTCGGCGGCGAGCCGGCCGAGCTCGGCGTGCAGCTCGATGCCGGTCATCTGCGGCATCATCACGTCGCAGAGGATGACGTCGTAGCGCTGCCCGGCGCCGATGAGGGTGAGGGCCTCGCGGGCGCTCTCCACGACGAACACCTCGTGGTCGCGCTCGAGCACCCGCCGCAGGGTGGTGCCCACCATGGGGTCGTCGTCGACCACGAGGATGCGCCCGTCGCGCTTGCGGGTCTCGGTGATCGCCTGCGGCGTCGCCTCCGGGACGACCTCCACCGGCACGCCGGGCAGCGACACCACGAAGCTGGCCCCCTGCCCGGGCTCGCTCGCCACGGTGATCTCGCCGCCGAGGGCCGAGATGATGCCGTGGCAGATGGAGAGCCCGAGGCCGATGCCCCGGCCGACCGGGCGCGTGGTGAAGAAGGGGTCGAAGATCTGGCCGCGGTGCTCCGGCGCGATGCCCACGCCGCTGTCGTGCACCTCGATGAACACCCGCCCGGCGGGGTTGGTGCGGGTCCCCACGCGGATGGTGTTGCGCTCGGCCATGCCCTCGGGCAGCGCCTGCGCGGCGTTGAGCAGGAGGTTGATGAACACCTGCCCGAGCCGCGCCTCGTCGGCCTCCACGGCGGGCACCCACTGGTAGTCGCGCACCAACCGCGCGCGGCGCCGCAGCTCGGTGGACACCATGCTGATGGAGAGGTCGAGCACGCTGTGCACGTCGAGGCGCACGCGCCGCTCCTCGTCGGCGCGGGCGAAGGTCTTGAGCGCCCGCACGATGCGCCGCACCTTCTCGGCCCCCTGGCGCCCCTCGGTGGCGAGCTCTTCAATGTCCCGCACGCGGTCGGCGGGCATCGCCGTGGCGAGCGAGCGCACCTCCTCGACGATGAGGTCGAGGTTGGCCGTGACGTACGCGAGCGGGTTGTTGATCTCGTGCGCCACCCCGGAGGCCAGCGTGCCGACGGAGGCCATGCGGTCGTTGAAGAGCAGCTGCGCCTGGGCCTGCTTGCGCTCGGAGACGTCGAGCACGGTGCCGAGGTAGCCCGTGACCGCGCCGTCGTCGTCGCGCACCGCCACGGCGGTGCTGTACACCCACGCCGTGCGGCCGTCGGCCAGGCGGTAGCGGCACTCCGCACCGAACTCCCGGCCCTGCTGGTCGGCCTCGACCCACGCGGTCATGACCATCTCCCGGTCGTCGGGGTGCATCACGAAGTCCCACGGCTGCCCCATGATCTGGTCGATGGGGTAGCCCGTGAGCTGGCGCCAGCGCTCGTTGACGGACGTGTAGCGCCCCGCGAGGTCGATCTCGAAGATGCCGACGGGCACCTGCCGGGCGAGGGTGCGGGAGCGCGCCTCGCTCTCGCGCATCGCGCGCTCGGCCTGGCGCTGCGCCGTGATGTCGATCATGTGGGCGATGTAGTGCCGGGGCTGCCCGTCCTCGCCGTGGGCCAGCGAGACGTGCAGCCGGATGTCGATGGTCGCCCCGTCCTTGCGGATGTAGCGCTTCAGGCGCTCGTAGAAGGTGCGCTCGCCCTGGTAGAGCTCGTTGATCAGCACGAAGTCGCCCGCCAGGTCGTCGGGGTGGGTGACCTCGTGGAAGGGCCTCGCGAGCAGCTCGTCGGCGGTGTACCCGAGCATCGAGCAGAGGCACTGGTTGACCCGGATCCAGCGCCCGTCGAGGCCGGTCATCGCCACGCCGATGGGCGCGTGGTCGAAGGTGAGGCGGAAGCGCTCCTCCGCGGCGCGGAGCAGGTCGCCCTGGCGCCGGCGCTCGGTGACGTCGCGCCCGAGGACGGCCATCGTCGACCGCCCGTCGAAGGTCATCGGCACGATGAGGGTCTCCATCCAGAGGTCGGTGCCGTCGTCGCGCACGCAGCGCACCTCGCGCGGCTCGACCGCGGCGTTGGTGGCCACGACGCGGCGCAGGCGCTCGCGGTAGGCCTCGCGGTCGTCCGGGTGCACCAGCGCGATCGCCTCGCGGCCGAGCAGCGCCTCCGCGGACGCGGCGCCCACCGAGCGCACCAGCGCGGGGTTGGCGTAGACGACGCGCCCCTCTTCGATCACCAGCACGATCTCCGGCGAGCGCTCGATGAGCTCCCGGAAGAGCGACTCCGACCGCACGAGCGCGGCCGCGCGTGGCTCCCCCCCGGTGACGCCCTCCCCGCTCTCCAAGTCGCTCTTTGCACTCACGGGGCTATGTTCTATCGCGCGCGGGGAATTTCATCATCTCCTTCGGGCTGCGATGGCCCTCGAGTTCAAGGTGTCCGGACCCCCGGTCACCGCCGCTCGGCACGATCGGTCGATTGCTTCGGCGGCGGTCGACGTCGGGGCAGCACCGGTGCCATGGTCCGGCGCCATGCCGCTGCGCCTCGTGATCGACACCAACGTGCTGGTGGCGGCGCTGCTCACCCCGGGCCGTACGCCCGATCGCGCGCTGGCGGCGGTGTTCGCGCGGGGCGACCGGGTGCTCTACGACCCGCGGATGGAGGCCGAGTACCGGGCGGTGCTGGCGCGGCCGAAGTTTCGCGCCATCAACCCGGCGGCCGCGGACGCGCTGCTGGCGGCGCTCTTCGCGGGCGCCGAGCGCCTGGAGGCCGTCCCCGCGTGGGGCGGCGCGATGACCGACGCCGACGACCGGGCCTTCGTCGAGGTGGCGCTGGCCGGGGGCGCCGACGCGCTGGTCACGGGCAACGGGCGGCACTACCCGACCGACCTCGCCTTCGCCGTGCTCTCGCCCGCGGCGCTGCTGGCGCGCATCGCCGGCTACTGAGCGTCGACGAGGCCGCGCACGAAGGCGTCGTACCCTTGGCCCGCCGGGAGGTCGTCGCGCACCACGAGGCGGCGGCGGAGGGTGGCGACCGTGGCCCCGGAGCGCGGGTCGACGGCCTCCTGGGGGTGCTCCTCCCAGAGCGCGCCGATGCCGCGCTTCTGCCACGCGGGGACGTCGTTGAAGTTGATGCCGTGCTGGAAGAGCAGCTCGTTGCGGTCGGCGACGGAGACGCCCTGGAGGCGGGTGGTGGCGGCCTTCTCGTCGAGCCCCTGCGCGCGCAGGAGCCAGTAGCAGTGGCCGTTGAGGGCGTTGCGGGCGGCGTCCTCGTAGCGCCAGCGGAAGTAGTCGACCACGTCGTCGGCGGTGGGCAGCTGCGAGATGCGGCAGTCGAAGGCGGCGGGCGCGCCGAGGCGCGCGGAGAAGGCCCCGCTGGCCTCGCCCGCGAGCACCGAGAGCAGCTTGCGGAGCTTGCGGCCGAAGAGGGACTCGTCGCGGCGCAGCAGGAGCGAGAGCTCGTCGCTCTGGGTGTAGCCGTAGAGCACGGCGAAGCCGCAGCCCATGAGGTGCTCGAGGGTGGCCACCATGAGGTCGCGGAAGCGCGGGTCGTAGGGGGCGTCGAAGCGCTGCGCGACGCGGGTGAGGTGGGAGAACGAGCGACCGTCGATGCGGGCCACCATGTGCACGTGGGGCAGCACGCAGTGGTCGTGGGCGGTCTCGTAGACGCGCATCCGTCGGTCGAGCTGTTCGAACTTCATGGCGGCGCAGCGACGCTACCACGCGCCCGCGCGGCCCTCGCGGCGGCGTGGGGCGACCCCTCCGCGGCCCGCCGGGTGCGCTGGCCCCTGAAGCTACACACCTGCCGCAAGCCCTCCCCCGGGGCGGTGGTATAGGCTCCGCCGCTGATGAGCGACGGCCCCTTCGATCGCGCGCGCGCCCTGGCCACCGAGGTCGCGCGGGCGCTCTCGCCGGTGATGGCCCGCGGCCACGTCGTCGCCGTGGCGGGCTGCGAGGCGCCCACCTTCCGCGAGGCGCGACGCTTCGTCGAGATGACCCTGTGGATGCTCTGGCGGGCGCCGCACGCGATGCTCGTGCCGTGCGTGCTGCCGGGTGACCGCCCCGCGGTGCTCGTCGGAACCTGGGACCCGCGCGGCGTCGCTCTCCGACAGACCGTGACCTCCGCGAGCGACTTCGCGGCGGAGGTGCGCCGCGCCGCCGAGGTGATGCGCGGGAGCTACGGCGCCGACGACCTCGCGCTCGCCGCGCAGCTCCACCGCGGCGAGGTCGGCACGCCCGACCTGGAGAACATGGAGTTCTGGCCCGAGGTGCTCGCGCGCCTCCAGGCCGTGGCGCCAGCGCCCGGCGAGCCCGACGACGCGGGCGCCGCCGTCGCGCTCCCGCTCGTCGAGCGGGCCTGGCCCGCGCGCCTCGCCGACCACCGCGAGCGGCTGCGCGCCCTGGAGGATTGACCCGCACCGCGGCTGTGCACCACCCTCGGATGGCGATGCCCTACCGTGTCCCGAACCTTACGGTGCCATCCTCGCCCCGACGGCGGCGATGGGCGATCGCGGCGACGGCGGCGGCCCTCTCGGCGGGCGCGCTGGGGGGAATCGTCGTGCGTCGGCGCGCCACCTCGGTGCCCGCGCGGGGAGCGCCCGTCACGGCGCTGGTGACGCTGCCGTGGCCGGCGCAGGCGCACGCCTGGGCGGTGCACCGCGAGGCGGACGGCGGGCGCCGGGTGGTGTTCGGTCCGCTGCGCTTCGGGGTGTCCGGGGACGGGGGCGTGGCGGTCGCGGCGGTGCGCTTCGAGGCGGCGATCATCGCGTCGGTGCCGGTGGCCAGCGGGTGGGTCTTCGTGACCGCGGACGGGGCGGTGGCCGGGAGCGGGGACTTCCTCGCGGCCCCGCGGGCGCTCGGCCGCTTTCCCTGCGCCTTCAAGGCGGCGCGCGACTCCGTGGGCCGCGCGGTGGTCCTCGGCGAGGACGGCTCGCTCTGGACCACCGATGGCTCGGCGCCGCTGGCCCGCAGCCGGCTGCCCGCGGAGGCCCGCGCGGCGACCTTCATGGACGGCAGCCACGGCGCCGCGGTGCTGCGCGACGGCCGGGTGATGCTCACCGCCGACGCCGGGCAGCGCTGGGACTTCTTCGCGCTCGACCGCGACGTCGCCTGGGGCGTCTCGCCCGAGCTCGGCGGCGTCGCGATCGAGACCACCCGGGGCAGGGAGGTGTTCCGCTGGGAGGGCGCCGGGGCGCCGGGCCGCCCGGACCAGAGCCGCCCGCCGCGCGCCCAGGAGCCCCGCGCCGTCGAGAACCGCCTGCGCTCGTTCATCAACGGCCGCTACGAGCTCTTCCACCCATCGGGCAACCTCGCGCGCTGCCTCGCGTCGACGACCCCCGCGGAGCCCCGCGCCCCGGAGGCCCCGCGGCGCTACGTGTGCCACGCCGGCCGTGCCCTGCGGCCCGTCTCGGTGCTCCCGCTCCCGTGGCAGCCCGGCGTCGACGCCACGGACCTGCTGAGCGGCACCGAGTCTGGCCCCGTGCGCGCGCGCCTCTGGCGGCGTCGCCCGGACGTCACCGGCGAGACCTTCGTGCGCCTCACCTGGATGGGCGTCGACGAGGGCGGGGTGTTCCACGGCGTGACGGCCCCGTCGGGCGGCGGGCTCGGGGTGCACTGGCCCATCGAGCAGCGCGGTCCGCTGCGGGTGGAGGCCGTGTCGCGCCGGGGCGCGCTGGTGCTCACCCACGACCGGCCCTCCGAGCCGGTGCTCGCCTGGGGCACCGACGCCCGGGACTTCGTGCGGGTGCGCGACCCCTTCGTGGAGCAGGCGCCCGCGGGGATGCGCTCGCTCGCGTCGGGCTCGCAGGACGGCGGCGTGGTGGTGGTGTTCGCCGCGCCGCTCTTCGAGGGCGCCCGCGAGGCGTGGTCGACGGCCTACGCCGAGCGCGGCCCGCAGGTGGGCGCGGCGCTGCGCGTCGACGCCCGCGGGGCGGTCATCGCGCGCCGCGGGTTCATCGGCGACGACCCCAACGTGATGATGCTCGCGCGCTCGGGCGCCTCCGAGGGGCCCGTCGTGCGCGACCTCGCCGAGTCGCCGCGGTGGCGCATGCTCCCGCTCGACGGGGCCGGCGCGCCGGGGTTGCCGCCGGTGCAGTGGGACCGCATCGCCGCGTGCGACCCGGCGCGGGCGGACGAGCTCGCGCTGACCGTGGCGTACCCGCCGATCGCCCTCGAGCACCCCGACGGCGACCGCGAGTCCCTGGTGGTCTCGCGCGCCGAGCTGGTGGGATCAGCGTCCGCGGGGCTCTGCGTGCGCGCGGTCTCCATCGGCGGCCGGCGGCTGCGCGCGGCGCCGGGCGACCGCTTCGAGGGCGCCCTGCGCTGCGCGCCGGCGACGGCGCGCTAGACCCGACGACGCCAGAGCCGAGGAGACTCCCCCCACGATGGCAGACAACGACTCTCGCAGCGGCGCGGCCTACCATGACAAGCCGATCCTGGCGTGGGTCGACGGGCTGCACCACCCGCACGACGGCGGGCTGGCGTACGCCTTCGGGGCCCCCGAGCGCCACGGGATGCCCGCCATCCAGGTGGGCCGCGGGGAGGGCGCCCTCCTCGGGATGCTGCTGCGCCTCGCGGGGGCGCGCGAGGTGGTCGAGGTCGGCACGCTCGCGGCGTACTCGACCATCCACCTGGCGCGGGCGGTGGGTCCGACGGGGCACGTGTGGAGCGTGGAGTACGACGCGAAGCACGCGGGCGTGGCGCGCGAGGTGCTGAGCGCTGCGGGCCTCGACGCGCGGGTCACGGTGGTCGAGGGCGCCGGGGTGGACGCGCTGCCGACGCTGGAGCCGGAGGGGCCCTTCGACGCGGTGTTCATCGACGCCGACAAGGCGAACTACGACCGCTACGGGCGGTGGGCCGCGAAAAACCTCCGTCCCGGTGGGATGCTCATCGGCGACAACGTCTTCCTGTTCGGCCGGCTGCTCGGCGACGCGGACGACGCCGCGGCGATGCGGCGCTTCCACGAGGAGGCGCGCCAGCGCTTCGACACGGTGTGCATCCCGACGCCGGACGGACTCCTGGTGGGCGTGAAGCGTTAGTCAGCCCTCCGAGGCGCGCGCGTCGCTGGCCAGCAGCCGCTCGATCTCGCGCAGCGTCTCCACGTCGTCGCCCACCATGGCCTTCATCGACTGGATGCGCCGGCACACGATGGCGGCGATGCGCTCCTCGATGGTGCCGTCGGCGTAGGCCCAGTAGACCTGCGCGAAGCGGCCGTCGCGGTGGCACCGCCCCTCGATCTGCGCCATCTGGATCGCCGACCAGCGGAGGTCATGGATCACCTCCGAGCGGGCGACCTCGTTGTGCTCGCCCTGGTGCAGCGAGATGCCCTCCTCGACGGTGAAGAGCACCACCCTCGCCTCGCCGGTCTGGAAGCGCATCCGCTCGGACTCGCGCGCCGCCGCGGCAGTGGCGCCGTGCAGCGCCGCGCAGACGATCCCCTCCTTCGTGAGCGACTCGCGCAGGGCCTCCAGGGTCTCCATGAAGGCCACCGAGACCGCGACCTGGTGGCCGTTTTCGAGCAGCTCCAGCACGAGCTCGACGGTGCCCTCGACGCGGATGAGCGAGCCCTTCTGGCGCAGGCGCAGCGCCGCCGCGAGGGCGCCCCGCGGGTCGCGTCCGCTGGGCGCGAGGTCCATCGCCGCGCGAAACTCCGTCCAGGCCTGGGCGTAGCGCTCGCGCGCGGACGCATCGAGCCCGATGGGCGTGAGGATGCGGTTGATCTCCGGCCACCCGGCGATGTCCTCCGGGCGGCGGCGCAGGCCCGCGGGCGAGCACCCGTCGAAGAGCAGCGCGCGCACCTTCTCGCAGTCCTCCCGGTCGCCGCGCCAGTCCCAGCGCCCGAAGGTGCCGCGGGTGACGCCGAGGCCCTGGTCGAGGCACCAGCGCTCGAAGTCCTTGAGGTCCGCGGCGCGGCTGCCCGTGAGGCTCGCGAGCAGCGGCGCCAGGTAGGAGAGCTCGAGGGGGTTCTGCCCCGCGGTGGCCGAGAGCCAGAGCGCGAAGCCCGCGCTCGCGTTGAGCTTGGCCGCGAACTTCGAGCGCGCCGCCGCGGGGTTCTTGCACCGGTGGCTCTCGTCCCAGATCACCACGTCGAAGCCGAGGGCGCTCCCGGCGCGCGCGAGGCCCTTCTTCGAGCGCACCTTCTTCCGCGCCTCGGGGGTCACCTCGAAGAGCTTGCCGAGGCGCTCGTAGTTCATGATCACCACGCGCCTTCCCGCGTCGCCGAGGGCCTCGATGGTGCGCCGCCAGTGGGCGATCACCGCGAGGGGGCACACCACCAGCACGCTCTCCACGGCGGTCATCGCCCGCACCGACTCCCACGCGCTGATGGTCTTGCCGAGGCCCACGTCGTCGGCCAGCAGGAAGCCCGGGCGCCGCCCCTTCACTGCGAGCGCGATGGCCTTCACGGCGGCGCGCTGGTGCTCGCGCAGGGTGATGTCGCCCGCGGGCGCCGAGGGGGCGGCCGGGGGCTCGTCGTTGAGGCCCTGCTCGACGTGGCGCTCCCAGGAGTACGGCGCCGCGGCGAAGGGCCGCAGCGTGCCGGGCAGCGCCGCGCCGCGGTACACGAACACCCCGTGATCGGCGTCCCAGCGGGCGCCCCCGGCGGTGGCCTGCGCGCGCATGGCGAAGGGCACGTCGAGAACGTGGGCCCGCGCGGGCGCGGCGGCGGCGGCAGCCGCGGCGCGCCGGGGGGCGGAGACGATGCGCTTCGTGAGCATGGTGGCCATCGGGCGATGGGGATAGCAGCGCGGCGGCGCCAGGGCGTAGTAACGCGTCGCAGGAGAGCCGACGAGCGCCCGTCGACCCGGCGGGCGGGTCGCGCTACGGGTGGCGCCGATCGGAGCGCAGACGGATGAAGAAGGTGTCGATCGCCCGCGCAGGGGCCTACGAGCAGCTGCGCATCGTGGAGGCCGCGGCCCTGGTGCCGGGCGCCGGGGAGGTGCGCGTCGACGTCGCCTTCGCGGGCGTCAACTACGCCGACTGCGTGGTGCGCATGGGGCTCTACGAGTCGGCGAAGAAGTACGTGGGGTGGCCCATCACCCCGGGCTTCGAGGTGGCCGGGACCGTGGGCGCCGTGGGCCCCGGCGTCGACCCGACGCTCCTGGGCGCGGAGGTCTTCGCGGTGACGCGCTTCCGCGGGTACGCCTCGCAGGTGGTGGTGCCCCGGGGGCAGGTGTTCGCGCGCCCGGCGCGGCTCTCGCTGGCCGAGGCGGCGGCCTTCCCGGCGGTGCACATGACGGCCCACGTCGCGCTCTTCGAGCTGGCGCACCCGCGGCCGGGCGAGCGCGTGCTGGTGCACTCCGCGGCGGGGGGCGTGGGCAGCGCGCTGGTGCAGCTGGCGAGGTCCGCGGGCTGCCACGTGACGGCGGTGGTGGGCGCCTCGGCGAAGGTCGCGGCGGCCCGGGCCCTCGGCGCCGACGAGGTGATCGACCGCGCGACGGAGGACCTCTGGCGCCGCGCGGAGGCGATCTCCCCGCGGGGCTTCGACGTGGTGCTCGACGCCAACGGGGTGTCGACGCTCGACGGCAGCTACCGGCACACGGCGCCGATGGGGCGGCTGGTGGTCTACGGGTTCCACTCGATGATGCCGCGGCGGGGCGGGCGACCCGACTGGCGGAAGCTCGCCCTCGACTGGCTGCGCACGCCGCGCTTCAACCCGCTGTCGCTCACCACCACCAGCCGCAGCGTGCTGGCCTTCAACCTGAGCTTCCTCTTCGACCGCACCGACCTGATGGGGTCGGGCATGGCCCGGCTGCTGGCGGCCCTGGAGGGCAGCGCCCTGCGCGCGCCGACGATCACCGTGTACCCCTTCGAGCGGGTGGCCGAGGCGCACGCCGCGCTGGAGTCGGGGCGCACCGTGGGCAAGCTGGTGTTGGCGATGTGACGGCGGCGGCCCGGGGCTGCGGAGCGCCGCCCGCGCGCAGAACTTCGGGTCGCCGCGCGGTGGGCTCTTCCATCCGACCCCGCTGGGCGTGATAGGGTCGCCGCGCGACCATGGACACTGACTGGCGACTGACGAGGGGCGGCGAGCTGCTGGCCATCCTGCGGCCCGACGGGCAGCAACTGATGACCGATCAACAGGCCGTCGAGGGGCGCTACGAGACCACCCCCGCGTTCGAGCCGGTGCGGCATCTCTTCGAGCGCGAGACGGCCTTGCTGGACGTCGACAGCGAGCAGGAGAACGCCGAGTGGGCGGACATCTGGGAGGAGCTCAGCGCCCCCGGCCTGTTCGTCGAGTCGCCCGATGGCCGCAAGCGCATCGACATCCTCTGGATCCATTTCAAGAACAACCGCGCGTGGTGGTTCCCGCTCTACCGCAGCCCGAAGACCCTCATCCGCGAGGGCTGACACCCGCCAACCCCAGGGCATAGGCGTTAACCGTCGATCGTCGGCCGTGCCCGCAGGTTGAAACCTGCGCCAGCGATGGATTCGTTGGTGAACTCCACGCAAGTCCGCGGCGGACTTCCATCGAACCCCCGGCCAGCGGGACTATCGTTGCCGCAAGTTTCAACCTGCAGGCACGGTCGGCGATCAACGGTTAACGCCTATGGGGCGACAGCCCGGGGCAGGCCCCCAACCATCCGGAGCCCGACGTCCGGAGCCCGACGTCCGGAGCCCCGGGGCTGTCGCTCCGGGCTGGGCGCGCTGGGAGGGCGTGGGCGGGTGCTCCCCTCGATCGGCGAGGCCGGGGACTGCAGGCCTGGGCGGGTGCTCCCCTCGATCGGCGAGGCCGGGGACTGCAGGCCTGGGCGGGTGCCCTGCTCAACCCTTCAAGTCCCCTGTGGAAAGGTACCAGGTCGGGTCGGTCTTCCCGATCACCTGCGCGGTCTCGCGTATCTCCGCCGCCAGGCGCTCCTCCTCGAACGCGGCCTGGCGTGCTTGCTCAGCCTGGTTGCGCCCCGTCTCCTCCACCCGGCGGGCTGCCTCGGCCACCTCGCGTTTCCGCTCGCTCGTGGCGCGGGCCTCGTCGGCCGCCGCCCGCGCCTCCTCCGCGGCGATGCGCGCTGCCTCGGCGGCCTGGCGCAGGAGCTCGCGCGTCGCTGGGAGCTCTTCGCTGATGCTGCGCGCGTCCTCGTCCACCGTCTTGTCCATCTCGCGCCTCCCGAGACGAGTGAGCAGCACCCGCGCCGGGGAAGGAGACCCGCAGTGACTACAGGCGGATCTGGATCCACGTGAAGATCACCGCGCCGAGGCCCTCCGAGCCGGGCACGAAGGTGCTCTCGATGGAGATGCGCGCGAGGCCGATCGACAGTAGTGGCAGCACGATGGGCATCGGGACGTAGTTCCAGTCCCAGCGCCCCATCAGGAAGAGCATGTACCCGGCGCCGACGGTGAGGTCGGGGTCGTCGCCGAGGAGGCGCCAGTTCCAGATGTGGATATACCCGATGTTGTATTGCAGCCGCGCCGCGGAGTCCTCGAAGACGATGCCGAACACCTCGCGACGATTGCCCCGCTCGTCGAGGAGAGCGCGCCCGAGGCCCATCCCGCGCGGCCACTCGGTGTAACGCGCGATCTTCTCGGGCGGGTACACCGAGCGCAGGTGGTGGGTGTTGATCGGGGTCAGCACCGTCGTCTCGCCGTGCCGCAGGGTTTCAGCCCAGTTGTGCAGCACCCCGCCGCGCGGGGCCTTGGTCGGCGGATGCTCGACCTCTCCGCGCACGCGCACGGTCGCCTCGGGTCCGAGTCGCGGGGCCCCAGCCCGGAAGGAGCTGCACGCGACGACGACGAAGCCCACGAGCGCGATGACGTGGAGGGTTCGCACAAATGTTCGACTCCGGCGCTCCGGTGCGCTCATGCGACCCCCCAGCGCGCAATTCATATGCCGGATTTCGGGTGTCATGGTCGGCGTCGAGGCCTTGCCTCATCGCCCCGGCGCGGCCGAACGCGGAGCGCATCCGCTGCGCGAGGGTGCACCCTCTGCGCCGCTGGCGCCGAACGCCTGGACGGTGACCCTTCAGGGCCCGAGCGCGCGGGAGGGGGCCACCGGGGCGCTACGCCTCTGGGCGTACCGGGCCGCCTGCGAGACGCGCCAGACCGCGAGCGAGAGCGGCTTCACGAGCTTCGTGATGTCCTCGAGGTCGTCCGGGGTGATCACCGCGCCGGGAGACGGGACCACCCGCACCACGCCGCCGCGCTCGCCGTGGGCGGCGAGCGTGAACCACAGCGTCGCCGGCTCGCCGAAGGCGCCGTCGACCAGGCGGGCCTCGCCCTTGAGGTCGGGCGGCCCGGAGCCGGGCGGGGGCTCCGGCGAGAACACCGGGGCACCGCCCGCGACGCGGAAGATCTCGACCCGACTCCCCGGCCAGCCGTGCGCGAAGGCGCCCCTCACGGCCCACAGGACCTCCGGCTCCGTGCGAGCGTCTTCGAGGGCGACCGCGCCGAGGGCGACCGCCGCGTCGCGATCGCCGAAGCCCGGGAAGAGCACGTACCCGACCACGCGGGCCAGCACGGCGTGACCATAGATCACCAGGGCGACCGTGACGCCCACCCCCGCGAGCACGGCGACGAGGGTCCGGCCCCGGTGGTCCTGCCAGCCGTCCAGGCCGTACCTGCCCAGCACCAGCGCGATGGACACCGCCGCCATGACCAGGAGCGACCCGCTGAAGAACCTCGGCAACACGCGCCCGAGGCTCCAGCGCCGGTACTTGAGCACGGCGACCGCGAGGGCCACGACGGTGCAGCACTGGAGCGCCGGGTAGACGAGGTGGGCGAGGACCTCGCCGACGAGACCGCCGACGAGCAGCCGTATCGCGAAGGCCGCGATGCTCGCCGAGACGCCCCACACGAACCACTCCAACTGCTGGCGGTGGGCGGCGTCCTGTTCGAGGTAGCGCGCCCCCATCACCGCGATGCCCAGCGCGACGAAACCGAGGTGGATCGCCGCGCTCCGGGAGGGGTGGTCGCGCAGGCCGTCCCAGCCGGGGATGCCTACCGGGTGGAGGAGCAGCCAGGCGGTGGCGATCCACACCCCGAAGAGGGCCCGCCGCCAGGGCTCGACGGGCCGGTCGCGCGGCAGCGTGAGCATGGCGTACGCGAGGGACGCGAGCGCGAGGAGGCGGTTGAGGTCGAACACCCACTGCCCGCGCGAGGGCAGGTGCGGGAGGAGCGTCCCGACGTCGACCCCATACGCGAGCACTCCCCCCGCGAGCATGGTCGGGAAGGCCTCGCGGCGGCCGTACCAGGCGAGCATCCCCGCCGACGCGGTGAAGGCCACGAGCTTCAGCGCGAGCCCCAGCAGGATCAACCCGAGCACGACGGACTCGGCCGTCCCCTTGCCGAGCCCGTCGCGGGTGAGCTCCGCGAAGACGAGCGTCTGCCCGTTGCCCTTGCCGAACTCCTGGAAGGCCGACCAGGCGATCACCGGCCCGACCACCGCGAGCGCGGCGCAGAGCGCGAGCCAGGCGCGGGCCAGATGTAGCTTCACGGCGCACCCCCCGCGACCGCGGACATCAGCGCCCCGGCGACCGCGAGCCCGACCAGCAGCACCCCGAGGGAGCGCGCCAAGGCCCGCCGCAGCCGGGCGTCGCGCTGGCGCAGCAGCCCCTCTTCCAGCGGCACCCGCTTGGGGTACTTCCCCTCGGCGATGACGCGCTCGATCTGCGCGCGGCTCGTGCCCAGGCGCCTCAGGCCCTCCTCGTCGACGACGCCGCGCAGGGCCTCGATGGTCGCGTTGTAGCCCAGGGCGACGAGCTCGTTCTGCGCCTCGAAGTCGGTGATCCCGTAGGCCCCGATCTCCGGCCTGATCTCGAGGTCTCCCTCGTCGCGGCGGCGCACCTTGTCGGCGAGGTCCATGGTGCTCATCACCACCGTGAGCAGGTTGGGCACCGCGACGGGCTCGAGCAGCGGGTGCACGTGGGAGAGGATCACGGCGCTGTTGACGGGCAGGTCGAGCACCGTCGGGTCGAGCAGCTGCTCCTGCCGCGCGCCCACGTCGACGACGATGATCGGCCCGCGGGTGACGCCGCGCATCGGCTCGATCGGGATGTTGTCCACCACGCCCCCGTCGACCAGGATCTTGCCCCGCATCACCATCGGCGGCAGCACGCCCGGCAGCGCCGTGGTGGCGCAGAGGGCCTTCCAGAGCCGCCCCCGGTCGTGGACCTCCCTCTTCCGCGTGCTGATGTCGCACGACACGCAGAAGAACGGGATCCAGAGGTCTTCGATCAGCCGGTCTTTCCCCAGGAACTTCGCCGGCGCCTCCACGCTGCCCTTGCGCATGAGCGAGTGGAAGGGGAGCGAGTACGCGCGAAACGGCGCCATCTTCACGAAGGCCTCCCGGACCATCTCCCGGGACTTCGCGTGGGGCTGCCCGTACGCCGTGAGCGCCGCGATGCCGCCGCCCGCGCTGGTTCCGCCGACCGCGTCGATGTGGACGCCGCAGTCCTGCAGGGCCTCCACGGCGCCGAGGTGCGCCTGGCCGCGCGCCCCGCCGCCGCCGAGCACGAGGCCCACCGCGGCGCCCGTCAGGTGCCGCGCGAGGCGCTCGTAGTCCTCGGGTCGCGAGGGGCGGACGTGGTGCACCCGCGCGATGCCCGGCCGCCGGTCGAGCCACTCGTCGGTGCCGGTCGGGTCGTCCTTCGCCGGGTCCGGGTGGATCAGCACCAGGCGGTAGTCGCGCTGCTCCACCGAGGCCCCGGACAAGAGTTCCTCCTCGGCCGCGGTGGTGGCCCGCGGCGAGTCCGCCCCGCTCACGAAGAGCACCGACTCGGACTGCCGCACGCAGCGCTTCGTCCACTCCGACCACTCCGGGTCGGCCTGGAACAGCACGATGTCGTAGCCCTCGGCCAGGCGGTTGATCCACCGCGCCAGCTTCCGGTCGTCCTGGTCCCACACCTTGACGCTCTCGTTGGCGGCGCCCTCGCCGAGCGCTGCCTCGAAGGCCGCCCGGTCGACGATCTTCACCGTCACCGCCTCGCCCGCCCGGGCCGCCGCGAGGCGGATCTCGCGCCCGCCCCGGCCGCGGAGTCAACCGCGAAGCGCGCCCTTCCCCGTATACGGCCTCACGCGAGGTCGAAGACCAGCACCTCGGCGTCGTCGACGCCCTCCACGTTCACGGCCCCTTCGTCGGAGAGGGCCGCCGCGTCGCCGGCGCCGAGCTCGTGGCCGTTGACCCGCACCCGGCCGCGCGCGACGTGCACCCACGCGTGCCGACCCGGCGCCACGGCGTGGCTCGCCTGCGCACCGCCCGCGAAGAGGCCCGCGTACAGCCGCGCGTCGGTGTGGATGGTGACGCTCCCGTCGCGGCCGTCGGGCGAGGCCACGAGGCGCAGGCGGCCGAGCTTGTCCTCCCGCGCGAAGGTCTTCTGCTCGTAGCCCGGCTCGATGCCGCGGCGCGTCGGCTGGATCCAGATCTGGAGGAAGTGCACCAGCTCCGTCGACGAGGCGTTGAACTCGCTGTGCGACACGCCCGAGCCCGCGCTCATCCGCTGCACGTCGCCCGGCCGGATCACCGACCCGGTGCCCATGGAGTCCCGATGCTGGAGACCGCCCTCCAGCACATACGAGATGATCTCCATGTCCTGGTGGCGGTGGGTGCCGAAGCCGCGCGTGGGCTGCACGCGGTCCTCGTTGATCACCCGCAGCGAGCGGAAGCCCATGTGCGCGGGGTCGTGGTAGCCCGCGAAGGAGAAGGTGTGGAAGCTGTCGAGCCAGCCGTGCTCGGCGTGGCCGCGCTCGTGGGCGCGTCGGATCGTCATCATGGGGGCCTCCTGGGTGGGTCGTGCGGGGGTGGCGCGGCGGTCCTCGCCCCGCTCCCCGGGGGTCGGGCGCAGGCAGCCCGGCGCCAGGGCCGAGAGCGCGACGCCGCCGGCCAGCCGGAGGGCGTCGCGTCGGGGGAGGGTACGTGGGCTCATCGTGTCACCGTGTTGCACCTTTCGAGGGGCATCATGGCCCCGGGCATCCCATCGTGGGAATCGGCCAAATGGTGATCTCATCCATCTCCCCGAGCGATGGATCACCCGGCCGCCTTCTTCGCCCCGCGGGGGGCCGGGGCGCTGTCGCGGGCGCGGCCGTGATGTCGAGGGGGTGGAGAGGTCGCCAGGAATGCGGGGTCCCCGGGGAGGGCGTGCTAGCGCGCGGCTGGCCCTGCGATGCGACGCCCCACGCCAGCCCGAGGGTCCGTGTTCGCCGCGCTGGGGGCGGTGGCGGCGCTCGGGTGCAGCGACCTCGACACGCTCTGGGAGCGCGCCACGCAGCCCGTCGACGCGGCCCCGCCTGGCGCCCCCGAGGCCGAGGCCCTCGCGCTCCCGCGGGACCCGAGCGTCGCGCCGCGCGCCGACGACGACGCGGGCGGCTCGGCCCTGGAGCCCGAGCCCGAGCTCCCCGACGCGGGCTCCGTGGACGCCTCCGACGCGACCGCCGCCGACGCGACCGCCGCCGACGCGACCGCCTCCGATGCCGGCACTCCAGACGCCGCCTCCGATGCCCCCGCCCCGGACGCCAGCGTCCCCGATGCGGGCACCGCCGACGTCACGGAGATCGCCGACGCGCCCGGCCCGGTGGCCATCACGGCCCTCGGGTGGCGCACGGCCGTCGTCGAGGCGCCGCGGGCCAACGCCCGCTGGGTGGGCTACCTCCGCGCGGGCGGTCCCGTCGCCGTGCTGCGCGGCCCCGTCGGCCACGCCGGGTGCCCCGCCCGGCGCGGGGTCGCGGGCGCCGGGTGGTACGAGGTCGCGGGCGGCGGGTACGTCTGCGTGGGGCCGCTCGCGGTGCTCAGCGCCTCGCTCGCGGGGCACCCGATCGCTTCGCGCCTGCCCGATCCCCCCGACCTCTCGGCGCCGATGCCCTTCGCGTATGGGCGCGCCAACCGCGCGACGCCGGTGTTCCGTCGCCTACCCTCCGCGGACGACCTGCGCGCCTTCGAGGCCGGTCGCATGAACGCCCCGGTCCCCGCTCCGGCCGCTGCGCCCGTCGCATCGCCGCCGCGCCTGGAAGACCTGCTGGGCGCCCCCGGCTCCGCCCTGCAGCGCCGCCTGCTGCCCGGGATGTACGTCTCGCTGCACCGCGAGTCGCGGGCCGACGACGGCGGCAGCTACTGGCACACCCAGACCGGCGGCTACGTGCGCGCGAGCTCCCTCACGCCCCTGCGACCGGCGGCGCAGTTCGAGGGCGTGGCGCTCGACGGGGAGCGTCACCTCCCGCTGGCCTTCGTGGCCGGGGCCTCGGCCACGACCTACCGCGCCACCGGGCGCGCCATGACCCCGGCGGGGCGCGCGTGGCACCACGCCATCGTGCAGCTCGTCGACGAGCCCGCGGTCACGGTCGCGGGCGAGGCGTACCACCGCGCGGCCGATGGCACCTTCGTGCGCGCGCGGCAGGTGCGGGTGGTGGCCCGGCGCGCACCGCCCGCCGACCTCAGCCCAGCCGACGAGAAGTGGATCGACGTCAACCTCGACCGCCAGAGCGTGGTGGCCTACGAGGGCGCGCGGCCCGTCTACGTCAGCGTGGTGAGCACCGGGCGCCGCGACCGCGCCAACCCCGCGCAGAACTACGAGACCATCCAAGGGGGCTTCCGGATCCTGTCGAAGCACGTCGCGACGACCATGGACGGCAACAGCGCCAACGACGGGCCGTACAGCATCGATGACGTGCCGTGGGTGATGTACTTCGACGGCTCCTTCGCGCTGCACGGGGCCTTCTGGCACAACGGCTTCGGGGCGACCCACTCGCACGGCTGCGTCAACATGAGCCCCCCCGACGCGCGGTGGTTCTACCACTGGACCGAGCCCCACGTGCCCGCCGGGTGGAGCGGGGTCTACGCCGACGCGCAGCACCCCGGCACGCGGGTGTACGTGCACTACGACGACCAGGGCCTCGGCGAGCGCGGCGGCCCGGCGCGCGTGCCTCCGCACTGACACCCGCGGGGGGAGACATTGACGCCGCGCCCGTCGGGCTCAACTCGTGCCCTATGGACCACGAGCAGACATCGGGCCGGGCGTCGGATCCCATGCTCATCGAGGCGCTGGCGATGGCGTCGCCGCGGGTGCGGGCGGCCGTGCACCGTCACATCGCGGAGGGCCTGGCGCTGGTGCCGCTGCTCCGCGAGGCGCACCGCCAGCTGCTCGACGACGCCGCCGAGCTGATGGCCGTCGCGGGGGGAGCGCCCTTCCCGGACACCCCGGCGTGGCCCGCCGCCGACGCCGAGGAGGGCGACGAGGTGAGCGAGGCGCAGCTCCTGGCGCTGGTGGCCGCGGCCGATCGGCGCGAGGTCGCCCGCGCGCTCGTGACGCGACGCGCCGAGGCCCACAGCGCGTCGATGCTCCCCGGGCCGCGGAGTCACTGAGCCCCTCCGCCGCCCCCCCGACGGCCGATGGTACGCTCGGTCCGGCCACGACGGCGGCGCCGCGCCCACAGCACTCCCCTCGCCCCCGCGGCGGTGCCTGACGACAGCCCGTGGGGCAGGGGTGGGTTCAAGCGCTGCTGCGGGGCCCAGGCGGTGGTGGTGAACACCGCGGCCCACTGCGGCGGGTGCCGCATCGCCTGCCGAAGCGGGTCGTGCCGGGCGGCCCTCGGGCGGTACGACTGCGGGCGTTCGTCCAACGCGCGGTGCGCGCCGGGCATCAGCCGCACCCAGTCGCCCGACGCCAACCTTTGCGCCTGCGAGAACCACAGCGCCTGCCCGGCGGGGATGCCGTGCGTCAACGTGTCGTTCAACCCCAACGACTGCAGCCTCTGAGAGGCTCCCTGGGCGGCCCCACCTTGCCCGGTCTCTCCTGCGCAGTGCCCCCCCTATACCCTCCCGGAGGGAGCTCCCGAATGAGCCCGGTCGGAGCCTGTTGAGCTTGCATATTGCCGCGCAGACCCTCTAGACCGCTCTCGGAGAGAGGACTCGCATGGAAAGGTCGCTCACGCCTCGCAGTACCACCGTCGGCATCAAGGCCATCATGGCCGTGACGGGGGCAGTGCTCTTCGGATTCGTCGTGGTCCACATGTTGGGCAACCTGCAGCTCTGGCTGGGGCCGCGGGCGATGCACGACTACGCGGCGTCGCTGCGCAAGGTGCACGGCCTGCTGTGGGTCGCCCGCGCGGTGCTGCTCGGGTCGGTGCTGGCCCACGCCGCGTCGGCCTTCGCGCTGGTTCGGCGCAACCTCGCCGCCCGGCCCGTGGCCTACCAGCACGCCCGGCGCGACCAGGCGACCAACTACGCCGCCCGCACCATGCCCCTCACCGGCATCGTGGTGGCGCTGTACATCGTCTATCACATCCTCCACCTGACGCTGGGCGTCGGGGTCGCGGGCCACGACCCGCAGAACCCCTACAACAACGTGGTCAACGGGTTCTCCAACCCGCTCATCGCAGGGGTGTACATCGTGGCCAACGTGCTGCTGAGCGCGCACCTCTTCCACGGCGGCTACGCGTGGTTCAACTCGCTCGGGCTGAGCAACCCCCGCTACGCCGGCATGAAGCGCGTGTTCGCCCTCGGCCTCGCGGGGCTCATCACGGCGGGCAACGTCGCGCTGCCGGTCAGCGTGCTGGCGGGCGCGGTGCGGCCCACGATGGAGACCTTCTGCTCGCCCGAGCTCGGCCCCTGCGCCGTGCCCGCGGTCGAGCCGGGCCGCTGAGCGGCTTCACGGACGACAGAGGCAATCGCTATGGAACTTCGATCGAACGTCCCCACTGGGCCCATCGAGAAGCGCTGGGAGAAGCACCGCTTCGACCTGAAGCTGGTGAACCCCGCCAACCGGCGCAAGTCGACCGTCATCGTCGTGGGCACCGGCCTCGCGGGCGGCGCGGCGAGCGCAACGCTCGGCGAGCTCGGCTACAACGTCCACTCGTTCTGCTACCAGGACTCCGCGCGACGCGCCCACTCCATCGCCGCCCAGGGCGGCATCAACGCGTCGAAGAACTACCAGAACGACGGTGACAGCATCTACCGGCTCTTCTACGACACGGTGAAGGGCGGCGACTTCCGCGCGCGGGAGTCCAACGTCTACCGCCTCGCGGAGGTCTCCGGGAACATCATCGACCAGTGCACCGCGCAGGGCGTCCCCTTCGCGCGGGAGTACGGCGGCCTGCTCGACAACCGCTCCTTCGGCGGCGCGCAGGTGTCGCGCACCTTCTACGCCCGCGGCCAGACCGGCCAGCAGCTCCTCCTGGGCGCGTACCAGTCCCTCTCGCGGCAGGTCAACGCGGGCACCGTGAAGGTGCACGAGCGCCACGAGATGCTCGACCTCATCGTGGTCGACGGCGTCGCGCGCGGCATCGTGACCCGCGACCTGGTGAGCGGCGAGATCCGCCCGTGGCTGGCCGACTGCGTGGTGCTCGCCTCGGGCGGGTACGGCAACGTGTTCTACCTGTCGACCAACGCCAAGGGCTGCAACACCACGGCGACGTGGCGGGCCCACCGGCTCGGCGCGGCCTTCGCCAACCCGTGCTTCACGCAGATCCACCCGACCTGCATCCCGGTGGCGGGCGACTACCAGTCGAAGCTCACCCTGATGAGCGAGTCGCTGCGCAACGACGGCCGCGTGTGGGTGCCGAAAGACCCCGCGGACTGCACCAAGGACCCGCGCACCATCTCCGAGGGCAACCGCGACTACTACCTGGAGGCGCGCTACCCCGCCTTCGGCAACCTCGTGCCGCGCGACATCGCCTCGCGCGCGGCGAAGAAGGTCTGCGACGAGGGCCGCGGGGTCGGCCCGGCGGTCGACGGCGAGCGCCGCGGGGTCTACCTGGACTTCGCCGACGCCATCAAGCGCGTGGGCAAGAGCAAGATCGAGGAGCGCTACGGCAACCTCTTCCAGATGTACGAGCGCATCGCAGGGGAGAACCCCTACGAGACCCCGATGCGGATGTACCCGGCCAGCCACTACACGATGGGCGGGCTCTGGGTGGACTACAACCTCATGACCACCATCCCGGGGCTCTTCGCCGCGGGCGAGGCGAACTTCTCGGACCACGGCGCCAACCGCCTCGGCGCCAGCGCGCTGATGCAGGGCCTCGCGGACGGGTACTTCGTGCTGCCGAGCACGCTCGCGGGCTACCTCGCGGGCTTCAAGGGGCCGAAGATCGCCGACGACCACGCGGACGTGAAGGCCGCCCTCGGGCGCGTCCACGAGCGCCTGAAGCGGCTCATCAGCGTGCCGAAGCCGTCGCGCTCGCCGGACTCCTTCCACAAGGAGCTCGGCCGGCTGGTGTGGGACGAGTGCGGGATGAGCCGCACGGGGGACGGACTGCGCAAGGCGCTCGAGCGCATCCCCGCGCTGCGCGAGGAGTTCTGGCGGAGCGTGCGGGTGACCGGCACCGGCGAGGAGCTCAACCAGACCCTGGAGAAGGCCGGCCGCGTGGCGGACTTCATCGAGCTCGGCGAGCTGATGTGCATCGACGCGCTCGATCGGGAGGAGTCCGCCGGCAGCCACTTCCGCGAGGAGTACCAGTCCGAGGACGGCGAGGCGAAGCGCAACGACGAGGAGTTCTCGTACGTGGCGGCGTGGGAGCACACGGGCGACCTCAGCAAGCCGAAGCTCAACAAGGAGCCGCTCACCTTCGAGTATGTGAAGCCCTCGAACCGGAGCTACAAGTGACATGAGCAAGAAGCTGAACCTCACCCTCCACGTCTGGCGCCAGAAGGGCCCCTCGGCCGCCGGCGGCTTCGTGAAGTACCCCGCGAACGACATCGACGATCACATGTCGTTCCTCGAGATGCTCGACGTCGTGAACGAGGGGCTCATCGCCCGGGGCGAAGACCCCATCGCGTTCGACCACGACTGCCGCGAGGGCATCTGCGGCTCGTGCGGCGTGATGATCAACGGCATGGCGCACGGCCCGCGCAAGGCCACCACGACCTGCCAGCTCCACATGCGGGTCTTCCACGACGGCGACGAGATCTGGGTCGAGCCGTGGCGCGCCGCGGCCTTCCCGGTGATCAAGGACCTCGTGGTCGACCGCTGCGCCCTCGACCGCATCGTGCAGTCCGGCGGCTACGTGTCCGTGCGCACGGGCTCGGCGCCCGACGCGAACAACATCGCGATCCCGAAGGAGGACGCCGACCTCGCCATGGACGCCGCGCAGTGCATCGGCTGCGGCGCATGCGTGGCCGCGTGCCCCAACGCCTCCGCGAGCCTCTTCACGTCGGCCAAGATCTCGCACCTCGCGCTGCTCCCCCAGGGGGCCCCGGAGCGCGAGGACCGCGTGCGCCGCATGGTGCAGCAGCACGACGCCGAGCTCTTCGGCTCGTGCACGCAGCACGGCGAGTGCGAGGCGGCCTGCCCGAAGCAGATCAGCATCAACTTCATCGCCCGCATGAACGCGGACTTCATCAAGACCGCCGTCACGGCCAACGCGCCCCTCAAGCAGCGCGAAGGCCAGTAGGCCCTCCTCCCTCTCTCATAGGCGTCAACCGTCGCTTGAAGCACGGGCGGGGCAAGCCCTGCCCCTAAGGCAGAGAGTTGTCGCTGCGTAGGGGCGGGGCTTGCCCTACCGCTGCGAAGTTAAGCAATTTCCCTGTTAGATCGAAAGTTTAGGCCTCGCCTGAACCTGCACGGCCGGGAAAACAGCCCGGCGTTTTCGCAACGCAGCCGCCATTTCTGGGTCGACGGCGGGCACCCAACCCTCGAATTTCCAAGGATATTTCCCTTAACTTCGCAGCGGTAGGCTTGCCCCGCCCGCATCGGCATCGAGCGCTTAGAGCGGTTCTCCAACGCGTCTGGTACGCGTTCAGCGACCTCACCCCCCAGCCCCCTCTCCATGAATGGAGAGGGGGAGCAATGAGCGAGAATTCAAGCGATCTCGTCCCACTCCGACCCCCTCTCCATTCATGGAGAGGGGGCTGGGGGTGAGGTCACGTACCCAACGCGGTTGAGAACCGCTCTAACGCCGATGCCCCCCTCTCTCCCCTCAGTCGCGGCAGCAGAGGGCGCCGCCCGCGGCGGCGGTGGTGAGCACCACGTTGTGGGCCTCGGTGAACCCGTCGGCCCCGCAGCTCCCGCCGGCGGGCAGCGACGAGCAGACGTCGTTTCCGAAGGCGTTGAGGGGGGTGCAGGTGGAGGCCGGCGCGGCGCCCGCGGAGCCGCAGCCGAACACGTCGCTGGAGACGGCGTCGCTGCCGCCGCAGTCGGTGGCGCAGCTCGAGCTGTTGCACGGCGGGTTCATGAAGTTGCTGCCGCTGGCGCACACGCCGCAGCCGGTGCTCGACTGCCGCGTCACGAAGAACTGCCCCGGGCTCGGCGATGCGTTGGTGCACCCCGTCGCCGAGCGGGAGGTCACCTCGGCGGCGGAGGCGCAGACGTGCCAGCCCACGGCGCAGAGGTCTGCCACGTTGCACCCGACGCCCGGCGTGCGCGCGCGCCGTTGTTGCCTCCGCCGCGCGCGCACGCCGGGTTGAGCGTCGGCGACAGCACCCCCGGCAGCTGGAAGCCGCCGCTGCACGCCGCGATGTTCGGGTACGAGGTCAGGCTGAGGTTAGCCCTCGCGGGTGCCGTCCGAGCAGCCCTGGGAGAGCGGGTCGGGGGAGCAGGTTCCGCCCGCGCAGAGCTGGCCCGCGGCGCACACGCGCCCGCACGCGCCGCAGTTGCCAGCGTTCGCGGCGGTGGCCGTCTCGCAGCCGTTGGCCGCCATGGCGTCGCAGTCCGCGAAGCCTGCGGCGCAGCCCACCACGGTGCACACCCCGCGGCGCAGCCTGCCACCGAGGCGTCGGGCAGCGCGCAGCTGCGCCCGCAGGCGCCGCAGTGGGCGCTGTCGCTGCGCGGGTCGACGCAGCGCCCGCCGCACATCACCTGCGGCGCGGCGCACACCTCTGGCGCGTCCATCGTGGAGTCCAGCCGGCCGGCGTCGCCGCCCACCACGGTGCTCCCCGTCGAGCACCCCGTCGCCAGGACGAAGGCCGCCAACCACCAGACCCCTCGGAGGTTCATGGTGGCATCTCACGCCCGGCCCCCCCGGGCCTTCGGGTACGCTGGCGTCGATGCTCGAGCCTGAGGAGGTGCTGCGGCGGTTCGGGGCGCTGCGGCAGGCGCCGAAGGTCGGCGGCGGGCGCGCGCCGCACAAGCCGCTGCTGGCGCTCTACCTCCTGGGTCGCATCCAGCGCGAGGCACGGCCCGACGCCGGGCCGCTGGTGGTCCCCTACGCGAGCGCCGAGCCCGTGGTGAGCGCGCTCATCGCGGAGTTCGGTCCGCCGGGGCGCGACGCCCACCGCGCGGCGCTGCCCTTCTTCCACCTCGACCGCTCGGTGTGGATTCCCGAGGGCGACGGGCTCGCCCCGCGGCACCCGGTGCTGCGCGACCGCCGCGCCACCGGGCGCTTCGTCCCGGAGGTGGAGGAGGCCCTGCGGCGCGACCCGGCGCTGATGGTGGAGGTCGCGCGGCGCCTGCTCGCGGCGAACTTCCCCGACACGTACGTGGCGCCCATCTGCGAGGCCGTCGGGCTCGACCTCGACGAGGCCGTCGGGCCGAAGGCGAAGAAGCGGGCGCGGGGCTCGGACTTCCGCCCGAGGGTGCTGCGGGCCTACGAGCACGCGTGCGCGTTCTGCGGCTACGACGGCATGGCCTGCGGCGAGTCGACGCTGCTCTCGCCGGTCGCGCTCGCGGCGGCCCACGTGCGCTGGCACGCGCTGGAGGGCCCCGACGAGGTGACCAACGGGCTCGCGCTCTGCGACCTGCACCACACGCTCTTCGACCGCGGGCTGCTGGGCGTCGACGGCGCGCGGCGCATCGTGGTGAGCCCGGCGTTCAGCGGGCGCAGCGAGGCCGCGCAGCGGGCGGTGCGCGCGCTCGACCAGCGCCCGCTGCGAGAGCCCACGGCGTCGCGCGACCGGGTCGACGAGGCGCACCTCGGGTGGCACCGCGAGCAGGTGTTCCGGGCAGACCCGGCGGCCTGAGCAGGGCCGCGGGGGGGGGAACCGCGTCACTGCGGGGCGGGCATCCCGAGCTGCTCGAAGAGGAAGGCCCAGACGTCCGTCTGCTCGGCGATCACCTCGCTGCGCGAGCTGCCCATCCCGTGGCCCGAGCGGGCGCTCACCCGGAGCAGCACCGGCCGCCCCGGCGCGCTCGCCGCCTGGAGCCGCGCGGCCATCTTGCGCGAGTGCGCGGGGTTCACCCGGCCGTCGTGCTCGCCGGTGGTGAGGAGCACCGCGGGGTACGCCGCGCCGTCGGTCACGTGGTGGTAGGGCGAGTAGGCGTGCAGCGCGCGAAACTGGTCGGCGTCGCGCACGCTGCCGAACTCCGTGACGTTGAAGGCCCCGTTGGGGTCGCGCTCGACGCGCAGCATGTCGTAGATGCCGACGCCCGCGTACACCGCGCGGAAAAGCTCCGGGCGCTGGGTGAAGGCCGCGCCCATGAGCAGGCCGCCGTTGCTGCGGCCGCGGATCGCGAGGCGCGCGGGCGCGGTGTAGCGCAGCGCGATCAGGCGCTCGGCGGCGGCGATGAAGTCGTCGAAGACGTTCTGCTTGTGGGTGAGGTTGCCGCCGCGGTGCCAGTCCTCGCCGAACTCCCCGCCGCCCCGCAGGATGGCCACCGCCACCACGCCCCCGCGGTCGAGCCACAGCCGGTTGGTGGGCGAGTACGAGGGCGTCATGCTCACGCCGTAGCCGCCGTAGCCGCCGAGCAGCGTGGGGTTGCTGCCGTCGAGGGTCGTGCCGCGTCGGCGGATGACCATCACCGGCACCGGGGTGCCGTCGCGCGAGGTGGCCAGCTCGCGCACCACCTCGGCGTCGTCGAAGGACACCGGCGCCTCGTCGCGCATGGCCGTGACCGTCGGCGTGAGCGAGTCGCCGCCCGCGCGGTACCAGGCCGGCGCGCTGAGGTAGGTCTCCGCGCGGAAGAGCACGGCGTCGCCCGTCGTGTGCACCATCGAGCGCACCGACGAGACCGGCGCGAGCGCCAGCGCCCCCTGGGGGTGGCCCGCGCGGTCGAAGACGCGCACCTGCGAGGGGCCGCCCACGAGGTCGACGACGTAGAGCCGGGTGGCCGTCGGCACCACCTGCTCGATCACGGCCTCGCCCTGCGGCACCACGACGGTCGCCGCGGAGAGCGAGGTCGCGGTGAGCGGGAGGCGCAGCACGGCCCCGCGGGGGGCGCCGCGGTGCGACGTGAGGAAGAGCGCGTCGGGGCCGAACTCCACCGCCGTCACGGCGTCCTCGAAGCGGGTGATCTGCCGCCACGCGCCGGCCGGATCGCGGAGGTAGTGGGCGAACTCGCCGCCGTCGCCGTTGGCCACCGCCGCGAGGAGGTAGCGCCCGTCGGGGGAGGTGCGGAGCTCGGTCTCGGCGATGCGCGGCGAGTCGCGCCCGAGCTCGTAGCGGTCGGTCGCCGGGTCGGCGCCCAGGGCGTGGAAGTACACCTGCTGGAAGAAGGCCATGTCCTCCGCGGGGCGCTCTCCCTCGCGGGGGTAGCGGGTGTAGTACACGCCCGCGTTGTCCGCCGCCCACGCGAGGCTGCCGCCGCCGGTGGGGTTGCTCACGCGCTCGATGGTGTCGCCGAGCTCCCTGCCCGTCTCGACGTCGTAGATGTGCAGCGTGCCCACCTCGCTGCCGTTGCGCGCGAGGGCGACGGCGACGCGGCGGCCGTCGTGCGAGGGGGCGAAGAGGTCGATGGCCGTCTGCCCCGACGGGTCGAGGGCGTTGGGGTCGAGCACCACGCGCTCGGCCGCGCGCTCGTCGGCGGAGGGCATCACGACCAGGAAGGGCTGCTGCCCGCCGGGGCGCGAGCGCATCGCGAAGAGGCGCCCGCCGCGGTGCACGGCGCGGGCGTAGCTGGCCGCCGGGGCGTGGACGATGGTCGTGAGCTGCCGCTCGATGGCCTCGCGCCCGGCGATGGGGTCGAGCGCGGCGCGGGTGCGGCGGTTCTGCGCGGCGACCCAGGCGCGCACCTCGGGGGCGTCGGTGTCCTCGAGCCACTGGTAGTCGTCCGTGACCGCGACGCCGTGGTAGCGGTCGATCACCGGGCGGCGCGGCGTGGGCTCGCCGACGGCGGCGACCGTAGAGGTGGTGGGCCGCGCGGGCGCGCGGTGGCAGGCGGCGAGGCCGAGGGCGACGAGCAGCGGGGCGGCGGTGGGGGGAGCGCGCATGGCGGCGTACGTTACACCCGCCGAGACCTCACCCCCGCTACCGCGCGGCGGCGGTGGGGAGCGGCGGCAGCGGCGCGCCGAGGCGCACGCGCACCCAGTCGTGGTAGCCGAGCCGGCGGCCGCGGACGACCCAGCGGGCCGGGTCGTGCTGCACCATGGGGTCGAAGTCCGGGAGCTCGGTGTTGTGGGGCCGGATGACCGCGCCGCGGCGGAGGAGCACCGGGCGGAAGTTACGGAAGCCGCCGCCCTGCCACGACGACCCGAGGGTGAGCAGCGCGGAGAAGCGCCGCGCGGTGAAGCTGCCGCCGGGGTGTCCGTCGATGAGCCGCACCTCCCCGTCGGGGCGCACCTCGTAGACCACCAGCACGTGGCCGTCGGGGTCGTAGAAGGCCGTGCCGGGGTGGATGGCGTGGCGGTCGACGCGCACGGGGTAGGTGTCGCTGTCGTCGAGCTCGGGGCGCATGCGGAAGAAGCCCGAGTGCACCGTCGAGCCGAGGTCGTGCAGGAGCCGCCGCGGGGTGGCGTAGTCGCTCCAGCGCCGGGTGGCGGTGGGGCGGTTGGTGAGGGCGTAGCGGCCGTCGCGGGTGGGGCGCTCGCCGCGCACCGCGGCCGTGTGCACGAAGGGGAGCTTGCGGCGCCAGGAGAAGAACGCGCGGAGGATGTACGGCACGTCGGCGCAGTCGGCGCGGAAGGTCGAGCGCCGCCCCGGGGCGTACAGGGGGTTGATCGCGGGGCTGTCGAGGCAGGCCGCGAGGGTGCGGCAGCGGTGCGACTCGACGGCGCGCCCGAGGGTCTGCACCCAGCGGCCGTACTCGGCCTCGGCGGCGGCGTCCCACGAGCGGCTCACGGGCCACGCTTCGGTCATCGGGCGATCGCTCGCGCCCCGGGCGCGGGGCTGGGCCGACGCGGGGCGGCTGGTGGAGGTCGCGACGAGGCTCAGCAGGCCGACGAGGAAGGCTCCCTGTTTCAGCACCCCCGGACCTGTAGCGACTGACTCTCCGCGTGTCCCGAGGCCAGGGTGCGGATCCTTCTCCCTACCTGAGCCCCAGCACGGTGCGCGGGTCGACGTCGGGCGGCGCCTCGGGGCCTGCGGTGACGGGGGTGGCGACGCCGTATACGCGGTCGACGCGGTTGCGCAGGCGCTGCTCTGCCCGGTACCAGGCGCGTCGCACCGGGTCGTCGACGCAGGTCGCGCGCTCGGGGGATCCCTCGGGCGCTCCCCAGCGCAGCTCGGGGCAGTGGTAGGGGTCGAAGCTGAGGGCGTAGAGCCGGTCGATGACGTCGTCGAGGGTGAGGTCGACGGGCGCGCCCGCGGAGCTGGTGTAGCGGAAGCGGCAGGCGGGCGCGGCGGCCTCGGCGCGCCAGATGCGGGCGTAGGCGGCGCGCAGGGGGCTCCCCGGGGGCTGCGCCGCGGCGGTGTCGCGGAGGTCGCGCAGGACCACCTTGAGGGCCGCGTCGCGGGAGGGCGTGGACCAGGTCTCCCAGTCGCCGGTGGTGCCGTAGATGTTCCATGGGAGGTAGTTGGGGTGCGAGCGCTGGGTGAGGCCGTCGGTGCGAGCGAGGTCCACGGCCTCGACGCGGTCGGTCACGTCGCGGCACATCGACTGGACCATCTCCAGGTAGTCGCGCTCCGGGTCGCGCGCGGCGCCTGGGGCGGCGAGCGCGGCGCGCACCCAGTCGTGGAAGCTCACGCGTCGGCCGTCGATCACCCAGGCCGACGGGTCCCACTGCGAGCGCTCGTCGGCGTCGCTGAGCTCCCGGTCGGTGGCGCGCACCACGTATCGACCGTCGATGCGCTGCGGGCGGAAGTTCTTGAACCCGCCGCCCACGCGGCTCGTGCCGATGGCGTAGCGCGGGCCGAAGCGCTTCCAGGTGAGGCTGCCGTCGGGGTGCCCGTCGATGAGGTGCACCACGCCGTCGTCGCGCACCTCGGCGACGACCAGCACGTGCCCGTTGGGGTCGTAGTAGATCGACCCCGGGCGCAGGGCGCCGCGGCGCACCGCGACGGGGTAGAAGTCGCCGTCCTGCACGTCCACGGTGGTGCGGTACATCCCCGAGTGCACCAGCTCGACGACCTTGTGGAAGACCGCGCGGGGCGTCCGGGAGTCGCGCCACGTCGACCAGCGCGTGGGGCGCAGCCCGAGGGCGTAGCGCACGTCGCTGCCCCGCACGGCGCGAACGTTGGAGACGTAGCCGAAGGGCAGCCGACGCTTGTAGGAGTAGTACGCGCGGAGGATGTACGGCAGGTCGGCGCAGTCGATGGCGTCGAGGCGCAGCCGGGCGTCGGTCTGCGCGTCCCAGAGGCTGTTGGCCTCCGGGTCGCGGAGGCAGCGGTCGAGGCGGTTGCAGCGGCGCGATTGCACCGCGCGGCCGAGGCGGGCGACGAAGGTCGACCAGTCGCGCTCCATGCGCTCGTCCCAGCGGACCACGGCGGGCCACGCGGAGGCGGTGGGGTCGTCGAGCCCGCTGCCGAGGGGCGCCTCGACGGCGCTCGTGGGGATGCTCGGAAGCTCCCCGGCGACCGCCGGGGGGCCGATGGGCGCGGCGGGCGCGGCGGCCACGGGCGGCGCGCCGCGGGGCGCGACGGCCGCGGTGGGCGCAGCGGCGTCCGGAGGCTCCGGGCGCACGGCGCGCGTGCGGCGGCATCCGGGCGGGACGGAGAGCGCGAGGACGAGGGCGATGCCAGCGCGGCGGGCCCGGGTCCGTGGGTGCTCTTTCATCCGGGCTGAGATGTACCGCGGACGCGGCGGCCGGTCCCATCCGGGGCTGCGCGCGAGCACAGCTTGGGGGTCATCGGAGGTCAGGTGCACCGCGTGGACGCCGGCCCGCGTTTGCACTGCGCCCGGGATGACCCGTAGTGTGATCGGGAGAGCAGTCACCCAACCAGCCGAAGAGGAGTCCCACCATGGCGATCCCGCAACGCTGCACGAGCCTCCAGCGTAGAGTGCCCGCGCCCTTCACGGCCGTGCGAGTCGACACCTGGGTGCTGAGCCTCCTCGAGGCCGACCTCGACGAGCAGGGCGAGACGCTCAGCGGCCTCGCCGGCGGCTCGTGCGTCGTGCTCCGCGCCGACGGCGGGCTGTGGATCGCGGTCGGCAACAGCCACCACTGGAGCATCTTCGGCGTCCCGGCCACCGCGTGGCGCCCGGCGGCGAGCATCTCGGGCGTGCTGCCGCGGGTGCAGGTCGATCCCGCGCGCAAGGTCGGCTGAGCGCGTCACTCGTCATCGCGGGGTGATGCGCGGGCGTCAGGGTAGCGCGAAGGGCGCCGCGACGAGACGCAGCCGAGGCGGAGACGCGTCGCCGGTGGGGGCCATCGTCGGCGCGGGTTCGATCGCGGGCCCGGGTTAGCATCGGCGCTCGCGGCGCGGCGTAGTCCGCTGACGCCCCATCGCCCGGAAGACCCCCCCCGATGAACACAAACGAACATCTGAAGGAGACCTACGCATGGAGCGGGTGCTGATCCTCGGGGCGACCTCGGCCATCGCGGCAGAGGTGGCGGTGCTCCACGCGGGTCGCGGCGACCGGCTGCACCTGGTGGGGCGCGATCCGGCGAAGCTGGCGGAGGTCGCGCGGCGCTGCGCCCCGGCGGAGGTCACCACCGAGCGGGCCGACCTCGCGGAGCTGTCGTCGGACGAGGGCGTGATCGCCCGCGCCGTGGCTGCGATGGGTCACGTCGACCGGGCGCTCATCGCCCACGGCGACCTCGGCGATCAGCTCGCGAGCGAGCGGGGATTCGACGCGGCGGAGTCCATCCTGCGCACCAACTTCACGAGCGCGGTGGCGCTGCTGATCCCGCTGGCCAACCACCTGGAGTCCCGGCGCGGCGGGCGCGTCGGGGTGATCACCTCGGTGGCGGGCGACCGCGGGCGGCCGCGCAACTACACCTACGGCGCGGCCAAGGGGGCGCTCAACGTGTACCTCCAGGGGCTGCGCTCGCGGCTGTACTCCGCGGGGGTGAAGGTCACCACGCTGAAGCTCGGCCCGGTCGACACCCCCATGACCCGCGACCACGCCAAGAACCTCCTCTTCGGGCGCCCCCTCCCCGTCGCGCGCGGCATCGTGGCGGCGATGGACCGCGGCGCCACCGAGGTCTACGTCCCCGCGGTGTGGGCGGCGATCATGCCCCTCGTCGAGCGCACGCCCGAGCGGGTGTTCCAGTGGCTGCCCTTCCTGTCGGGCCGGTGACCTCCATGACCGCCGTCCCCGACCCGCAGGACCTCGACCGCGTCGCCCGCCACGCCCTCCAGATGGTGGCCGACGGGATGGTGCTCGGGCTCGGCACCGGCCGCGCCGCGGAGGCCTTCATCCACGCCCTCGGCGCCCGCGCGCGGGCGGGGCTGCGCGTGCGGGTGGTGGTCACCTCGACGCGCTCCGACGCGCTCGCCCGGCGGATGAACCTCGACGTGGCCTCGCTCGAGGACGTCGACCGGCTCGACCTCGCCTTCGACGGCGCCGACGAGGTGACCCCCGCGCTCGCGCTCACCAAGGGCCTCGGCGGGGCGCTGCTGCGCGAGCGGGTGGTGGCCTCCGAGGCGAGCCGCTTCGTGGTGCTGGTCACCCCGGAGAAGCTGGTCGACCGGCTGGGCACGCGGGTGCCGGTCCCGGTGGAGGTGGTGCCCTTCGCGAGCCCGTCGGCACTGCGCCGGCTCGGTGCCATCGGCGCCACCCCGACGCTGCGGCGCCAGGGCTCGGGCGCGCCCTTCGTCACCGACAACCAGCACTGGATCATCGACGCGGCCTTCGCGCCCATCGACGACCCCGCGGCGCTGGAGGCGAGCATCCGTAGCATCCCCGGCGTGGTCGACACGGGGCTCTTCCTCGGCATGGCGAGCCTGGTGCTCGTGGGCGACGGGGGCGCGGTGCGGGAGATCCGTCGCCCGCCGGGGTGAGAGCGCTCCGGGCGGCGCCTACAGGCCGCCCGCGAGCGCCCGGAGCGCGCGGCCGCTTGTGGGATGAGCCCGTCGGCTCCATGACTGGGCCACGATGACCATCCCACGGTTGCTGCGCCCCGAGCAGCGGGGGGCCCCGGACGATGCTCCCTCCACCAACGACGACGGCGGCGCCGCGCCCGTGCCCCCGAGGCCCAGCCGCGTGCCCGACGAGGACACCCCCGCGCTCGACGCCGTCGCGCGGCTGAGCACCCCGTCGCCCGACCGCATCGAGACCCACGTGACCATCTCCGCCGAGGCGTGGCAGACCCTCGGCGAGCTGGTCGCCGTGCTCGCCTCCATCGCCGCCCGCGTGGGCGTCGACGAGGAGCTGCGCTGGCGCATCGCGGCGCTCCAGCGGGCCATCGCGGGCCGCGACCCGTCGCCGCTGCCCCTCGCGCTGGGCGACCGCGGGCGCGAGCCGCCGCCCGCGGTCATCGCGTGGAGCCAGGAGCTCGCCTCCGTCGACGAGCTCGGCGAGGTGGCGGTGTGGCTGCTCGCCGACGGGGCCTGCGCGATCGCCGAGGGCGCCGACCTCGACGCGCTGCGCGGCGCATGGGCCCTGCTCGACTCGTGGGCGGCCGCGGTCGCCCGCTGACCGTCACTCCAGCGCGACGTCGCCGCGGTTGCCGTAGGGGTCGGTCACCGCGCACCGCCGCACCGCCGCGGCGTCGGCGCCCAGCTCCACGCTCGCCCGCCCGTTCGCGTCGACCGCCACGTCGGCGATCGTCCGGCGCGCGCCGTCGGCCAGCACCAACTCCACGCTCACGGGCCCGCGCGGCAGCGGCAGCGCCTCGCCCGGTCGGCTGCGCAGCGAGAGCAGCCGCCAGCCCTCCGCGGACCGCGCGCTCACCTCCAGGGTGACCCGCGCGCCCGCGCGCACCGCCGACACCCGCAGCGGCGCGCCCACCACCTCGAACGAACGGCTCTGCACCCGGTACCCCGTGCCCTCGACCGCGAAGCGGTAGCGGCCGGTGGGCAGGGCGAGGCGGTCCTCCAGGGCGTCGTGGCGCGCGTCGCCCCAGCTGGGAACGGCCTGCCACTCGGCCACCCAGTAGTGCGTCCGAGCCTCGGTGCCCACCCGCTGCAAGGGCACCGGGGTCCAGGTCACGAGCAGGTCGCCGTCGCGCACCTCGCGGCCGCTGCGGCGGCGGAGGGGCGACCATCGATCGCTGCCGGGCGCCGCCTCCGCCTCGACGCGCACCACCGGAGTGCCCGCGCGCGGGTCCTCGCCGATCCAGGTGAAGCGCGCGCCGCCGAGCCGCGCAACACGCTCCGGCGGCTGCGCTCCCACGGTCGTCCAGTCGGGAAAGCGCCGCGCGTACACCTCCCGGGGGACCGCGTCGGGCACGGCGCCCGCCCGGGCCGAGGCCTCCGCCGGCGGGAGCCCGTCCGGGGTCGGCGCGACCCAGCGGGTGGTCCCGCTGCCGGTGTCCTCGCGCTGCGGGGTGAACGCGAGGCGCGCGAGCGCGACGGCCTCCTCGGCGATGTGCTCGCCCTCCAGCGGCCCCCAGAAGTTGAGCCCGGGCTCGTAGCCGGCGCGCAGCCAGTCTTCGGCGGTGAGCACGTAGCCCATGTGGGAGTTGGCGTAGCCCACCACCACCGTGCGGTCGGCCGGGGCGGGGGAGAGGGCGCGCACCCGGTCGGCGAGCAGCGTGAGGGGCTCGCCGGGGAGCGTGACGAAGACGTGCTCCCCGAGGCGCAGGGCGCTCACCACGGTGCGCGTCGAGCCGCACGCCGCGCGGTTGGGAGGGACGGGCGCCGGGCGGATGCCGAGCACCAGGCCGAGCAGCGGCGTGAGCGCCTCGATCCGCTGGCACGACGCGTAGGTGGGGAGCCCCGCGGTGCCGGGCATGAGCGAGGCCTCGACGAACACGTCGCTGCTGCCGCAGAGGGCGGCGCCGAAGGCCGCGTTGAACTCGTCGACGGGCGAGTGCAGCGCCCCGGCGTCGTCGAAGATCCGTCGGTCGGGCGCGCGCCCCGGCTCGAAGGGAGCGTACGCGAGGCCGCCGTCGCGCACGGTGAAGGTGCGCCAGTCGGTGCCGAGGGGGATGGTGCGGGTGAGCATCTCCATCGCCACGCGGTCGCGCATCGTGTCCCCCGCGCGCCGCCACACGTCATGGACCATCGCCGCCGCCGTGCGCCCGAGGCCCTCGACGCGGGCGAAGTCGTAACAGAAGCGCGCCGGGCCCCGGGACTCCGCGCCGCAGTCGAAGCCCCCGGCGCCCGCCGGGGAGACGTCCCCCGCGGCCCCCTGGAGGTGCATCACCAGCACGCGGCGGTCGAAGCGCTCCTCGAGGGCGCGCTCGATGGCCCCGGAGGCGTCGGTGGCCATGAGGTTGTTGTCCGAGTCGAGCACCGTCGGGTGCACGCCCACCACCGGGACGATCGCGAGGGGCGTCCCGTCGGCGGCGTCCACCCGCAGCACGAAGAGGTCGTTGTCCTTGCGTCGTCGGCCGCGCGGGAGGTCGTCGTTGGCCGGGCGGCGGTCGCGCGAGACTGCGTCGGTCGGGTCGAAGGCCCCGTCGTGGGCGATGCCGACGCGCGCCGGGGCGCGAGCCGCGAGGGCGGCCTCGGCGACCCCGACGAGCGCGTCGACGAGGCGGCGCTGGCTCTCGGCCCGCAGCGGCCCGAAGCCTAGGGTGCCGTAGCCCTCGTGGGCGACCGTGTGGCCGGGCGCGGAGTGCGAGTGGCTCGTCGCGAAGATCACCTTGCCCGCGAAGGCGGGGCCGAGCCGGGCCGTGACCGCGTCGAGGATGGCCTCGTCGGCGACACCGAGGTCGGCCTTGAGGAGGAGCACGGTCTCGTCGCCCGCGGTGAGGGCGAGCGCGCGCACCATCGGGCGGGTCTGGTACCCGACCGAGGGGTTGAACCACCCGGCGAGCGTGCGGTCGCGCGCGTCGAGGGCGCTGGCGTTGCCGAGCGCGCGCACCCGGGCGGTGTAGGCCCCGAGGGCCGAGCCGACGGGCAGGTCGAGCGCCCGCTCGGCCGTGCCCGCGGAGACGGGACCCTCGGCGACGGTGCCGCCCGCGCGGGCGGTCGCGGCGACGGGCTCATAGCGGCAGTGATCGGTGGGCGTCGGGAGTTCGAGCACGTCCGCGGGCTCCGGGGCGTCGACGGGCGCATCGACCGGGGCGGCGACGTCGACGGTCGCGAGGTCGTCGATGGGGCCGGCGTCGAGCGAGGCGACGTCGGCGTCGGGCGCCACGGGCGCCGCCGAGGTGCAGTGGGCGACCATCGCGAGGGCGAACACCGGGAGCGTCCGGCGCATCAGTCCTCCACCATGCGCAGCGTGAAGCCCGGCGGCTGCCGCACCCACTGCCCGGGCGTCCGCGTGAGGCGTCGCGTCGACCCGGCGCGCTCGGTGAGCAGCTTCGCGATGCCGAAGTCGAGCACCTTTACCGTACCTTGAGCGCGCGGGCCTTGCCGGTGCTGAGCTGCTCGACGACGTACGCCGCGCCCATGCCGCCCTCGGCGAGGGGGCGCACCACGCGGAAGTCACGCCCGACGACGAATCCCGCGCTGAGCTCGATGCCCGTTCCCATGAGTGGGGCCGAGTGTCCGTTCCGGGCCGCGGGGACGCAAGCGCTACGGCAGCTCGTCCAGAGCAACGACGCCACCCTTACGGGCGGCGACCTCGACGCGCGCTCGCTCCACATCGGGCCCGGCTGCAAGGGGTGGGGCACCCGCCGCCCGGACGCGATCATCCAGCTGAGCGGGGTGTCCCGGCGCCTGCGCTTCTACGTGACGCCGGCCGCGGGCAGGCCCGACACCACGCTGATCATCAACGCCGCCAACGGCAGCTACCACCAGGGCGAGCACGTCACAGGGGGTGCTGCACGTCACCGAGATCGCCGCCCACCACCCGTAGCGCGCCTGGACAGCCTCGGAGCCCGAGGGAGGGCGAGGGACGATTTCCCCGGCGCTTGCACTCATGGTGCGGCGCGATGGGCCGATGTGGTGGTGGTGCTGGTGGCGCCGTGCAGATCCCCGTCGGTGAGTCGCTGAGTCCGCGATGAAGACCCCGGTGCTCCTGGTCGTCGACGACGAGCCCATGATCAGCACGCTCGTCACCCGGGTGGGGCGCTCGATGGGCTTCGACGCCATCGCGCTCAACGACCCGCAGGAGATCCGCGGGGCGCTCACGCGCTGCCCCGACGTGATCATCCTCGACCTCTCGATGCAGGGCGCCGACGGGGTCGAGGTGCTGCGCGTGCTCGCGGAGTCGCGCTGCGACGCGGCGATCATCCTGATGAGCGGCTTCGACCGCCGGGTGCTCACCTCGACGTCGCGTCTCGCGGCGCAGCTCGGGCTCACCGTCGGGGGCATCCTGGAGAAGCCCCTCGGGGTGCAGAGCCTCAAAGACCTGCTGCGCACCCATCAGACGCACGCGCACCCGCCGGGCGCGGCCCCGGCGACGCCGCCCCTGGAGGAGCTTTAGCGGGCGCTCGCGCGGCACGAGCTCGAGCTGCACTACCAACGTCGGGTCGACGCGGCGGGGCGGTCGGTGCGTGGCATCCGCTTCGAGGTCACCGAGACCTCCGTCGCGGTAGGCTTGCTCCGCCCGCATCGGCTACCGTGCGTTGGGGGCGTGCTTCGCGCGCTCGAACTGCACGGGCCACGGGGCGTCGACCCCGAGGGTGGCGGCGGCGTGCAGGGCCCAGTTGGGGTCGTCGAGCATGGCGCGGGCGAGCAGCACGGCATCGGCGCGCCCCTCCGCGATGATCTGCTCGGCCTGGAGGGCACCGGTGATGAGCCCGACTGCGCCGGTCGCGACGCTGGCCTCGCGCTTGATGGCCTCGGCGAAGGGCACCTGGTAGCCGGGTGCGACGGGGATGTTCACCCCGGGGACGAGCCCCCCGGAGGAGCAGTCGACGAGGTCGACGCCGATGGCCTGGAGCATCGCGGCGAAGCGGATGCTCTGGGGGAGGTCCCACCCGCCGTCGGCCCAGTCGGTGGCGGAGATGCGGACGAAGAGCGGGAGCTTCGTGGGCCACGCGTCGCGCACGGCGGCGACCACCGCGAGGGGCAGGGTGGTGCGATGGACGAAGTCCCCGCCCCAGGAGTCCTCGCGCTGGTTGGAGAGCGGCGAGAGAAACTGGTGCAGGAGGTACCCGTGCGCGAGGTGCAGCTCGATGACCTCGAAGCCCGCGGCGAGCGAGCGCCCCGCGGCGGCCACGAACTGGTCGACGACGGCCTCGATGCCGGGCACTCCGAGCGCGACGGGCCTCGGGTACCCAGGGCCGAAGGGCAGCGCGCTGGGCGCGACGGGGTCCCACCCTCCGTGGGCGGGGTCGACCCGGTGGCCGTGCCCCCACGGGGCGGGCGTGCTGCCCTTGCGCCCCGCGTGGGCCAGCTGGATGCCGGGCACGGCGCCGTTCTCGCGGAGGAAGTGCACGACGGGCCGCAGCGCGTCGGCGTGGGCGTCGGACCACAGCCCGAGGTCGTGCGGCGAGATGCGCCCCTCGGGGGCGACCGCGGTGGCCTCGGTGAAGACCAGCGCCGCGCCGCCGAGGGCGAAGCGCCCGAGGTGCGCGAGGTGCCACGGGGTCGCGAGCCCGTCGTGGCCGCACGAGTACTGGCACATGGGGGAGACGAAGACGCGGTTGCGGAAGGTGATCCCGCGCTGCGTGAGGGGCGTGAAGAGGTGGCTCACGCGGGGCAGTGTATCAGCGGGCGGCGGTGGCTTCGCGCCTCACCCGACCAGCGCCTTCGCGTGGTGCCGCAGGTGCTCTTCGATGAAGCTCGCGATGAAGTAGTAGCTGTGGTCGTACCCGTCGCGCATGCGCAGCGACACCTGCTGCCCAAGGCGTCGCGGGTCAGCGGCCCTCGTGGGTGCCGAACACGTGGTCCCACAGCGGCATCGAGACGCCGAAGCCCCTCGTGTGGTCCTGGAAGTGGTGCTTCATGTGCCGGCGGCGCTGCTCCTTCATCATGGTGGCGATGGGGCTCAGCCAGGCGGCGCGCGGGGGCTTCGCGAAGTGCGTCGCGAAGTGCACGTAGTCGTAATAGAGGTAGCCCAGCACGAAGCCGGCGAAGAGCCCGGAGGCCATGGCCGGGGGCAGCGCCAGGGCGAAGAGGCCGTAGAAGAGCCCCGCCGCGCCGACGCTCAGGATCGGCGGCATCAGCAGACGGTAGAAGTCGTCGGGGTACTGGTGGTGGATGCCGTGCGAGTAGAAATAGAGCCACTTGCGCACCGTCGTGGTGGGCGCGAGGTGGAAGTAGAAACGGTGGAGCAGGTACTCCATGAGCGTCCAGAAGAGGAAGCCCGCGGCGAGGGTGCCGAGGGCCACCGGGGCGCCGCCCAGGACGGCCGCGCGCCACGCCGTGAAGGCGATGACGGGCACGAACATGAAGGCCGGCACCGCGGGGTGCACCTTCGAGAAGAACTCCATGAAATCGCTGCGAAACATCCGCGGATGCAGGAAGCGATGCGTCGCGTTGATGTCACCGATGAAGGGACCGGCGAGCGGGCTCCCATCGATCACGGGCGTCTCTTCAACGGTGGATTGCACGGCCAAGCTCTTAGGGCAGTCCGGCGCGCGTGGCAATGCCGCCGGGGCCCGCGTAACGGGCGATGCAGCCGCGAAGCGCGCTACCCGCGGTGGGCCTCGGCGCGCAGCCCGGTGGCGCAGCCGCCCACCACGCTCAGCATGAAGCGCCGGCCCTGGAAGTACGTGTCGATGCACCGGCGCAGCTCGGACATCACCTCGTCGGGCTGATCGGTCGCCTCGGCGCACGCGCGCCACTCGGAGAGCGCCGCGGCCTGCACCAGGGGGTCGCTCAGCAGGTCGCCCGACGAGGCGTACTCCAGGCTGAACTCCCACGCGTCGACGGAGACCCGCTCGAAGCCCCGGGCCTCGAGCTCGGCGCCCAGGGACTCCACGGTGGGCATGGCGTTGGCGTACTGCTCCACGCGCTCGGAGAGGCGCCCGAGGTCGTGCCGCAGGGCCACCTCGCGCAGCAGGTCGATGACCTCCAGGAAGCTGCCGCGAAGGGGCAGCGTGAGGGCCAGCTGGCCGCCGGGCCGCAGCACCCTCGCGCTCTCGGCGAGCACGGCGGCGCGGTCGGCGGTGACGCGGTCGATGAGGTTGCCGATGACGTTGGTGAAGATCTCGTCGGAGAAGCCCAGCGAGGTGGGCGGGCCCTGCTTGAAGAAGATGCGCCGGCCGAGGTCGGTGCCGGCGCGGGCGCGGGCGAGCTCGAGGAAGCGCCCGTCCTGGTCGAGGGCGATGACGCGCCCGTCGCGGACGCGGTCGAGCACCTGCACTGCGGGGTATCCGGTGCGGCACACGAGGTCGAGCACGTTGGCCTTCGGGGGCAGGTCGAGGGCGAGCAGCAGGCGCTCGCCGAAGCGCTGGGCGAAGCGCGGGACGAACGCGGCGTCGTAGGCCAGGGCCTGCTCCAGCGCCGCGTCGTGGTGGTTGATGGTCACGGGGATGACCCGGGGGGGGGGAAGGAGGGCTCAGCCCTTGAGTGAGCGCAGGTGCTCGAGGGCCTCGGTGACGAGGTCGCCGACGGTCGGGCCGCCGCCGCCCTCGGAGGCACCGCCCTCGTCGTCGCCGCCGTCGACGTCGACGACGCGCTTGTCGCTGCGGAGCTTCTCCAGGTCCTTGATGACCGACGGGTCGCCGAGCATGGCGAGGGCCTCGACGGCCGCGGCGGTGACGCCCGCGTCGGCGTGCTTGATGAGCCGGAGGCAGAGCTTCACGCCGCCCGGCTCGCCGATCTCGGCCAGCACGAAGGGAACCTCCTTGAGGGCGGTGAGGGCTTTGCCGTCGTCGATGAGCTTCTCGATGGCGCGGGCGACCTCGGCGTAGCGGGAGTACTCGAGGTCGAGCAGGGTGGTGCCGGCCGCGTCGCGCACGGCGGGCTCGTCGTGGTCGAGCAGGCGGAGCAGCATCGACGGGACCTCCGGGCCGGTGAACTCGCCCAGCAGGTCGGCCGCGCGCATCAGCCGGATGGCGCACTCCTCGGCGTCGTCGAGGGCGAGCGCCGCGTCGATGGCGCGCCCGATGGCGGCGAGGTGCGCGGGGCCGTTGCCCTCCAGGAACTCCATCTCCGCGGCGCGCAGGGCGCGGTCGGCGGTGAAGACGGTGGCGAGCTTGGTGTCGAGGGGGTTGGTCATGGCGGCGCACACTTCGCCCACCGGGCCCCCCACGGTCAAGGCCCCGGAGGCGGAGGAAACGTCCCCCCCGGGGCTTTCCCTCGGGGCCCGAGCCGTGATAGTGACCGCGCCCCCGATGGACGTTCGCTGTTGAGCGTCCGGTCGGTCCTCGCTCCCGCGCCCAGCTCGCGGGGGCCAACGTGAAGGTCCAGGAGGACAACACATCTATGGCAACGGAAGTACGGAGCACGCGGGCCTCGGATTACGAGACCGTGTTCATCCTTCGCCCGGACATCGATGGCGAGGCGTCGGAGAAGGTCATCTCCCGCGCGATCTCGTCCCTCGAGAGCACCGGCGCGAAGCTCACCAAGATCGAGAGTTGGGGCAAGCGTCGCCTCGCCTACCCGATCGCGAAGCAGCGCAAGGGCGTCTACGTCTACATGCGCTACCTCGGCGTCGGCGGCACCGTGGCGGAGCTCGAGCGCAACCTGCGCATGCTCGACACCGTCATCCGTCACATGACGGTGGTGCTCGCCAAGGACGTCGACGTGACCACGGTCACCGTCGACCCCGAGGAGGTCAAGGTTCGCCGCATCGAGCTGTCCGCCGAGGACGACGAGCGCGACGAGAGCTACGAGGCCCAGCTCGGCCTGGCCGACGAGCCCCGCCGTGACCGCGGCGATCGCGGCGACCGCGGTGACCGTGGCGACCGCGGCGACCGCGGCGATCGCGGCGACCGTGAGCAGGCTGCCCCCGCGGCGGTCGAGGCACCCAAGGACTCCGATGACGGCGCCGGGGCTCCCCCCGCGGCCGAGGCCTGAAAGGACAAAAGATCATGGCTCGCTTTTCAGGTGGTGGACTGGATCCGTTCGACGATCGCGGCGGCTACAGCGAGGGCGGCGCTGCCGAGATCGCGGCCGAGAACATCGCGGCCCGGCGCCGCGGTGGCCGCAAGCGCGTCTGCAAGTTCTGCGTCGAGAAGGTCGAGGGCATCGACTACAAGGACGCCGGCCTGCTGCGCTACTTCCTCAGCGATCGCGGCAAGGTGGTGCCCCGTCGCATCTCCGGGACGTGCGCGCTTCACCAGCGGATGCTCATCGGCGCGATCAAGCGCGGCCGCATGATCGCCCTGCTGCCGTTTACGACGTCGGGTAAGTGAGAGGTCTACCGTGAGCAAGACTGTTCATGTGATTCTGCAGCGCGACGTCGCCAAGCTCGGCAAGGGCGGCGAGGTCGTGAAGGTGGCTTCGGGCTACGCCCGCAACTACCTCCTCCCGGAGGGCTTCGCGCTCTCGGCGAGCGAGGGCAACGTGGCCCGCTTCGAGCACCAGAAGAAGGTCGCCGGAGAGAAGGCCGCGAAGACCCGCGCCGACGCGGCGACCCTGGCGACGAAGCTCGGCACGCTCGAGCTCACCATCGCCCGCACCGTGGGCGGCGAGGGCAAGCTCTACGGCTCGGTGACCCACAAGGACATCGAGGCGGCGCTCAAGGCGAAGGGCTACGACATCGACCGCAAGAAGCTGTCGGTGGACAACATCCGCTCGACCGGGTCCTACGCCGTCACCGCGAAGCTCGCCCCGGAGGTCACCGCGACCTTCAAGGTGAACGTCGTGGCCGACGCCAAGTCCGCGTCCTGATCGCCTCCGTCTCCCTCCCTCCCCCTCCCTCCTTCCAGCGCTGATCCAGCGGCCATCGCCGCCACCCTCTGCCGCCACCCCGCCGCCATGGCGGCGGTGCCCGGAAGTGCTTGTTTCGTAGCGGTCCCGTGATGGCACGGTCGCTGCGATGGGTGCTAGCGTGAGAGCCATGGTGACGCGGGTTCAGCGCGGGGTGGACGTGGTGTTCGAGGCCCCGCGGTGGTCCGAGCGCTGGGTGCTCGAGGACGACGCCACCATGCCCGAGACGGACGCCCACCTGCTGACCACGAAGCTGCTGATGGACGTGCTCGTGGCGTGGATCGCGCGCACCGGCCGCGACGCCAAGGCGGGCAGCAACCTCGCGCTGCGGTGGGACCGCGCGCACCCGAAGGTGGGCGTCGATCCCGACGTGTACCTGGTGGAGCCTGCGCCGCCCGACGCGCAGCTCCGGAGCCTGCGCACGTGGGTGAAGGGCCACTACGCGCCGCGGGTCGCGGTGGAGGTGGTGAGCCGCCGCACGGCGAAGAAGGACTACGCCGAGGGCCCGGCGAAGTACGCCGCGAGCGGCACGCGCGAGCTGTGGATCTTCGACCCCGAGGGCCATGGCCGCGGCGCGACGGGCGAGTCGTGGGTGCTGCAGGTGTGGCGGCGCACGAAGGCGGGGGCGTTTCGCCGGGAGCACGCGGGCGACGGGCCGGCGTACTCCGACGAGCTCGGCGCGTGGCTCGTGGTCGCTGAGGGCGGCACGCGCCTGCGCATCGCCGACGACGAGGCGGGCGAGCGCCTGTGGCCCACCGAGGCCGAGGCCGAGCGTGCCGCGAAGGAGGCCGAGCGCGCCGCGAAGGAGGCCGCCGAGGCCGAGATCGCCCGGCTGCGCGCGATGCTGGCAGCGCGATGAGGCCCCGGGCGACGAGACCCCCGCCCGGCGTCGCGGCGTGACCGCGTCGCGGTGGAGCTCGGTGACCCCGCTGAGCGGATCACCCTCGCTGCTTCCGCTCGCCCGCGCGCTGCTCGAGGCGCTGGGCCTCGGCGCCGCCGTCGTCCCGTCGCTCGGTGACTTCGTTCCGCGGCGGCAGTGGAGCAGCACGGAGGGCGACGCGCGGGTCTCGCTCGGGGTCGAAGTGTACGGGGTCGATCCCTACGCGGGCGGCGCGTCGAGCGCCGAGTGGATGCGCGTCGAGACCCCCGACCGCTCGCTGCGCGCGACCCTCTCGGAGATCGCCTGGGTGGGCCCCGAGCTCGACGTCGCCGCGGCGGGCGCGCCCGAGTGGCTCGACGCCGTCGCGGCAGTGGTCGCCGCGTACGTCGCGCAGTACGGGAAGTGACTGCGACGGCGGGGCCTCGGCCCGCGTCACGCCCCACCATCGACCACGGGCCGCCACTACGCCGCCAGTGGGGGACACCGCTTCTCCCTTTTGGAGGTGCCGCTGGTTGACGCTCCGCGCACGCATCTGGTCTCCTCCGTCGATGCACGCCACCGCCCCGCCGACCTTCTCCGTCCCGTCGCTGCTCTTCGGGCTCCGCGCGCCGGTGTCCCGGCGGAGCTACCTGCTCGCGGGCGCTGCGCTCTTCGCGCTGAAATACGCCGTCGACTCGGCCATCGTGTACGCCTTCGTGGGGCGCCTCTGGCCGCCGCTGGCGTACTTCATCCCGAGCCTGTCGGTGCGCGACCGGATGCTCGGGTCCAACGTGCCGACGGCGATGCACGCCACGCTGGCGCTCGCGGCGCTGCCCTTCCTCTGGGTGGGGCTCTCGATGAGCGTGCGGCGCGCGGCCAACGCGGGGCAGTCGCCGTGGTGGGGCGTCCTCTTCCTGGTGCCGGGTCTCAACTGGCTGATGCTGGGCGTGCTCTCGCTGCTCCCGACGCGCGCCGACGCGCCGTGGGAGTCGGCGCCCGCCACGCCCTTCCGGCCGGTGCCCGCGGGCGAAGCCTCGACGTCGCTGGAGTCGGGTGTGCGCGACTCGGTGCTCGCGGTGCTGGGCGGCGTGGTGGTCGGGCTCGCGATGACGGCCCTCAGCGTGTACGGGCTGCGCACCTACGGCGGGGCGCTGTTCTTCGCGACGCCCTTCGCCATGGGGATCGTCACGACGATCCTCGGCAACCGGGGCCCGCTGCGCTCGCTGCACAGCAGCATCGGGCTCGCGGTGCTCACGGTGGTGGCGACGGGCGCGGCGATCCTGCTGTTCGCGCTGGAGGGGGTGCTGTGCCTGCTGATGGCGACGCCCATCGCGGGCGCGGTGTCCATCGTCGGGACGATGGTGGCCTGGGCGATCCTCCGGCAGTCGCGCTACCGCGCGGGGAAGCTGCAGGTGCTGGGGATCTTCCTCGTCGGCCTGCCGGGCCTCGCGGGCCTCGAGGCGAAGGTCGCCGACCCGATGCTGCGCGAGGCGGTGTCGGTGCGCGAGATCGACGCGCCGCCCTCGGTGGTGTGGCGCCACGTGGTGGGCTTCACGGAGCTTCCGCCGCCGCCGGAGTGGTTCTTCCGGCTGGGCGTGGCGTACCCGATGCGGGCGCGCATCGTGGGCGAAGGGGTCGGCGCGGTGCGCAACTGCGAGTTCTCGACGGGGCCCTTCGTGGAGCCCATCACGCGCTGGGAGCCCGGGTCGCGGCTGTCCTTCGACGTGCGCTCGCAGCCGCCCTCGATGACCGAGCTGAGCCCCTACCGGCACGTCAACGCGCCGCACCTGGAGGGGTACATGGTGTCGCGGCGCGGGGAGTTCCGGCTGACGGCGCTGCCGGGCGGGCGCACGCGGCTGGAGGGCAGCACCTGGTACACGATGGCGATCTTCCCGGAGTCGTACTGGGTGGTGCCCGCGGAGATGCTGCTGCACGCCATCCACGACCGGGTGCTGGCCCACGTCGCGAGGCTCTCGGAGCACGACACGGCGCGGTGACGCCCTACCGCGCCTCGACCGGCGCCCGCCCGAAGCTCTCCCTCATCGACGCCATCGCGCCCACGGCCGCCGTCCACACCGCCACCGCCTGGTCGAGGGCGCGCTCGTCGAGCACCGCGGGCGTGTCGTTGGCCGTGTGGTGGTGGTCGAAATACGTCCGCATGTCCTGGCCCAGGTCGACCCGCGGCACGCCCGCCGGACCCAGCGGCCCCAGGTCGGCCCCGCCGTGCGCCGCCTCCGCGCCCTCGCGCACGCCCATCGGCGCCAGCGCCAGCGCCACCCGGTGAAAGGCCTCGCGCCCCTCCGCCGCGCCCGCGTAGCGCGTCGTGAGCACCCGCCCGTCGCCCGCGTCGGCCTCGAGCGCCACGGCGTGCCGCGCCAGCTCGTCGCGGTGCGCCTCGGCGTAGGCCCGCGCCCCCGCGCCGCCGTTCTCCTCGTTGGCGAACAGCACCACCCGCACCGTGCGCCGCGGCGTCCCCGCGGCCATCACCGCCCGCGCCGCGGTCAGCACGATGGCGATGCCCGCGCCGTCGTCGAGGGCGCCGGTGCCGAGGTCCCACGAGTCGAGGTGCGCGCCGAGCAGCACCACCTCGCCCGCGAGCTCGCCGCCCGGCACCTCGCCCACCACGTTGGCGCTGTCGGCGTCCGGGAGCGTGCGGCAGCCCAGCGATAGCCGGAAGCGCACCGCCCCGGGGTGCTCCGCCAGGATGCGGTGGAGGATGTCGCCGTCGGCCGTGGAGAGCGCCGCCGCGGGGATGCGCGGCACCGCGTCGTCGTAGCGCATCGCGCCGGTGTGCGGCGCCCGCGTGCCGTCGGTGCCGATGGAGCGGAGGATCACCGCGGCGGCGCCCTTGCGCGCGGCGGCCACCGCAGCCCGCACGCGGACGGGCACCGCCTCGCCGTAGCCCTGGCCGGTGCGGTGGCGCGCCATCACGCGGTGCAGGTACACGATGCGACCGCGCACCCGGGCTTCGGGGAGCGCGTCGAGGGCGTCGAGCGAGGCGGCCTCGACCACCTCGGCCTCGACGCCGTCGGGGGGCGTCCCGACGCTGCCGCCGAGGGCTGCGAGGGCCACCGGGTGGGGGAAGGGCGCGATGATGTCTCCGCGCTCGGCGCCGCGCTCCCAGCGGGGGACGCGCACCGGCTCGGCGCGCACGTTGGCGAGGCCCATCGCGCGCATGGTGCGCAGCGCCCAGGCCACGGCGCGGGCATCGCCGGGCGATCCGGAGAGGCGCGGGCCGACCTCGTCGGAGAGCGAGCGCACGAGCTCGGCGGCCCCGGAGGGCGGGGCGACCCAGCGGGCGCGCGGGCCGCGCCGGGCGGCCACGGGTGAGCGGGGAGCCGGCGTGGGTGGACGGTGCGCGCAGGCCGCGAGGGTGAGGGCGGCGGCGAGGGCGAGGGTGCGGCGCATGGCGTCGGAGGGGATATCACCGACGCGCCGTGGGGTTTGGCGTGCGAGGGCGACGGGGGAGAAGGCGACGACGGTGGAGGCGTACCCGGAGGGCCTCGCGCGCGACGAGGCGGCGCAGCGGGGCTGATCAGCGGGGGAGCACCCGCGGGGCACACAGGCGTCGGCCTCGCCCTCCGAGGGGAGCGCCCGCGGGGCACACAGGCGTCGGCCTCGCCCTCCGAGGGGAGCACCCACCCACGTCTGCGGCATCGACTCCGATGCAGAGCGCAGAGGTGTTCGTCGCTGTAGGGCCGACGATCGCAAGCCCCGCGGGTGCTCCCCCACGGGCGAGGCCGACGCTTGTGTGCCCCGCGGGTGCTCCCCTCGAAGGGCGAGGCCCACGATCGCAAGCCCCGCGGGTGCTCCCCCCCCCCGCCGGGCCGACGACCGCGTGCCTCGCGGATGCGCCCCCCTCCGCCCTTCACGCTCGCTGCCCGATCGGACTAGCGTCCCTGGCGTGCGACCGCTCACTGCCATCGACGGAACCTCCCTCGTGCTCCCCGGCTGGGTGAGTGCCCACTCCCACGCCTTCCAGTACGGCCTCCGCGGGCACACCCAGCGCGCCCCCGACGCGTCGGGCACCTTCTGGTCGTGGCGCGACGCGATGTTCGCCGCCGCCGACGCGCTCACGCCGGAGTCGCTCGCGGCCGTGTCGCGCGACGCCTTCCGCGCGCTCTACCGCTCGGGGGTGCGGTGCGTGGGGGAGTTCCACTATGTGCACCACCAGGCGGGCGGCGAGCCCTACGCACAGCGCACCCTGCTCGCCGACGTGGTGGTCGACGCCGCGCTCGCCGAGGGCCTGCGGGTCACCCTGCTGCGCGTGGCCTACGCGCGGGCCGGCGCTGGCCGACCGCCCGAAGGTGCACAGCAGCGCTTCAGCGACGGCGACGTGGACGACGTGCTGCGCGACCTCGACGCCCTGCGCACCCGCTGGGCGGGCGACGCCCGGGTGAAGGTCGGCGTGGCCCCGCACTCGGTGCGCGCGGTGCCGAGGGCGTGGCTGGGGCCGCTGCACGATTACGCGACGAGGTATTCGCTGCCCTACCACATGCACGTGGCGGAGGTGCTCGGCGAGGTGGAGTCGTGCCTGGCCGAGCACGGCCGCCGGCCCGTCGAGCTGCTCGCCGACGCGGGGGTGCTGGGCGAGCGCTTCGTCGCGGTGCACGCGACCAACCTGGAGCCCCACGAAGCGCGGCTGCTGGGCGAGGCGCGGGCCTTCGCGTGCCTGTGCCCGACGACGGAGCGCGACCTCGGCGACGGCCTCGCGGACATCGCGGCGCTGCGCGCGGCGGGCGTGCGGCTCTGCGTGGGCATCGACTCGCACGTGGTCACCGACCCGGTGGAGGAGATGCGCGCCCTCGAGATGCACGAGCGGCTGCGGCTGCGGCGGCGGGTGACCTTCGCGGGCGAGGAGGGGCGCACGCTGGCCGAGCAGCTGCTGGTGGAGGGCAGCGCCCACGGCGCGCTCGCCTGCGGGTGGGACGCGGCGGTGCACGGCCGCGAGACGGCCTGGGACGCCGACACGGTGGTGGACCTGGACGCCGCGCCGCTGCGGGGGGTTGCGCCGGAGCGGGCGCTCGACGCGCTGGTGTTCAGCGGGCACCCGGGCTGCGTGCGAGGGTAGCGCGGCGTCGCCTGACATGCCCGGGACGGTACGTCCGCGAGCCCGAGGTCGCGAGCGGGCGCGGTGCCCGGCGCGGCGGCGTCGAGAGGGTGGATGGGTGCGACGCGTTGCCGACAGGGAGCTGCCGTTCGGGTGCCTGCCCGGGCGCCGTCGGCGACCTCCGAATGCCGTTCGGGTGCCTGCCCGGGCGCCGTCGGCGACCTCCGAATGCCGCTCGGGTGCCTACCCGGACGGCGTCGTCGAGCGGGAGTTGCTGAATTACACCGAGCAGGACGGGGTTCCGCGCGTCCCGTCGGCGTCCTCACCCCCGCAGCACCGTCGCCCCGCGCGGCCCCTCCACCACGATGCCCAGGCCCGTGAAGCGCGGGAGGTACTGCAACGGCGGCGGGTCGCGCCGCTGGCCCCGCACGAGGCGCAGCGTCACCCGTCGCCGGTCGAGGTCGTAGTCCGCTTCGTAGGTCGCGTCGCCCACGCTCACGGTGCGCGGGTGCTCCCGCTCCACCTCGTCGCGCACCCACCCCGGCACATCGGGCGCGACGAGGTCCTCCGCCGACAGCATCGCGAGGTCGTCGCCGCCCTCCACGCCGAGCTCGACCAGCCGCGCCGCCACCCACGCCTCGATCGTCGGTCCGCCGCGCAGCGACGGCGGCAGCTCCGCGGCGTGGCCCAGCTTCGCCGCGAGGCGCGCCAGCGACAGCCGCTCGCGCGTCACCGGCAACGCCGCCTTGAACAAACTCCCCCGCAGGAAGAGCGTCGCGATGGCCTCCCGCGCCATCTCGCCGGTGGGCGTCTCCTCCCGCGTGCCGATCACCCGCTTCGCGTACACCCGCTCGACGTGGGCCACGACGCGGCCGTGCTCCAGCTGCACGCGCTCCAGGCGGTCGCGGCCGAGCCCCGCGCGCGCGAGCTCCGCGAGCGACACCGGGCTCGCGCAGGTGACCAGCACCCGGGCGTCCTGGCCCACCCCGAGGGCGCGCGACTCGAACACCACGATGGCGTCGAGGTCCTTCACCCGCTGCGCGGCGCTCTCGCGGGCGAGCTCCAGCTCCGTGCCGCCGTTGCTGAAGGCCACGCTGCGCCCCCGCACCCGCGCGACGTGCACCGAGCGGGGATCGGCCGCGATGGCCGTGCGCACCAGGGCGTCGCGGTCGACGGGCCCATCGCTCATCGCCGGGCCGAGCTCGTGCGCCCGCCGCAGCCGCGCCCGGATGCGCCGCGCCTCGCCCAGCGGGAAGAAGGCCACACCCTCGCCGCCCTCGCGCACCGCGCGGATGAGCGCCGTCGCGTCGCAGTCTCCGCGGCGCAGCGCATGATCGTCGTCGCCGGGCAGCAAGAGCGGGCGCCCCACGGCGAGCGCCGACACGAGGTCGATCACGTCGTCGAGGCACCCGCCGCCGCGGGCCTCGATGAGCAGCCGGGCGAGGGGAGGGTCGAGCGGCAGGCCGTAGAGCTCGTGGCCGCGCGGGGTGAGGGCGCCCGCCGGGTCGAGGGCGCCGAGGAGGGTGAGCTCGTCGCGCGCCGCGTCGAGGGCGGGTGTCTTCGGCGGGTCGAAGAGGGCGAGCTCGTCGACGCGGCGCCCCCACGCCGCCGCGCCCAGCACCAGCGGCACCAGCGACTCCCGGTGGATCTCCGGCGGCGTCGCGCGCTCCAGCATCGCGACCTTTCCCCAGAGGCGGTAGCAGACCCCGGGGCCCGTGCGCCCGGCGCGCCCGGCGCGCTGCGCGGCGCTGTCCTGGGCGATGGCCCCGAGCGCGAGGAAGCCGCGGCCGGCGTGGTAGCGGGTGCGCCGCACGAGGCCGGTGTCGATCACCACCCCGACGCCGGGCAGGGTGATGGAGGTCTCGGCGACGTTGGTGGCGAGGATGACCTTGCGCCGCGCGCTGCGCTCGAAGCCGCGCCGCTGCTCGTCGAGGGAGAGCCCGCCGTGCAGCGGGATGACCTCCCAGGCGCCGCCGCGGATGGCCCGCGCGCACGCGTCGATCTCGCCCTTGCCCGGGAGGAACACCAGCACGTCGCCGGGGTCGTGGGCGGCGGCCTCGACGGCGCGCGCGACGCGGGCCGCGAGCTCGTCGCCGTGGGGGAGGGTGGCGCCGGGGTCGGGGTGGCGGACGTCCACGGGGTAGGCGCTGCCCCCCGCGGAGACGTGGACGGCGCCGAGGTGGCGCGCGACGCGGTCGCCGTCGAGGGTGGCGGACATCACCACGAGGCGCGGCGAGGGGCGCCCCAGGAAGAGGGCGAGCAGGAGGTCGAGGTCGAGGCTGCGCTCGTGGAACTCGTCGAGCACCAGGGTCTCGAAGCGGGCCGTGAGGTCGCGCGCGTGGAGCACGACGCCGGGGGTGGCGAAGAGGATGCGGGTCGCGTCGGAGGAGACGGACTCGTCGCGGACGGCGTAGCCGACGGTGGCCCCGAGGGGGGTGCCTTCGAGCTCCGCGACGCGGGCGGCGAGGCTGCGGCAGGCGACGCGGCGGGGCTCGACGACCAGCACCCGTCCGCGCGCGGTGGCCCAGCGCGGCACCTCGGTGGACTTGCCCGACCCGGTAGGCGAGGAGACCACCACGGGGCCGCGGGCGAGGGCGGCGTCGAAGGCCGCGCGGGCGGCGTGGATCGGGAGCGCGTCGGGGGTCACCCGCCCATCATGGACCATCGGGGCGCAGCGCGCGGCCCTGCTCCACCGCGGCCCGGTAGGTCGCCTCCACCTGCGCGGCGATCACCCGCGAGCACACGGCGTGGAGGGCCACCAGCACCGCGGCGGCGTCGGGTCCTTCGGCCATAGGCGTTAGAGCGGTTCTCCAACGCCTCTGGTACGCGTTCAGCGACCTCACCCCCAGCCCCCTCTCCATGAATGGAGAGGGGGAGCAAAGAGTGAGAGTTCAAGCGAGTTCATCCCACTGCGACCCCCTCTCCATTCATGGAGAGGGGGCTGGGGGTGAGGTCACGTACCCAACGCGGTTGAGAACCGCTCTAAACGTCGATTGAAGGGCGGGCGGGGGCATCGGGGCGGCGACGCTACGGCGCGGCGGGCTCCTCGAAGGCCCGCTCGTAGAGGTCGTCGACCGCGACGGTCAGGCCGGGCGCGGCGAAGGACAGCACGTCGCCGGGGCCGAGCACCCGGAGGGTCCAGGTGCCGTCGCCCACGCGGGTGTACTGCTCCACGAGAACCTCCTGCGACGAGACCATCACGTAGTGACGGAGCGTCTCGACCGAGCGGTATCCCGCGAACTTCTCCGCGCGGTCGAAGGACTCCGTCCCCGGCGATAGCACCTCGATGATGAGCGAGGGGTTGGTGGCGACGTCGGTGGTTCCCTCGCGGAGCGAGAGGCGCCCGCAGATCACCGTGGCGTCGGGGTACACGATGCCGCCCTTGCGCGGGATCCACACCTTCTGGTCGGAGTTGAAGACCCGACACGACCCGCCACGGAGCGCCGTACCAATCGTGATGAGTGTGTTGGTCGCGATCGTGTTGTGCGTCGGCGACGCGCCCGCCATCGCCCACATCGCGAAGACCTCGCCGTCCCAGAGGATGTGCTTCTCCTCGGCGTCGCGCTCGAAGGCCAGGTACTCCTCCATCGAGATGCCGTGCTTGATCGCCGTCGCTTCCATGGCCCGATCGTACACCCGCCGCGGGCCCTGACCTCTGGACGTCGGCCAGTGCCGATGCCGCAGCGCGCGGCCGATCTCGTGCGAGCGCGGGAACTCCATCGCCTGGCTCCGCGCCGACCCGTCGACCCGGACGAAGAGCGCCGGGAACCTCCCGGGGTCCCGCGGTGTACCCTGACGACCGATGACCTCGCGCCCCACCGAAGCACCGCGCCGCCGTCAGCTGCTCATCCACCAGGACGTGCTCGACTGGATGGACGACCCGCGCAGCGACCGGCAGCTCCAGCAGCGGGCGCGGCTGGTGTTCGCGCAGCTGGCCGCGCAGGGGATGCCGCCGCAGGTGAAGGGCGTGCAGGGCCGCGGCAAGGGCTGGCTGCGCACCGACCTCGGGGGCAACAACGGGCACCAGTTCTACCTGTGGTGGGCGCGCGCGGGCTCGCCGCCGGTGAAGCACCTCGCGCTCGGCCCCATGGAGATCCTGGTGCGCGCGGTGCGCCACCACGACGAGACCCCCGACGCCCTCGACCCCGGCGGCCCCGACCAGTGGGTGTCCCTCCCCGGTCAGGAGCTCAAGGGCAACGGGCTCTTCCCCGAGCTGCTGCGCGCCCAGACCGACGCCATCGAGGCCCGCGTGCGCCTCCGGGTGCTGCGCGGCCAGCCCGGCACCGGCAAGACCACCGTGCTCCAGCAGGCCGCCCTCGCGGCGCCCGGGCAGCGCACCCTCTACCTCACCTACAACACCCTCCTGGCCGAGCGAGCGCGGGACTTCTTCGAGCAGTTCGCCCCCGAGCCCGGGCTGATCACGGTGCTCACCTTCGGCGAGCTGCTGCGCAAGGTGCTCCCCTCTGCCGCCGCGGTGGTCGCGCCCCTGTCCGCGCGCATCACCGTGCTCGCCCAGTGCCTCGACCAGGCGCCCCGGAAGTTCGCCCCGTGGGACAAGCACCCCGAAGAACTCTTCGGCGAGCTCCACGCCTGGATCGTCGGCGCCGCCCTCCCGACGCCCTTCCGCGGCGCCCCCGGGTGCGAGGGCCCGCTGCTCCGCGAGGAGGCCTTCGTGAAGCTGCGCGCGAAGACCCTCGACGAGCGCACCGCCCGCAACGCCGTGCTCGCGGTGATGGCCCTCGACCCACGCCTCCTGCCCGAGATCGTGGGCGACCCGTGGTGGGCCCGCCGCGCGCTCGACAAGTTGCGCGCCGGGGCGAAGCCCCCGAAGGTGCTCCACGACGTGCAGGCCGTCTTCGTCGACGAGGTGCAGGACCTCACCCTGGTCGAGGTCGCCCTCCTCGCCGCCCTGGTGGAGTCCGCGAGCGCCGGGCGCGACGCCCCGCTCGACGTGATGGTCGCCGGCGACGAGAGCCAGACCGTGCGCCCGACGGACTTCGACTGGGGCGCCTTCGCCGACGCCGTCGCCCCCACCCTCGGCGCCGGGACCACCTTCGACCTGCTGGGCAACGTGCGCTCGCCCCGCGCCATCGCCACCCTGGTCGAGCGCTCGTGGGCGCTCTACCAGCACCTCGACAAGGCCCAGCGCCCGCGGGGCCGCGCCGACCTGGAGATCGAGGAGTCCGTCTCCGGGCGCGTGCTGCGGTGCCGCGTGCCCGACGCCGCGACCCTCGCGCGCGTGGGCAAGGCCCTGCTCGATCGGCCGAGCACCGTGCTGGTCTTCCCCGGCGCGCGGGTGCCGCCCGAGCTGCAGCCCGACGGGCTCGACGTGTGGAGCAGCGACGCCGTGAAGGGCCTGGACTTCTCCGTGGTGGCCATCGTCGACGGCGCCCGGCGCATCCGCGAGATCGAGGCCCTGCGCGCCCGCAAGAACGACCAGGTCCAGAGCCTGCGCGCCCGCACCCGGGCGGACCAGTTTCGCGTCGCCCTCAGCCGCGCCACCGACACCGTGATCTTCCTCGACGTGGGCGACGACCCGGGCGGCGACGGCGCGCTCCAGCGCCTGTGCGTCGACGACCAGGGCGGGCCCCTCGAGGGCTACGTCGCCAGCATCGACCCCGACGCCCTGCTCGCGCTGCTCGCGCGCGACGACGCCTCCCCGCAGGAGCTCGTGCTGGAGTACCTCCACGAGGCCACCGCGCTGCTGCACGCCCACCCCCGCCGCGCCCTCGACCGGCTGCGCCACGCCCGGGGCTTGCTGGGCCGCGCCGACTCGCGCTGCGGCGTGAGCGACCCCACCCTCCGCCGCGATGTGCACCGCCTGCTCGGGCGCGCCGCGTGGGTGAGCGCGGCGCACGGCGGCACCCTGGAAGCCCCGGAGCTGATGGACGAGGCCCACCGGTCGCTGCGTACGGGCGACCTCAAGCTGGCCGCCAAGGCCTCGCTGCTCGCCCGTGAGCTCTGGAAGGGCGATGCCGACACGGGCTCGAGCGCGGGCGCCCTGCTCGCCCTCGGGCCCGAGGTGCTCGCGGAGTGCCCCGAGCTGCGCGACCCCCTCGACCACGTGCTGCGCGGGTGGGTGGCCGGGCGGGAGTCTGCGCTGCTCCCGTCCGGGCGCGCGGCGCGGCTGAAGCTCCTCGACGCGGTCTCCGAGGCGCGGCGGGTGCTCGCCGACGAGTCCCCGGCGCTCGCGGCGGTCGAGCGGGCCCTGCGGCGCCGGGTGGCGGTCACGCTGCGGGAGGAGGGCCACGGCCGCGACGCCCTCGACGTGCTGCGCGCGCTCGAGCCCCGGGAGCACGCCGAGGAGGCCCGGAGCCACGAGGTGCTGGGACAGCTCGGCGAGGCCTCCGTCGCGTGGGAGGTCGCGGGCGACGCGGAGTCCGCGCTGCGGTGCGCCCGCGAGCTGCCCGACCTCGACCGCGCCCTGGCGCTGGCCACCCGCGCGGGCTCCGGCGACGCGGTCGCGCTGCGCTGGGCGTGCGAGCTGCGCGACCTGCTCGCGGTCCGGCGCGCGGAGGCCGACGGGCTCAACGACCACGAGCGCGGGGCGCTCGCCCGGATCTTCGACGACGTGCTGCCGGCGCGCAGCGGGGCGAGGCGACGGCGCGGCTGACGCGGCTGACGCGGCTGGACGAGGCGTGCGATCCTCCGCGGCAGACCCTCATGGCAGCACTCACCGCGGACACGATCCTCCTCCAGCGCTACCACCTCATCGCCCCCGTCACCGACCGCGGCCTGGGCGAGACCTGGGAGGGCGTCGACGCGCGCATCGAGGGGCGCCGCGTGCTCATCAAGGTGCTCGACCGCCGCGAGGACGGCGAGCGCAAGGCCGTCGTGGCGCGGCTGCAGTCGCTGCGGATGTTCCGGCACCCGGGCGCGCTCGCGCTAACCGACCATGGGGTTCACGCGGGGCAGCCCTTCGTGGTGCACGACCTGCCCCTATGGGGCTCCCTCGCGACCCTGCTCGACCGCTACCGCGCAGGCGAGGTCGAGCTGCCCCTCGACAAGGTCGCCGCGCTCGTGGCGCGCCTCGCCGAGGTGGTGCAGGCCGGCCACGAGGAGCCCGAGGCCCTGGTGCACGGCGCCCTGCGGCCGCGCGCGGTGCTCGTCGCCGACGACCTCGACCCGGCGCAGACGGTGCTCCTCGACGCCGGGCTGCGCGACCTTGCGAGCGACCCCGAGGCGCCGAAGGAGAGCGCCGCCGCCGCGCGCTGCCTCACGCCCGAGCAGTTCGCGGACGAGTCCGTGGTGCCGCGCACCGACACCTTCGCGCTGGGGCTCCTGGTGCTGGAGATCCTGCGCGCCCCCGCCGCGGGCGTCACCGCGGGGCCCTCCCGCTACCTCGGTCGCCCCGACGTGCCCGACGCCGTCTGGGACGTGTTGCTGCTTGCCACGCGCATCCCCGTCACCGAGCGCCCGAGCGTCGCGGCCTTCGCCGACCTCCTCGCGCCCGCGTGGACGGCCCCTCCCGTGGCCGAGCCCACCGCGCCCCTCAGCATCCCGCCCATGGCCCCCCCCGAGGCCGGGCCCGACCTCGCCGCCGTCGCCGCCCCGCCGCTCGCCGCCGCCCCGCTGCTCGCCGCCGCGCCCGCGCTCGCCGACGACGCCCGCTACGTGCCCCGCTCGTCCATTCCGCCGGGCGGTCTCCTCGGCGCGATGCCCTCCTTCGGCGCCCCGGCGGCCGACGAGCCCATCGAGTTCGGCGAGCGCACCGTCGCCCTCGACCAGGCCCCTGAGATCGCAGGCTACGCGCCCCCGGCCGACCCGCTGGGCAGCACCCGCAGCATGTCGCCGCGCCCCCGCGCCGAGGAGCCCGTGGAGTTCCACCATGAGGTGCGCACCATCGTCGCGTTCGCCGCGCGCATGCAGGCCGTCGACGACATGCTCTCCACCGTCGAGTGCGCGCTCCCCCCGGAGCTCGACGACTTGGCCGCGCGGTTCCGCGCGCAGATGGCGGCGTCCAGGCGCCTCGAGGAGGCCGGCCCGAAGGCCATGACCCCCGCCGCCCCGGGTCGCCCCGCGGAGCCCGCGGAGCCCGCCGCGCCCGCCGCGCCCGCCGCGCCCGCCGCGGTCGCCGCGCCCGCCGCGCCCGCCCCCGCCGCCGACGCCCCGAAGCAGCCGCCGGTCGCCATCCTCGCGGCGGTGTTGTTCGCCGCCCTCGTGCTGGTCGTGGTGCTCGTCACCCGCCGCTGACGCACGCCCCCCCCCGCGGGCCTCACATCACCGTGAGGCCGCCGCTGTGGATGTCCACCGTCGGGGCGCTGAGCTTCACCGCGCCCGCGTTGAGCTCCACCGCCGCGCCGCCCGTCGGCCTCCTGATCCTGGCCGTCCAAACTGAACCCGACCGTGAATGCGTCGAGCTTCACCACGGGCCTCCGTATCCGAGAGGCCCGGGTCGATCGCGGGATTGCTCCCGTGCAATCAAGCGCCGGACCACGCCGGCGGTGGTACGCTCTGTCCCCGATGTCGATCGGAGCCCGGACCCTGAAGAAAGACCTGCGCGCCCTGGAGGGTGTGACCCTCGAAGGCCGCTACGTGCTCGAACGCTTCGTCGCCGAAGGGGGCTTCGGCGCTGTCTACAAGGCCCACGACCAGAAGGCCCACCGCGACGTGGCGCTCAAGGTGCTCAAGGCGCCCGCCGGGCTCAGCGGCGCGAGCGGCATCCGGGAGTTCTTCGACCGCTTCACCCTCGAGGCGAAGATCATCGGGAAGATCCGCCACCCCGGCGTGGTGCAGGTCGCCGAGTTCGGCACGACGAAGCTCCCCCTCGGCACCAACGTGGCCTTCATCGCCCTCGAGTGGATCGACGGCGAGACCCTGGAGGCCGCCCTCGAAGGCCGGCGGGCCCTCGGGGGGCGGTCGCCCGCGGAGGCCCTCCGGCTCCTGCGCCCCGTCTTCGAGGCCGTGCAGGCCGCGCACGCGCTGGGCATCGCGCACCGCGACCTCAAGCCGGCCAACATCCTCATCGAGCGATCCTCGCATCGCCTCCGCCTGCTGGATTTCGGCATCGCCAAGGCCATGCAGCCCGACGAGGTGGCGGGCAGCGGGGCGAGCCGGTCGACCTCCTTCAACCTCACCTTCTCGCCGCGCTACGGCGCCCCCGAGCAGCTGTCGGGCGCCCGCACGGGCCCGTGGACGGACGTGCACGCCCTCGGGCTCCTGCTGACCGAGGTGCTCACCGACCGGCCCGCCTACGCCGCCACCGACCTGGTGCAGCTCTACGGCGAGGCCCTGAGCCCGACGCGCCCGACGCCCGGCCGCCTCGGCGTCGACGCGGGCCCCTGGGAAGACCTCATCGACCGCGCCCTCGCCCTGCGCCCCGATGACCGATTCGCCAACGCCGGGGACTTCCTCGCGGCGCTCGACGCGGCCCTGGCGCCGTCGCCCGCGGTCGCGGCCCCCTCGTCGGCCGTCGTGACGGCGGTGATGCCCGCGGTGACCCTCCGGCGCCCCGTCGACCCCCGCCGGGGTCGCGTCGTGGCGCTGGCGGTGGGCATCCTGGCGGCCCTCGGCCTCGTGGCCACGGTCGCGCTCAAGGCCCGCTCGACGCCCCCGGGCGCGATGACCGCGTCGATCGGCGCCTCGGTCCCTGCCGCGGTGTCCCCGGACGCCGGCGCCGCCCCTCGGCGCTGAAGGGCCTCCCGCGGCCGCGCGGCTTCGTGGCACCCTACGGCGCATCATGCACGTAGAGGTGTCACGACAGGCGACGAAGTCCCGGGTGGTCTCGACCGCGGAGGTGCGCGCGGCCTCCGAGGCGATGCTCCGCGCCCTGAAGCTCCCGAAGGCCGAGCTCTCGGTGCTGCTCTGCGACGACGCGACCATCCACGCCCTCAACCGCGACTACCGCAAGAAGAACAAGCCCACCGACGTGCTGGCCTTCGCCATGCGCGAGGGCGACGACGGGCACCTCGCGGGCGACCTGCTGGGCGACGTGATCATCTCGCTGGAGACGGCGACGCGGCAGGCGCGCGAGGGCGGAGTCCCGACACGCGACGAGGTGATGATGCTCCTCGCCCACGGCCTGCTGCACCTCCTCGGGTGGGACCACCAGACCGACGCCGACGACCGTCGCATGCGCGCCGAGACCGACCGGATGCTGGCGGTGATCCGCCGGGCCGCGGCGGCGAAGGCGAAGCGCGCCGCGGCGGGGTGAAGGGCCGCTACGAGCGCAGTCGCACCCGCATCGGCAGGCCGCCGCGCGGGCGCATGGTGATCACCGGCTCGGGCACCGGCACCATCCCCGGCGGCAGCTCGGGCTCGAAGCGGCGGGCGAGAGTGGCCAGCACCAGGGTCGCTTCGACCAGGGCGAAGGTGTCGCCGATGCACTTCCGCGGGCCCGCGCCGAAGGGGAAATACGCCAGCGTGGGTCGGGTGCTCCCGGCGCCCTCCAGGAAGCGCCCCGGGTCGAAGCCCTCGGGGTTGTCCCAGAAGGCCGGGTGCCGGTGCGTGGCGTACGGCGACAGGAAGGCCAGCGAGCGGGCCGGGAGCGTGAGGTCGCCGAGGGTGATCTCCTGCTCCACGCGGCGCGAGATGAGCCACACGACGGGCGTGAGGCGCAGCGACTCGGCGAGCACGGCGCGGGTGTACGGGAGCTTCGGGTAGTCCTCGGCGGTGGCGTCGCGGTCGCCCAGCACGGCGTCGAGCTCGGCGTGCATCCGGCGCCGCACGTCGGGCATCTGCGAGAGCCACGACCAGGTCCAGGCGAGGAGGTTGGCGGTGGTCTCGTGACCGGCGCCGAAGATGGTGACCACCTCGTCGCGGAGCTGCTGGTCGGTCATCGCCTCGCCGCTCTCCTCGTCGCGCGCCTCGATGAGCATCCGCAAGAACTCTCCCCCCGGCGAGTCGGGCTTCGCGCGCTTGCGGGCGATGGCCTCGTCGACCACGCGCCCCACGTTGTCGCGCGCCTCCATGAAGCGCTTGTTGCCCGGGGTGGGCCAGGAGACCGGCGGCGCCCAGGGCCGCACGATGCGCTGGTTGAGCGCGTGCAGGAGGTAGGTGATCGCCCGGCCCACGCCCGCGGCGTCGCGCTCGACGTCCTGGCCGAGCATCGTGTCGGCCACCACGCGCAGCGTGAGGCGCATCATCGACTCGGCCACGTCGATGGGCGCGCCGGCCTTCGCGGCGACGGTCCACTCCTCGGCGGTGCGCTTCGTGAGTTCGACCATGCGCGCCCCGAGGGCGAAGATCTTGGCGCGGTGGAAGGCGGGCTGCGCGATGCGCCGCTGACGCAGCCAGAAGGCCCCGTCGCTGGTGACGAGCCCGTTGCCGAGCAGCAGGCGCAGCGCCGAGAAGCCCGGGGTGTCCTTGCTCACCTGCTTCGCGTGGTCGACGAGCACCGCGCGCACGTGGTCGGGGTGGAAGAGGAAGTGCCCGCGGTGGCCGCCAGGGAACTCCACCCGCGACACGTCGCCGTTCTCGCGCAGCGCCCGGGTGAGCGTGGCGAGGGGCGCGGTGCGCATGGAGTACAGGTTGCCGATGAGGGGGAGGTGACCGGGGGCGAGGGGGGCGGGCATGAGGGTGGGGGGGTAACCTCTACTGCGGGTCGCAGGGCCCGTCGCAGGTGTGGGTCACCTGCCCGGCGGGCGCGAGGAAGGTCACGATCTGGCGCTTGAGCGCCTCGATGGCGCGCGCGGTGCCGTGGGTGGGGTTGTTCATCGCGGGCTGGTTGGTGCCGGGCGGCGCGGGCGTGGCGCTCTCGTCCCAGATGGTCAGCGCCGAGGGGGCGGGGCCCATGGTGGTGGTGAAGCCGTACGGCGTGCGGGGCGACGGGATGAGCAGCGGGATGTTGGCGCCGCGGAGCACCATCTCCGTGGCGAGGTTGTTCACCGCGGCGTCGTTGACGGCCTCCTGGAAGAGCACGTTCTTCTCGGGCACGCCCGGAAGTCGGTTGGCGAGCAGGCGAGCCGAGACGTTGACCGGGTCGCTCGCGTCGAAGAACGACTGCGCCAGGTTGATGAGCACCTGCTGCTCGGCGGGGTTCTCGTAGTCGTTGAAGGCAAGGGAGTAGAGGGCGAAGTTGGACGAGCGCTGGAGCAGCAGACCCCAGTTGCCGCCGGGGACGTTGAGCACGCCGCGGGCGCAGTCGGGGGAGTAGCCCATGAAGCTGGTGCCCATGATCCCGCCGAGGGAGATGCCGTAGTAGTAGGCGCGGGCGGGGTCGAAGGTGGCGCGGCCCGACACCTGGAAGGCGGGGTGCTCGCCGAACTGCGCGCGCCCGGTGCGGTAGAGCACCATCGCGTTGACGAGCGCCTGCTGGAGCTGGTCGGTGATCGCGGGGATGTAGTTGAAGTCCGAGAGGGCGTGGATGGCCGAGGTGACGTCCGGGAAGCTCAGCCCCGTCCAGTTGGTGGCGATCACCACGTAGCCCTGCTCGTTGATGAAGCGCTGGACGTAGTTGTCGGTCTCCATCCGGCCGCCGAGCTCGCCCGCCGCGGAGCCCAGCAGCCCGTGGCCGAACTGCAGCAGCGGCATCGGCCCGCGGGTCATCGCGCTGCGCGGGACCATCGCCACGAAGGGCACGTCCACCACGCGGACGAACTGCGGCGCGCCGTCGGGGCCGCGGTTGATGCGCGCCTCGTCGGCAGCGCCGTTGATGAAGCTCGGCACCCGGATGGTCCCGGTGATGCGCCGGAGGATGTTGACGTTGAAGTCCTCCTCCACCTGCGTGACGGTGAAGCCCATGCCCCGCTCGCCGACCATGGTGAGGGCGGTGTCGCGCATCCCGACCACCGGGCTGGTGAGCCAGCGCTCCGAGGCGGTGGTGTAGTCCCAGGCGAGGGCGAGCGAGTCGCGCGCGACGCCCGCGCGCTCGAGGGCCGCGAAGATCTCGGTGTAGCGGGGCGCGACGCGGGCGAGGCGCGGGTCGCTGGCGGTGCTCCCTGCGCGTACGGCGGCGAAGCCCGGCGGGACGGTGAGCGCCCCGCCGCCGAGGGCGCGGACGGCGGTGGTGACGGCGACGGCGTAGCGGTGGCCCGGGATGAGCCGCACCATCGGCCGGATGATGAGCACCTGGGCGCGGCCCTCGCGGGCGGTGGCGTCGACCTCGGCGAAGTGGAGCACCCGCTGCCCGGAGGTCATGTCGACGAGGGCGGTGCTGGCGCCCGCGGTGAGCGAGCGGGCGAGGTCCGTGTGCGGGACCAGGGAGGCGGGGTCGACGCGCTCGGGGAAGTAGATGGACAGGGCGCCGGAGGGGGAGAAGCCGTCGAGGCGGTTCCACGGGGCGGGGTTGAGCGCGACGGGGTCGCCGCCGTTGGAGGTGCGCCCGGTGGAGACGGGCATCGCCGCGGGGGGCAGCGCGAGCTGCCCGTTGTCGGCCTGGTAGTACGCGCTGGGGAAGGGCAGCAGGCAGGCCTCGGGGAAGCCCAGCGGGTTGCACTCCATGCGCACGCTGGCGGCATCGGAGGTGGCGTCGGAGGCCGCGCCGCGGTCGCCGGGTACCCCGCTGTCGGCGGGCGTGACGGGCGCCGGGTCGCTGCACCCGACGAGAGAGCCAAGGGCCACCAGAACCACTGTCCGCAAGGAGCTTCGCATCGTCCGAGTCGGGTATCACACCGCCGCGGGGGTCACCAGCGCGCGGCCGCGCTACGTCCGGCTCTGGATCCACCCCGCGAGCATGACGAAGGGCAGCGCCAGCACCCGCAGGTCGAGGTCCAACCCCCCGATCACGTCCGCGGTCCCGTCGCCGGGCCGGTAGCGCGCCTCCACCCAGAGCCCCGCGGCCATGCCGTAGCTCGAGTGGTAGTTGAGGCTCCGGCTGCCCCACCAGAGGCGCCCCAGCACGCCCGCGCGGCCCGGCGTCGGCGCGAGGTCCACCACACCCCCCAGGGACACCAGCAGCGGGAAGGTGAGGCTTACCGGGATGTGTAAGATACCCCCCGCGGCCGCGTCGAGGGTGACGAAATCCGTGGTGCCCACGGCGGCGAAGAAGCCCGCGCGCCAGGCGTAGGGGGTGCGCGCCCCGAAGGTGGCGTCGGTGCGCACCGCGGCCGTGATGAGCACCTCGCGGGCGGCGGGCGGCGCGAGGCGGGCGCCGGCGCCGAGGGACAGCCCCAGGTTCCACTGGGGGTACGCGGCGGCCGCGGGGGCGAGGAGGAGCACGCTCGCGAACACGACCACGGGGCTACGCACGACGGGCGCCGACGCTATCACGGCGCGCCCGGAGCTTCGGTTACACTGCGCGGCAACCACCGTGATCCGACTGACGCGACCGTATTTCTCCGACGCCGAGGCCGCTGCGCTGACCGAGGTGCTCGCCTCGGGGATGCTCATCCAGGGCGCCCGCGTGGCGGCCTTCGAGGCCGCCGTGCGCGAGCACCTCCACGGCCTCGGCGCGCCCACGACGCCAGGCCTCCACGCGCTCGCCGTCTCCAGCGGCACCACCGCGCTCGAGCTGTGCCTCGCCACGACCCCGCGCGGCGTGGCGGCGGGCGACGAGGTGATCGTCCCGGCGGTGACCTGGCCCTCGCCGGGCAACGCCGTGCTCCTCCGCAACGCCGAAGCCGTGCTCGTCGACGTCGACCCGGTCACCTGGAACCTCTCCCCCCAGGAGGTCGTCCGCGTCCTCACGCCGCGCACGCGCGCCATCATCGCGGTCGACCAGTTCGGCGTGCCCGCGGAGGTCCCGACGCTGCGGGCGCTCGCCTCGGACATCGACCTCATCGAGGACGCCGCGTGCGCCCTCGGCTCGACGCTCCACGGCGCGCCCTGCGGGGCCCTCGGCGACGTGGGGACCTACTCCTTCCACCCCCGCAAGGTGATCACCACGGGGGAGGGCGGGATGGTGCTCACCCACGACGCCCCGCGGGCCGAGCGCATCGCGGCGCTGCGCAACCACGGGCAGCGCTCGGTGGGGGTCTTCGTCGGCGCGGGGCCCAACGCGCGGCTGAGCGAGCTGCACGCCGCGCTCGGGGTGCTCCAGATGGCGAAGCTCGACGCGATGCTGGCACGCCGCCGGGCGCTGGCCGCGGTCATCCGCGACGCCGTGGCGCTCGCGTGGCAGGGCGCGCCCGCCGGGGCGACGGTCAACCACCAGACCCTCGGCTTCGTGCTGCCTGCCCCCACCGAAGGGCCCTTCGCGGGCGACCGGCGCGCGGCGCGCGACGCCCTGGTGGCGGCGCTGCGGGAGTCCGGCGTCGAGGCGGGGATCCTCTCGTACGCGCTGCACCGGCTGCCGCAGTTCGCGGCGCTGGCGGTCAACAACGTGCGGCGCTTCCCGGTGGCCGACGCGGTGGTCGACGGGGGCGTGGCCGTCCCGCTGCACCCGGGGATGTCCGACGGCGACGCGGAGGTGGTGATCGCGCAGCTCAAGCGGCACGCGGCGTGGGCCGTGGGCGAGCGGTCGGTGCGTCCGTGACCGACGCGGTGGCGACGAAGGGCACCCCCGTGGTCGAGGTGAAGGACCTCATCAAGGTGTTCTCGACGGGCTTCATCCGGACGGCGCCGCGGCTGCCGGGCCACCCACCGACCTGGCTGGAGCGCCAGGCGGGGCGGGTGTCCTGGGGCGAGAAGATCCACAAGATGGTGGAGGCCGTGCGGGGCATCTCCTTCGAGGTTCGCGCGGGGGAGATCTTCGGCTTCCTCGGCCCCAACGGCGCGGGCAAGACCACCACCATCAAGACCCTGCTGGGGCTGATCTTCCCGACGCGCGGCGAGGTGCGGCTCTTCGGTCTGCCGGTGTCCGACCCGGCGGCGCGGCGGCGCGTGGGCTTCCTCCCGGAGAGCCCCTACCTCTACCAGTACCTCACGCCCCGCGAGATCATGGACCTCTGCGGCCGCCTGGTGGGAATGCCCGCGCACGAGCGCAAGGTGCAGACCGGGCACATCCTCCGGCGCGTGGGGCTCGGGTCGGTGATGGAGCGCCCGCTGCGCCGCTTCTCCAAGGGCATGCTCCAGCGCGCGGGCCTGGCGCAGGCGCTCATGGGCGACCCCGAGCTGCTCATCCTCGACGAGCCCATGACGGGCCTCGACCCCATCGGCCGCAAGGAGGTCCGCGACCTCATCCTCGAAGAGCGAGAGCGCGGGCGCACGGTGATGTTCTCCTCGCACATCCTCTCGGACGTCGAGATGCTCTGCGACCGCGTGGCCATCGTGAACCGCGGCGAGCTCACCGCCTACGGCTCGCTCGACCAGCTGCTCCGCCGGGAGATCCGCGCCGTGGAGGTGGAGCTCTCGCGGGTCGACGCGGCGCTGGTGGAGGCCCTGGGCAAGGTGCCGGGCGTGAAGCAGGGCACCCTGCACGACAAGGTGCTGCTCAGCATCGAAGGGGAAGACCGGGTGGGCGAGGTGCTGGCGCTGGCCATCGAGCACCACGCCCGGGTGCACGCGGTGACCCCGAAGCGAGAGACCCTGGAAGACCTCTTCGTGCGCAACGCCATCGGGGCCACCGCGGCCGAGCGCTGATCAGCCCAGCAGCCCCGCGGCGTCGTGGATCACCACCCGCAGGTCGGCGTCGGCGCCGCGGCGCAGGGCGAGCGCGAGCTGGTGCCGCGGGGTCGGCCGCAGCCGCGCGAACTGCCAGCTCGGCGCGTCGTCGCCCAGCGACGGATCGAGCGCGACGCGCACCACGTCATCGGGGGCGTCGAGGTCGAAGGCGAAGCGGTCGAGCGGGATCGCCAGGCCCATCCCGCGGGCCTTGATGTAGGCCTCCTTCAGGGTCCAGTAGTGGAAGAAGCGCGCCCGCTGCGCCCCCGCGGCCTCGCGCCGGAGCGCGGCGAGCTCCGCGGCCGAGAAGACGTGCGCCGAGGTCGCGAGGGTGTCCACCGAACGGGTGGTGTCCTCCACGTCGACGCCCACCTCGCGGTCGCGCGCCACGAGGCAGGCCAGCAACCCCTCGGCGTTGGAGAGGTTGAAGCGCAGCCACGAGTGCGCGGGCGACGCCACCTCCGGGCGGCCCCACGGGTTCGAGCGAAAGCGCCACGCCGCGGGCTCGACGGGCGCGTAACGCGAGAGCGCGGCGCGGCAGAGGGCTCGCGTCGCGAGGTACTCCCAGCGGTGCCGCGGGAAGACGTAGCGGTCCATCCGCGCGGCCTCGTCGGGGCTCAGCCACCCGCGGAGTCGCGCGGTGAGCGCCCCGGCGTCCCACAGCCCCGGGTCGAGCAGCCACAGGTGGACCTCGTCGCGGGGGAGCGCCAGCAGCGGTGCGTCGGCCTCGGGCATCGTCGGGGGGACCGTTCTGTCCGGAGCGCCGTCGGTGATATCCCCGTCGGCCACGCGGTTCCAGCTCCGTACGCGCATCCCCCAGCCCGGGTCCACCACGGCGCTCGCGGCCTCCCGCGACGGGCGACACCCGCTGGCAGAGCGAGGCCCTCGGGCGCCTGCCGCAGGGCCTCGAACTCTCCCCCGACGACGACGTCATCTACGTGCTCATGAACGATCCCCACGAGCTCATCGTGCTCGACCGCACGGGCTGAAGGGTCCCCGCGCGCACCGCGCGGCAGCTTATGGTGGGGGCGATGGCCACCCCCCCCACGGTCCCCGCCACGGCCTCGGTCCCTGCCCGCAGCGCCGCGCTCGGCCGGCTCCACGCCCGCCGCCGCCCGTGGTGGATCCCGATCGTCGTCGTCGTCGTCGCCCTCGCCGCGGGCGCCTTCGTGCTGGTGCGCCGCCGCTCGGCCGCCCCTGCGCCGCGCTACCTCACGGCGACGGTGACCCGCGGCGACGTCGCCGAGGCCGTGCGCGCCACCGGCACCGTGCGCCCCGTGCTCGAGGTGCAGGTCGGCGCGCAGATCAGCGGGCGCGTCACCGCCGTGGCCGTCGACTTCAACAGCCGCGTGCGCCAGGGCGACCTCCTCGCCGAGCTCGACGCCACGCCCTACCGCGCCCAGGCCGCGCAGGTGCGGGCCTCCCTCTCGTCCGCCCGCGCGGTGCTCGTGCAGCGCCGCGCCGAGCTCACCCTCGCCGAGCGCAACCTCGCGCGCGCCACCGCCCTGCGCGCCCAGGGGCTCAACGCCCAGGCCGACGTCGACGCCTCGGTGGCCAGCCGCGACTCCGCCCGCGCCTCGGTGGGCGTCGCGCAGGCCCAGGTCGAGCAGGCCACGGCGGCGGTCGACGTCGCGCGCACCAACCTCACGTACACCCGCATCCTGGCGCCCATCGACGGCATCGTGGCGACCCGCGCGGTCGACCCCGGACAGACCGTCGCCGCGAGCCTCCAGACGCCGACGCTGTTCATCATCGTCAACGACCTCGCCCACATGCGGGTGATCGCCAACGTCGACGAGGCCAACATCGGGAAGCTCACCGAGGGCATGGAGGCCAGCGCCCGCGTCGACGCCTTCCCCCGCGACACCTTCCGCGGCACCGTCCGCGAGCTGCGCATCACGCCCACCACCACCAACGGGGTCGTCACCTACCAGGCCGTCATCGACGTGGACAACCCGCAGTCCCGGCTGCGCCCCGGCATGACCGCGACGGTCACCGCCGTCGCCGCGCGCCACCCGGCCGTGCTGCGGGTGCCCAACGCCGCCCTGCGCTACCGCCCCGTCGGCAGCGCGGCGGTCGCGGCGCCCACCGGCGGGCGCGGCGGCGGCGGGCGCGGCGGTCGCCCGGAGGGCGCCGAGCGCGGGGGCATCTACGTGCTTCAGGGCGAGCGCGCGGTGCGGGTGCCGGTCGCGGTGGGGCTCACCGACGGGGTGCTCACCGAGGTGACGGCGCCGACGCTGGTCGAGGGCGCGCGGGTGGTCGTCGACGAGACCGACGCCGCGGGCGCGGCGGCCACCCCCGGGGCGGGCGCCCGGGCGCCGCGGACCCCGAGGGTGTTCTGATGGAGGCCTCGGAGGGGGGGACGCCGGCCGAGGGGCCGGTGCTCGCGCTGCGCGACATCGAGAAGCACTACGACTCCGGCGAGGTGTCGGTGCTGGCGCTGGCGGGCGTCTCGCTGGAGGTGCCGCGCGGTCAGTTCGTCGCCATCATCGGGGCGTCGGGCTCGGGCAAGAGCACGCTGATGAACGTCATCGGCTGCCTCGATCGCCCCACCGCGGGCACCTACCTCCTGGCGGGCTTCGACGTGTCGGCGCTCGACGCCGACCAGCGCGCGGTGGTGCGCAGCGAGCTCATCGGCTTCGTCTTCCAGGGCTTCAACCTCCTGGCCCGCACGACCGCCCTGGAGAACGTCGAGATGCCCCTCGCGTACCTCGGCGTGCCGAGCGACGAGCGCCGCGAGCGGGCCGCCCGATCCCTCGAGCTGGTGGGCCTCGGGGAGCGGCTGCACAACACCCCGTCGCAGCTCTCCGGCGGCCAGCAGCAGCGGGTGGCTATCGCCCGCGCGCTGGTGACCAACCCCGAGGTGCTGCTCGCCGACGAGCCCACGGGCAACCTCGACTCGCGCACCACCGACGAGGTGCTCGCGATGCTCCAGTGGCTCAACCGCGAGCGGGGGCTGACCATCGTGATGGTGACGCACGAGAGCGACGTGGCGCACTGCGCGTCGCGCATCGTCACCATGCGCGACGGGCTGATCATCTCCGACGAGGCGGTCGCCGAGCCCCGGCGGGCGCAGGCCCCGGCGGGCGCCGAGCCGTGGAAGGTCGACCGCGCGGGCGCCGAGCTACGCCCCATCGACCCCTCGGCGAAGGCCGCGCCCGGGGGCCTCGGCTGGCTCATGGCCTTCCGCCTCGCGCTGCGCTCGCTGGTGCGGGCGAAGCTGCGGGCCTCGCTGACGGCGCTGGGCATCCTCATCGGCATCGCGGCGGTGGTGACCACCAACGCGCTCGGGGTCGGGGCGCAGGAGAAGATGAAGGCCCAGATGACCTCGCTGGGCGTGAACCTCCTGGTGGTGATGCCCGCGGGCATGCGCTCGGGCGGCGTGCGCTCGGCCCAGGGGACGGGGGTGTCGCTCACGGACGACGACGCCGAGGCGATCGCCCGGGAGGTGCCCACCGTCGGGGCGGTGGCGCCGGTGGTGGGGTCGAACGTGCAGGTGGTGTCCGGCGAGAGCAACGTGTCGACCCGCGCGACGGGCACCACCGCGGCGTACTTCCGGGTGCGCAGCTGGAGCGCCGCGAGCGGCGCGCTCTGGAGCGACGAGGAGGTGAGCGCCGGGGTGGCGGCCTGCGCCATCGGCGAGACGGTGCGCCAGGGGCTCTTCGGCAGCGCCGACCCGGTGGGGCGAGAGCTTCGCGTGGGGGCGATGCCGTGCACCGTGGTCGCGGTGCTGGCCCGCAAGGGTCAGTCGGGCCTCGGGCAGGACAACGACGACACCGTGGTCATGCCGATCAGCACCTTCCGCGCGGGCATCAACCGCATGCCCAACAGCCAGGTGAACTCGATCATGGTGACGGCGCGCGGCCCAGACATGGTGCACCGCGCGCAGGACGGCATCACCGCGCTGCTCCGGCAGCGGCACCGTATCCGGCCCGGCGCGGAGGACAACTTCGGCGTGAGCAACCTGTCCGACCTCACCAGCGCCTTCAACGAGCAGACGGCCATCGTGTCGGCGCTGCTCCTGGTGGTGGCCTCGATCTCGCTCCTCGTCGGCGGCATCGGGGTCATGAACATCATGCTGGTCTCGGTGACCGAGCGCACCCGGGAGATCGGCATCCGCCTCGCCATCGGGGCGCGGGGGCGGGACATCCTCGCGCAGTTCCTCATCGAGGCCACGACGCTGGCGGCGATCGGCGGCGTGGCGGGCCTCGGGGTGGGCGTCGTGGCGAGCCTGCTCATCGGCCGGCTCACGGATTTCAGCGTCGGGTTCAGCCCTGACATCGCCGCGGTCTCCATGGGCGTCTCCGGCGGCATCGGGGTGATCTTCGGGTTCTTCCCCGCGCGCCGCGCCGCGCGCCTCGACCCCATCGTGGCGCTGCGCCGGGAGTAGCGTCCCCTCCTCCCCCCCCCCCTCAGCGCGCGGGCGAGCTCACCCCGCTGGGCACGCTGTCCCCGTCGGTGAAGGCGATGCGCTGCACGCACGACGGGTTCCGCAGGTCGGGCTGCGTGTCGTCGTAGAAGCCGTGGGCGCCTGCGGGCGGCGCCGGCCCGAGCACCACCGGGGCGCTCGGCACCGTCGGCAGGGCCCGCGGGAGGCAGCGCCGAGGGAGCGCCCGATGCGGTCGACGATCGGTCGCAGCGCCGGGGCGTAGTCGAGCGCGCAGATGGAGGCGACAGTGACCGCAGCCCCACCGCGAGGGCTCCTCCCCTCCCTCTGCGCGTCCGGGTCAGACGAAGAACGCCGCCTGGTCGACGAAGCGCACGCCCACGCGGTCGGCGAAGGTGCGGTCGGTGGTCATGTCGCCCACCATCACCACCAGCGCCCGGTCGAGCCGGTGCTTCTCGATGAAGGCCACGCCGATGCCCGGCATGGGCTTGCGGCACCAGCAGCTGATGGGCGTCGGGGAGTGCGGGCAGAAGGCCACCTCGATGTCGACCCCGAGCAGCTCGTTGGTGCGCGCGAAGCACGCGCGGGCGATCTCCTCGGAGAGCGCTCCCTTGGAGACGCCGCTCTGGTTGGAGACGCCCAGCAGCCGGTAGCCCTCGGCGGCGTAGCGCTTGAGCACCTCCGCGCGCCCCGGGAGCACCTCCACGTCGTCGGGGCTGAGCGGGTACTTGTCGCCGCTCTTCGTGCGCCGCAGGGTGCCGTCGTAGTCGAGCAGCAGGGCCCTGTGGGTGTAGCCCTCGGGCTGCGCGCCGCGCACGAAGGCGACCCGCTCGACGGCGCTGAAGCCCTCGGCCGCGGTGGGCGCCTCGAAGGCCTTGCGGTAGTGGAACAGCGGCGCCGGGCCGAAGGTGTTGGGGTCGGCGCGCCCGGCCTTCTTGATCTCCTCGGGCGAGAGCAGCCGGCCGTGTTTGCGCACGAGGCGCTCGACGGCGTTGTACTGCGCGTGCTCGATGGAGCTGTCGAGCCAGACGGCCTTCGCCGGGACAGCCCGGCGGCGCGCGACGTCGAGCACCGCGGCGCGCGACGCGCGGGTGGCGTAGGTGTTGTCGAGCACCACCGGGGCGCCCTCGTCGAGGGCCCGCTCGACCAGCGGGGCGAGCTCGTCGAGGGTGCGGTCGCCCAGCGAGTCGCGGTTGATGCGCCGGTGCCCCGGGAAGCGCTGCGCAGCCCAGGTCGACTTCCCCGACGCGGGGTACCCCATCACCAGAACGATCTCCATGGTCGGGCAATGTCCCTTCAGGTGGTGAGCTCGAGGATGATCTCCGGGGCGCCGGGCGGGCCGTGCGGCCCCTCGAAGCGCACCAGGCGGTGCGGGGCGGCGCGCTCATACCAGAGCTTGTATTTCGGCAGCATCGGCTTGGCGAGCTCGGAGATGACCCGCCCGAGCTTCACCCAGTCGTTGAGGTCGGGGTACATCGACACCTCGCGCACCTCGATGCGCCCCGCGGGCACGCTCAGCGTCGAGGCTTTGTGCTCCTCGTAGTAGACCTTGGCGACCATGCGGTCGGCGATCCAGGCGTGCACCGAGCGGCGCTGGCCGTCGAAGGGCATGCCCCGCAGCAGGAAGGGCAGGCACACCTCGGGGTAGGTGTCCGCCGGGAAGCGCAGCGGGCCGCGGGTGAAGTCCACGTTTTCCGAGCGGCACTCGACGCCCTGGTCGTCGACGGTCGAGCGGGTGAAGCGCTGCGCGCGGAGGGTGGGGCGGGCGTCGCACACGAGGGTCTCGCGCACGACGCCGCCGAGGATGTGCTGCTCCAGGGAGACCTCGACGCGACCGCCGCTGCCCTCGCGGGTGACGCGGGTGGTGACGAGGGCGAGGTGGGCGCGCGCCGGGTCGAGCAGCGCGTGGGCGTCGAGGACGGTATGAAACGACCGGTGGGGTCGCGCGGTGATGACGTATCGGGCGGTCTCTTCGCCGTGGAGGGGCGGGAGCCCGAGGGCGTTGCCGGGGTCGGTCTTCACGCCGACACCGGCCGCGAGGGCTGAGGGAGGGGGAGGGAGGCAGATGGGCAGCTCATCCGTTGGGGGCGCGAGCCTGCCTCGGGATGCCCGGCAGGTTCAAGCGGCGCGCATCAGGCGTTGTTGCGGACCCGCAGGGCGGCGAGCTCGTTGAGGTAGCACTCGAGGTTGGTGTACCCGGCGACGCCGGTCATGGAGACGGAGACGGCGGTGCCGTTGTGGTCGGCCACGGCGGGGTTGAGGCCGTGGGCGCGCTCCCAGGCGTC
>Ga0247843_1000703_pt1 | contig 76990 bp, 67 predicted proteins | sample LaCruzMarch2017__FD_192420 | JGI IMG/M metagenome (GOLD analysis project Ga0247843, IMG submission 192420) | Freshwater microbial communities from meromictic Lake La Cruz, Castile-La Mancha, Spain - LaCruzMarch2017_8m | ecosystem: Environmental > Aquatic > Freshwater > Lake | place: Spain...
AATGGCGGAAGTGTCTGGTTCCGGTGAAGACCATGGCGACGTGTTTGTCGTTCGCGGCTTGGATCACCTCGGCATCGCGGACGGAGCCGCCTGGCTGGATGGCGGCGGTGGCTCCCGCCTCGGTGGCGGCGATGAGACCGTCGGGAAAAGGGAAAAACGCGTCACTACAAACGACACTGCCCTTGAGGGAGAGACCGGCCTCCTGGGCTTTCCAGATGGCGATGCGGGAGGCGTCCACGCGGGACATCTGGCCTGCTCCGATGCCGAGTGTGCGACCGGCGCCGGCATAGACAATGGCGTTGGATTTGACGTGTTTGACAACCTTCCACCCGAATTCCATGGCTTCAATCTCGGCCCTTGTGGGCGGGCGTGTGGTGACGACCTTGTGCTCCAGCTCGGGGAGGTCGGCCGTATCGGAGTCCTGAACGAGGAGGCCGCCGAGGACGCTGCGCATGTCGCGTCCGCTTTGCGTGAGCGGCTTGAGAATGCGCATGAGGCGGAGGTTTTTTTTCTTTTGGAGGAGCGAGCGCGCCTCGGAGTCAAATTCCGGGGCGATGATGACCTCGCTAAAAATCTCGCAGATGGCCTTGGCCAAGGCGAGGGTGACGGGCTGGTTGCAGATGATGATGCCGCCGAACGGGGCCTGTTTGTCGGTGGCGAACGCTTTTTCCCAAGCCTCGCGAAGATCGGGGTCGCTCCCCACGCCGCAGGGGTTTGTGTGTTTGAGAATGGCGACCGTGGGTTTGCTGAATTCCGAGATGAGTCCTGCGGCGGCGCTGATATCGAGAATATTGTTATAGGAAAGTTCCTTGCCGTGGAGTTTCTCGAAGTAGGACGTGAATTCGCCGTAGAGTTCGGCTTGTTGGTGGGGATTTTCCCCGTAGCGGAGTCGCATTTCGAGTGGGAGTTCGAGACGGAAGCGGCCGCAGGTCTGCTGCTCGCGATTGAGAAAGCAGGAGATGCTCGAATCGTAATGCGAGGTGGTGGAAAACGCCTTGATGGCCATTCGCTCGCGCAGCACGAGAGTGGTGCCGCCCTTCTCCTCGCGCAGGTCCTCGAGCACGGCGTTGTAGTCGGAGGGATCGGTGACAACGCAAACGGACTGGTAGTTTTTCGCGGCGCTTCGGATCATGGACGGGCCGCCGATGTCGATCTGCTCGATGGCCTCGGGAAGCGTAACGTCCTCGCGGGCGATGGTCGCTTCGAAGGGGTAGAGGTTGACAACGACGAGATCGATAGGACGGATGCCGTGGGCTTTTGCCTGCTCCTCGTGCTCGGCATTGCCCCGCATGTAGAGAAGACCGCCATGGATGCGGGGGTGGAGGGTTTTGACCCGTCCATCGAGGATCTCGGGCGAACCAGTGAATTGGGAGACCTCGACGGTGGAGATACCTGCTGCTTGGAGCGCCTTGGCGGTGCCTCCCGTGGAGAGGATTTCGATGCCGTGGCTGGAGAGTTCGCGGGCGAAGTCTACGATTCCGGTCTTATCCGAGACGGAGATCAGAGCGCGTTGAATTTTCATGTGGGTAAGAGTTTAAAAGATGAGTGGCGCGGGGATGGGGCTTCCACCTTGAATCGACGCGCCGGCGGGTGTTTGGGACGACTGCTCGGGGGCTCAGGAAATAGAGGGCACGGGAACCTCGGGATCCACGTCGGCTTGATAATCGACCCCCTCGAGGCCAAAGCCGAAGAGGCGCAAGAAGCTGGCTTGGTAGCCTTCAAAGTCGGCAAGTTCGCCAAGGCTGGCTGTGTCGACTTGGGCCCAACGTTGGCTAATGAGCTGCTGAACGTCATCGGTCATTTCCCAATCGTCGAGGCGTATGCGACCATCACCGTCCACCGAAGGCTCGGCATTGGCGAGTCGGTCGCGGAAGAGGCGGTCCATCTGTTCGATGCACTCCTCGTGGGTTCCAGCAGATTTCATGATTTTGTAGAGAAGCGAGATGTAGAGCGGGACAACGGGAATCGCCGAACTGGCTTGGGTGACAAGGGCTTTGTTGACGGATATCCAGGCTTTTCCGCCGAGCGGAGAGAGTTTTGCATTGAGGGATTGACAGGCACGTTCGAGATCCTGCTTGGCGATGCCGATGGTGCCATTCTTGTAAATGGGCCAAGTGAGGACGGGACCGATGTAAGAATAGGCGAGCGTGAGGGCTCCCGGTGCGAGGGCATCCGCGGCTATCAGGGCATCGATCCACATCTCCCAGTCTTCTCCGCCCATGACGGCGGTGGTCTGGGCGACCTCGTCGGCGTTGGCCGGCTCGATCGAGACCGATGTGACCTCGCCGGTTCCGGTGTTGAGGTTTTTGTTGGTGTAGGTCTCGCCGATCGGCTTGAGAACCGATTTGAAAACCTCGCCGGTCTTCGGATGAACGCGGCGCGGGGAAGCAAGGCTGTAAATAACACAATCGACCCGACCCAGATCTTTTTTGATGGCGGCAACGACATCTTGCTTGATGGCATCGGAGAAGGCGTCCCCGTTGAAGGAACGGGCATAGAGACCGGCTGCGGCGGCCTCGCGCTCGAAGGCTGCGGAGTTATACCAGCCCGCCGTGGCGGTGCGCCCGCCCTCGGCTGCGCGTTCGAAAAACACACCGATCGTTGCGGCATTGGAGCCGAAAGCCGCTGCAATGCGGGAGGAGAGGCCGTATCCGGTGGAGGATCCTATAACGAGAACCTTTTTGGGACCGCCCGGAATCGGGCCGCGATTTTTGACCAGGGCGATTTGGTCGGCCACATGTTTCGCACAGCCCGCGGGGTGCGCGGTGGTGCAGATGAACCCTCGAATCTTTGGTGAAATAAGCATTGCGGGCCTGAGGCTGTGTGGTTCGGCCGATTCGCTCAATATTTTTTCTCGTTGCGATGAAAATCACCGTTTGTCTCGCGCCGGAGAATCGGTTCGATTATTTCGACGGGAATGCCAAAGACCGCCATCATCATCCCGGCCCGCTGGGCCTCCACGCGCCTTCCGGGCAAGCCCCTCCTGCAACTTGCCGGCAAGCCGCTTGTTCAGCACGTATGGGAACGCTGCGGGAAAGTCCAAGGAGTCGATGCAGTGATCGTTGCCACCGATGACATGAAAATCGCCGAGGCCGCGTTTGACTTTGGAGCGGAAATCGCAATGACATCGCCCCGCCATCCGAGTGGAACGGATCGCATCGCGGAGGTGGCAAAAAACCTCATCGGGTTCGATGTGATCCTGAATGTGCAAGGCGACGAACCTTTCATCGAGCCTGGGTTGATCCAGAAACTGATCGATGTCCTGCATGCGGAGAAATCTCTCGCGATCTCCACGGCGGCGTGTCCCTTGGCCGATGGGGACTTGGAGAATCCGAATTGCGTGAAGGTCGTGACCGATCTGGCGGGCAACGCGCTGTATTTTTCGCGGAGTGCCATTCCTTGCGACCGCGACGGCGACGTGAATCCCTCGCGGTTCCGGCATCTTGGCATTTATGGCTACAGGAGAAAATTCCTGCTGGAATTCGTGAAGTGGAGGCAAACTCCTCTCGAGAAAGCCGAGAAACTCGAGCAACTCCGCGCCCTCGAACACGGGGCGAGAATCCGCGTTGTCAAAACCCAGTCCTCAGGCCCGGGTGTGGATACGGAGGAGGACGCAAAAGCCGCCGAGCGCCTGCTGAAAAAGCGAAGCTAACGGCTCAAGCGACGCTATGGGCCATGGTATCGCGGTAGAGAGCCGCATACGTGCCACCCTGCGCAACGAGATCGGGACCGGTGCCGTCTTCAACGATGCGGCCATTTTTGAGCACCACAATCCGTCCCAGCCCGTGCACGGTGGTTAATCGATGCGTGATGATGAGCGTCGTGCGTCCACGCATGAGATCCAGAATCGTGCCCATTATCGCGTGTTCGGTGGTGGGATCCAGAGCGCTCGTGGGTTCATCCAGAAGAAGGATTGGCGCATTTTTAAGGAACGCTCGGGCGATTCCGATCCGTTGCCGCTGCCCGACGCTGAGATGGCCGCCGCGTTCGCCCACCGGGCTGTCGAAGCCCGCGGGCATATTGGTGATGAAGTCGAGAGCCTGGGCCTTGCGCGCGGCCTCGACGATCTCCTCGTTGGTGGCTCCCGGTTTCCCATAGGCAATGTTTTCCCGGACGGTTGTTGAGAAAAGCAATGTATCCTGAAGCACCATTCCGATGTGGGAACGGAGGCTCTTTTTGGTGATGCCGCGCAAGTCGTGCCCGTCGAGCGAGACACGACCTGCCGAGGGATCGTAGAAGCGCGGAACGAGGCTGAGGAGCGTGCTTTTGCCCGTGCCTGTGCCACCGACAAAGGCGACGGTTTGGCCAGGCTCGATGGTGAAACTCACATCCTGCAGCACGCGCTGCTGATCGTTGTAACCAAAATCCACATCCTCGAAGGCGATGCGGCCCCGAGCCTCCTCCAATACCACGGCATGAGGAGCGTCTGGCACGTCGTCCGCTCGGTCGAGGACCTCGAAGCAACGTTGGGCGCCGGCGGCGGCGCCCTCCAAGGCCCATGCAGTGTAGGTCAGCTGCTCCAAGGGCTGATAAAGCATAAGGAGGTAGGAAGAAAAAACCAGCAGGTCGCCGAGTGTGAATTTCGCCGCAGGGTTCATGACCTGCAGCGAGCCGATGTAATACATGAGCGCGGTTCCCGCAGCCATGAGCGTGCCGACGACCAGCGCGCTCGCGACGGAGGTCATGTTGAGCCGCATGTTCGCTTCAAGGCTCTTTGCCGCGCGGGTGCGGAATTGATCGACCTCGAACGCCTCGCGCCCAAACGCATGGACCATGCGGATTTGACTCAGCCCCTCCTGGGCAATGGTCAGCAGGTCGCTCTCGCGCTCGTGAATGGCAGTGGATTGGTGCCGCACCCTCACCGCATAAAAACGAATCGCCCAGACGACTGGAGGAATGATCGCCAGGGAAGCCAGCGTGAGCGGCCAGTTCATCCGAACCATGACAATAAATGTTGCCGCAAGCATCACCACCGATGAGAGCACGGTCGCGAAGCCCTTGTTGTAGATCGTCTGGATGCTCTGCGAGTCATAGGCGACACGGAAGCTGGAGTCTGCGCTTCGCCGTGAGTCATGAAATTTGAGCGGGAGGCCTTGCAAGGCGCTATAGAGGTCGGTGCGCAGTTTGAGTAGCGACTGCAGGCCGACGTGGACGAAAAGATAGTTCGAAGCAAGATTCACAACCCCCGCAAGGAGGCTGATAACGACCATCGCCAGACAAAGCCAGAAGACCACCACGCCTGGCCCGCTGGCGCCAAACCATTCATGCATGAGCGAGCGCGTGTCCGCCGTGCCTGAGGCGGTGTCCAGCACCCCGTCGACAATGAATTTGAATGGCCAAGGCTTCAGCAGATTGAAGCCGATGGAAACAATCGTTAGGAGAACCCCGCCGAGCGTGGCCCAGAGGAAGGGCCGGAAATAACGAATCGTTCTCGAGTAAATATTCACCCAACCCCTTGCTATGCGAGCCCTGCGGTCCACGCAAGCTCACAGCCCGGAGGGAAACCGATTTCTTGGCCCATGGGAAAGGTCTTCAGCCTCGCCACTTCTAAGTGCTCCGCAGGCTTCGGAGGCGTGCTCTCCCCGCGACGGGCTACTGTTGCATTCCTGTAATGATGCTGATCAGTGGCAGGAACAATGCGATGACGATTGTTCCCACGACCACTGCAAGAAAAACAATCATCACAGGCTCAAGGAGCGAGGTGAGTCCGGAGACGGCGTTGTCCACCTCGTCGTCGTAGACCTCCGCCACTTTCAGAAGCATGTCGGGCAACTGACCGGTCTCCTCGCCGACATCGATCATGCTGATGACCATTGGCGGAAAAACGCCACTGGCCTCGAGCGGTTGCACGATCGACTCCCCCTCGCGGACGCTGTCATGCACCTTGGTGATGGCATCCGCGATCACAGCATTGCCCGCCGTGTCGCGGGTGATGTTCAAAGCCTGCAAGATGGGAACGCCGCTTGTGACAAGCGTTCCCAAGGTTCGGGAAAAACGCGAGATGGAACTCTTGCGGGTGAGGTCGCCGAAGACCGGCGCCTTCAGAAGGAACGCGTCGATCATTCCGGCGCCCTTGGGAGTGCGTGAAAGGAGTTTGTAGGCGACAGCGATCGCGATGATGCCACCGATAATTTCAAGAATGTGGTTTTTAACCAGATTGCTCGTTCCAATGACGAAGAGGGTGAGAGTGGGAAGCGGCTTGCCACCGAGCATGTCGGCAAAAATCTGTTCGAACTTCGGAACGATGAACACCAGCAAAAATGCCATGATCACAATCGCAATGACCAAGACAATAACTGGGTAAAACATTGCCGAGACGACCTTGTTCTTGATCTTCTGAGCTTTTTCCTGGAACTCCGCGAGGCGCAGGAGCACGATTTCAAGCACGCCGCCGAGCTCGCCGGCCTTGACCATGTTGATGTAGAGTTTGTTGAAAATGCGGGGATGCCCGGTGAGGCTCTCGGAGAATGTGCCACCGCCCTGAACCGCTTCGGCGATACTGATGATCGTCTTCTTGAGAACCGGATCGGGTTCCTGCTTAGCCAGCACCGTGAGACCACGCAGCAACGGCAAGCCTGCGTCAATGAGCGTAGCCAGTTGACGCGTAAAAATCATGAGCGTCTTGGCCTTGATTGTCTTCCGCTGGAGGAACGGGATATTGATGTTGAGCTTGATTTCCTTGCTTGCCAGAGAGCCCCCCCCTGCGGCTTTGGCGGCACTGCGTTTCGGCCCCTTGCCTTCCTCGGCGATGCTCTTCGGGAAGTATCCCGCCTGGCGGATTTGAGTGACCGCGTCGGTTTGTGATTCCGCATCGATGACACCGGTGGACTCCTGTCCGCGGGCGTCAAGGGCAACATAGGTATAGCGTGGCATAGGGGTTTGTGTGGGTGAGGACCGTGAGAAGACTTGAACAACGCGCCGCCCTGTGTCGAGGCTGGATTTAGCCCTGCCCGACGTAGGGATTATTGCGCGCCTCGTGATCGACCGTGGTGGCTGGCCCGTGTCCCGGTAAGACGCGCGTGGAGGGATCGAGGGTGAGGATTTTTTTACGAATTCCCTCAAAGAGCAGCGGACCGTCGCCCCCTGGCAGGTCCCAACGCCCGACGCCTTCGCGAAAAAGGACGTCCCCACCGATGAGCGTTCCGTGATCGGGAAAATAAAAACACAGGCTTCCCGGGCAGTGCCCCGGCACGTGGAGCACGATGATATTTTGACCTGCGATATCCTTTGTCGCCCCCTCCGCGAGCAGGAGATCGGCCACGCACGGCTCGAAGTCGATATCGAACCCGTGCTTTTTAAAAAACGAACCGTCCCCGACCATAGGAACCGTGTCGGGATGGAAAGCGATGCGACAACCATGGCGTCGCTGAATTTTCGCGGCATCCATCACGTGATCGAAGTGCCCGTGGGTGAGCACCAGCCAATCGATTTTATGTCCTGCGAAATAGGCATCGGCCCCTTGCGGCGCATCGAAGAGAATGTTGCCCGCCGGCGTCTCCAGCAAGTAGGCATTCGTGTCGAGCGGACCACCGGTGAAAATTTTGAACTGATACATGCGAGAAGATGTCGTAACCAAGGAATGTGGAGATTTGATTTTTATCGGGTTCTCTGCAAGATTTTCGCACCAATCCTTATGACACCTTTGAAATCAGCCATCGTTGCCATCCTCGCCACGCTGGCATTCCAGCTTTTCCCCGCACAAGCCGCGACGGACCATCCCACCGATCAAGGCCACGTTGCGCTCGCCGTGGCAAACTGGCTCCAACAGGCCCACTACAGCCGAGAAAAGCTCGACGACGCAATGTCCGCCAAGCTCCTCAAGAGCTACCTTGAGATGTTGGACTACAATAAACTCTACCTCACTCAGGAAGATGTGGACGAGTTCACGCAAAAATACTCCACCACCCTTGACGACGCGATTCTCCTGGGGGATCTCACCGCTGCGCACGAGATTTTCGCCCGCTACAAGGATCGGGTCGAGAGCCGCGTGGCGGAAAATAAAAAGCTGGCCGCGCAAAAACACGATTTCACAGGCAACCAGACCGTGGAGCTCAACCGCCAAAAATCCCCTTGGCCCAAAAACATGGCAGAAGCCGACAACCTGTGGAAAGTCCGCGTGGAAGCCGAACTCCTCCAAGAGGAACTCAGCGAACTCAAGCTCCGCTCTCCGCAGGAAACCGTAACCCGCCGCTACGACCAAGCCCTCCGCAACGTGCGCGAGATGGAGGGTAACGATGTCGTGAGCACATTTCTCAAGGCTCTGGCGCAGAGTTACGACCCTCACTCCGAGTATATGAGCCCGAGCGAAATGGAGAACTTCCAGATTTCCATGAAGCTCTCGCTCGTAGGCATCGGAGCCGTGCTGCGCTCCGAGGATGGCTATGCCAAGATCATGGAACTCGTTCCCGGAGGTCCTGCGGACCGCGATGGACGCCTCAAGGTTGGCGACCGCATCCTCGCTGTGGCCCAAGGTGAGAAGGATTTTGAGGACGTCGTGGATACCAAGCTCGACAAGGTCGTGGAGAAAATTCGGGGCGAAAAGAACTCCCTCGTTCGCCTGCAGGTCATCCCCAACGATGCCGACGATCCCTCGAAGCGCGCGATCATCGAGATCACACGCGACGAAGTGAAACTCAAAGACCAGGAAGCCAAAGCCGAGCTTCTCGATGTGACGGACCCGGATGGCAAGGTCTCCCGCGTCGGTTGGATCACCCTCCCCTCTTTCTACTCGAACATGAGCGGCAATGGGGAACCGAAGAGCACCACTGCCGATGTGGATGCCCTGCTGACCCGTCTCAAGCAAGAAAACATCGAGGGCCTTGTGATCGACCTCCGGCGCGACGGCGGCGGCTCTCTTGAAGAGGCCATTAATCTCACCGGCCTCTTTATTCCACGTGGTCCGGTCGTCCAAGCCAAGGATCCCAGTGGCAAAATTACCGTGAACAGCGACAGGAATCCCGGCGTCTCCTACACCGGCCCGGTGGTGGTTGTCATGAACCGCCTGAGCGCTTCGGCCAGCGAGATTTTTGCAGCCGCTCTGCAGGACTACGGACGCGCGGTGATCGTTGGCGACGAGCGCAGTTTCGGCAAGGGCACCGTGCAGACCGTGGTGGACCTCGACAAAACCATGTCGCTCCCGTTTTTCAATCTGAACCGCCCGGCATCGGGCGCGCTCAAGCTTACGATCCAGAAATTCTATCGCATACGCGGCGGATCGACACAGATCAAGGGAGTGGAGTCCGACATCGTCCTGCCCTCGCGCACGGACAATCCGGAGATCGGGGAGGGCTCGCTCAAAAACCCGCTGGAATACGACGAAGTCGCTCCCGTGATGTTCACGGCCAAAAACAATCCGGCGGGGCTTTTCATCGATGAGCTTCGCGTGCGCTCGACACAACGCATTGAGACCGACCCGGAGTTCCTCTACGTGAACGAGGATATGGGCCGACTTCGCGACCGGTTGGAAAAAAATAGCATCAGCACGAATGAAAAAAATCGCCGCGAGGAACTCGCGGAGGACAAGCAACGCAAGGAAAGCCGGAAAGAGGAACGCCTCTCGCGAGGCCCGCTCGTGGACGCCAAAGTCTGGCAGATCACGCTCGACGATGTGAAAAGCAACCGCAAGGACCTCGAGGTCGTCGCCTACGAGCGCGAACGCGACAAAAAATACGAGGAGGAGGATTCCGAGGAGCAGAGTGCCGAGGAAAAGGACGGCAAGAAAACTCCCGAACCGGATCCGATCCGCAATGAAACCGTGCGCATCATGACCGACTTCATCAATTTCCTGAACTTGGGCAAAACAGCCAGTGCGGCCACCCTCGGAGAGGTTCCTTTGAAAACACCGTAGCGGGCATCAGCCCGCAGCGAGGTTCGCCACGGCCTCGTCCAAGCTTGCCACGTTGGAAATCGAAACAACCGGCGTGCCTTTGCGAATACGGCCCACAAGACCCGCGATAACGCCGCCTGGGCCAAGTTCGATGAAATCCGTGATGTGAAGATGGTCGATGAGATATTCGATGCTCTGCGACCAGCAGACACTCCCGGTGACCTGGTCGGCAAGAGTGCGGCGGATGACTTCGGGATCCCTCACCTCGACGGCATCGACATTGCAGACGACGGGAACCTTTGGCTCGAGCATGGCCGTCAGGGAAAGGGCGGCCGAAAGTGTCTTGTAGGCAGGCTCCATGAGGCGCGAGTGGAAGGCCCCCGCAACAGTGAGTTCCACCGCCTTGCGTGCGCTGTATTCCTTGGCGAGCGCGACAGCCATCACGATCTTCGAGGACTCGCCGGAAAGCACAATCTGCCCGGGCGAGTTGAGGTTTGCGACATCCACATCCGCCACGGAGGCCAATTCACGCACCCGATCCTCCTCCCCGCCGATGATGGCGGCCATGGCGCCGCGGGAAGCTTCGCATGCCAACTGCATGGCCCGTGCGCGCTGGTCCACAAGTCGAAGACCGGTTTCAAAATCAAATGTCCCGGCTGCCGCATGCGCGGTAAACTCGCCGAGTGAGAGGCCGGCGGCGGCATGGAACTCCAGTGCGGGGAGTTTCTCTCGCAACACGGCGAGGCAGGCGAGGCCGTGCACATAGAGCGCAGGCTGGCAAACGGCGGTTTTCGTGAGTTCCTCCGCAGGTCCCTCGAAGCAAATCCCGCTCAGCGAGTAGCCGAGAATGGCATCCGCCTTGTGGAAAAGATCGGCAGCGACAGGGTATTCGGCGGCAAGATCCTTGCCCATGCCGACAATCTGGGCGCCTTGGCCGGAAAAAAGAAGAGCGGTTTTTTTCATGCTGGTGAAGTTTCGATTTTTACTGCCACAGGGCATCGATGCACGTGTAGGCGAGGGGAATGCCAATGAGAAGATTAAAGGGGAATGTGATTCCAAGGGCCAACCCGACATACACGCCGGGGTTCGCCGCCGGCAAGGCCGCCCGGAAAGCCGCGGGAACCGCGATGTAGGAACCGCTAGCGCATAAAATCACGAAAAGCAGGGCATCCCCGCGATCAAGGCCGATCCAGCGCGCAAGACCAATGGCAACCGTCCCGGCAACGAGCGGAAAGACCAAGGCGAATGATACCGAGAAAAAACCATTTCCGCGCAAATCCGAGAGACGCCGGGCCGCAACAAGACCAAGGTCCATGAGGAAGAAGCACAGGATACCGGGGAACAGATCGACTACGAAAGGTTGCAGGGCCTTCATTCCTGAAGCCGGGGTGACCATTCCTGCAACCAGGCTGCCGAGCAGAACCAGCACGGACTTGTTGGCGAGGCACTCATGAATGACCCGCCCCCAGGATGGCCCACCGCCTTCCACATCCTTCCTTCGCGCAAGCATGAGGCCGGTGAGAATCGCGGGGCTCTCCATCAGCGCCAGCGCGGCGACCATGTGACCGCCGAAGGCTGTGCCGCGGGCTTCCAGAAAGGACGCTGCCGTCATGAATGTGACCGCGCTCACCGACCCGTAAGTGGCCGCCACCGCAGCGGAATCGGCAACAGAAAATTTCCGGCGAGCGATCGGATAAACGAGGAGAGGAATCAAAAACGAAGCCGCCGTGGCAACAAGGAGGGGCACCACCACCACCGCCGTAAATGTGGCTTTCTGGAGTTCGCCCCCCCCTTTGAAGCCAAGGGCGAAGAGCAGGTAAAGCGAGAGGATTTTGAGAACAGACTCCGGAATTTCCAGATCCGATTTGACAATCACAGCGAGGACGCCAAGCAGGAAAAACAAAATAGCGGGCTGCAGAAGGTATTCCAAAGGACTCATTGCGGGCGGAAGCCTAGGCGGCTAGTTTATTTTGAAAAGCGGGAATTCCACCGCTTGATTTTCGATATGAAAAAATTCCTTGCTCTAGCCCTGCTCGCACTCGCGTCCTGCACCTCCGCCCCCAAGCCTCCACCCCTGCGCACCGTCGATCACGTCGACCTCAACCGCTACATGGGGGATTGGTATGTGATTGGAACGATTCCCTGGTTTGTCGAAAAGGACAACGTCGGCACGATGGATATCTACAAGCTCCGACCCAACGGACAGATTGAGATTCGCTACGCCTTCCACAAGAAAACCCTCGACGCCCCGCGCAAGGAAATGAGGGCCACAGGCACGGTGGTGAACACCAAAACCAACGCCGAATGGGCGGTGCAGTTCCTCTGGCCGTTCAAGGCTCCGTTCCTCATCATTGACTTGGCATCCGACTACCAGCGCACAACGATCGGTTACCCCGACCGCTCGCTCATTTGGATCATGAGCCGTTCGCCGCAGATGCCGGAAAGCGACTACGCAGCGGCCTTGGAAGCGGCGAAGGCGCAGGGATACGATACATCGCGCATCGTGCGTGTGCCCCAAAAGACCGAGTAGTCATCCGCCCGCGCAACCAGCCTCGCTCGCCAAACCGGAGTGGAATTTCTCGCGTTCTAACCGAGGGATTCGCCGTTGCCTTGGCGCAGGCGCGCCTGCAGGGCGATACCGGGCTCACCGAGAGCGGTTTTAAGAAGGGTCGCCGCGGGAGCTGGCACAAACTTGGTCACATCGCCCCCAAAAAGCGCGACTTCCTTTACGATGCGGGAACTCAGGTAGGTGTAATCCTCCTTGGGAGTGAGATACACGGTCTCGAGTCGCGGCTCGAGCTTGCGATTCATAAGGGCCATTTGGAATTCGAACTCGAAATCCGAGACCGCCCGCAGTCCCCGGATGACGGTGAAGACATCCAACTCGCGCGCAAGATCCACAAGCAGGCCTTTGAGCGGGACGATTTCGATGGATGGATCCTCCCCGAGGCTGTCGCGAAGCATCTGGATGCGACTCTCGACACTGAAAAGCGGGCCCTTGGCCCTGCTGGCTGCAACGGCGATGATGATACGGGAAAAAAGCTGTGTGGAACGCTTGATCACATCGATGTGGCCGAGGTGGACAGGATCGAAACTGCCGGGATAGATGGCGCCTCTGTCTTTCATGGAGCGGGAGTCGGCTGGCTTTGAACGAAGCCGCCGAGGGTCTTGAGGGTCGAGACGGAGCCAACGGTTTTATTGGCCTTGATCGTCTTGCGGAAGAAGTGGGCGGAGGGTTTCAGAATGCGGTCGAAGGTCTTGGGATCCATCCGGGCGAGGCCGAAGAAGGCCTTGTAGCCGTAGTGCCATTCATAGTTGTCGGCTAGCGACCAGCTAAAGTAGCCGCGCACGTCGTAGCCATCGCGGATCGCGCGCCCGATGGCGGCGAGATGGTTTTCCATATACCAAACGCGCTTGGCGTCATCCGTTGTGGCGATGCCGTTTTCGGTGATCATCATTGGCTTGCCGTAGCGGTCGCCGACGCGACGGATTTCCTTGTAGAGACCGTCTGGATTAATGCGCCAACCCATCATTGTGTAGTTGTGTCCGCGGCGGAATGCTTCAGCGAGGAACGAGGTCGGACTAGCCACCTGCGAGTAGTAATAGTTGACCCCGAGAATATCGCAGACGTCCCACACGCGATCAAGATGGTCGATATTTCCATGGATCATCGTGTTGTAAAAAAGCCCGCCCGGATCGAGCGGCGAGCGCTCCCACCAAGGCAGGGCCTCGACAGAAACGACCTTCGCGGAAGGTTTCACATTTTTAATGCGGGCAGCGGCGTCGCGGAACATGCCCGTGCTGGCGTCGATCGCCTTCCAATACGTGCCCATGGCAAGCGTCATCATGGGCGGCCACTGGCCCGCAATGTAGGCCGTGGTGATCTGGCCGTTCGGCTCGTTCTGCGGGGCAAAGTAATTCACGTGGGGGGCTAGGCGAGGGAGGACCTTGTCGAGATACGAGATCCAGCTGGTGCGGACCTGCGGGTGTAGCCAGTTCGAGGCCTTGGGATTTTTTTTGTCATACAACCAATCTGGGAACGTGAAGTGCCAGAGACACACGACAGGCTCGATGCCGGCGGCCTTCAATCGCGCCGCCATTTCAACATACCGGTCGATGGCCTCCTCGTTGAACTCGCCAGCCCGGGGCTCGATGCGGGCCCACTCAATGCTGAAGCGGTAATGGGTGACGCCTGTTTTTTTGAGGGCAGCGAGATCCTTTTCAAAGTGCGTCCACGAGGAGAGAGCATTTCCCTTTTGGGGCGCCCCGCCTTGAGAAACAAGGATATCCCAATCGGTTGAAAAATAGTCCGCATCACCGGGTTTGACCGCCGGATCCTCGTATTGGTAGCTCGCCGTCGAGATGCCCCAAGCGAACGGAACATCCGGCTTGGGCAAGGGACGCGGTGGACGGGGCACCGGTCCGCTGGAGTCCCGCCCGAGCGGGTTGACTGCCATGCAAGAGACGAGGGAGAGCGAGGAAACAATGGCAAAAACGCGCCCGGCGAGGCGCAACACGGCAATGGACATAAGACGAGCTACAGCAACAGCGCTGGAGGGCAAAAGCCTTTTTTCCAGCCCTGCATTCCCGCTTGGGTTTGCGCGAGCCCGTCGCTTTGTGATTGGATGGGCGTTGAAATGAGCAAAGTCGCGTATCTAGGGCCGGAGGGAACCTTCTCGGGAATCCTCGCCAGGCACAGGTTTGGTAAGAATGCGGAGCTGGTTCCATGCGCGACGATTGACGGTGTTTTCGAGGCTGTGCTCGCGGGCGGGACGCCTCTCGGGCTCGTGCCTGTCGAGAATTCCTCCGGCGGCACGGTCTACGACACGGTCGATCTCCTCATCCGCCATGCGGGTTCTGTTTTTATACGCGAGGAAATCTCCCTTGATATCCGGATCGCCTTGTTGGGCCGCCGCGGCGCGCCGGTGCGAACGGTTTACTCCCACTTCACCCAGATCAAGCACCACAGCGAGTGGTTGAGGAGCAACCATCCGCTCGCCAAGCTCGTGCCTGTGCAGAGCACCGCCATTGCAGCCGAAAAGGCCTCGCAAGACGCAAAAGCCGCCGCATTGGCCTCCCCCGGCGCAGCCGGCCTCTACAACCTCGAGGTGCTCGAAACCCCCTCGAGCAGCGGGGAGGTAAACGTCACCAACTTCTTCACCATCTCACTCAAACCCTCCACGAGAATCGGCGCGAACCGCACGGCCCTGGTCGCAGCCCTGCGCAACCAGTGCGGCAGCCTGCACAAATTCCTAGGCCCGTTCGCCCGCCAAAAAGTCAGTCTCACCCGCATCGTCTCGCGCCCGGTTCCAGGCCAACCACAGACGTATGTTTTCTACATCGAAGTGGAGGGCGCGGAGAACGATCCCGCCGTGGCCCGCGCGCTGGAGATTGCCCACCGACAAGCCCGCTCGATCACACCGCTCGGCAGCTTTCCATTCGGTCGGCGATTCCGTTCCTGACTTGTCAAAGCGAACCGGCTTTGCCAGAAGAGTCCATGCTTTCAAGACCCTGCCAAATCCTCGCCGCCGCACTCCTCCTCGCGTTCGGCACTCCCGCGCTCCATGCGCAGGAGACGACCATTACAGTGAAAAAGAGCGATGCTCTCAATATCGCAATCAAGCCCTTCTCGGGATCGGATGCCGCAATAGCGGGAAAAATCGTCGCCAACGACCTTGACCTCTCCGGTCTGTTCTCCATCGGGATTTCCGAGCGGGCGAGCTTCAGCGTCTCCGGCACCGCCTCGGGGGGAACACTCCAAGGCACCGTGACGGACAACCGGGGCGGTGTGGTGCTGCAAAAAACCTACACCGGCAACACCCGCACGGCGGCCCACTTTTTTTCGGACGACATCGTGGACACACTCACAAACACACCGGGCATCGCCTCCAGCAAGATCGCCTTCGTGAGCAACCGCTCAGGTGCGAAGGAGGTCTACACCGCCGACTATGATGGCGCGAACCAGAAGCAAATCACGCAGGACAAGGCGATCAGCGTTGCTCCCGCGCTCTCCGCGGATGCATCCAAACTCGCCTACACCGGCTACCAGAGCGGCTATGCGGATGTCTATGCGATCGACCTCGGTTCCGGCGCCCGCACGAAAATCCTCAAGTTCCCGGGCACGAACTCAGGTGCGAGCTACTCCCCCGAAGGCGGGCGCATCGCTTGCATGTTGAGCAAGGACGGGAATCCCGAACTCTACATCGTCGCTGCCAATGGAAGTGGAGCGCGCCGCCTCACCCGCACCCGAGCGGTGGAATCCTCCCCCACCTGGTCGCCGGACGGGACCGAGATTATTTATTCGTCCGACGAGCGCGGCAGCCCGCAACTCTTCCGCATCAGCGCCTCCGGCGGAGCCGGGCGCCTCGTGCCGACCGGCTTTGGCTATTGCACCGAGCCAAGCTGGTCTCCCGATGGAAAAAAAGTCGCCTTTACTGTGCGGCAGGGCGGATTTGCCATTGCCGTGATGGACCTGGCCAGCGGGATGGCACGCGTTGTGGCCCAAGGTCAGGATCCCGCATGGGGAGCCGATTCCCGCCACATCGTTTTCAGCGAGGGTTCCTCCATTATTCTTCTTGATACAGTCAAAGGCCGCCGCACCCCTGTCATCACCGGCTTGGGAAAAGTCTCCGAACCGAGCTGGTCCCGCTAGACCGCCGTCAGGAGCCGAGTCCGACCGCCGCGCGAACCCGCTTCATCACAGCGTCCGAGACAACGCGTGCCTTCTCTGCGCCATCGGAGAGCACACGATCCACGTAGCCCGTATCCGCCACGATCTCTTCGCGCCTCGCCCGGAAGGGAGCGAAGTAATTCCACACGCCCGCGAAAAGCCGCTTCTTGAGTTCTCCATAACCGGTGCCGCCATTTCGAAAATCCCTCTCCATCGCGAGATAATCGGCCTCTCCGGCCACCATCCGGTAGAGATCAAGGATCACCGAGCCCTCGAGCGGCTTTGGCGCTTCGACAGGGGTTGAATCGGTTTTGATGCCCATGATTTTTTTTCTCAGGACATCCTCGGGCGCGAAGATCTCGACCGTATTTTTGTAGCTCTTGCTCATCTTGGCCCCGTCCAGCCCGGGCACCACGGCGGATTCGTCGCGGATGCTTGGCTGTGGCAGCTTGAAGACTTCGCCAAAGGTCTCGTTCATCTTCACGGCGATGTCGCGTGTCACTTCCAGATGCTGCTTTTGATCACGCCCGACGGGCACGAGATCGCTATCGTAGAGCAAAATATCCGCCGCCATCAGCACCGGGTAGGCAAAGAGACCGTGCGAGGCCGCCAGACCGCGCGCGGTTTTATCCTTGAAGGAATGACAGCGCTCGAGCAGGCCCATTGGAGTCACGGTGCTGAGGATCCACGCCAATTCGGTGACCGCAGCCACATCCGACTGCCGGAAAAAAACCGCCCGCGCCGGATCGAGTCCGCAGGCGAGAAAATCCACCGCCAGTTCCCGCACATTCGTGCGGAGCGCGGCGGCATCATGCACGGTTGTGAGCGCATGCAGGTCGGCAATGAAGTAATAGGCATCGCCCTCCTCCTGCAGTTCGATGGCGGGCTTCATCATGCCGAAGTAATTTCCCAAATGAAGTGTGCCCGAGGGCTGGATACCGGAAAGAATGCGCATCGGGCGTGAATAGCATTTCCGTCCCACCGTGGAATCCTCTTTTTTGAAATTGGTTTGAAACCCCGCCCGACGCCGTTATCGTGCGCGGTCCACCAATCCTCTCCGACGCAAGAGCAATGAAACACCTCACCACCGCCCTTCTCCTGGGCGCCTGCCTATGGTCCGCAACGGCCGCCGAAAGCTACATCATCGTGGACAACCAGTCCGGAGTGATCCTGGATTCCAAAAACAAGGACGCGAAACTTCCCGTGGCAAGCCTCACGAAGGTTGCCACCGCCATCGTGGTCCTCGATTGGGCGACCCTTAAAGATGTCGATCTTTCCACGCTCGTCGAGGTGCCGGCCACCGCGCGGGCAAACGGTTCGCTGAGTTCGGTGGGACTGCTGCCGGGGGACTCCCTGAGCTTGAGGGATCTGCTTTATTGCGCACTTCTCGCCTCCGACAATATTGCGGCGCACACACTCGCCGAGCATATCGGCGCACGCATCTCCAACCCGCAGGGACTCGACCCGGCCGGGAATTTCGTTGCGCAAATGAACGCGCTCGCTCGCTCGCTTTTCATGAAGCGAACGCTTTTCCTCAACCCCTCAGGCATAGACCACATGAGTAAGGGAGCCATCCCCCACTCCACGGCCGCCGACATGGCCCGCTTGGTGCAACACGCCTACAACAACCCGGGCTTCACCTTCTATGTGTCTCAGAAATACCGGCAAATCCATGTCTTCCGTGGAGGGATCGACAACGCGATCGAGATCAAAAACACCAACGAACTTCTCGGCCGGAGTGACATCGACGGCGTGAAAACCGGACGCACCAAGCGCGCGGGGGATTGTCTGATCCTCTCCGCCGCCCGCTCGCCGGAGTCGCGCCGCGAGGGCGAGCAGGTGTTCATCACCCCCCGCCGCATCAATGTCGTCCTGCTTCGCTCCGAGGACCGCTTCCGCGACGGATTCGTCATGCTGAAAACAGGCTGGAGACTCTACGATGCTTGGGCGGCGGAAGGCCGGCCTGTGAAAAAAACCAACACCCTGTGAGTGTCAATGAATCGTAGGCGCATTGGAATTCTGACCAGTGGCGGAGACTGCCCGGGCTTGAATGCCGTGCTGCGCGCCGCCAGCCGCGCCTCCGAGAAGCTCGGCTGGGAACTCATAGGATTTCAGGACGGCTTCGAGGGACTCCTGCCACCTGCGGACCACATCGTTCTGGACCGAAAGGTCACGGCAGGCATCATGCACCTCGGCGGAACCCTGATCGGCACGGTGAACCGGGGCCATTTTGTGACCCGGGGCGGTCCGCGCAACGCCTCGTTCATTCCCGCCGAAATCATCGGGAAGACGCGCCAGACATTTCAATCCCTCGACCTCCACGGCCTCATTGTGGTGGGCGGGGACGGTTCCCTCAACACTGCGCTGCAGCTGCACAACGCGGGCCTGCCCGTGGTAGGGGTTCCCAAGACCATCGACAACGACCTCCAAGCCACGGCTGTGACATTCGGCTTCGATTCCGCCGTCGAATGTGTCGCCAGCTCGCTTGACCGCCTGCACACCACCGCCACGAGCCACAAGCGGGTGATGGTGCTCGAGGTGATGGGGCGCCATGCAGGCTGGATCGCCCTGCACGGGGGTCTCGCCGGCGGCGCCGACATTATTTTGATTCCCGAAATCCCGTTCGACTACGAGAAGATCAGCCAGGAGGTCGCCCGCCGCGACAGAGAGGGGGCGAAGTGCACCATGATCGTGGTCGCCGAGGGTGCAAAGCCCCGCGACGGCCGCGCGGCCCGCGTCTTCACAGCCAGTGGGGAAAGCCGGCTCGGTGGTATCGCTGAACTGGTCGGCAGGGAAATCGGCGAGCGCACAGGCAAGGAGGTTCGCACCTGCGTGCTGGGCCACCTGCAGCGCGGCGGAGCGCCCACCATGCTCGACCGCATTCTCGGCACCAGCTTCGGCGTGAAGGCCGTGCAACTCATTGAGGAGGGGAAATTCGGCTCGATGGTGAGCTACCAAAACAACGAGATGCTCGACGTGCCGATCGCCCAGGCGGTTCACAAAATGCGGCGTGTCGATCCGGCTTGCCAGCTCGTCCAAATCGCCCGCTCGGTCGAAATCTCATTCGGAGATTAGCCCCAGGGAATCTCCACCGCGGCAGGATCCCGACGTCTTTGTATTTTCCAAAAAAGACCGGGGCATCGCCGGCTAACACACGTCTTTTCCGGCGATGGGAAAACCACCCCGTCTTCAGTGCACGATTCTCACAGGGGTCCCGACAGGAGCGTTCTCGAAGAAACGCTGCGCCGCACCGCGCGGGAGGCGAATGCAGCCATGGGACGCGGCATAGCCGGGCAGGTAGCCGGCATGCATGCCGACGCCGCCGAAGACTCGCATGAAGTAGGGCATCGGAGCCCCGCGAAAGCTCGAGCCCGGGGGCCGCTTGTCACGGTTCACGCCGACGTTGGCTTTAACCACATTGCCCGAGCTGTCGACATAGTCGCCATAGAGGTTCGAGACATGGGCTTTGTTTTTTTGGATCACTTTGTAACTACCGGTTGGCGTGCGGTAGCCCTCTCGTCCGGTCGAGACGGGAGCGAGCCCGACCTCGACCCCGCCTTTGAAAAAGGTGGCTGTCTGTGTGCCGAGGTTGATCTCGATGGAGGGTTCGCCTCGCACCCCATCGCCTGTCCAAGTCCAGTTCTGCTGCGGTGCCGGAGCCTCGGGTTTTTTTCCCGAGTGGGTGGCGAAAACAATCTGGTTGTCCTCGGTGAGGTAGGCCGTCGAGTAAACGGAGATGCGTGAGGACGAAATATCGCCGCCGGAGGAGCAACCCGCCAGCAGTGCGGCCAATGGGAGAGCCAGGCAGAGACCGAAGAGAGGAAACAGGCGCCAGGAACTCATCTCTAAATCCAAACTCAACTGTGGTATTCCTGCAAACTTTTCACACCGAAGCCGTGCTTGAGCATCGCCTCGATGGCTTGGACGCTGGCGCGAGCGGCGCGAAGGGTCGTCATGGTCGCGATCCTTGCCGCCACGGCGGCGCTTCGGATTGCCACCTCGTCCTCTCGCGGCGACTGACCGCTGGGCGTGTTGAGGATGAACTGCACCTCCCCGTTTTTGATCGAATCGACAACATTCGGGCGTCCCTCGCGAATCTTGAGCATGACGGCCGCAGGGAGTCCCCGCTCCACAAAAAAGCGAGCAGTGCCTGTGGAGGCATGGATTTTGAAACCCAGTTCGTGGAGCGAGCGGGCAACCTCGAGGGAGGCGGCCTTGTCGGAATCCTTCACGCTAATGAAAACATTACCACCGAGCGGCAGGGCCGGTTGCGCCGACATCTGGCTTTTCGCATAGGCGATTCCGGGGTCGGGGTCGATCCCCATCACCTCGCCCGTCGAGCGCATCTCAGGACCCAGAATGATGTCGATGCCGGGGAACTTGATGAACGGGAAGACCGCTTCCTTCACCGAGAAATATTTGGGAACGACCTCTTCCGTGAAGCCGAGTTCCTGCAGGGTTTTTCCAGCCATGACCTTCGCTGCGAGTTTGGCGAGGGGAACGCCGGTCGCCTTGCTGACAAACGGAGCCGTGCGCGAGGCGCGGGGGTTCACTTCGAGGATGTAGACCACGTCGTCCTTGATCGCAAACTGGACGTTCATGAGTCCCCTCACCTGCAGTTCGATGGCCATGGCTTTGGTCGCGTGCTTGATCGTGGCGAGGACATCCGGCGAGAGCGAGAAGCTCGGGATCATGCAGGCGCTATCGCCCGAGTGGATTCCAGCCTGCTCGATGTGCTCCATGACGCCGCCGATGACACAGGTTTCCCCGTCGGCGATGCAGTCCACATCGACCTCGGTGGCGTCCTCCAGAAAGCGGTCGACAAGCACCGGACGCTCGGGACTGGCTTCCACGGCGGTGCGGATGTAGCGGCGCAGGTCCGCTTCGTCATGGACGATTTCCATCGCGCGCCCGCCAAGGACGAACGAGGGGCGAACCAGCACGGGGTAGCCGATGCGGGAGGCAACATCGACCGCCTCCGACTCGTTGGTGGCGGTGCCGCCCTGGGTTTGGCGAAGACCAAGTTTGTCGAGCATCGCAGCGAAGTGCCTCCTGTCCTCGGCCATCTCGATGCTGCGGGGTTGCGTGCCGATGATTGTGCAGCCATTGGCTTCGAGGCCAGCCGCGAGATTCAACGGCGTCTGGCCGCCAAATTGCACGATGACAGCGTCAGCTTTTTCCTGCTCGTAGATGTTGAGGACGTCCTCGAGCGTGAGCGGCTCGAAATACAGCTTGTCGCTGGTGTCGTAGTCCGTCGAAACCGTTTCCGGATTCGAGTTCACCATGATGGTTTCCCATCCGAGTTCCTTGAGGGCAAACGCGGCGTGGACACAGCAGTAGTCAAACTCGATACCCTGCCCGATCCGGTTCGGCCCTCCCCCGAGAATGAGCACTTTTTTGCGGTCGCTGGGGCGGGTCTCATCCTCGTCGCCATAGGTGGAGTAATAATAAGGAGTGAAAGCCTCGAACTCGGCAGCGCAGGTGTCGACGAGTCGATATGTGGGCACAACGCCAGCGGCTTTGCGGGCCGAGCGGACCGCCGGCTCGGTGGTCTTGCCCAAGTGGGCGAGTTGGCGATCGGAAAAACCAAAGCGTTTGGCACGGCGGAAATCGGCCGCCCCGAGTGGAGTCTGTAGCGTGGAGAGACGCTTCTCCTCTTCCACAATAAGTCGAATGTGTTCGAGAAACCAACGGTCGATGAATGAAAGGCCGTGAATCTCCTCGACCCCGAAACCGGCCAAAAAGGCATAGCGAATGAAAAAGATCCGCTCCGCGCGGGGGATGCGAAGCCTTTGCCGAATCGTCTCGATGTCGGGCGTGAGATCCTTGCCGTCGGCACCAAGGCCGAAGCGACCGATCTCGAGAGAGCGGAGCGCCTTCTGTAGTGACTCCTTGAAGGTTCGCCCGATGGCCATCGCCTCGCCCACACTCTTCATCTGGGTCGTGAGGGTGGGATCGGCTGCGGGAAACTTTTCAAAGGTGAAGCGCGGGATTTTTGTCACGACATAATCGATCGCCGGCTCGAAGCAGGCCGGGGTGACTTGGGTGATGTCGTTTTTGAGCTCGTCGAGCGTGTAGCCGACGGCCAGCTTCGCGGCGATTTTTGCGATCGGGAAGCCCGTCGCCTTCGAGGCGAGTGCCGAGCTGCGGGAGACGCGCGGATTCATCTCTATCACGACCATGCGGCCGTTTGCGGGATTCACAGCGAATTGAATGTTTGAGCCACCGGTCTCCACACCGATGGCGCGGATCACGGCGAAACTTGCATCGCGCATGGCTTGGTATTCCTTGTCGGTGAGCGTCTGGATCGGTGCGACAGTGATCGAATCTCCCGTGTGCACGCCCATGGGGTCGAAGTTCTCGATCGAGCAGATGACGACGCAGTTGTCGGAGCGGTCTCGCATGACCTCCATCTCGAATTCCTTCCAGCCAAGCAGGGATTCCTCGACCAGCACCTCGGTGACGGGAGAGAGATCCAGCCCGCGGCGGCAGATTTCATCGAGCTCTTCGCGGTTGTAGGCAATCCCTCCGCCGGCCCCTCCGAGGGTGAAGGCGGGACGAACGATGACGGGAAACGCTCCGATTTCCGTGGCGACAATGCGGGCCTCTTCCAGCGTGTGGGCCACGCCGGATCGGGCGCAGTCGAGCCCGATTTCGATCATGATGTTTTTGAAGAGGAGACGGTCCTCACCGCGTTTGATCGCCTCTGCGTTTGCCCCGATGAGCCTGGCTCCATGCCGCTCGAGCGCTCCGTTCTCAACGAGGGCCATCGCGGCATTGAGCGCGGTCTGGCCTCCGAGTGTCGGAAGCACGGCGTCTGGCTTTTCGCGCTCGAGGATTTTTTCAATGACCTCGGGAGTGATGGGCTCGACGTAAGTGCGCTGCGCGAACTCGGGATCCGTCATGATCGTCGCGGGGTTGGAGTTCACCAGCACGACTTCGTAGCCCTCCTCCGCGAGCGCCTTGCAGGCTTGAACTCCAGAGTAGTCGAATTCGCAGCCCTGTCCGATCACGATGGGACCGGAGCCAATAAGTAAGATTTTTTTGATCGAGGTATCCTTCGGCATCGGGCGGGACAGTATGCGAAGGGGCACCCGCCGGGCAACGAAATGGTTGGACTAAAAATCGCGACCGATTCAGAAACACGCCATGGAACCGCGCAAATACAGCACAGGCACGAAGGGACGACTCAAAAAACACAGCGATGAATGCAGGGAGTTCATTCACGCCAACTCGCCAAGTTTCAGCTTGGCCAACGAATTCATCCAGTCCCTTGATCCCGAGCGCGAGGACCGTGCGTGGCAGAAATTCCAGTCGCCCGCACACATTCTGCCTGAACTCGAAGCATGGCTGGGCGGCGACACGCCTCCACCGGTGCCATTGCCGGATCCAGAGATCAAGAGCGCGGCGCAACTCGAGTCCGAGGGCAAGCTGGCCGCGGCACCGAAAAGCGCCTGAACAGGTCGCTCTACTTTCGGGGAGGCATGGATCGCAGCTGATGGAGGGAAATCCTCTGGGTGACGCTGAATTCTTTTTCCGACCTGTCTGACCGGCGCAGCATGTCGAGGTGCTCGTCAACGATGGCCACCGCCCCGGCGCGGGTGAATGCGGGTGCAGGATTCTCCAACTGCAGGCGCTCGCAGTGGTCTCGCAGATCGACACGCACTTTTCCGGCCTCGAGCAGTTTGAGAAAGATACTGATGAGGTAGGAATTCGCGGTGCCGAAGAGGAGAAGGTATTCGTTGATCTTGTCGGCAATGGTCACGGACTCTCCGCATTCGACGTCCTGCCCGTCGGGGTCCTTGACAATGCGCTTCACGACGAGCCGGATGTCCCGTGCCGTGAGGGAACGCACAGCCCTGGCGGGCGGGGCCGCCTTTGCGGGGTTCACGACCGCGGAGCTTTCAGCTCTCGAGGCGAGGCCGGATGGTTTTGGCAAGGAGGGTCCGGTTTTTTTGAGCTGCAGGGGAACGTGACGCGCCACCCTGTTGATGAGAATCGCTTCGGCAAATGGCTTCATGATGTAGTCGCAGATGCCCAGCCGCACAATGTTCTCAACGACCTCCCGCGTGCGTTCGGAAGTGATCATCAAAATCCTCGTTTCCTTGAGCGCGAGTTCTTCCCTCATTTTCTCCAGAAACTCGAGACCGTTAAGAACCGGCATCTTGAAATCGAGAAGAATCAGGTCCGGATGTTCACGCGCGGCCAACTCCAGGCCCTGCCCGCCATTGAAGGCGAAAAGCATCTGAACCTCGTAGGCGCCGAGCACGCGCTCAAGAAGGCTATGGACCATACGACTGTCATCGACGCAGAGGATTTTCGGAGGGTTCATGGAGGAGATTCCAATGCGATTCACATGGGCCTTGGCCTGCGTGCGTGTCAAGAGCAAACGCGAGGAAGCGAAGCGTTGGGAGGACACAGAGCCCTACTCCAGAGGGGCACTGTCTCATCCCTGCATGGCAGAGCGAAGCTCCCTTTTGACTACAGTTCCTCGAGCGCGATGCCCACCAACGGAGGTCGATTGCGCGCGTCGAACGCTGAGATGAGAGCTTACGGATTTTCTCGAGCACAGGATCGCGACCACTTGTCGCATGTTGTCAATGAGGAAAAACCCGATGGTTTTCTTGACCTCTCCGAAGTCATTCAGTAATTCGATGCGCTTGCGCCGCCGATGCGAGCGGCGCGGCCCATACCCATGAGAATTCTTCGATCCGCCACACGTGCCACTATTCCACTTGTTGTCCTAATGCTGGTGCTTCTGACGGGACTCGACACCGGGGCCCAGATTCCGGCCGAGCCAGCCGGGCCGATCGTGAGGGACATCGTTGTTGAAACCGTGGGCGCGCCGAGCATTTCGAAGGAGCGCGTGCTCGCGAATCTGGCGACCAAGATCGGCCAACCCTACAGCGAGCGCACCGCGGAGCAGGATGTGCGCGCCCTTTATTCGACCGGGGGCATCTCCAACGTGCGCTTGTTTGCCGAACCGCTCGGTGACGGGGTGCGCGTGACAGTGCTGCTCCAAGGCCGTCCCGTCGTCGAGGAGGTGCTCATCGAGGGAGCCCTGGACATCCCCCTCAATCGCGTGCGCAGGGATCTCTCCGTGAAGCCGGGCGATGTTGTTAACGAGGAAAAAATCGAGCAGGACCGCCAGAAAATCCTCACCCTTTACGAAGACCGGAACTACTCGGACGTGGATGTTCAATACCGCGTGCAGGAGATTCCTGGAAAAAACCGCGCTCGAGTGATCTTCGCCATCTCCGAAGGGCCGCGCATGGTTGTGCGAAAGATCACATTCGTCGGGAACGACTCGGTCCTCGCGAAGGACATTCGCCCCGTCATGAAAACCAAGCCGCTTGATATCCTGACTTTCTTCAACAAGAGCGGACGCCTCACGCCTTCCCAAGTCGAGGAGGATCGCGCTGCCATCCGCACTCTGTATCAAAACCGAGGCTTTGCCGACGTGGATGTCGCGGAAATCCAGACACTGCCCCTCAACAAAGACGGCGTCGAACTCACCGTAACGATTGTCGAGGGCACCCAATACCGCATCAACGGGATCGCCGTGGAGGGAGTCAATGTGGTGCCGGAGGGCGAAGTTGTGGGCTTGTTGAAAATGAACAACGGCCAATTGTTCACCCCGAAGGGCATGGGTGACGATCTCAAGGCGCTGCGGGATTTCTACGGCAGCCGCGGCTACGTGGACATGCTTGTGGCTCCAGAGATCCTGCCCGCCGGTCCCGGCGCGGTGGACGTATCCTATCGCGTCGACGAGGGCGTCCAGTCCTACATCAATCTGGTCAACATCCAAGGCAACACGCGCACACAGGATCGCGTGATCCGGCGTGAGCTTGCCGTCCAGCCCGGCGAGGTCTTCGACACCACGATGGTGGATGTCAGCAAGAAGCGACTCGACAATTTAAACTACTTCTCACGGGTCGAGACCCAACCAACCGACACCATCGTGCCGGGTCGCAAGGATCTTAATGTCATTGTCGAAGAGAAGCGCACTGGATCATTCAACTTTGGAGCGGGCTTCAGCACGATCGACAGCTTGATTGGCTTTGCCGAGTTGCAACAAACCAACTTCGACATCCTCAACTGGCCCAATCTTACTGGCGGTGGCCAGCGTTTCCGGGCCCGCGCCCAATACGGCATCCTGCGCAGCGACTTCGTTGTCTCACTGACCGAGCCTTGGTTCCTCGGCTACAAGCTCTCCACAGGGATCGAGGCCTACTACCGCAATGCCGACTTTTTATCCGAGGTCTACGCCCAGGAAAACGCCGGCTTCGCGCTCCAGACGCGCCAACAAATCTGGCGCGCCCTCGCCGCCCGCACGGAATACCGCTTCGAGCGCGTCGTCATCTATGACGTGGGCGACGACGTGGATTCCTTCACCGGATTCAGCGGCAATGGCAAGATCGGGCCAGTCATTCAGGACTCCGAGGGCACCTATTACAAAAGCGCCCTCACAGGAGCCCTCGTCTGGGACACACGCGACAGCCTCTTCCTCACCCGCAAAGGCGAACTCGTCGAGTTCACAGGTTTCGTCGGCGGAGGTTTCCTCGGAGGCGATGTTCAGGATTACGGTCTCTCCCTCGAGGCGGCAAAATACTTCCCGCTCCCTTGGGATATGATTTTCCTCGCCAAAGGCCAAGTCGCCATTGTCGACGGGTGGGGACCCGACCAATCCAGCGACGATGCGGGATACGGAAACGGCGTCCCGATTTTCGACCGCCTCTATTTGGGCGGCGCGAACAACATGCGCGGATTCAACTTCCGCGAGGTCGGTCCGGTTGATGCCGACGAGAATCCCATCGGCGGCAACTCCCTTGCCTACCTCACTCTGGAGCTCACCTTCCCAATCATCAGCAGAGTCCGCGGCGCCTTCTTCACCGATGCGGGTTTTGTCAACACCGATGCCTACGATTTCGGAACTTCCACGGCGAATGTGGACATCGGATTCGGTTTGCGCCTCGACCTGCCCATCGGCCCGATTCGCGTCGATTACGGCATTCCTGTGATCTACGATACGTGGAACGGTCCTCCCGGAAAATTCAACTTCAACATCGGCTACCAGTTCTAAAAATCCCCCTGCGGGGGACCCTATGCGCGCTTGACCAGAGCCTCAAACCGCGTCTATTACTCACCCGCCTTAACGCAAACACCAAATCAAAACAACCATCCAAAAATGTTAAAATCCCTACTCTCAGCAACCATGCTGGCCACTGCAGCGTTCGCATTCATGCCTTCCGCCAACGCGCAGATGAAAATCGGCACCCTCGATATGAATGCCGTTTTCACCCAGTATCACCGCACCAAGGACGCCGAGACCAAGCTCAACGACGCTCGCGCGGCTGCCAAGAAGGAACTCGATGACCGCCTCGAAACCCTTAAGACCGCGATGGACGAAATCAACAAGCTCAACGCCGATCTGGAGAAGCCCGAACTCAGCAAGGACGCAAAGGAGAAGGCGACCAAATCCCGCGACGAAAAAGTTGCGGAAGCACGCAACCTCGACCGTGAGATCACCGAATTCCGCGGAACCCGCGAGCGCCAACTGCAGGAACAATTCGTCCGCATGCGCAAGGACATCATCGACGACATCATGAAGGTCGTTAACGACAAGGTGAAAAACACCGGCTACGACCTCGTCTTCGACAAATCCGGAATGAGCGTAGGACAAGTCCCAGTGGTGATTTACTCCGCCACTAATCTGGATTTCAGCAAAGACATCGTGGAGGCGCTCAACAAGGACGCCGGCAAGACCACCGCTCCCGCCAAGCAGTAATGAATCTCCGTGAACTCGCCGGGCGTATCAACGCCCGGCTCGCTCCGGACGCAGCCGACATCGAGATCCGCGGAGTCGCCTCTCTCGCCGATGCCAATCCGGGAGATTTGTCTTTTTTCGGCAACCCAAAATACATAGCGGCTCTTAGAAAATCCCGGGCCACAGCAATTCTGGTTCCGGATTCCTTCGAGGAGGACATCCCGTGCATCCGCTTGCATGTTGCGGATCCAGCCTCCGCGTTCGCGGAAATCCTGCCGCTTTTTGCTCCCGAGCCCATCCTTCGCGAGCCAGGCATCCACCCCACTGCCGTCATTTCTCCGCAAGCCACACTTCACGAAGGCTGCTCCGTCGGAGCCTATGTCGTCGTGGAGAAGGGCGCCCACATCGGCGCCCGCTGCATCATCGAGCCACACAGCTTTATCGGGCAGGAAAGCCACCTCGGCGACGACTGCCACGTTCACCCACATGTGACCGTTCGAGAACGCTGCCACATCGGCCATCGCGTCGTCCTACACTCGGGTGTCATCATCGGAGGGGACGGCTTCGGCTACGAGTTCCGCAACGGACGCCAAGAGAAAATCCCGCAGACCGGCACCGTGCAGATCGACGACGATGTTGAGGTCGGAGCCAACTCCGCCATCGATCGGGCTCGATTCGGACGCACATGGATCCAGCGAGGCACCAAAATCGACAACCTCGTCCAGATCGGGCACAACGTGACGATCGGCGAGCATTGCATCCTCTGCGCACAGGTCGGCATCTCCGGCAGCACCCGCATTGGGAACCATGTCACGCTTGCCGGAAAAGTCGGTCTCAGTGGACATATCGAGATCGGCGATAAAGTCATGATCGGAGCCATGTCGGGTCTCGCGAAAAACGTCCCGTCGGACACGATTATGTTTGGAGCGCCCGCCCAACCCATCCGCGAATACAAGGAAAACTACGCGCTCTTGAAAAATATTCGCAAACTCTACGACCGCGTCAAAGCCATCGAGCTCAAAGTCGGCAAATAGCGCCCCGAAGGAGACCCGCAGCGACCCACTGCACTCCAAGCGCTCTGGTTTGGGCCTATGTGCCCTCCAGACCAAGAAAACCGGTTCCTCCCGCCCTGATTTCCCGCCTCTCCGCGATGATGGGGAGGGTTATTCGGGCAACATTTCGCCGCTGATGAGGTCTTCGAGGGTTTGTCGGGAGCGGGCCAAGTGGATTTGCTTTGCGTCGATGAGGATTTCGGGGAGGAGCGGGCGGGAGTTGTAGTTGGAGGACATGACGAATCCGTAGGCCCCGGAGCTGAGAACAGCGATGCGCTCGCCCGGGAGAAGCGGAGGCATGGGGCGGTCCTGGGCGAAGAAGTCCCCGCTCTCGCAGACCGGGCCCACGATATCCATCGGAATTTTCTCGGCGGCGGATTTCTGGAGCGGGACAATCTCGTGCCACCCCTCGTAGAGGGCTGGGCGGATGAGATCGTTCATGGCGGCATCGATAATGGTGAATGTTTTGGCCGGGGTCTGTTTGACGTATTGGACGGTGCTGAGCAGGGCGCCGGCGTTGCCGACGAGGAAGCGCCCGGGCTCGAAAAGGATGCGGAGGCCGAGGGGCTTGAGCACGGGAATGATGGCTGCGGCGTAGTCCTCGGGGGTGATCCGGCGGGAGGAACTGTTGACATCCCACCAGCCTGGGTCACCGCTGCCGAGTGCCTCGTCGTAAACGATGCCGATGCCACCACCGAAATCGAAGAATTCGATATCGTAGGTCTTTTTGAGGTCGGTAACGAGGGTGGCCAACTTGGTGGCAGCTTCGGCGAACGGACCGGATTCCAAAATCTGGGAACCGATGTGGGTCTGGACGCCGCGAATGCGAAGGTGGGGGAGACTGGCGGCGATGGCGTAAACTTCCGGAGCGCGGTCGATGCCGATGCCGAACTTGTTTTGGCTTTTTCCGGTGGAGATGAATTTGTGGGTTTTGGCGTCGACGTTGGGATTGACGCGCAGGGCGACCGGGGCTGTGAGGCCGAGGGATCCGGCGACTTCGTTGATGCGCTCGAGTTCGCCCTCGCTCTCGACGTTGAAGGAGTAGACCCCCTCGCGAAGGGCGTAGGCGATTTCCTCGCGGGTCTTGCCAACACCGGCAAACGTGCAGCGGGAGGCATGGCCACCGGCTTTGAGAACGCGGAAGAGTTCCCCGCCGGAGACGATGTCAAAGCCCGAGCCGAGACGTGCGAGGAGATTCAGGACAGCGAGATTCGAGTTGGCTTTGACGGCGTAGCAGACCAGATGGTCAAGGGGAGCGAGCGCGGCGTCGAGGCGCTGGTAGTTTCCCCGGATGGTTCCGGCGGAATACACATAGGCGGGCGTGCCGAAGCGGTCGGCGATTTCACCAAGGTCCACTCCCTCGCAGCGCAGGGAGCCATCAACGTATGAGAACGAATGCACGGCGCGAAAATGGGGAGGAATCCGCCAGGTGTCAACGAGCGGGCAGGCCGAGAACACGAAAAAAAAATCAGGAGGCGTCGATGAGGCGTCGGTTTTTGAAAAGATAAGCGAGGCCCGAGTAGACAGAAAGAGCGACGGTGACAGGAACGAGGATGTGCGTGCCGGCCATCCATGCCGTGGAGAGCCAGGCGGCATCGACAAACCCTCGGATCGAGAGTAGCAGCAGGAAGTAGAGAATCGTGATCATCTGCCAGGTGGTCTTGTGTTTTCCGAGTTTCTCGGCGGGCAGGATGAGACTTTTGGAGGCGGCCAGGGACCGGAGGCCTGTGATGAGGAACTCGCGGCTGATAATGAGGATGACGGCCCATTCGGGCATGGCGCCATAGCCGGCCAGGCAGATAAATGCGGAGGCGGTGAGAATTTTGTCCGCGAGGGGATCCATCAGTTTGCCGAAATCCGTGATGAGATTCCAGCGGCGGGCAATGAGTCCGTCAAGGTAGTCGCTGATTGCGGCGAGGACGAAGACCAGAAACGCGGCGGTGAAGCGGCCTGGAAAATCCCACACGAAGCAGCAAACAAAAACGGCGGTGAGTGCGAGGCGTAGGGCGGTGAGTTTGTTGGGAAGATTCATTGCGAAGCCCGGGGGAAGCGAGCGGGAGGGGGCTTCAGAGAGGAAGGTTGCCGACGGAGTGGAGCTGCAGAGCGGCGTGGGCGCGGGCTACGGCGATGTATTTCTCCGCACTGTGGCGGAGGGACTCGAGTTCCGGTGTGGTAAGCGGGCGAACGACCTTGGCAGGGGTGCCCATGACAAGCGAGCGGGGTGGGATTTTTGTTCGCGGGGTGACGACCGAGCCCGCCGCGATGAGGCATTCGTCACCGATCTCGGCCGCATCGAGAATGATGGCGCGCATCCCGATGAGAGAGAGGTCGCCGACCGTGCAGGCGTGGACGATGGCCCCGTGCCCGAGCGTGCAGTAGGCGCCGACCCGGGCGCCGAGGTCATCGGCGAGATGGATGATGCAACCGTCCTGCACATTCGAGCCCTCGCCGATGACGATGGACTCGATGTCTCCCCGAAGAATGGCTCCGTAGAAGACGCTGGAATCCCTGCCCAAGCGCACATCGCCCGTGAGGCTCGCATTCGCCGCAACGAAGGCCGCCGCTTTGGTGTCGGGGGTGCGGTGCAGGAACTTCGCGAGGCGTTCTTCGATCGTCATGGAATAAAATGTCGGCGGGCGCGAGCGAGCGAGGAGTGCGGCATCAACCGGCCATGTTCTTGCGGCGCCGGGCCTCGGCGATGAGTTGACTCTCGGCCTCGATCCAGTCGGTTGCGGAGCTGCCCGGCCAGCCCATCAGATTACGGCGTTCGGCGATAAAGTAGGCGCGCGTCTCGATCTCATGCCGCTGGATGGGCGGGGGTGCCGTTGGCGATGGCGAGGCCTTCTCGGGGGCTTTTTTCCGTGGCGCGGTCTCGACGGCGACCGGCGCCTTGACTGGCTTCGGAACGGGGGCGGTTTTTTTATCGACCACAGGCTTTAGCATTGCAGCGGCGGGCTTGGGCGCAATTTTTTTGGCAACGGTTTTGACCGCTGGTTTTGCGGTTGGTTTTGGTGTGGGGGCCGGCACACTTTTCACCACGGACTTGACCGCCGGTTTGACCGCCTTCGCAGGGTTGGGGGACGCCTTGGTTTTGGCAGGTTTGCTTGTTTGTTTCGCAGGCATGGATGTGATTTTTGCTGCTCGGAGCAAGGATTTGCAAAATAAATCTTCAAAATAAATCCACGCTTCCTATGTTGGATTTGTGACTGCATTTCTTATTCGATGGATGGTGACGACGGTGGCGGTGTTTGCCGCGGAGAAGTTGATTCCCGGCATTAGCTGCGCCAGTGTCGGGGCCTTGCTCGGAGCTTCGCTTCTACTGGGCATCGTAAACGCCTTTGTCCGCCCAGTTTTACTACTCCTGAGCTTACCGTTTATTATTTTAACGATGGGGTTGTTTATTTTCGTCGTAAACGCACTCCTGTTGCTTTTCGTCTCGAAGATGATCCCCTCATTTGGCGTGGATGGTTTCTGGAGCGCGTTCTTTGGGGCAATCATTATTAGTATCGTCAGCTGGATATTGAGTTCTTTTTTCCGGACCAGCGACGGACGCATCCACACGATCACGCACCACCCTTCGGTGAAAAAGGCGGATGCGCGCGTGATCGAGTAAACGGTGCCGGATGTCTCCCGTGGCCTCTTCGCCCATGAGATTGTTTCTCCCCGGTTCGACGCGCGTTAAAATCTGTGGGCTCACCACCGAGGAGGATGCGCGCATGTGTATTGACGGGGGGGCTGATGCATTGGGGTTCAACTTTTATGCCGGATCGCGGCGTTTTATTGATCCAGCAAGGTCGTTGGGGTGGATTGAATCACTGAAGGGCACTGTGGACCGCATCGCTGTGGTGGTGAACCCGGCCCCCTCGCTGCTGGAGTTGCTCTGGGGATCGAAGTGTTTTGAGATGATTCAATTTCACGGCGATGAAACGCCGGGTCACTGCGCAACGACTGGAGTCACCAGCTGGATGAAGGCCTTGCGCGTGCGTGACGCCGACACGTTGGGCGAAGCGGCGCACTATGCGACGCCCCACATCCTTCTCGATGCTTGGTCCGCCTCGGCTTACGGCGGCACGGGCGCCGTGGCCGACTGGAGGATGATCGGTGATTTCACACGGAATTTTCCAGCCCGGCATTTCGTGCTCGCCGGCGGGCTTAAGCCCGACAATGTCGCCGAGGCGATTCGTGTGGCAAGACCGGGCGCCGTCGACGTGGCCGGCGGGGTGGAGTCGGCACCGGGAAAAAAAGACGCGGGACTGGTGGCAAGCTTCCTGGCGGCTGTCAACGCGGCCTGATCAAGCGGATTGGATTTTCGCGAGGCGCAGGAGGTATTTGTAGGAGAAAATGCCGGTCGAGTGTCCATCGGTCCAGCGTGGCTGAATGGCGTAGCCTCCCACCGCCTGCCACGAAGCGAGATCGAAGCTGCGCTCGCTGTAGGAGACGGCCGGGCGGACGATATTGCCGAGCACATCCGGTTCCCCTCCGCACGCGGCGCATGGGCAGTGGCGTCGCATGAACTCGAGAGGGAGATAGGTCTCCACACCATCGTTCCATGCGATGGCAAGTTCGGTGCCGATTTTTTGAATGGCGGTTGGCTGGAGTGTGGGAGTCATGGTTTGCAAGAGGGTTTGGTGATGTGTGGCGGTTTGAGGTAAATCGGCTCGGCGGCACCGGCCTGGTCGGCGTATCGCATGAGTTGGGCGGCAACGGGGGATTCAAAGCAGGCGGACTCGAGAAGCGGGGCGGTGGTGAAAACCGGCGTGCCGGGGGTGATCTGTGCAACGGCCTCGGCGGGTCCAAAGAGTGTGGGGGCGGAGAGGAAGCGCCCGTTGCTGATGTGGGCGTGGAACCATTGCCCGGCCCGGGCGTCGCCGAGCACGTGATACTCAGAAGCATCATAGCCGAGAAGGGAGCACAGCCCGCGCAGGGGCACGCGGCGTGCGCGGGCGATGCCCCAGGCTGCGCCAATCGAGGTCCTCAAGGCGTTGTAGCTGCCGGGCCCCGTGCCGATGAGAACGAGATCCAAATCGTCGCAATACGCACACTCGTCCTCCAACGCGGCGAAGAACTCCGTGCCTTGGCCGCGCGGGTTCTCGAAAGATCGGGTGCGCAGCAGGCGCTGGTCTTCGCTGAGAGCGATGCTGCCTTGTCCACTGGAGCATTCGATTGTGAGAGTCCTCATGGCTGGATGACAATGCGTCGGCCATTTCCCTCAATCGAAAAGGCAAGTCTGAGTGTGCCAGGCGGAAGCATTTCCCGAAACTTGCCGCCCCACTCGACGGCCACCACAGAGTCCCCTGTCAGACAGTCATCAAAACCAAGCGCTGCGAGTTCCTCGGGGGCTTCGATGCGGTAAAGATCCATGTGAACAAGCGGCAGTCGACCGTCGCGATACTCGTGAACGAGTGTGAATGTGGGGCTGGAGACATCCCGTGGGTCGCACCCAAGGCCCTCGGCGAGGCCTTTGACGAAGCATGTCTTGCCGGCTCCCATCGGTCCTTCAAGACTCAAAAAAACGGGTGACGACGCGGCGGACGCAATCAACTGGCCAGCGCGACGGGTATCGGCCTCGCTCGCGCAGAAGAGTCCCTGGGGAGAAATGATATTTTGAATTTGCGCGTTTGCCATGCGGGGGGGAATTTAGTTCGTTGGTTCAGCCGATGACAACATCTTCCCTCCTCTCACCCTTCCGACCAATGGCAGTATTGCTGTGTCTTGTTTTCACCACCTTCTTTCAAGCTGGGTGTGACTCGTCGGCGGGAACGATCCGTGAAATCCGGACGAATTTGGATGTGTTCAAGAGGACCCCGAACATGTCCACGCTGGAAGCACTGGACAAGTCGTTCGCGAAAATCGATGCCGAAATCAAGGTCTTCGAGGCCTCGAACGACATGATTCAAGCAGACCTCTTCCGAAGACAAGCCATGACGATGCGCTATGAATACCGCGCGACGCGCATGGCATTTCTCAAGTGGAGCGAGGAACAGAGATCGGGCGGGGAAAAGCCAGATTCCTCGAAGGCGGGCGGCTGAGACGCTGGCAAGAAGGCTCTCGGCGGCCTGGCGCAACGCGGCTTTCACCTTGCGGTTTGCGGCACTCAGGACATGAATGCGGGGATGAGCTGGATTTACCTTGGCATCGCAATCATCGCGGAGGTCATCGGCACCTCGACGCTAAAATCAACGGACGGCTTCACCCGCCTCGGGTCATCCCTTGTGGCTGTGATGGGCTACATACTGTCTTTTTATTTTCTCTCCCTCGCCCTCCGCACCATTCCGGTCGGCATTGCGTATGCGGTGTGGTGCGGGCTTGGCATCGTTCTTGTGACGATGGCGGCGTGGGTCTTTTACGGTCAGAAGCTCAATGCCGCTGGCTTTATTGGGATGGGATTGATCATTACCGGAGTGTGGGTGCTGAGTGTTTTCAAGAACACGCATGAGGGATGATATTTCCCCGCGGTGAGTGTTCCGCCCGATTGAAAAGCGGGCGACCTCAGGAGCGGCGATAGGGGATAAACCTTTAGAGAAGCGTTTTCACCTTCTCGAGGGCCTCGGCAATCTTTGAGGGGTCATTGCCACCGCCTCTAGCGGAGTCTGGTTTTCCGCCGCCTTTGCCTCCCACGATCGGGGCGATGGCTTGGATGGTTTTGCCGGCCTGGATGCGTTGGGTGAAGGCCGGCGAGACGCTGGCAACGAGGGCGACGGCGTTATTTGCAGCCCCGGCCAGGACGGCAACGCCTTCAAAGTTGCTTTTGAGGGCGTCGGCGAGCGCTTGGAGATAGTCGCCATCCACGTTGCCAAGGTTTGCGAGGATGAGGGGAATGCCTTGAAGGGTTTCGGTGGATGCGATGAGTTCCTTGGCCCGTGCGGCGGCCTCTCGCGAACGGGCGGCCTTGAGCGACTTTTCGAGTTCCTTTTGATGGAGCAGCAGAGACTCGATCTTTTTTTCGATCTCGGCGGCTGGGGCGTTGAGGAGAGTGGCAATGCCGTGGAGACGCTCGGAATCATGCACAGCGAGGGTGGCGGCCTCCAACCCCGCAACGGCCTCGATGCGACGGACTCCTGCGGCAATGGCGGATTCGCCAAGGATGCGGAAGAGCCCGATCTCTCCGGTGGCGCGTGTGTGTGTGCCTGCGCAGAGTTCCATCGAGTAGCCTGAGAGCGAGCCGTGACCGCCGATCTGAACAACGCGCACGGTCTCGCCGTATTTGTCTCCGAAGAATTGCATGATATCAGCGCGACCCCGCACGTCGGCGTAGGGGACCTCGGTCCAAGTCACCGAGGCGTTTTCGAGGATGCGTTCGTTGACGAGCTTTTCGATATCGCGGACTTGTGCGGGGTCAAGCGGAGCGCTGTTGAAGTCGAACGTGAGCTTCTCAGGTGCGACGGAGGAGCCTTTCTGTGTGGCGTCGCGGGAGACGACTTCGTGGAGCGCCCAATGGAGGAGATGAGTCGCTGTGTGGTGGCGTTGAATGGCGGCCCTGCGGCTGCCCGTGACGCAAATTCCCACCTCCGAACCGACGGCGGGAGCATCGGTGCTGTCAAGAAAGTGGAGCCACGTGTTGCCTGTCTTCTGTGTGGTGGTGACGCGCCAGAGTTGGCCCGCGCCGGTGATCTCAGCGGTATCGCCGACTTGGCCACCCATGTCGGCGTAGCAGGGCGATTTGTCGAGGATCACAGCCGTGCGGTCTTTGATTGTGATCACTTCAAGAACCTGCGCGGAGACGACCAGATCGTCATAGCCAACGAAGAGAGTCGGTGTGGAGGTCTCGATCTCCGAGAGGGCGATGATCTGTTTTTTCTGCGCTGCGCGGGCCCGTGCGCGCTGCTCCTGCATGCGGTGTTGAAAGCCCTCGGTATCGACGGCGAGCGAGCGCTCGCGGGCCATGAGTTCCGTGAGGTCCAGCGGAAATCCCTGCTCATCGTAGAGCTTGAATGCAAACGCACCGCTGATGTCGCCTTTGGAGGCCTCCTCGTTGAACAGCGCAATGCCCTTGTCGAGGGTCTTGTTGAAGGCCTCCTCTTCGTTGCGGAGCACGTCCTGGATATGTTTTTGTCGAGAGCGGATTTCCGGAAACACATCGCCCATTGTGCGGGCGAGGACGTCGGCGAGTTTGTAGAAGAAGGGCTCACGAAATCCGAGCGGGCGTCCGTAGCGAACGGCACGGCGCAGGATGCGGCGGAGAACGTAGTTCCTGTCGGTGTTGCCGGGCTGGATGCCATCGGCGATGGCAAATGACAGCGTGCGGATGTGGTCGGCAATGACGCGGAAGGCAACGTCGCAAATCTCCTGCTCGGTCTCGCCCGTGGACCCGCTCGCCGGCAGAGTCGATCCGTAGGTCTTGCCGCTGAGCTTCTCGATCTCGTCAAAGATTGGCCGGAAAATATCGGTCTCGTAATTCGAGATTCGCGCGTTCGCGAAGTCTGTGAGGTTTTTGGTGCCCTGAATGATCGAGACCACGCGCTCGAAGCCCATGCCGGTATCCACATGCCGAGCGGGAAGTGGCGCAAAGGAACCGTCGGGGTTGGCGTTGAATTGGATGAAAACAAGATTCCAGATTTCGATGCATTCGGCGGTGCCTTTGTTGACGAGTGCGCCGCGCGTGTCACCTGCGGGAGTCAAATCCACATGCAACTCGGAGCAAGGACCGCAGGGGCCGGTTTCACCCATCATCCAGAAATTGTCTTTTTTGTTTCCGTTCACGATGTGGACGGCGGGATCCAGTCCGACGGAACGGAATTTCCCGGCCCAAAGATCCCACGCTTCGGTGTCGCGCGAGGCGGGATCTCCGGCCTCGGGGTGGTAGATCGTGGCGTAGAGGCGCGCCGGCGGGAACTTCCAACGCTCGATGACAAGCTCCCACGACCAGTCGATGGCTTCTTTTTTGAAGTAATCACCGAACGACCAGTTCCCGAGCATTTCGAAAAATGTGTGGTGGTAGGTGTCCAGGCCGACGTCATCGAGGTCATTGTGTTTGCCTCCGGCGCGAATGCACTTCTGTGTGTCCACCGCACGAAGATCAGCCCCTGGCACGGCGCCCGCCCACTTTGAAACATCGGGCGACTTTTGCCCCAGAAAAAACGGGACGAACTGGTTCATTCCGGCATTTGTGAAAAGCAGATTCGGCGAGTCGGGCATAAGACTCGAGGAGGGGACGATCGTGTGCTGCTTTTCGTGAAAGAAATCGAGGAATGATTGGCGGATGTGAGCGGATGTCATTGTGGAAAATGTGTTGAGAGGAAACCCGAGTCGGGCGGCGATGGCAATTTTGTTTCAGCAGATGCCCGCATCGGGTTGCAGGCTTGGCCGCTGATGCGCCCGCCGAGACGGTCTATGAGGAGACGAGGGTGGTCGTTTCCTTGACGCCGCGCGGTGGCTTTCCAAAAAGAAAAAGCCGACTCGGAATCACCTGCTCAAGCCATCCGAGATACGGTGGCAGGACGCGTTGCCGGTTTTTCCACTCCGATTCCACGAGCAAAAAATGAGGTGCGGACTCTTGCAAGATATCGCAGATCACGAAGCCCGTGTTCGACTGCACGCGACGCACCTCCACGTCCGGAGTGATCAGGCGCAAATCTTCCCGTATTTCCTCAAGCGAGCCGTCCACATCGCCCCTCCCAAGGACGGCCTGCCTTGCTTGGGCAAACGGACTGTCCGCCGCAAGGATGGAGATTTTCGCCGGTTTGAGGGCCTTGAGCGTGTCGAGCGCGGAGCGCCAGCGGGGCGAGTGGGCCTCGACGAGAAGGCACGCACTCAAATTCTCAATTTCCTCTTCGCAGGGATCCGGAATCAACAGAAGATCGCAGGGGGTGCGGGTGAAAAGTTCACGCACAATGGTGCCTGTGAAGTTTCTTACATCGTCAGGGCGCGCAATCGTTCCGGCGATGAACAAGTCGAAATACTCGCTCGCAGCCGCATCCACCAAAGCCTCGGAGGGAGTTGCCCCCTCGCACCAGTAGATATCGACCTCCTCGCGTCCGAGACCCGCAAAGGCCTCACGGAAAACCCCAACTTTTTCATCCGAGCGCTCGCCCGCGTGGAGCACGCTGAGCCTGGCTCCGAACAACCGCGCCATGCGGTCGGCCTCCACAATAACAGCGCGGAAGCGGGGGGAAAATGTCGAGGCTACGGCAAAGTGGGGTTCCGACATGCCCGTAATCCTCGTCTGAACCGCTCACGCGCGCGAGCGAATTATCATTTTTTTGAGAGCTTCAAAATGGCCTCGAATTCCAATGCGCGGAGCGGCATCACACTTAATCGCGATTGACGCAGGAGCCCGACCCCAGCGAGCGCGGGCTCGGCCTTTATCTCTTCAAGGCTCACTGGTCTCTCAAGGGCCGATACCGGCTTCAAATCCACACACGACCAATCGCCCTCGGCCGCCGTCGGATCCGGGTAGGCCGCCCGCTCCACTGCGGCCAGTCCAACCACACATTTGCCCAGCACGCTGTGGTAGTAGAGCACCGGGTCGCCCGGAGCCATCGCACGCAGATGATTGCGCGCCTGGAAATTTCTCACCCCAGTCCATGCGGTCCGCCCGTCACGCACAAATTGATCCCACGGATAGGTCGTGGGCTCCTGTTTCACCAACCAGCAATTCATTCCAGCTTTGCTAAAATGAAAATCGGCGAATATCAAAACCGTTTGTTCGAAATGTCAAAAAAAGGTTTATTCATTACATTTGAAGGTTCGGAGGGCTGCGGCAAGTCCACGCAGATCGCCCTGCTCGCCACCCGACTCCGCAGGGCCGGCAACGAGCCCCTCCTGATCCGCGAGCCGGGAGGCACCTCCGCCGGAGAAGCCATAAGACACCTCCTCCAGCACGCTCCAGAGGGCGAATCACTCATGCCGGAAGCAGAACTTTTGCTCTTCGCCGCCAGTCGAGCCCAACTCGTGAGGGAAAAAATCCGTCCCGCGCTTGAGGCCGGCCGCATGGTCATCAGCGACCGGTTCCTCGACTCCACGACCGTCTATCAAGGAGTCGCCCGCCGCATTCCTGCCGCCGACACCGCCAGCGTCAACGCCTTCGCCGTTGGAGGCTGCATGCCCGATGTGACCTTTGTTATGGACCTCGACCGCGAGACCTCACTCACCCGGATGCATGCCGGGAAAAGAACCCTTGACCGCATCGAGCGCGAATCCGACGCCTTCTTTGAAGCCGTCCGCCAAGGTTACCTCCAACTTGCCAGAGACACCCCGGCCCGCGTCGTTCTCCTCGACGCCTCCCGCTCGGTTGAAGTCACCGCGGCCGAGATCAGCTCCCTTCTCAAGGAGCGCTTTGGGCTTTGATGTTCCGGGTCCCAAATTTTTATTTTTCCCGGGCAGTCGTTATCAGAGCCGGAAAATTCTCCGCACACAGGAGTTTTCGCTCCCATTCCCTGCATCGACAGGGTGCTCCAAGCGAAAGACGTCCGAGTTTGCGCTTAACATCAGAGGCTCTTTCCGGTATCGGTGCATCTTTACTGGCAATTTTGTCCGTGCTGAGACACTCAGGAACAATCCGGCCCCAAGGCCACCTTTTTTAAATGGAAAACAACACACCACAGGGAGACATTGGTCTCATCGGATTGGCCGTAATGGGCCAGAACCTCGTCCTTAACATGAACGACCACGGATACACCGTTGTTGTTTATAATCGCACCACCGCCAAGGTGGACGCGTTCCTCGCCAACGAGGCCAAAGACACGAAAGTCCAAGGCGCCCACTCGATCCAGGAACTCGTCGCAAAGCTCAAGCGCCCACGGCGTGTCATGATGCTCGTCAAGGCAGGGCAGCCTGTGGATGATTTTATCGCCGCAATAACCCCTCACCTCGAGCCCGGCGACATCATTATCGATGGTGGCAATTCCCTCTTTGAAGACACGAATCGCCGCCAGCGCGAACTCGAGGCCAAAGGCCTTCTCTTCGTTGGCACAGGCGTCTCCGGTGGCGAGGAAGGTGCCCGCCGCGGACCCAGCATCATGCCCGGAGGCTCTCCCGCCGCATGGCCACACGTGAAAGAAATCTTCCAATCCATCTCCGCCAAGGTCGAGGATGGCACGCCCTGCTGCGACTGGGTCGGAGAGGAAGGCGCCGGCCACTACGTAAAGATGGTCCACAACGGCATCGAATACGGTGATATGCAGCTCATCTGCGAAGCTTACAGCATTCTCAAGAACGGCATCGGCCTCACCGAACTCGAAATGCACGATGTCTTCGCCGCGTGGAACACGACCGAACTTGACAGCTACCTCATCGAGATCACCCGCGACATCCTCGCCAAATTGGACACCGACGGCACGCCGCTCGTGAACAAGATTCTCGACGCCGCCGGCCAGAAAGGCACGGGCAAGTGGACGGTAAACAACTCCCTCGACCTCGGCGTTCCCACCACTCTCATGGCCGAGGCGGTTTACGCCCGCTGCGTCTCCGCCCTCAAGGAGGAGCGCCTTAAAGCCTCCCGCAAACTCAAGGGCCCGAACCCTGCCTTCCCGGCCGCCCGCGATCCGAAAAAACGGGCCGCGCTCATCGAGGATGTCCGCAAGGCGCTCTACGCCTCGAAGATCGTCAGCTACGCGCAAGGCTACATGCTCATGCGAGCCGCCGGCGAGGAATACGACTGGAAGCTCAATTGGGGCGGCATCGCCCTCATGTGGCGCGGGGGATGCATCATCCGCTCCCGTTTCCTCGGGAAAATCAAGGAGGCCTTCGACAAAAAACCCCACCTCAAGAATCTCCTCACAGACCACTATTTCCGCGACGAGATCAAAAATTGTCAGAAAGGCTGGCGCAACATCGTGGCAAATGCCGCCAAGCGCGGCATCCCCGTTCCCGCCTTCAGCACCGCCCTGGCGTTCTACGACAGCTACCGCGCCCCGGTCCTGCCCGCCAATCTGCTCCAAGCCCAGCGCGACTACTTCGGCGCCCACACCTACGAGCGCACAGACAAACCTCGCGGCGAGTTTTTCCACACGAATTGGACCGGTCACGGCGGCACCACAGCCTCCTCGACCTACTCGGTCTGACCGCGCTTGCGCGTCTTCATTCTCAAACCCGACGCCATCGGCGACTTCATCCTCGCAACAGGATGTCTTCGACTGCTGGCCCGGGAGTTGGGTGAAAAAAACCTCATCCTGGCCGTGCGCGCGGATGTCGCCCCGCTCGCGCGGTGCCAATTTCCAGAAGCCGAGACGATCCCCCTCCCCCTTCGCGAAAGACGCCGCATTGTCAACGTCACCACAGTCAATGTGATCCACTGCCTCCCCGCTTGGATTCGCATGGCGTGCCTCCGGGTGGATGCCTCCCTCTGCCTTCGCAGCATGCGCGCCTACCTTCACACCATCTTTTTTTACACCCCCGCCGCGACTCGCCGCATTGCGTGTGAGAATCTCCTTCTCTCCAACCCCCGTGTGCGCCGACCGGCCGTAGAGAATTTCGTGCGCCGCACGTTCAACCCTACCCTTGTCCCCTACCCCGCTCCGGGAAAACTCCCCACCGACATCGAGGCCAATCGCCTTGTCATCTCGGCACTCCTTGGCCGGGATATTGCCCCTCAAGAGGTCCTCCCGACTCTCACCCCGCTCCGTCCCGCAAGGTCACAGAACTGCTGGCGGCTCTGCCCCTTCAGCTCCACAAAATCGAAGGATTACCCGGTGGAATCCTGGGCTGCAGCGCTTCACCTCCTCCATTCGCGACGCTCCACCACACCTCTCCACCTCGCTGCCGGACCCAACCAGCAAGACCGGCTCCACGCATTTGCCAACTCCCTCCGCGCTTCAGGCATCGACAATGTCCACCTCGATCCCCCAGCCCCGCTTTCCGAATTCCTCCAGGCTGTTGCCGAGTCCCGACTCCTTCTGACGGTGGACACCGCCGCCGCCCATTTTGCCTGCGCGCTCGGCACTCCTGCGGTCATTGTTTCCGCAGGCCAGCACCCCGGCGTTTATTCTCCCTACTCGCCCAATGGCCGCCAAACCTGGCTCCTCCCCTCCCCAAGCTTGCCCAAAGGTGAATGGCGCAAGGCCATCACACCGGAAAAAATAGCCGCATCCTGCGCAGAGAGTTGAGACTTATTCTCATTAATTGACGTTTCCCTCGCCTGTCTTTACATTGCGTGGCATGCAAACGGGTCGTCACACTCACGCGGACACGGGAGCCCGATGAGTGACACATTGGAGAGCCTGCCCGTGGGCGGGGAGGCTGAGATTTCGGAAATCCGCACGGATTGCGACCGCGCGGGACGCATGTCTTCCTTGGGCTTCATTCCCGGTCGCCGGGTGCGAATCACGCGCGTGGCGCCTTTGGGCGACCCGATTTCAGTGCGGATCGACGGGCAGGAAATCAGCCTCCGCCGCGCGGAAGCCCGTATCATCGGCATCAGGAACCCCAAGCCATGACCTCAGGCACCGGACTCGAGAGGAACCGTCGCCCGGGATCCTCTGCTCTTCGCCCGCTCGTCGCCCTCGTGGGAAATCCCAATACGGGAAAATCCACAGTGTTCAACCGCCTCACCGGCCTGCGCCAGCACATCGCGAACTACCCTGGCGTGACGGTCGAAAAGAAATCCGGCACGCTGCGCTCGGGCGGGGTGGAGTTGGACCTCCTCGACCTGCCGGGATGCTATAGCCTCACGGCCATTTCCAAGGACGAGCGGGTGGTAATGGATGTTTTGAGCGGGCAACGTGGATTGCGGCGGCCGGATTTGCTCGTCTTCGTGGTGGATGCCACAAATCTCAAGCGCAACCTGCTTCTGGTCTCTCAGTGCGCGGAGTTGGAAATCCCCGCTGTCATCGCCCTCAACCAAGGCGATGCCGCACGCCGCAACGGTGTTCACATCAATGCGCCCTTGCTCTTGAAGCGGCTCGGCATACCGGTCGTGGAGACCGTGGCGACCCGCGGACGTGGGTTGGATGCCCTCAAACACGCTATCACCGCCGCATTGGAGTCTCCCACGCTTCTGCCGCGCATCGTCTGGCCAGACTGCATCACACGGGCCTGCGCCATGATTGGAGCGGGCCTGAGTGGTCAGGGCCGCGGCGACGTGCGCCAAGCCGAGGCCCTCCGTGCCCTCTTCGACAGCAACGGCATTTTCGCCAGCGAGGTTGCCGACAAGACCTCCCTCAAGAAACTGATCGACTCGGCACACAACGAAATCCGCAGCACGGGATTGAATCCCGGCTCGGCGGAAGCCGTGCTGCACTACCGCCACATTGAATCCCTTCTGGATGGCGTGGTCGAGGCATCCGGCCCGATCGCCCGCACGCACGAAGGCATCGACGGACTCCTGCTGCACCGCGTGTGGGGCACTGTTATTTTCCTCGGGGTGATGTATATCGTCTTTCAGAGCCTGTATTCGTGGGCCGCACCGCTCATGGATCTCATCGATTCCGCAAGCGGAGCGGTGCAGGACATGATTCGTCCCTGGCTTGCGGGGATGCCGGTGCTCGAGAGCCTCATCTGCGATGGCATCATCTCGGGGGTCGGCGGGGTTCTGATTTTTCTCCCGCAAATTCTCATCCTGTTTTTCTTCATCGCGCTTCTAGAGGACACCGGCTACATGGCCCGCGCGGCATTTCTTGTGGACAAGCTTTTCAGCTGGTGCGGACTCAATGGCCGCAGTTTTGTGCCACTGCTCTCCAGCTACGCCTGCGCGATTCCCGGGGTGATGGCCGCGCGCACCCTGGCGGATCCCAAGGCGCGCCTCACCACGATTCTCATGGCCCCGTTCATGAGCTGTTCCGCACGACTGCCGGTTTACATTCTTCTCATCGGGACGTTCATCGAACCCCTCTACGGGCCGATTGCGGCAGGTTGCACGCTTTTTGCCATGCACTTTGTCGGGCTCGCCATGGCATTGCCGCTCGCATGGGTCCTCAACAAGTTCTTCCTCAAAATCAAGCCCCAGCCATTCATCCTCGAGATGCCGAGCTACCGCATCCCCACGCTGCGAAACATTTTTCAACGCATGTGGGAACGCGGCCGGGAATTCGTCCTCCGTGCGGGAACGGTGATTCTTGCCTTCTCGGTAATCATCTGGGCCCTCCTCTACTTTCCTCGCGACCCCGCCGTGGAGGTGGCAACCACGCAGGCCTTCCTCAATCAAATGGCCACCGGCCAACCCCTCGAAGAAGTCCAAGCCGCACTCGGGAATCCGGACTCGGCACTCTCAGCCGCACTGTCAAACCGCATCGACGCCGCCTATATCGGGCAAAGTTTCCTCGGCCGCTTCGGAAAAGCCGTCCAACCTGTCTTCGAACCGGCCGGCTTCGACTGGAAGATCACCGTCGGTGTCTTGTCCAGCTTTCCAGCCCGGGAGGTCATCATCGCCACCATGGGAATCATTTACAACCTCGGCTCGAATGTGGACGAGGGCTCGGAGGATCTTCGCAGTGTGCTCCAAAACGAGAAGTGGCAATCGGGCCCGCGCGCTGGCCAACCGGTTTACACCCTCCCGGTGGTGCTCGGCATCATGGTCTTTTTTGCGCTCTGCATGCAGTGCGGTGCCACGGTGGCCGTGATCGCACGCGAACTCAATTGGCGCTGGGCGGCGTTTTCTTTTTTCGGCATGACTGCGCTCGCGTGGCTCTCCGCCGTCCTCATCCACCAGATCGGAAGCCGACTATAAATCCATGTCACCACTCGAACTCGCCATCGTCTCCCTTATCATTGCCGGTTCCGCCGCCCACCTCCTGCGCGGACTCTGGAAAAAACGAAACCCCGGATCCGGGAAAACCTGTGGCGGCAACTGTGCGTGCCAACTTTCAAAAAAGCCCCTCCCATCCTTGAAATGAACTTCGACCTTCAAAAATGCCGCCTTTATGGAATTCTCGACCTCGGTTACGTGCGTCCCGAGGATGGCGCTCGCGTCGCGCGCGAGATGTTGGATGGAGGGGTTGAAATCCTGCAACTGCGTGCGAAAAACCTCCCGCGCGCGGAGATCTCCCTTCTTGCGCTCCCGCTAGCCCGCCTCTGCCGTGAGTTTGGTGTGCCCTTTATCCTCAACGACCATCCCGACCTCGTTGCGGAGACCGGTGCAGACGGGGTGCATGTCGGACAGGACGACATGCCGGTGGCGGATGCCAGGAGGCTCGCCGGCGCGGGAAAACTCGTCGGACTCTCCACCCACAGCCCCACCCAGGCCGTCGCGGCGATGCAGCAGGAACCGGACTACATCGGATTCGGGCCCCTGTTTTCAACTCCCACCAAGCCGGATTATGTGCCCACCGGGTTGCAGGACGTCGCCGAAGTCCACCGCACGGCGAAACGCCCCGTCTTTTGCATCGGAGGCATCAAGCGGGAGAACCTCGACGTCGTCCTCGAGGCCGGGGCCACAAAGGTCGTCATCGTCTCGGGAATCCTTCAGGCACCGGACATCCGGGCCTACTGCCGGGAATGCCGCGCGCTTCTTGGCTGAGGGGTCTTACAGCAACTGGTCGACAAATGCTCCACGATCAAAGGGGGCGAAGTCGGTCTCCCTTTCGCCGGTTCCGATAAACCGGGTGGGGATGCCCAACTCATGCTGGATGGCGACCGCAATCCCGCCTTTCCCGCTGCCGTCGAGTTTCGTGAGGATAATGCCGGTAAGACCGATCGCATTGTGAAACTCCCGAGCCTGCACGAGCGCATTGGATCCCGTGGTGGCATCTAGCACGATCCACTTCTCGTGCGGGGCGGCGGCATCCTGCTTGCCAAGGGTGCGGACCACCTTGGAAAGCTCCTGCATGAGGTTGCTTTTTGTGTGGAGGCGCCCGGCCGTATCGCAGATTAGAAACTGCATATTGCGGCGACGGGCGCTGTTCCAGGCGTCGTGGCAGAGTGCGGCGGCGTCGCCCTGATACTGGCTGCGCACGACCTCGATACCCAACCGCGACCCCCAGGCGCAGAGTTGCTCGATGGCGGCCGCCCGGAATGTGTCCGCGGCAGCCAGTAGGCACGAGTGGTTGCGCGCTTTGAGCCAGGCAGCAAGCTTGGCGCACGATGTCGTTTTCCCCGTGCCGTTGACGCCAGCGACAAGGATCGTGCACGGCCCGTTGGCCAAGGGCGTCGGCAAGGGATTTTCAACGGGAAGAATCTTGAGGATTTCCTCGCGGAGCACCTCCAACGCCGTTTCCCCGTTCACTTCCATGCCGCGCTTGCGAAGCGCTTCGATAATGATGCCCGTCATCGAGACCCCGAAGTCGGCTCGAATGAGCGTCTCTTCGAGTTCCTCCCAGTCCACCGGACCGCTTGTGAACCGGGCGATGAAGTTTTTGAAAAATCCGGTCGCCATGCTTATTCGACAGGCTTGGATGGGAGTTTCGCGTGCTCCTTGCGAATGTTGTCGAGGACGCCGTTCACAAACTTGCCGGAATCCCCCGTGCTGTATTTTTTCGCAATCTCGATGGCCTCGTTGATCGCAACAGCAGGAGGGGTGCTGGGGCAGAAGAGGATTTCCTGGCAGGCGACGCGGAGCACATTGCGATCGACGGCCGAGAGGCGCTTGAACTCGAAGTTGCGGGCGCTTTTGCGGATTGCATCGTCGATCTCGGCGCGGTGCTCCATCCAGCCTCGCAGGAGTTCGTCGCAGAAGCTGCGACCGCTCGGGCTAAGCCCACGCATTTGATAAAATTCATCGATCGAGGTGTCGCTCTCGTCGCCGTGTATTTCCCGTTGGTAAAGATATTGCACCGCTGCTTCGCGGGCATCGCGCCGGACTCCCATGGCTAGAGGATCTCCGGAAGTTTGCGGGATGCGGTAACGGCCGCGCGGGCCGCCTCCACGCCGCGGTTGTGTTCCATGCCCATGCAGCGGGCCCTGGCTTGGGCCACGTCCTTCACGAGCAGCACCTCGTGGATGACCGGCAGCCTGTGCAGGAGCGAGAGATCCATCAATGCCCGCGTCACTGCCTCGGCGATAAGCGTGGCGTGGGCGGTCTCCCCTTCGATCACCACACCCAGCGCGAGGACGGCTTGGAACCGCTTCAAAGCGGCCGTGGCCTGCACAAACAGGGGAATCTCAAACGAGCCCGGAGTCCATACCAAGACAATGTTGGCGCCGGGATCGAGTTCGTTGAGTTCGCGGTGGGCATTGTCAACAAGGGCCTGAACATACTCCTCGTTGAATTTGCTGGCGACGATCGCATACGAGCCCGCCGACTTGGTCGTGACACGCGGTCGCGGTGGAAAGAGTTTCGACATGACCTTCTTTTTCTCGATTTTGCCCGCGCCTGCAACAACAAGAACCATCGACGCCGCACCGCGCGCCTCGAATCGCGCGACACTTGTGTCGTTTGCCACACGCCTCGGAGACTCTCCGAATCCCTCGCGCGGGGTTGAACCGCAACGGAATCGTTTGAAAAAAGGAGACGATGTGGCACGGTTGCAAGCGCCCCGGCGGAGGGCGTTGCTTATTTCGGGTATCATGCGTTTTTTATTACCACTTCAGATCGGTTTTTTCTTTTTCACAGCGAGCCACCTGCTCCTTGCCCAAAAACGCCCTCCCTCCACAGTGCTGGTGGCGGAGGCCAAGCGAGAGGCAATCGCGAATCGCATCGAAGCCATCGGGACTCTGCGGGCGGCCGAGTCGGTGGAGTTGACGGCGACAGTCAGCGAGCGAGTTGTGGAGACGGGATTCGAGGACGGCGACCGCGTGGAGAGGGGTCGGGTTTTGGTTAGACTTTCCGCCACGGAGGAAGAGGCCCTGCACAAGGAGGCCGCTTCGTCGGCCCGAGAGGCGAAGCTGCAATACGAGCGCATCGCCCAACTCGCGGAGCGCGGCACGGCCTCGATTTCCCAACTGGACGAGGCCCGGCGCATTCACGAGACGGCCAAGGCCCGCCAACTCGCGATCGAGTCCCGCCTCGCGGAACTCGTCATCAAAGCTCCCTTCGACGGAGTGGTCGGCCTCCGCAACATCAGCGTGGGAGCCGTCGTGCGGCCGGGCGACTTGATCACCACCGTCGATGACGACACAAGCATGCTTCTCGATTTTACCGTGCCGGCGACATTTCTTGCGGCGGTCGAGGCCGGGAGCACGGTCGAGGCGACCACCTCGGCCTTTGGAGCCAAGCCTTTCCAGGGCGCGGTGCGAAGTGTGTCGAGCCGTATCGATCCAGTGACCCGCGCCGTGATGGTGCGCGCAGAGATTCCCAATACCGACCGGCTTCTCAAGCCGGGAATGCTCATGACGGTGAACCTGCTCAATGACGAACGCCAATCCCTGCTCATTCCGGAGGGCGCGCTTCTGCCAGTCGGGAAATCCCATTTCGTGATGGTCGTTGATCAGACCCCCGCGGGGACCGCCGCGAGACGCGTCGAGGTGCGGATCGGTTTGCGAATCGACGGCTCCGTGGAAATCCTGTCCGGCTTGTCCGAGGGAGATGCGGTGGTTGCCCACGGTGCGTTTAAACTCGCCGATGGCGCCGCGGTGCGCGTGCTGCCGAAACCAGCGGGGGCTGACAACACCGAAGAACTCCAGCCGGAACGCAACTGATGCTGCTTTCCGATCTCTCCATCAAGCGCCCGGTTTTTGCATCGGTGCTGTCCCTGCTCCTGGTCGCCTTCGGCATTATTTCCTTCATGCGACTGCCTCTGCGGGAATTTCCCGACATCGACCCGCCGGTAGTCTCCATCGAGACGACCTACCGCGGCGCAGCAGCAAGCGTCGTCGAGACGCGCATCACCGAGATTATCGAGGAGCGGGTCGCCGGCGTCGAGGGCATCGATTTCATTCAGTCCACCAGCGATAATGGACGCTCAACCATTTCGATCACTTTCAAATCCGGTCGCGATATTGACGCAGCGACGAATGACGTTCGCGACCGCGTGTCCACCGTATTGGACGATCTCCCGGACGAAGCAGATCCGCCCGAGGTGCAGAAAGTGGACGCCAACGATGATGTGGTCCTATGGCTCAATCTGGAGAGCCGCAATCTCACGGTGCCGGAACTCACGGACTACGCCCGCAGGTATCTTGTAGACCGGTTTTCTGTGCTGGACGGTGTCGCACGGGTGCAGATCGGAGGCTCGCAGACATACGCCATGCGAATCTGGATAGACCGCCGCGCACTGGCTGCCCGAAGCCTCACGGTGGCGGATATCGAGTCGGCCCTGCGCGCGGAGAATATCGAGCTTCCAGCAGGCAGCATCGAATCCGACGAGCGCCTCTTCACCGTGCGCACCGAACGGGCATTCACCGTCCCGGAGGATTTCGCGCAACTTGTGCTCGGGCGCGGCGAGGACGGTCATCTGATGCGTCTTGGCGAGGTTGCCAGGGTGGAGAAGGCCGCCGAAGAAACCCGCACGTTTTTCCGTGGAAATGGGGTCCCCATGGTCGGGTTGGGAATCATCAAACAATCCACCGCAAACACGATCGAAGTCGCTCGCGCCGTGAAAGCGGAAGCCAAGAAGATCGCACCCACACTGCCCGAGGGAATGCTCTTCAAGGACAGTTACGACACCTCGGTATTCGTCGAAGGTTCGATCCGGGAGGTTTATTACACACTCGGCCTTGCCATCGTTCTGGTGATCCTAGTCATCTATCTTTTTCTGGGAAGCGCGCGGGCGACTTTGGTGCCGGCGGTGACGGTTCCCGTCTCGCTTGTCGCCACATTTCTCGCACTGTCGTTGCTGGGTTTCTCCCTCAATATCCTCACTCTACTAGCCCTCGTTCTGGCGATTGGAATCGTGGTCGATGATGCCATTGTGGTTCTGGAAAATATTGTTCGCCGCATGCAGGAACTCGGTGAAACGCCTCTGGTGGCGGCCTACCGGGGCACACGCGAAGTCGGCTTTGCGGTTGTGGCGACAACACTGGTTCTTGTCGCTGTGTTTGTTCCAATCGCCTTTCTGGAGGGCGATATCGGGCGTTTGTTCTCCGAATTCGCCCTCACGATCTCTGCCGCAGTGGCTTTCTCGAGCTTACTCGCCCTCAGCCTCTCGCCGATGGTGGCCTCCAAAATCCTCCGTCCAAAAAACAACAAAAATCCCCTCACCGCTCTCATGGATCGAAGCTTCGCGGCGATTCAGGGGTTTTACCTGCGCGCGCTCAAAGTCGTTCTGGCGGGCCGGGCCGTGGCAGTGGCGATTTTCGTGGTGCTCGTCGGCGCCTCATTGTGGCTGTGGCTTCAGATTCCCTCGGAATACACGCCGAGGGAAGACAGGGGGGCGTTTTTTGTGCTCGTGAACGGTCCTGAAGGAGCAACACACAGCTATCTGGGCGACTACATGGCCGAGATCGAAAAACGCCTCCTTCCTTACATAGATTCGGGCGAGGCGATTCGGTTGCTCATTCGCAGCCCGCGCAGCTTCGGAGACGTAGGGGACTTCAACACCGGGGCCGCAGTGTGTGTTCTTTCGGATTGGGCCAAGAGGCGATCCGCGTGGGTGATCATGGACGAAATCCGTCAAAAACTCGCCGATCTTCCCGGTGTCACGGCCTTCCCTGTGATGCGCCAGGGCTTCGGTGCAAGGATTCAAAAGCCCGTGCAGTTCGTCCTCGGCGGCGGCTCCTACGAGGAGCTTGTGGAGTGGAGAGATATCATGCTGGCTAAGATCGCAGAGAATAATCCGGGCCTTGAGGGCATCGATTGGGACTACAAAGAGACGAAACCCCAGGTGCGAGTGAAAATCGATTACGACCGCGCTGCGGAACTCGGCGTCACGATAGGAAACATCGGACGAACTCTTGAAACACTGCTCGGCTCCCGCCGGGTTACGACGTTCACCGAAGCCGGCGAGGAATACGATGTGATCCTTGAGGGCGGACGCGAGGGACAACGAACTCCGACAAGCTTGGAAAATATCCAAGTGCGCTCGGAACGAACCAATGAGCTCATCCCCCTCTCGAATCTTGTGCGCTTCGAGGAATTTGCCGACTCGAGCACGCTCAACCGTTACAACCGCATGCGCGCGCTCACAATCGAGGCTAATCTCGCCGAAAACCGCACACTCGGGGAGGTGCTGGCCTTCCTGGACCAAACCGCCCGCGATAACCTGCCGGAAACCGCGCAAATCGATTACAAGGGCCAATCAAAGGATTTTCGGGGATCCGGCAGCTCGCTGCTTTTTGTTTTCCTCCTCGGACTAGCGATCGTTTTCCTCGTCTTGGCGGCCCAGTTTGAAAGCTACGTCCATCCGATTGTAATCATGCTCACAGTCCCCCTCGCCATTGCGGGCGGGCTTCTGGGCCTTTATTGCACGGGTGGAACCCTCAATATCTACAGCCAGATCGGGCTCATTATTCTCATCGGTATTGCCGCAAAAAATGGCATCCTCATCGTCGAGTTCGCAAACCAACTCCGCGACCGCGGAATGGCTTTTGACGACGCCCTGCTCGAAGCCTCACGAGTGCGCCTGCGCCCGATTTTGATGACGGGAATCACCACTGCAGCGAGTGCCATCCCACTCATCTTTGCCTTCGGAGCGGGCGCGGAAACACGCACCGTCATCGGTGTGGTCGTGCTGGGCGGAGTGCTGGCGGCAACGTTTTTGACCCTCTTCCTCGTCCCCGTCGGCTACTCCCTGCTCGCCCGCAATACCGGTTCGCCAAGCGACACGGCCCGCCGACTCGAAAAAGAGGCCGCAGGCAATCCAGACGGGCATCGCGTTTGACAAGATTCCTCCATCGCTATAGAGAGATGTTTATGAGAATTGTAAACATTCTGTTTTTTATCGCGGTTGCCGCACTGGGTTTTTTCTTTGTGCTCCCGGCGTTCGCCGGCTCCAAAGTCACACCCGAAGAGGCCATGAAACGCCTCGACACGGGCAATGCCGTGCTCATCGATGTGAGGGAACCCTCCGAGTGGAGCGGTGGTGTGGTGGAGAGTGCCGTGCTGCTTTCCCTCAGCGACCTGCAAAAGGGAGGATCGGGTTGGACCGAGTTTTTGAGACAACACAAGGATCGCGAACTCGTGCTCTATTGCCGTTCGGGAAACCGCTCGGGAATCGCCGCCCGCATTCTCGAAAAACAAGGCTTCCACGTCTCAAACGCCGGAGCCTTTTCCACCTGGGTCCAATCCGGAGCCCCAACACGAAAACCCTGAGGCCACCGGCCCAATTGCGAAATTGCAACGCCTGCTTTTTTGAGGCGATACTCGCCGGCCATGCCAAGCTATCCGCCGGATATTTCCACGAGACCGCAACTCGCCGCTTTCGCGGCCAACATCGCCGCCGGCCTGCTCGGCGCCCCCCAAAAGGAGCTTGCCGCCGCCCTGCTCGCCGAAGATCAGGAACATTTGTTTGCCGACTGGGATGAGCCCGGCATCAGGGATGACGACAAGTCCCACTTCATGGAGACCCTGCTCCAAGCCCACAAAGCCTATCCCGGAGGCCTCACCGCCTACATCGGCAACGCGCGCCGACTGCTCGAGGAGGCCTCCACGGGAGCCAACCCCTTCGCGGGGTGCACCCCGTCCAAGCCAGATCTTGTAGACCTCTCGGAGTTCAATGCCGATTACGACGCAGCCGAGGCCGAGGGACTCCGACGTTTTGCCGAGACGGCCGTGGTGCTTGTCGCCGGGGGCTTGGGAGAACGACTCGGCTACCATGGCATCAAGCTCGACATCCCCGTCGAGGTGACAGAGACCACATCTTATCTCGCCCATTATGCAGGAGTGATCGCGGCGGCCTCAAAGCGTCTTGGACGCCGAATCCCGCTCGTCATCATGACAAGCCGCGAGACGGATGCAGGCACGCGCGCTTCGCTATCGGCCAACGACAACTTCGGCCTCGCAGCGGAGCAGGTGACCGTTCTCCGTCAGGAACTCGTCCCCGCTCTCGCCGACTTGGCGGGCCACCTCGCTCTGGAGGGAAAATACAACCTCATCCTCAAGCCCCACGGGCACGGAGATATTCACACGCTCCTCCACACGACCGGCACAGCCAAACGCTTTGCATCGGAGGGCGTGCGCTATCTGCTTTTTATTCAGGATACAAACGGCCAGGTCTTCAATGCCGCAATGGCGGCGATCGGCATCTCCGAAATCCGTGGATACGATTTCAACTCCATCGCAGTGAACCGAATTCCCGGTGAAGCCGTGGGTGGAATTGCCAGGCTGGCCAAGACAGGGGTTGCCGACCTCACACTCAACGTAGAATACAATCAACTCGACCCCCTCCTCCGCGCCACGGTAAGCCCCGAAGGCGATGTGCCCGACACGAGCGGATACTCCAGATTTCCCGGGAACATCAACCTCCTCGTCGTCCGAATGAATCCCTACCTGCGCGTGCTGGACGACTGCGGAGGTGTGATTTCGGAGTTTGTGAATCCCAAGTTCTCGGATTCCTCCAGAAGCCATTTCAAAAAGCCCGCTCGTTTGGAAACCCTGATGCAGGATTTGCCAAAAAACTTCACATCGGGCGAGACGGTGGGCGTCACAGTCTTCGATCGCGCATGGTGTTTCAGCGCCTGCAAAAACAACCTTGGGGACGCGGCACTGAAAGTTGCCGCAAACGGTCCTGCCGAAAGCGCCTCCAGCGCGGAGAACGACTTCTATCTCGCGGCCAGGATGAAACTCCGGGCAGCCGGGATGACCGTCGAAGACGGCCCCCCGCGCAGCATTCGAGGCATTCCCTTCACACTCGGCCCGCGAGTGATTCTGCGCCCGTCCTTCGCCCTCACCCTGGCCGATGTGCGCCGGAAGATCCAGGGCGGGAGAATTTCCGGCGACGCGACACTTGTCCTTTCTGGCGATGTGCGTCTGGAGAACACAACCATCCCCCACGGCTGCACGCTCGTCGTGCATGCATCGGAAACCGATCCCGTCGTGCTCAGAGATTTCACGGCAACTCCGGAGAATCCATTCACCCTGCAAGAACTCACCGATGACGAAATGGTCTCTCCCGATGTTCCCGAATACCTCCGCATCCGCGGCTATCAAATCTTGCGCCAGGAATCCTGAGAATCCACACCACCATTGAAACAGCCCGCCTGTGCAGGCATACTTCTCCGAATATCAATGGATGCCTATTTGCTCATGGGGGCGACTTTTTGCCTTCTCCTCAGCTCCGGCTACACGCTGTTTCAGCTCGGCTCCGGCCGACTCCGGCCCGGCCGCGTGAATCTCGCCGCCATGGTGGGAACTTTTGTTTGTCTCTCCATAGACCTCTGGCTCCGCGGACAGCTTCTGCACTCTTGCCCGATCAATTCTCTCTTCGATGTGCTCGTCTTCATGGCTTGGTCGACCATTCTGATCTACTTCATTGTGGGCTCGGCCTACAGGCTCTCACTGCTCGGGGCGTTCACCTCGCCTCTCGTCCTTTGCATTCTGCTTGTGGCCCTGCTCGCCCCGCCACAGGCCCCCTTTGCAGCGCTCGGGCTGCGTGATCCCTGGATCGAATTCCATGCCGCCCTCTCCGTCATCGCTTACGGCGCCTTCGCCCTGGCCGGGATCGCAGGCTTTATGTATCTGCTTCAGGACTACCAGCTCAAAAATCGAAAGGGTGGCGTGTTGCTCTACAATCTCCCGCCGATCACCGATCTCGGTATCGCCAATACACGCCTGATCTGGCTCGGGCTCGGCTTGCTCACCATCAGCTTTGTGGCTGGTATCGTCAGCGGGATGCAAGTGAACACGCTCAAGTTCTGGACTTCCGCGACGATCTGGTTGGCCTATGCACTCATGGTTCTCCTGCGCCAAATCCACACGCTCGCCCCTCGCCGCACCGCCACCCTCTCGGTGGCCGCACTCGCGTTTATTCTGCTGACGCTCCCAGTCATCCAGCACCTTTCCACCTCGAAATGACGATCCTCTGCGCCGGCATCAACCACCGCAATGCAGCCCTCGAGGTGCGCGAGAAGTTCGCTGTGGGCAATCACGAACTGCAAGAGGCGCTCACTCGTCTACGGGACATCGACGGGCTCTTTGGCGCCGTGATTGTCTCCACATGCAACCGCGTGGAATTCTATGCTTCGAGCGTCTGCCCGCTGCGGGTGATGGATGGCCTGCGGCAATTTCTCAGCACCCGCACCGGAGGCCTCGAGGCTCCCTTCCACACGCAGGATTCCCTCCTGAGCGTGCGCCACCTGTTCCGCGTTGCAAGCGGCTTGGACTCGATGGTGATGGGCGAGACGGAGATCCTCGGCCAACTCAAACAAGCCTATCAGGCCGCCGTCGAACACGGCGCAACCAACACATATCTCAATAAACTTTTCCAACATGCCTTCCGCGTCGCCAAACAAGTCCGCACGGAGACGGGAATCACCCGTGGATCCACATCCGTCGGCTCCGTGGCGGTCGATCTCGCCGGAAAAATCTTCGGCGACCTCAGCGCACGCAAGGTCATGATCCTTGGGGCCGGGGATACCAGCGAACGCGTGGCCCGCAGTATGGTTTCACGCGGGGTGCGCACCGTGATTGTCGCCAACCGCACGTTCGACCGCGCGGCCGCCCTGGCAGACCAGATTGGAGGCCTCGCCGTTCATTTCGACCACTGGCACACAGCCTTCGACGATGTGGACATCCTCATCTGCTCGACCTCCGCCCCACACCCCATCGTGACCAAGGAAAAACTCGAGTCGATTTTGAGAACCCACCGCGAGCGCCCGCTCTTCATCATCGATCTTGCCGTGCCCCGCGATGTGGATCCCACCGTCAATGAACTTGACAACGTCTACCTCTACGACATCGACTCGCTCGAGAATATTGCGCGTCAGTCGATCGGCATCCGCCAAGCCGAACTCGCCCGCTGCGAGTCGCTCATCGAGCGCCATGCGGGGGACTTCATTAAATGGATGCGCACCCATCCCTCCATGCCGCGATGAGAAAACTGATCCTTGGCACCCGCGGCAGCGAACTGGCCTTGGTCCAGACACGCGAAACAGCTGCCCGCCTCCGCGCAGCGCACCCCGGCCTTGATATCGAGGAGCGCATCATCAAGACCACGGGCGACAAACGACTCGACATAAGCCTTTCCGAACCCGGCTCGCTTGACAAAGGCCTTTTCACCAAAGAGCTCGAGGAAGCCCTCCTGCGAGGGGACATCCACGCCGCCGTTCACAGCCTCAAGGATCTGCCCACCGAGCAACCACCGGGCCTCATCGTCGGGGCCATTCTTGAGCGCGCGAATGATGCGGACTGTCTCGCATCCAAACACCCGGGAGGCACCGCCGGACTGCCTCCAGGAGCCACTGTCGCCACCTCCAGCCTGCGCCGCAAAAACCAACTCCTCCTCCTCCGGCCCGATGTCCAAACGGCCGCGATCCGGGGAAACATGGGCACACGCCTGCGCAAACTCGTGGAAGGAGACTCTCTCGACGCCCTCATTCTTGCCAGGGCCGCCATCGACAGGCTGGGCGATCACCTCATTCCCGAAGGCATCCATGTATCCATTATTGAAGAAATGCTGCCCGCCCCGGGCCAAGGCGCCATCGGTATCGAATGCCTGGAATCCGACTCCGCCACACGCGCCCTGCTCGAGGCCATCCACCATCCGGAGACCGCCCGCTGTGTGAACGCCGAGCGCGAATTCCTCCGCAGTCTTGGGGGAGGCTGCAGCCTTCCGCTCGGCGCACGCGCCACGATTCGCGATGGCAAGGTGCATCTCATCGCCGCTCTCTTTGAACCGGGCGGTGTTCGCTGGCTTGCGCGCTGACCCATCCTGTCTCCCTCTATGAATCCTTTCCTCTGCCCGCTCCTTTTCATCGTCCTTGCGACGCCTCCCCTTTGCCCCGAAATGACATGATAGCCCTCGACCCGACCTTGGAGAGCGGACAAGTCTTCCACTGGAGCAAGAACCCGGATGCCTCCTGGACCGGCCTCATTGGCGATCATGCCGTGCGTGTTTCGGAAAAAAACCAACGCCTGCAGATTCATCAAGGCGACCCGAAAATTATCTCCCGCTACTTCGCACTCGATCATCCGCTCCACGAAATCACCGCAGCTTTTCCCGATGAACCGCTCAGCCAAGCCGCACTGGCACCGTGCCAAGGCATGCGCATCCTTCGTCAACCCCGCTGGGAGTGCACCGCCACATTCATCACGAGTTCCATGAAGCAGGTCGCCCACATCCGCGGGATGTCACTCGCGATCCGAGACAAGTTTGGCTCTCCCGTGGAGAACTCCCCCGTCAATGCCTACCCCGGATTTGAGACGCTTGCCCGCGGGGACGAGGCGGGCCTGCGCAATTGTGGACTCGGTTACCGCGCCGGCAATCTGCTCCGCACCGCCCGCACCCTCGCCGAGGGAAACCTCGATCTCGAAGCCCTCGCCACGCAACCCACCCCGCGGCTCCGCAATGCCCTCGAGTCCCTCCCCGGAGTGGGCGTGAAGGTCGCCAACTGTATTCTCCTCTTCGCCTACGAACGCCTCGACGCCGTGCCGATCGATACTTGGATCCTGCGCATCCTTCTGGCCATGCGCAACGGGCGCAAGGGCACCCCCGCCCAACTGGCCCGCTACGCCCGCCGTCGCCTCGGCCCGTATGCCGGCTATGTGCAGCAATACCTTTTCCACCACGCGAGAACCTCACGCCGCATCGCCGCTTCGAATTCAGGCTCGCGATTTTTGCCACAGCCTGTTTTTTCAAGGGAATGAAACTGATTTCCTGGAACGTCAACGGCATTCGCTCAGTCCTTGGCAAGGGGTTCATGGACTATCTCGCCTTCGAGAAGCCCGATGTGATCTGCCTCCAGGAGGTGAAAGCCCGCATCGAGCAGGTGCCGCAGACGTTTGAAGGTTACGAGGTTTTTTGGAACGCCGCCGAACGCCCGGGCTACTCGGGCACCGCAATTCTCACCCGCAAAAAACCCCTCACCGTCCTGAGTGGCATCGGCCGCGAGGAGCACGACCGCGAGGGACGCGTCCTCACGGTCGATCTTGGCGACTTTTATCTGGTGAACGTTTACACGCCGAACTCGAAGCGGGAACTTAGCCGACTCGACTACCGCACCCGCGAGTGGACACCGGCCTTCATCGAGTATCTCACGTCGCTTCAAAACTCCAAACCCGTGGTCTTTTGTGGCGACATGAACGTGGCTCATCGCGAGATCGACCTCGCCCGCCCGAGGGAGAACACCCGCAATGCCGGATTCACCACCGAGGAACGTGAGGCGTTCGACCGGGTGCTCGATGCCGGATTCATTGACACCTTCCGCCACTTCGAACCAGGTGGGGGGCGCTACACTTGGTGGAGCTATCAGAGCGGCGCCCGGGAACGCAATATCGGGTGGCGCATCGATTATTTCTGCGCGTCCAAGGCCCTTGCCCCCTCATTGCAATCCGCTTTCATCCATGATGAAACAAAAGGCAGTGACCACTGTCCGGTGGGTCTCGTCATCGACGCCTGAGATTTTTTTATTTTTTTTGAACGCCCCTCCCTGCGGGCAGTCTAATCCTACAGTTGAGACAACAACTCAGGTCACCGCGGTTCAGTTTTTAATTGTTTTTTCTGAACCTCAAAGCGGTGACCTGATTTTTTTGTCACTGGAGATCTCTTGCGGACCACCACGTGGTTGGTTAGGGAGGTTGGCATGGAAGAAAGCGTGCTTGTGGTCGAGGATGAGGCCGACGTGGTCGACTTGTTGCGATATCATTTAAAACGCGCGGGCTTCAAAGTCCTCGAGGCAAGCTCCGGCGCAGACGGGCTCAGCGCAGTGCGGGCCAATCGTCCGGACGCCGTCATTCTCGATATCATGCTCCCCGGGATGACCGGCCTCGAGGTCTGCCGCGCTTTGAAAAGCGAGCGCGATACGGCATCGATCCCGCTTCTGATGCTCACCGCCCGCAGCGAAGTGGATGATCGCGTCAAGGGACTCGAATTCGGGGCGGATGACTACGTGACCAAGCCCTTCAGCCCAAAAGAAGTTGTTCTGCGGGTCCAGGCTCTCCTGCGCCGCCTGCGGAGTGTGGCCGGAGAGGGCACGATCATCGAACTCGATGGCATCGCCCTCGATAAAACCAAGATCACGGCGAGCCTCGACGGCGATCGCCTCGACCTCACAACCACAGAGTTCAGGCTCCTCACCGCCCTGATCAACCATCGCGGGCGCACCCTCTCCCGCGAAATCTTGTTGCGCGACGTCTGGGGCTACTCCGCCGGGACCGACACGCGCACGGTGGATACGCACGTCCGCCGACTGCGAGAGAAACTCGGCACCCACTCGGCGCGCCTAGAAACCATTCGCGGCGAAGGCTACCGCTTGAACCCTCGCGCAACACCTTGAGCACAACGGCAGGTTTTTTTCTCGTTGTGGCACTGATTGCCGGAGCGGTCCTCATCCACCGGCGCTACATCAAGCCCCTCCAGCGCCTCCGCCGGGACCTGGCCTCCCTTGCCGGCGGCCGATTCGAGCTGCCAGCGATTCCCGAGGCCAGCACCGCTTACCGCGTCACGGCCGGCCATATTTTGAAAATCGCGGAACTCCTCCGACAACTCGACCGCCAAACAGCCGAGGAGGGCCTCAGTCTCCGCCGCATCCTTTCCGCCATGCGCGAGGGCATTCTTATCGTTAACAGGGACGGGAGGATCACTCTGGTCAACGAGGCCCTGCAGACGTTCTTTCCCGGAGCGAAGTCCCCCATCGGCCGCAGCCTCCTCGAGGTTCTGCGCCGCCACGAGCTCGACCAGGCGGTCACGCACACGCTCGCGGGCGGCCGCGACCAGCATATCGAACTCACATTCGACTCCCCCGGTCCCGGTGGGACCGTTGCCCACAAACATTACGACATCCACATCGCCGCCATGTCGCGCGAGGATGGCGACCACCCCCGTGCAGCCCTTGTGGTGCTGCAAGACGTCACCGCCATTCGCACTCTGGAGGCCACCCGCCGCGAGTTCGTCGCCAATGTCTCGCACGAATTCCGCACCCCGCTCACCGTGATCAACGGCTTTGTCGAGACGCTCCTCGACGGAGCAACCGAGGATCCCGCAATGACCTCCCGCTCGCTCTCAGCGATCCACCGCAATGTGCAAAGGCTTTCCCTTCTCCTCGAAGACCTCCTCACCATATCCAGCCTCGAAAACCGAGCCCGTCTCCTCGATTTTCAGCCTGTGAATCTACGGGAGACCATGGAGCGCGTGTGCGACAACCTGCAACCCGGCAGCGCATCCCGCGCGGTGGTCTTCAAGATCGAATGGGGAGCGGGCGCGGAGTTCGCGGAGGCCGATCCCCACAGGATCGAACAGGTTTACTGGAACCTCCTCAGCAACGCCATTCGCCATGCCGAAGCCGATCCCCTTGTCGTCACGGTCACGGCTGCGCGCGCAGGGGATTCCATCCAAATGGAGTTCAGCGACAATGGCACCGGAATCCCCCTCGAAGACCATGCCCACATTTTCGAGCGCTTCTACCGCGTGCACAAACATCGCGCTCGCGATGCCGGGGGGACGGGCCTCGGTCTCTCAATTGTGAAAAACATCATCCTCGCCCACGGCGGGCAGGTGTCGTTGCGGAGCACCCCGGGGGATGGCGCGACTTTTTGCATCAGCTTGCCCGTGGAGCAAAATGAAAAATCCTGCGCAACTTTTCCGGCGTCCCGGGGTTTGAATTCTTGAAACAATGAAACACATCTCCGCCACTCTCATCGCAGCCGCCCTGTGCGGATTGCCTTTCACAGCCCCGGCCCAAACGCCCGAACCATCGCCCACCGCGCCCGCCCCCCAACAACGGGGGGACGGCCCCCGGGCAGAACCCAACTTCATGGATAGCATGACCGCCGATGTGCGCGACCGCTTCCATGCCGCGCGGGATATCGCCATGAAAGATCCGCGAATCCAGGAACTCCGCAAAAAAGCGGATACCGCCGCGCAGGAATTTCGCGAGGCCATGCGCGAGGCGGTCGCCGCAGCCGACCCCGCCCTCGCCGAGAAAGTCCGTGAATATGCCGACCAAGGCGCGGAGAAAAAGCCAAAGTGGAAAAAAAACCGTGAAGGCCCCGGAGCCGCCGTGCAAGACCTGCAACCCGAAGAACGCGACCGCCTCAAAGCCGCGCGCGATATCGCAAAGCAGGCCCCATCGGTTCAAGCCGCCGCAGCCGCAATGAAGGCCGCAAAAACGCCGGAAGACCGCCGGGAGGCAGGGATGAAATTCCAGGAGGCCATGCACGCCGCCATCCTCACCGCAGACCCCTCACTCGCCGAGGTGTTGAAGAAAATCAAACCGCCACACGGCCCCAATAAACCTCTCCCGCCGATAGACCCGGAGAACGCCCCCCAAGAGATGCCCTAAAATCTCAGCGCCTACTTTTGAGCGGTCGCCTGAGCCCGGTCCACGCCCTTTAGGCTGGAGCCGGGCTCTTCGCTTTGCTCAGGCAAACCTGCCGAGGCATCGGGGGCAACCACCCAACGCCGCTCCGCAAGCAGGCGCGTGTAGGGCCCCTCGACCACTTGCGGGGAGTAGAGGTCCCTCCGGTTCTGCAGAGTCGTGCAGGAGGTGAGCCATGCGGAGCCGAGTGCCAACAAAACGAAAGTGGGTTTCACCCGCCTATCTAGCACCTCAGCGCGGAGACCTGTCAAGGATGTGGAGTTTGGGATGTGATGGGTTGCCCGCAGCGGGTAACACAGTCCCCGCGTTCCATGGAAATCACTGAAAAACTCCTCATTTCCCTCGGCGGCTGGCCCGTCCTCAAACAAGCCCGCGCCCTGCGCGATGCCGGACGCGTGAGCGAGGCCACGCACGAGCCCCCCCTGCTCAAGGGTCGCATCGAGGAGGGGGGACGCACCTTCCTGGCGGGGTTGAAAATCCGGAACCCCATCGACATAGAGAATCTGTGTCCGTGCAGAGACTCCCGACAGAGGGGATTGATCTGCGCCCACTCCATCGCGGTGGGTCTTGAAATCATCGCCCCTGCCGCCCGGAAAAAACACAGCCTGCCGGAATCGGCCCCTCGTCTCTCCGCGAACACCACCACCGAGCAACCGCGCATCGAACTCTCCATCGAAGGTTCGCTCCGCCACCTCGAAGCCGGGATTGCCTTTCACTACTCGGCTCCCGGCCTGCAGAACCCAGCCGCCGAGGCCGGCGCGCTCGGGAAGCTCGTGGAATGCGGCTTTGAAAGCGAGAAGGGCAAAGCCATCCTGCGGGGAGAGGATGCCACCATTCGCTTTTTCGCCACCGTGCTTCCACAACTCAAGCAGACTTGGACGGTGAGAGAGGGCGAACGATTCCAACACGTGACGCGCGACATCGTCCGCTTCGAGCCCCACTTCGCCCTGCGCGAACGCGGCGACGGATGGCTCGACTTCCATGTCCACTTCACCGCCGGAAAGGAATCCGTCCTTGGCGCGCAGGATTTACAGCGACTGCTCCGCAGCGGAAAACCGCAACTCCGCCTCGCCGATGGGCGTGTCGCTGTCCCCGACGCGGCACTCGCCGATGATCTCGAGGAGGTGCTCCGCGACTGTGATCCCTCACAGGAACGCGGCGTGTATAGAGTGCGCGAGGCGCAGCGGGGCTACCTCGAGTCCAGCATCGCCGGTTGGAGGCGGCAAGCGGCTTCCACCGCGAAGTCCACACTCCAACCCGATGCCCTCGGCGCGCTTCGCAAGCGACTGAGACCCTACCAGACAGACGGCGCCCTCTGGCTCCTCGAGCACGCACGCAACACCTCGGGGGCGATTCTCGCCGATGAGATGGGACTTGGAAAAACCATCCAGGCGCTTGCGATGTTCGAGGCGGCACCCGGCCCCCATCTGGTCGTCTGCCCGTCCTCGCTCGTTTGGAACTGGAGGCGCGAGGCCTCCACGTTTGCGCCAAGCCTTCGCACCATGACCATCGAGGGCTCCAGCCGCGAGTCCCGCTTCGCCGAGATCGCAAGCCACGACCTCATCATCACGAGCTACGCGCTCCTGCGCCGCGACATCGACCGTCACAGCCCATTTGTTTTTTCCACCGTGACGCTCGACGAGGCGCAGCACATCAAAAATCCCGAGAGCCAAAATGCGCGCGCCGCCTGCGCCCTGCGCGCCAAGGCGCGGTTCATCCTCACTGGCACGCCGCTCGAAAATTCCATCCGCGACCTCTGGTCGCTCTTCGAATTCCTCCTGCCGGGCTACCTCGGCACCAAGAAGGATTTTCAGGAACGCTACGAAAAACCCCTCGAAGAGGGGGCCGCGGCGCGCGTCTGGCCCCGCCTTGTGCGCCGGGTCAAACCTTGGATGCTTCGCCGCACCAAGCGCGACATCCTCGACGACCTTCCCGACAAGATCGAGCAGGTCGTGGAGGTCGAACTCACCGCCGACCAGAAGGCCGCCTACACGCAGCTCCAGATCGCCGCCCGAGCCGAGGTGGATGCCCTCCGGGAGTCGGGTGGCGCCGCCCGCATGAAGGTGCTCACCGCGCTTCTCCGTCTGCGCCAAGCCAGTTGCGACCTGCGCTTGCTCGGCTCCGAATCCCCCGCGCCATCGGCGAAACTCGAAGCCCTCCTGGAATTGCTCCGCGAGGCGGTGGATGGCGGACACCGGACGCTCGTCTTCAGCCAATTCACCGCCATGCTCGACCTCATTGAACCCGCTCTGGACGCGGCGGGGATCACCTGGTGCCGCCTCGACGGCTCCACTCGCGACCGGGAGACCGTTGTCGAGCGCTTCCAATCGGATGCAAAAATCGGCGTTTTTCTCATTAGCCTCAAGGCTGGAGGCACCGGACTCAACCTCACCGCCGCGGATACGGTCATCCATTTCGACCCATGGTGGAACCCTGCCGTCGAAGCCCAAGCGACCGACCGCGCCCACCGCATCGGACAGAAAAATGTCGTCACCTCCATTAAGCTCATTGCCCGCGATACCGTGGAGCAACGGGTTCTCGACATGCAGGCGAAAAAACAAAACCTCATCAACGAATTGCTCGACCCCGAAAACGCCGGAACGTCCACGCGCCTGAGCGAAGCGGATCTCCAAGAACTCGTCGGCTGACCACACGGCCTCACCGCGCGGGCGTTTGCCGACGGGACATCTCGAAGAAGGGTGCCGTCATGAGAGTCGTAGCCACGGCCATAATGACCATGACAGCAAAAAGACGTTCCGTGAGAATCCCAGCCTGGAGGCCGATATTGAGCATAATCAATTCCATAAGCCCCCTGGCATTCATCAGAGAGGCGACGGCAAGGGAATCGCTGTGGGATTCCCCGCAGAGTCGCGAGGCGGCATAACAGGCTCCCATTTTTCCTGCCACCGCAGCGAGGATGACCACCGCCGCGACGATCCAATCCCGCCCAGAATCCAAGAGGTCGATGCGTGTGTTCAGGCCCGAGTAAGTGAAAAACACGGGCAGCAAAAGAAGGACTGTGAGCGGTGTGATCTTCTCGATGGCATAGGTGGAAAGACGCCCGCGCGGCACAAACACCCCGAGGATGAAGGCTCCAAAAACAGCGTAGAGCCTTATTTGGTCTGTGAACCAGGCCCCCGCGACGAGTAAGACGAGCAGCAGCCCCAGCCCCCGCGAGAGGGCGGTGAGGGACTCCGGATCCCTTCGGAAGAGCCGTGGCAGCACGATTCGGCAGAGGCCGAGATAGGCGGCGGCCCCCGAAACCGTCCCCACGATGAGCAGGCTGTTGCCGCTTGCCGCGCCGACCACGCCGGCCAGGAGAATCCAGGCGGCGACGTCATCGACACTGCCGCAAGTCAGGGCCAGTGTGCCAGCGGGCGTTCCCGACAACCCGCGTTCCTTGATGATGCGCGCCAGCATGGGGAACGCCGTCACGCACATGGCCGCCCCGGTGAAAACGGCAGCCATGTTTGAAGAAACACCCTCCGGATAAAACCCGCCCAGGCCCACCAACCAGAGCGAGATTCCCGCTCCGAGGAGGAACGGCGCAACCATGCCCGAAATGGAAATCGCCGCGGCGGACTTCAAGCGCGACTTCAAGAGGTCGATGCGGAACTCCAAGCCAACGACAAACATGTAGAGGGCCAGGCCGAGCTGCGCGATGTCGAACAAAACAGACTTCGACGCGGCGGGAAAAAGCAAGACCGAGAGACCCGGGGCGATCGCCCCCAGGAGCGAGGGACCCAGCAAAATGCCGGCGACCATTTCGCCGATGATCGCAGGCTGCCCGACGAGGCGCATGGCGGCTCCGCAGACCCGGCAGGCCGCCAATATCACGCCCAGCTGGAGAAAAAGATGACCGAGCGGCAAAACGTCATGGTGCGACACAGCGAGGGAGACTGGCCTATCGTCTCATCCATGGCAATAACCGCGCACGCAGGCGGCTTCCCGGGACGGATTGAAGTGGCATCCCGGGGCAGCGCGGTCAGTTTTGAATAAAGACATCCATCTGCTGGCCGACGTAGACGGGGAACGCCGGGTTTCCAAATTGAAAAACCACCTGCAAAACCCGTGTGTCCACTCGCTCGGTGCTCTCGCCGGTGAGGGATTTTTTGGGAAGGATATAGGGGTCGATACGGACGAAATCGAGCGTCACGGGCTGCTCGCGCGATCCTTTGAGGAAGGCCACCGCGGAGCAACCCGGTCGCACGCGATGGGCGTCCGACTCATCGATGTCGACGCGAAGCTGGAGATTGCTGATGTCTCCGAGAAGGATGGCGGGTTCGGGGGAGTTCACCTCGGCATATTCGCCGGAGCGGATATTGACCTGAAGAATGGTGCCGTCGCGCGGGGCGCGAACGGAGAGAAGATCCAGGCTGACGCCCGCCATCTGGAGCCGCGATTCGGCGAGGGTGAGTTCGGCCTTCGAGCGCTCGACAAAATCGTTGGCTGCCTGCCATGCAAAAAAGTCGCGTTGCGCCTCGTCCTCGCTGGCCACCCTCTTCTCGCGAAGCGTGCGGCTGCGGTCGAGTTGGTCTTTTCTGTCGGCGAGGAGAGTTTCGGCCTCGGAGAGTTGGGCTCGCTGGACGGCGACCTGCGCCGTGGCCTCGGCCGACCTGGCGAGAGCGGCACGGTTGTCGATGCGGAAGAGAAGAGTGTCCTTGGAGACCAGATCGCCCACCTTGACATTCACTTCGCCGACCAACCCCGGGGTTGCCGGAGCGATGCGGACGTTTTCGTTGGAGGCCTCGACGAGTCCGCGGCCGCCGATCGAAGTGGCGTAGGGCGATTGCGGCGGCGGGAGAAGCGGCTGCGACTCGGGTCCAGGCTGTCGGAGGCGGAGGACAAGGAGGGTGACAGCCACGATGCCCGCGAGGGCGAGATAGAGGGAAATGCGCTTAGGCATGGGTGAGGTCTTTGGGATCGTCAAAGCGGGCGGTGACGCGGCCATCGTCCATTTGAACGATGCGGTCGGCGAACCCATAGATCCGAACGTCGTGGGTGACCACAAGAACGCAGTTATCGGGTTGCACGGCGGCCTCCTTGAGGAGTTGGATGGTTTGATGGCCGGTGGCGGCGTCGAGCGCGGCGGTGGGTTCATCGCAGATGACGAGGCGCGGGTGGTGCACGAGGGCGCGGGCGATGGCGACGCGCTGTTGCTGGCCCCCGGAGAGCTGTCCCGGGCGGGATTTGGTTTTGTCTGCGAGGCCGACCCTTTCCAGCATTGCGCAGGCGCGCTTTTCGGCCTCTGCGACGCCGATGCCATGCAGGATGAGGGGGACAGAGACATTCTCCGCCGCACTGAGGGTCGGGATGAGATTGAACTGCTGGAAGATGAAACCCACATTTTCGCGGCGAAAGCGGGTGATCTCACCGCTGCGCATCGCGCGCAAGTTGTGACCGAACACCTCGATTTCGCCCGAGTCGAAGCCCAGGGTGCCGCAGATCACGCTGAGAAGCGTGGTTTTTCCACAACCGGAGGGACCGACGATCATAAGAACCTCCCCGAACCTCGCCTCCAGACTCGCCCCCTTGAGGGCTCGCGTTTGGGAGTCGCCGGAGACAAACGTCTTCACGACATCGCGCACGCTCACGGCGGGAGGTGTTGACGTGCTCATCGGAAGACGACCGCTGGCTCGAGACGCAGAACTTTATTCAACCCGATGAGGGCCGAGAAGGCACTGATGAAAAGAATGACGACGGCCACAAACACAGGAACCTGCCATGGCATGAAAAACGGGGGCTGCTCGGCGGCGAGCACGACATTTCCAAACCATGCGGTAAGCCCCACACCGATGCCGTAACCGATAAAACCGACCGAAAAAGCCTGGATCAACACCATACCGGCAAGTGTGGTGTTGCGAGCGCCCATGGCCTTGAAGGCGGCAAGGTAGCGCAGGTTGTCGTGGACGAAGAGGTAAAACGTCTGGCCCGCAATGGCGATGCCGACAATGACTCCGAGGACCACCACAGTGCCGAAGGAGACCGGTATTCCCGTGTTTTGGATATACCACTTGATCGTCATCCAAAAGAGATCGTCCTTTGCAATCGCGCGCAGGCCGCTGAGTTTGCCGATGCGCTCCACAAGCTCGTGGTCGGAAACCCCTGGCAACGGCTCCGCCAGCACGTAGCTGAGCATCTTGCGCGCGGGCTTGGCGAATTGCATGGCGCGGTCGTAGGTCGTGTAAACATGCGGTTGGCCGAGAAAGCTGCGGCTTACACGGCAGATACCCACCACGCGCGCCTCCTTGTCATTGATCTCGAAGCGTGTTCCCACTTGCAGCGAGATGCCCTTCCGGCGGAATTTCTCGACGGCAACCTGATCCACAACCACGGCGTCTGGCAGATTTAAATCCTCGACTCGCCCGGCGATCACTTCCATCGGACGCCCCGTGAGCGAGCCGGTATCGAGGCCAACGAGTTGCACGTTCTGAAACGAGCCGTCCTCCAATTTTGCCTGCTCGATGCCGATATAGAGCGGCACGGCCGATGCCACGCCCACAACGCCGCGCACGCGCTCGACCTCGATCCTCCGCATCGGAATGACCTCGTTCGCCTGCTCGACTTTGGCGTCCACCACCCACACCGGCGCGCCAATATTACGCACCACCGCCGTCGTCCACATCATCAACCCACAGAAAATCGAAGTCTGCTGGCACATGAGCAGTGAGCAAAAAGCCAGCCCGCAGACGAGCATCGCGTATTTAGCGCGATCACGAAAAAGCATTTTCAGTGCAATCCTAAACATCGAGCTGCACTCTTATCATCTTTGTGAGCCGGAAAACATGCCATAAATCCACGCCTCGCCTTGCGGCGCTGGCTCGGGATCGATGGTTACCTGCCACCCGGGTAATGGCGGCTCGCGATTTGACTGCGGATTTATTTTCTGCTTGAAGCATGATATTACTAACATAGGATGCGGCATGGCAAATCCCCTCCGAAAATGACCCCTTCGCTTGCTTGGCCGGATTACATCGCAATCGTTTTCATGCTTCTGGCCACTGTTGGCATTGGAGTCTACTTCACGAAATCCGGAGGCAAGGATATGGAGTCGTTCTTTGTCTCTGGACGCTCGCTGCCTTGGTTCGTTGCCGGAGCCTCGCTGACGGCTACAAGTTTTGCGGCGGACACCCCGCTTTGGGTTACGGCCCTCGTTCGGGACCATGGCATCCATTTTGTGTGGCAGTTTTGTGCTCCCTTCACGGGCGCTGTCCTCACGGCGGTCTACTTTGGCCGACGTTGGCGTCGCATGGCGTTTCTCACGGACATCGAGCTTGTGGAGGCCCGCTTCGGTGGGGGCTTCGCGAAGTTTCTTCGCGGATGGAGCGGCATGTTTGGGGCCTTGGTGATGTGCCCGCTGATGTGCGGGTGGGTGATCAAGGCGATGGAGACCATATCCCGCGAGGCGCTCGGGCTTCCGCAGGATATGCGAGTTTATGTCACCACCGGCATTGTTTTGTTGGCCATCGTGGTCTCCGCCTTCGGGGGGCTTTCGGGGGTGGTGTATTCGGATTTCTTTCAACTGATCTTTGCCACGCTCGGAACGATCGTGCTTGCTGTGATGTCGGTTTGGGCTGTGGGAGGAGCCGATGTGATGGTGGAAAAACTCCGAGCCCTTCCAGAGTGGTCGGGGAGCAATCTGAATCTTCTGCCGAGCATCGGATCGGAGCCGGGACAGCTCCCGTTCTGGGATGCCCTGACATTTATCCTGCTCGGCTTTAGCATCGCGATCGGTGGCGGCTACAACGCCCAGCGGCTCTTGGCCTGCAAGGACTCCCGCCATGCCAGCGGCGCGCAGCTCCTGCATACGATTTTTTATTATGCTCTCATGCCATGGCCGTGGATCGTCGTCGCGCTGTGCTCGATGATACTCATTCCAACCCTGCCCGATGCAGACCAAGGCGCGGCCTATCCGAAGATGCTGATGTTGGTGCTTCCTGTGGGCTTGCGAGGCTTGCTGGTTGCGGCATTGCTGGCGGCGTTTCTTTCAACCATCACCACGCTTTTTAACTGGGGTTCGTCCTACCTGATGAACGATGTGTTCCGCCGTTTTATCAAGCCCGGGGCGCCGGATCACAGCTATGTGGTGTGGGGCCGCGTGGCGACCGTGCTCATCGCCGGGGCGGGAACTCTCGTCTCTTTGAAAGCCGACTCGATCCTACAACTTCTTTCGATAGCGTATGTTTTGGGTTCGGGGGGGATCATCATCGCCTTTCTGCAATGGTTCTGGTGGAGAATGAACCGCTACGGAGCCATGGCGGGGTTGGTCGCTGGATGGGCGGTCGTTCTTGGGATGCTGGTGTTTCAAATTTTCGATGCCCCTATGGCCAGCCTGCTGAATCTCGAGGAGGGCACGCAATTTTCGACAGCGGAACGCCTCACCGGAGCGCGAATGCTTTTCGCGATTGTCAGCGTCACCTCCAGCACTTTGTTGGTGACGTTGCTGACCCCGCCGGAGCCGATGGAGGGTCTTAAGAAATTTCTCCTGCAAGCGCGGCCCTTCGCGATTGGCTGGAAGCCTGTGATTCAGGAATTAGACCAGGCCTACGATCCCATCGAGAGCTTCGGACGCACTGTGGTCTCGTGGCTCATTGGCATGGCGATGGTGCTCTCGTTGATCTGCGGAGTCGGCGAGCTCATTCTTGGGAAGCCTCTGTTGGGAATAGCGTGCTTGGGTATTTCTGCGGCCACTCTGTATTGGACACTTCTTCGCTTCCGGCGGGATTACGATCACGAGCTTAAGGCCTATGGGAAGCACCCCTGAGATTCATTCGGAGACTCGGGAGGCAAAAAGCTTTCCATATTACCGCGCAGTGGCGGTTGCGGTGGTTTTTTTGATGCTTCCCTGCTGCACCACAACGCCACCCGTGCCACCCGCCTTGAGTGCTGCTGAGGATTCCGTAAAAAAACCGGCTACTTACAATTGGACGAATGACCACATGCAAGTCGGAGTGCGCTGGCAACCGTTCGGGCTTCCCGGCAGTGAATCCTACGAGGCGCAGCGACCCGTCATCGCCCGCGACAGCAGCTACGTCCAGTTCTGGGTGAGTTGGCAGCAGGCAGAACCTTCACCAGAAAACACGGACTATTCGCACCATATTTCGGCCTACCTAAAATCAATCGACCAAGCGGTGGATGAGTGCGTCAAACGTGGTCTCAAGGTCGAACTGGTCTTTTGGCACTGTCCTGCCTGGGCCTCCCAGAGCGGAAAGGCAGGTCCTTGGAAACCCAAACGAGGGCTTTACAAAGCCTTCGCAACCCGCATGGCCAGGCATTTCAAGGGGCGCGTGGAATCCTACCAACTCCACCACGAGGCGAACCTCAAGAGCATGATGGAAGACGGCGACATCGACTTTCTCATTTCCGAGATATTCATGCCGGGAGCAAAGGCGATCCGCGCGGTTTACAACGAATCGCCGGCCACACCAGTCCTGATCTCTCCCGGCGGCACCTCGCCCTGCGAAGCCTGTCCCGCCCTCGCGGGGCTGAGGGGCAAGGGGGCCAAAGCTCTGGAGGACTTCTACGAGCGACTTGCCTCGAATAGAGAACTCATGGGACTCGTCGACGGGCTCAATTTAAATGTCTCCGACCAGCTCAATGGTTACGGGATGATGGATGGGGGAATTATCAAGTCCACGTGGGATCACTATGACCTTGTTCGAGACAAGCTCGCCAAGCACGGGCGTGCCTCCAAGGGCGTGTTTTCCTCCGAGTCCTGGATCGTCTGGGATGGCTCAGGCCATGCGGCGGATGTGAATGGCGACGGGCGCACCGACGAACGAGATGCCTACGACAAGGCCATCACCATCCTCGGCAAGTGCCTTGAGCGCGGTCTCAACACCATCAACCTTCCTTGGTCCGACAATGCCAGCCCTTGGTCGATGGGTCTCACCAAGCGCCGCGACTACAACGGTTGGGTCAAATCCCTCGACACAGGCAAAGTGCTTGAAGCCTCGGACGGCGGGCCGGATATTCTTGCCGAAAAAATCGACATTCAGGAAAGCAACGGACAAGTCCGCCTGGTTCCCGCGCCGACGCCGTTCAAGAAAAAAGACTACGCGAATCCGAGAGACCCCAACCACCTCCACTATTATATTTGGAAATGGTATGCACAGATCGCCGGGGGCAACGACGAGGTCATCCGCCATGCACTCTCCGGAGAACGCGGGAATGACATCATCGTCGAGGGCACCGGGTGGACCGGTAAGGAGCAATACAAAATATCCTCCTGGAACCGAACCGAGCGAAAATTTATCGTTCTGATCTACTCGGACGGGGCGAACCACAATGCATGGACCCGCGTTACCATCCCTGCGACCATCCAGAGCGGGAAGCTCTACAACAACCGCCATTCACGCCGTGATTTCCGCGGCGAAGGATTCTCGAATGGCACACGCTACCAAGCTCTCGTCATCACGGAAAACATCCAACCCAACACTGGCGCAAGCACCGAAAGGATTGTAAGAAAATCAGAAGTCCAAACTGTTACGGACGGCCAACTCACAATCCCGGTTACAAACATGCGCAAATTCACTACGATCCAAGTGCAGGCCCTCGACTAGGCCTACTGAGCCTCCCCCACACACTCCCATGCTGAAGTTCCTCCCTGTCCTTCTGGCCATGACCTTGCTGGCCGACGCGCAGGAACTGCCGTTGAGGTCGATCGAATCGGTCAGGAGTCTCTCGCAAGAGGAGGCGGCAAAGCGCCTCAGAGTCGACATCGAGGGCACCGTTCTTTTTGTTTATTCCAAACATTCCGCAATGATTCTCCACGATGGGACCGGGAGTTGCTGGGTGGGGGCTTCTTCGCCGTTGAACGAAAACATCAAATATGGCTCAAAAGTCCGAGTCACCGGTCAGACCTATATAGACGACTCTTACTTGGCGAATATTCGTGGAGCCACAGCGGAGTATTTGGGAGAGGGTTCCATCCCAGAACCTCGGCAGGCGAGTGCCCAAGATCTGTTTGCCCAGTGGATCGACACCCAGTGGATTCAAATCGAAGCTCTTGTGGTGGGAACTGAAGAGGAGGGTCTCGCTTTCACGCTGGTTCTCGACATTGCTGGTAAAATTTTCAAAGCCGATGTGCCCTTGGAGCCAGACGCAGCGGAGCGCGCAGCGGTATTGATGCAGCGCCGGGTCTTATTCACAGGCGTCGGAGGCACTGTTGTGAATGACAGCCGTCAAATGACAGACAGGCATTTTCTGATTCCATCCTTTGATCAAATCATCCCGATCGAAACGAAGACGCGCGAAGCCCTGCCACCTTTTCGAAAAATTGCAAGCCTGCTTCAAAGCGACAACTCCCCCAACGATGTCTCGCGGGTTGTTGGGACAGTAACCCAGCTGCAGAAGGGCGGGTTCTACCTTCGTGATGAAACGGCCAGCACTTTTGTCTATGCCGCGGGGGGAGACGTTTATCCAGCAGGCAGTCGTGTGGAGGTGGAGGGATTCGCAAACGTCTCGGCATTCCGTCCCATTCTGAGGGCCTGGAGAGTAGACTTGCTTGAGAAGGGTGAAAAGCCCGCCGCCTTGCCTTTGGAAGGAGGCTTGGAGATTCGGCCCAATCTCCACAACGAACTTGTGACGATTGATTGCGAGTTCCTTACCATGCGTGAGGGCGCCCAAGAGACGATCCTGCAATGCCGCAGTGGAGATGCCTATTTTGAAGCCCGGCTTCCTCAATTTGATCCGATTCTGAGCGAGATGAAATCAGGAGACACTCTGAGGCTCACGGGGGTCTATGAGGTCACCACGACCCACCCGATACCGAGAATCGAATGGGCGAATGGATTCCAAATAAATCTCGCCGGACCGGAGGCGATCAGCATTTTGAGACGGGCGCCGTGGTGGTCATTGGATCGCTTGCTGTGGGCTCTGGGAATTGCCATGGCCGCGATTTTGCTCATTTTGGTGTGGACGAATCTTCTGAGGAGGAGAGTGGCTATTCAAACAAAAATCATCTCGCGCCAAGTCGAGCGCTCAGCCGTGAAGGACGAGCGCCAGCGGATTGCGAGGGAACTCCACGACACCTTGGAGCAGGATCTCACAGGTCTCTCGATGCAGTTGGAAAATGCCCTTGACGAAATCGGAGAGCTGAATGGACCAGCCAATCGAAGCCTCTCACTGGTGCACAGGATGCTTCAGCACAGCCGCTTGGAGGCCCATGCCTCCGTGAGCGATCTGCGCAACCCCAAGCTGCTTCTGCGGCCACTTGCCGAAGCGATGAAGGAGTCGTTGGAGGAGAAGGCCCAAGAGACTGGGGTGGACGTGGATTTTTCAGTCAAGGGCGACCCGCGCATCCTGCGCTCGACGACGCAAAACCATCTTCTCCGGATAGCCCGCGAGGCGCTGAACAACGCCCACCGCCATGGCAAAGCCTCCCGCGTGTCTTGCCTTTTGGCCTACAGTGAAGAGGGCGTCACCTTGAAAGTCGAAGACAATGGAAGCGGTTTTGACACGAGTCTGCCGCCACCTGTAGGGCATTTCGGCCTGACTGGCATGCGCGAGCGAGCCAACAAAATTCATGCCCGTTTTTCTCTGGATTCAACTCCGGGCCGCGGAACAAAAATTGAAGTTTACATGCCCTACACCTCGCCCGAGGCCGGCCTACGCGAACGAAAATTTCCATGAAACCACCTATCCGCATTCTCATCGTTGATGACCACTCGATGGTCCGCTTTGCTTTGTCCGAAGCCATCCAGCGCCACTCCGACATGACCCTCGCGGGCGAAGCGGAAAATGGGCACGGCGCGGTGGCTCTCTACCGCAAGCTCCGCCCGGATGTGGTGACGATGGACTTCAAGCTACCGGATCGAGATGGCGACGAAGTCGTCGCCGAAATTCGCGCGGAATTCCCCGAGGCCCGCATCGTCCTGCTTTCCATATTTGAGAATTCCGAAAGCATCTGGAGGGCGACGCAGGCTGGAGTGCTTGGCTACGTGAGCAAGGGTGCCAAAGTCGCGGAGGTCATCAAAGCCATCCGCAGTATTGCCGTCGGCAAGCCCTACTTCAGCAGTGGACTGGAGGAAAAACTCGCTGCGCGCCGCGAGCAGGAAAATCTGACACCCCGCGAATTGGCCGTCCTCGAACTTGTGGCCACCGGCCACAGCAACAAGGAAATCGTCGCTGCCCTGCATGTATCCCTCTCCACGGTGAAACTGCATCTGCAAAACATCTTCTCAAAACTGGGCGCGCAGGACCGAACCCAAGCCACCGCGGCCGCCTTTCAACGAGGCATCGTGCGGCTCGACGAGTGAGCCCCGCCGAACGAGCGGCTGCGCGGCCCCCTCAACGCCTTGTAAGCGTTGCGCGAGGGCATTTTCGCAGTCGGCATCACTCCGCACCTTGCAAAGCGGATCAGGCTTTTTTCCGAACCTTGTAGCGCGCGGCAAGGATACCAACGAACCCGATGAGGACGAGGGCCACTGTGGAAGGCTCTGGGACGGCGGTGAAGCCGAGATTGCCCGTCGTCTCCGAGAAACTCCATTGATTGCCGCTGGAGTCGGTTGCGCTCCATGCTCCACTGATGTTGTCAAAGACTTCCGATCCATAGGCTCCGGCAAGGCTCACCGAAGAAAGTTCGCCAGATTCGCTGGCGAAGGTAAAGAGCGAGAAGCTCTCGCTGGAGGCCAGGAACTGGCTGCCGACATGGATCGTCAGTGAACCGCCATAGGTGAGGTTGCCGGTCACATTGATGCCGTCGTAGCCTGTGCCGCGGATGGTTCCGTTGAGTTCCATGGTCGTCTGCGCGGTGGATCCGAGAGAGAGGCTGCTGCCAAACGAAAGCACACCCGGGCTGTTACCTGGGGCAAGATTGCCGTTGACGGTTGTGGCTCCGTTTAGAGTGCCTGTGCCGCCAAGGGTGGCGCCGCTGGCCACTGTCACGGCACTGCCTGCAGCCAGTGAGCCATTCACCAGCAGGGTGCCGGCGTTGACCGTGGTCGCGCCGGTGTAGGTATTATTCCCCGAGAGTGTGAGCATGCCAGCGCCGGTTTTGGTGAGGGTGCCGGTGCCCGTGGTGATGTTACCCAAGGCGGAGGTGTTGCCGATCGAGTTGAACGTCAGGTTGTGGCTGCCACTGATATCTCCCGAGAGGGTGAGCCCGGCTTCGGAGTTTGTGGCGATCGTGCTCGCTTGGCCGAGTGTGATGGCTCCCGCCCAGGAGTTGTTGCCGGCGTAGCTTCTCAGGGCCGCGCCGGTTTGGCCGTTCCAATTGCCGCCGGCGCCACTGTTCAGCGTCAGCGCCTCGCCTCCCACAGAAATGTTGCCGGTGAGCAGAATCTGGGCGTTGTTGTTGACCTGCGTTCCGTTGGCCGTGCTACCAAAGGCATTGGAATGCGCGGCGATGAGCGCTGCATTGTTGGCGACATAAGCCGTTCCGGTGAATGTGTTATTTCCCGAGATTTTCCATACATCCGAACCCGTTGCCGTTTGCACCGAAAGGCTCCCGCCCCCGCTATAGACGCCGGAAAGCTCGTTGAAATTCGCGCCCCCGCCACCCGTGCCTCGAAGTCGGAGGG
>Ga0247843_1000704_pt1 | contig 76905 bp, 50 predicted proteins | sample LaCruzMarch2017__FD_192420 | JGI IMG/M metagenome (GOLD analysis project Ga0247843, IMG submission 192420) | Freshwater microbial communities from meromictic Lake La Cruz, Castile-La Mancha, Spain - LaCruzMarch2017_8m | ecosystem: Environmental > Aquatic > Freshwater > Lake | place: Spain...
GGTTCCACATGTTTATGCGAATTCCAGCACCTAAAACCTTGGTGGAGAAATCTCGGGCACTGTCTTCGCTGTTCTTTTTTCGATAAAGCAGCTTTAGATCCACAAACACATTATGCCACAAAGCCCAGGAAGCATCCAATCCGAAGAGGTCAATATTGGCTGCTACGCCTTGCCCAATCTCGTTTTCATAGTCCTGTACTCGGGTATCATAATCCAGGAGTGGGTTAGCGCCCCAATTGTTGGCTGGCGTATTGTCACCTATACGGGCATGTATTAGGCGTGCTTGCAGCAAAAACCGGTTAAGTGGCTGCCAACGAAGCAAGAGCAGCGTTTCAGCAAAATTAGCCCCCAAGGGATGCGCCAAGGGTTGGTTGTAGTGTGTGTAACTATTGGCTGGATCATAGTGAGAGTACGTGAAGGGCCGAGCACGGTTGTGCTCTACTTGTAGATCCAAATGGTCAAGGCCAAATGCATTCACATATTTTGCACCGACTTGGACTCCCCACTTGTTTGCCCACCAACCACTTCCACTAAAAACTTCAGCAGCCTTTAACTCGTCGAGCATCACTTGACCATAGAGTTGGACGCTCCTCAGCACGTTCCAACGCCCATCTAAACCCAGCAGCACGTTATCGGGACTGCCGATCATACCTTCCACAGTTCGGTAAAAAATGACCGGGTTAAGGTATTGGAACTCAAACTGCCGACTGCGGTTGAATACCGTGGCTTCAAAAAAGCCAAAGGCCAGCCGGGGCGTGACCTTAAAGTTAAAATAATGGATGGCCGCATATTTTTTGGGCAAGAGGGGGCCGGGAACTTTTACCTGCGACACCGGGCTGAGCTCCAGGAATAGATTTTGGTAATGGAACTTCCAGACCCTTGTGTCTAATTTCAGGAAAAAGGTAGGCGCTCCAAAATCTGACAGGAGCATGGAGCGGTAACCATTTCCAATGAAGTGCTTGCCATGCCCCAACTGGACACCAAAATGTGGAGTGGCTTGAAAACCGAGATAAGCCGTGGCCACATTGTAGTCGTAGCCATTCTGAATGTTAAAGAGTTTGCTGTTGTAACCCTTAATAAAGCCCGCCCCTGGCACCGCTGAAAACTCGCCCACCCGCTGGGAGACATAACGCGGAAAACGCGCTTGCGTTTCCACTAAATTGGTATAAAAAAACAACTTTCGGTCTACCTCGCCGCGCACTTCTAAGCCCCGTTGGTTTTGGAAAACGATCTCTTTATAGCCCTCCTCACGACCCAGATGAAAATTGAGCATTGGGTTGGCTCGCAGCTTGAAGTGCCCGGTGTTTACCTCAAATAAGTTGGCGGGCGTTTGGTAAAAATATTTCAGCAGCCCTCGTCTGGATTTACGGCGCAAATAGCGGCTCGTATCTGCCAGCCACTCGTTGTTATCAGCCAAAATATACTGTATGTCCGCATAATCTTGATGAGAGAGTCGGTTGGAAGCCAGGGAATCCAGCTTGAGTGCATACATGGCAGCATCGCGCCGGTTGGAGTATTTGAGTTCTGGGTGAATTGGACTTTCCACGCCGCTCAGGATTTCCAATCGGTCGAGAATTTGGTAAGAAGGAGATTGGAGTGGAATGCCCGAGGTCTGAGAAAGCAGGGGGAGAGATAGCAGGAAAAAACCGCTGCTGCAAGCAATTCCTTTTGGGTGTAGATTCCTACACAAACTGCTGAATATGAGTATAATATTTCTCAAAATTTAAAATATTTAAGATGAAAACATGCTGAATGCAACAAAATATCTTTCCTAAAACGCCCAGAAAACGCTGCGCTTACAAAAACCTCGAGGCTTGCAGTTCCCCTAAAAAAACGGACTTCCAATCTTGCCAAAAAGGCGTGTTCCATGAAGAATTGTGCCAGAGGAGCGTGAAATCTCCCCCGTGTTTTTCTGTTGCTCGGCGAAGTTCTGACAGGCGTTCCACGGCTTGCTCTGGGGTGTAGCGACGGTATTGCGCGAGCGTTACATCCATTGCAACAAGTGGTTTCTCCCGCAAGTTCAGCATTGTTCGCTGTACTGTGTCGAACACCGGGAAATCGTGGCAAATCCCACAACGGAAGCCTTCGGCCTCAGGATACCCTAAAGTGCAGTCTTCCAACAAGCCTGCGGTCTCCCACATTTGCCAGGTTTTTGGGGCAGCAAAGCGGAGATAATGCTGACGGCCAGCAGTGATTTCAAGCGGAGAAACGCGGCGTAACGAATCGAGTTCCTGATTGAAAACAGGTTGGTTATCAAATGCTTCGTAGCTTGGATGAAAGCCGATTTTATGTCCACACTCCGCGATTTTCTCCATCAAGTTTTTAACAAAGGGATGCTGGAGTGGGTACCAGCAATCGCTTGAACGCGGTCTTTCTCCCATGAAATTGAATTGCGCGATGATCTCATTTTTTTCAAGGAGATCAAGCCATTCATCAAACACATCGAAAGGATCTTTTCTTTGCAAAAAGTGGTTTTTAACCCAATAAACTGCCTCATTAAAGTTTCCTCGCTTGATGATAGCCCCGGTCAAGGTTTTCACCCGGTCAAGAGACGACCACCAGAGCCGGGGGTGATCCACATCGCAACTGATGGAGATTTGAAATGTACGCCGCTTCCTTTCGCCCTGCCAGCCGAGCTGAACTAGTAATTCCCAAAGCCAATCTGCCCATTCATTCACGACTGGCCGATGAAGAAAGCCCTGTTGCCATGCCAAGGATTGTTCCGCAGGAAATCGTCCGTGTTCGTCGCGAATTTGCGAAGCGGTTTCTTCCCAGCGGGAGAGCATGAAAAATGAGGCCGCGAAAAGGTCGGGGAAAGGCAGATTCAGAGATTTAGTAATTTGGGGATTGATGAGCCCGCTTTTCGAAAGTTGTTCACCGAATGAATCAGGATTGGAAAATTCAAGATTAGAAAACCAATCTTCGAATTTCAATTCAGCACCGTTGGGCAAACGAATCACGTGGTTACTACCCTCCAGATATTTAATATGATAGTCAAAGCCCAGCATCTCACGAAGTATGACATGCAATGCGTATTCTTTTTCGGGTCGAAAATGTGGAGCAGAGATAACCGTTAGCAAAATAGTATGGTGGTAACGAATGGGCGAAGATAGTTTGAATAGTTTGATGGGTTTAGCGCATTCCTCAGATTTCATTTTACGCCTGCCCGCCTACTGGAAGGCTGGGTTTTAAATTCTGCTGTTTTACCTCAACAGTATGTTAACCTCTGCCCTAATGGCGGGAGGCTGTCTATTTTTGCGGGTCTTTTTTGAATAAATTTACCTAATCCATTCAAAGTCAACATCTTGAAATGAAACGTATACTGCCATCCTTTTTACTTCTTTGCCTTTTAAGTCAAATCATAACGGCACAAACGGCCGGAAAAAACTACGAATTCCGCAACGGTCAATGGTACGACGGAAAGGGATTTGTAACGACTACCTGGTACACCACCAATGGTTTGCTGAGCAAAAAAGCCCCTGCTAAAATTGACTCTGTGATCAATCTTGAAGGCCACTGGGTGATTCCTCCGATGGGGGATGCGCACTGTTCCAGCATAACGGAAAACCCTTCAGCCCCCAACACTTTGAACCTTTATATGGGTGAGGGTGTATTTTACCTCCAAATGCTTGGTAACACACAAGAAGGCCGCACAGCCACCGCGCCTCTGATGAACAAGCCTACTGCTCCCGACGCAGTTTTTGCCAACGGGGCGATTACCGCCACCTTGGGCCACCCATTTTTGGAGTACGAAGGCCCGGCAAACAAGATCAAAAACCCAGCACAATGGGGCGAGCGATACGCCGAATTGAAAACCAGTCAAAAAATGCTGGGAAACGGCTACTGGTTTATGGACAACAAACAGGCTTTGGATGCCAATTGGGAAAAACTGCTCCAGCAGAACCCGGGCGTGATTTCGATTTACTTGCTGGATGTTCAAAACAATGGCGGCAAAGAAGGTAAGGGCCTTTCTGCTGAGATGGCGAAGCTGGTCATAAAAAAAGCCCATAAATCTGGGCTTCGTGTATTTGCACATATAGAAACGGTATCCGACCTTAGTATTGGCATGAAGCTGGGCGTGGATGGGTTTGCAAACCTCCCAGGCCACAGCTGGGACGGCGCAGGCGACCCTGCAAGATTTGTGATCTCGGATGCAGAACTTAAAACGCTTGCTAAGAAAAAGATACCTTTGGTGTTACTGCTTTCCCATGCGCAAGCTGCCACCAATCGTGCTGCCGTGCAAGAATTCCATAAAAAAACGATGAAGCGTCTGCTTGATGCTAACGTAAACGTGGCGATGGGCTCCGACGACTCACAGCGCACCCTTCGTATGGAACTGAACTATTGGTTTGGGATGGGCGACTTAGACGATGCTCGCACGCTCAAAGTGCTGTGTGAAAACACCCCGCGTGCCATTTTTCCAAAACGAAAGATCGGCAAACTTGAAAACGGTTATGAAGCCAGTTTCCTCGTGCTGAGCGATAATCCGCTTTCCAATGTGTTGAAGACAAGGGTTCAAGCGTTTAAAGTGAAGAATGGGGTGTTGTTGAAATAAATTTTGAATCTGAAGGCGAAATAATCTGAAGGCGAAATAAATTTCGCCCTACATCATTTACAACATCAACAAAAACATGAAAAAGACGATTCTGCTCTTTTCCCTTTTCGCGCTGGCGTGTGGCACCGCAGCGGCCCAGAACATCCAATTTGTAGAGTACGACCTGCCCAATGGCCTCAAAGTAATGCTCCACGAAGACCATACAACGCCCATCGTGGCCGTTTCGGTCATGTACCATGTGGGATCCAAGAACGAAAAGCCCAAGCGCTCAGGCTTCGCTCACTTTTTTGAGCACCTGCTGTTTGAAGGCTCGGAAAACATTAAGCGCGGCGAATTCGACGATTATATAAACAATGCGGGAGGCATGAACAATGCCAATACCACTTACGATCGCACCTATTATTATGAGGTGCTGCCGAGCAACCAACTCGCGCTTGGCTTATGGCTCGAAAGCGAGCGTATGCTCCACGCTAAAGTAGATCAGGTAGGGGTAGAAACCCAACGCCAGGTGGTGAAAGAGGAACGTCGACAACGTATGGACAACCAGCCTTACGGCAAACTTTTGGAGGAAACCCTCAAACGCCTTTACAAAGTTCACCCGTACAAGAGTTCGGTTATCGGCTCGATGGAAGATCTGGATGCAGCCCAAGAGATTGACTACAAGACATTTTACAAGGATTTTTACCGCCCCGACAATGCGATTCTCAGCATTGCAGGTGACATAAATATAGATCAGACGAAGACGTTGATTGATATTTATTTTAAAGACATTCCTCGCGGGAAGGGCGAAATTCAGCGCAAGTTTCCACAAGAACCTGCCATTACGCAGCTTCGTCGCGACACCGTGTACGACAACGTGCAACTGCCCGCAGTCATCATTGCCAACCACATCCCTGCGCAGGGCACCCCAGATTTTTATGCCGTAAAGATGCTTGGTATGATCCTCAGCCAAGGAGAGAGCAGCCGTATGCAGAAAGTCCTGGTGGATGAACAGCAGAAAGCAGTATTCGCTGGCTCTTTCCCACTCGGACTGGAAGACCCTGGCGCAAACATCAGTTTCGGCATTGCCAATCTAGGGGTAGAAGTGGCCGACCTTGAAAAAAGTATGGATGCTGTCATCACTGAGTTGCAAACCAACCTGATTTTAGAAACAGAGTTCCAGAAACTTCAAAATCAAGTTGAAAATGACTTCATAAGCGCTAACAACAATATGGCGGGGATCGCCCAAAGCCTTGCTCAGTATGAAATGTACTACGGCGATGCAACGCTCATCAACACTGAAATCGAACGCTACCGGAAAGTGACCCGCGACGAAATCCGCGCCGTTGCTAACAAGTATTTCAACAAAAATAGCCGCGTTGTGCTTCATTGGCTGCCACAACCCGCAAAACCCTAATGGTGATTGGGTTATTAGTAATTGGTATACTGGTCATCTGGAAAGCTAACCCAACCAATCACCAGTATACCAATCCCTAATATACCAATCACTAATAAACCGATCACCAGTATACCAATCACCAATAAACCAATCACTAACAATTGATTTTCAATGAAAAAAATATTCTTTTCCATCATAAGCTTGTCGCTGTTACTGGCTGCGTGTTCGCCTAAATCAGCCAATAAAACAAGCAGCGCAAATCCAGCTCCCTCTTCAGCGCCCGTAAGCGCAACAGGTAAAGCCCCTCAAATTCCCCTGCCGATTGGCGAACCGCGCAAACAAGCCCCAGCCCCAGGCACTGCCCCAAAGGTGCAAATTGGGAATGCTGAAATTTTCAAACTCGACAACGGCCTGACAGTCATTGTAGTAGAAAACCACAAATTACCCAAGGTGTCCTATCGCGTGTTTGTAGATTATGACCCTGTGTTGGAATGGTTTTCTGCGGGTTACCTTGATATGACGGGAGATCTGCTTTCTAAAGGAACTACCACCCGCAGTAAGGCACAAATTGACGAGCAGGTTGATTTTTTAGGCGCAACGCTCTTTTCAGATGCAAATGGTGTGAACGGTAGTTGTCTGAGCAAGCACAGCGACAAATTGTTGACCATCATGGCAGACGTGCTGCTCAATCCTAGTTTTCCGCAGGAAGAACTCGACAAATCTAAAAAGCGTGCGGAGAGTGGCCTAGCCTCCCAAAAAGACGATGCCAATGCCATTGCAGGCAATGTTGCAGCCATACTGCGCTACGGCAAAGACCACCCTTATGGCGAAATTATGACGGAGGCCACACTCTCGAAAATCAACCTGGAGCAAATCAAAAACCATTACAACACTTATTTCAAGCCTAATATTGCTTATCTCGTTGTGACCGGAGATGTGACCAAAGCGCAAGCTGAAAAACAGGCCAAGCAGTATTTTGGGGCATGGGCCAAGGGAAATGTCCCCGCCCATCAGTACGACACCCCACGCCCTCCAGAGAAAGCGCAGGTAGATTTTGTACACAAACCCCGTGCGGTGCAATCCGTGATCAACATCACTTATCCTGTTGATTTGCAACCCGGACAACCCGATGTAATTCGCTCCCGTGTAGCAAACACCTTGCTGGGAGGTTATTTCAACAGCCGCCTCAATAGTAACCTTCGGGAAGGTCATGGATGGACTTATGGTTCGGGCAGCTCGCTGAATCCTGACAAATTGGTCGGTTCGTTCACGGCCTCTGCCAGCGTCCGCAATGCTGTGACGGACAGCAGCATCATGGAAGCTTTGAAAGAAATGCGCCGTTTGAGTGAAGAAAAAGTGGGCAACGCCGAATTGCAGGTGGTCAAAAACGTCATGGCGGGCAATTTTTCAAGAAGTCTGGAAGAGCCGGGCACTGTAGCTACGTTTGCCTTGAATACGGCCCGATATAAACTTCCTGCCGATTATTATGAGAAGTACCTCGAAGTGCTGCAAAACGTAAGCGCAGAAGAGGTACAGGCCATGGCCAAAAAATATATCCACCCCGATCGCGCACACATACTAGTCGTGGGTAACAAGGAGGATGTGGCTGAACGTGTTAAGCAATTCTCTGCTGATGGTAAAATCAATTTCTATGACGCTTTCGGCAACCCTGTGAAAGCAGCGGAAACGGCTCTCCCTGCCGGGCTCACTGCTGAACAAGTGTTGGAAGATTACCTGAATGCGATTGGTGGACGCGCTAAAATCAATGAAATAAAGGACATGCAATCTACCTCAGCCATGCAGTTGCAGGGTATGTCCTTTGGAATGAAGACCTTTCAAAAAGGGCGAAACAAATACGCTGTTGAAACAACTATGAATGGTCAGCCAATGAACAAACAATTCTATGATGGAACCCAAGGTTTACAATCCGCCATGGGCCAAACGGAAACCTTGGAAGGGGAAGCATTGAATGACCTGAAGGAACAAGCACTTTTTTGTAAAGAGGCAACCTACAAAACAGGCGGCTACAAATACGAACTTAAGGGCATAGAAGCGATAAACGGTAACAATGCATACATTGTGGATGTGATCCGGCCGGACGGAAAGAAGATCACCGAATATTACGACACGAAAACAAGCTTAAAAGTCCGCGAAACAAGCACCGGCAAAGGAATGGATGGATCTCCAACCGTTCAGACGGTGGACATGTCGGATTACAAAACGGTAGGCGGCGTGAAATTGCCCCATGCAATGACCGTTAGTGGTGCATTCCCGGTTCCTTTCAAGGTATCGGTATCTGAAATAAAACTGAATGCGGGAGTGGATGATGCCATATTCAAACTTTGAATAACTTTGTCGTAGTATAAAGCATAAAATATTGCACATATGGGACTAGTATATGCAGAAATTGAATTGATAAACGGTGACGATCTCGCTCTTTCGCGCCGACACTTCATTGGCGAAGATGAGGTGCGTAGGATGCCTGTGAAAGCATTGGTTGACACAGGGTCCTATATGCTCTGTATCAACGAGGCAATTCAGGCCCAAATGCAATTCCCGGTGGTAGAGAAGCGGAAAGGCCAATTGGCAAATGGGGAAATCGTAGAATTTGAGGTGGTTTCTTCCGTAGAGTTGAGGTTCAAAAACCGCCGAACGATGTGCAATGCTATGATTTTGCCCGGCGAAAGTGAAGCCTTGCTCGGCGCTATCCCTTTAGAGGATATGGATGTTCTTATCCATCCACAACGCCAAGAACTCATAGTCAACCCAGAGCACCCCTATTTCGCACAGATGAAATTGAAGTAAGGGGTGTAAAAGTTTAGCGAAATAAAAACCTCCCGCAACTACCTTTGCGCGCCATGTCAAACCTCGGCATGGTGCTCTTTTTCTAAACATTGCCCTCAGTTAGCAAATCCCTGCCTACAGGCAGATAGGCACTATTCAACAAATCAACAATGTACCACACACTTTTACAAGCTCCAGCAGCGGGCAGCGGATGGCTCGGGATGCTTTTCCCCTTCCTCATTATCATCGTTTTTTACTTCTTCCTGATCCGCCCACAAATCAAGCGGCAGAAAGACCAGCAAAAATTTGTCGAGAGCCTCAAAGAAGGCATGGAGGTCGTCACCAATTCAGGCATCATTGGCCGTATCACTAAAATAGATGGCCCTGTGATCCGATTGATGGTGGACGAAAAAACGTTTATACGTGTCGTCAAGTCGTCTATTCAGGGCGAGTATAAGGGATAAGGGACGTTGGACGTTGGACAGGTGGACATTAGACATTGGACGTGGGACATATCCGCAGTCCAATGTCTAATGTCTAAAGTCCACCAGTCCAAAGTCCACTTGTCTAAAGTCCTCTTGTCCAAAGTCTAAATTCAAAACCAATAGATTATGATCCGAAAACATCTTCCGAAAGCAGCGTTCCTACTTTTTCTCCTGTTGGGCGCATGCACCCGCAACACTACCCTGCGCGTATTGCAACCCGCGCAAATGACCTTGCCGGAGCACATCACCACGGTCGCCATCGTAGACCGCAGCAAACCTTCCAACGGCTGGTCCAACTTCCTTGAAGGCCTGTTCACGGGCGAAGAAATCGGTCAAGACCGACGAAGCCGCCAGACTGCGGTGGACGGGCTGACCAACGCACTCACGCGCACCCCACGTTTTCAGGTAAAAACTACGGGTATCGAGTTGACCAGCAGCAAAGCAGGTGTCCGGATGCCCCCCGCGCTCGATTGGGGCGAAATAGACAAAATCTGTCGTGACTACAATACCAATGCTGTAGTAACCATTGAATCCTTCGATTCCGACAATTCGCGCAGTGCCCGCGCTTATTCAGAGACTAAAAAGGACAAATCCGGGAAAAATTACACCGTCACCAGCTACCGATCTCAGCAACGTACCGGTGTACGAATCGGCTGGCGTTTGTACGACCCTAAGACGAAAATCGTTGTGGACGAGTACGTTACCGAAGATTACCTAGAACGCAGCGGCAGCGGCACGACGGAACGTGCGGCACTCAGCAACCTTCCGTCCCAGTTGGACGTGACCCGCGATGTTGCATACAATGTTGGCATCGAATACGGTGCGCGTATTGCACCGATCTATGTCAATATTAGTCGAGCTTACTACCATAAGGCCAAGGGATTCAAGGATCATATGAAAAAAGCCGCACGGCATTTGGAAGATAGGAACATCGAACAAGCCACGATTTTGTGGAAAAGGGTCATTGCTACTGCGGGCGACAACCGCAAAGCCGCAGGGCGCGCCGCTTACAACATGGCCGTGGCTTCCGAAGTGAGTGGTAATTTAACCCTCGCGCTGGAGTGGGCGCAAAAATCTTACAATGACTATGGTAACAAAAAGGCTCGTGAGTACATTAACATAATCAAAGCCCGGCAGAACGACGTTCGCAAAGTAGATGCGCAAATGCCGGGAAAAAAAGTTTAAACTCATGTTAACCAAGTACTTACTCACCTTTGTTTGTCTGATTCTTTGGCTCCTCATCTTTAGTGTGGGCGCCTTTGTAGACACTAATCCGATCCGTACAAATCTTGCGAAACAGTTCGAAATGGGTGATTTCCTGCTCATTGTGGTCGCGTGGATTCCTACGAACCTGGCCATTTTGTCCATTTTAGCCGGCTTGAGCGGGTCACTTTGTCGGTCACTTTTGCGGACCCTTGAAGTTGGTTTAGATCAAATTCGCACCGAAAAAGAAGGCTCGCGCATTTTGGGCGGTGCCGTAGCGGGTTTGCTTTTTTACCTTTCCCTAATGGCTGGCGCTTTCCTGCTTATGAGCCATCCTTTCGAGACTACTACAAAGGAGCAGTACTTTCGCATAGCAGGTGTGGTATCGTTCCTGTGCTTTTTGGCAGGGTTTCGGCCTGATTTATTGCGGAGGGTGTTGGAGAGATTACCGGGATTTTGAGGGGTTTCAAGACAAATACTTCCCCACAATAGGCATTCTTCGGCCCATCCCGAAAGCCTTACTGCTGACCCGAATGACCGGTGCAGCCTGTTCCCGTTTGAATTCGTTGATGTTTACCATACGCAGCACACGCTTCGTGAGAGCTTCGTCAAAACCCATGGCAATCAATTCACTCGGGCCTTTTCGGCATTCGATGTACTGGAAAAGTAATGGGTCGAGTATTTCGTAGGGCGGCAGGCTGTCGGTATCTTTTTGGCCGGGACGAAGTTCGGCAGAGGGCGGTTTTGTAATAGAATTCTGTGGAATGACTCCTGCCACCCCACCCCTGCCCTCCCCCATTGGGAGGGAGTTTATGTATTTTACCAGTTCATAAATCTCTGTTTTGTACACATCGCCCAGCACGGCGATCCCGCCGCACATATCGCCGTAAAGCGTTCCGTAGCCTACGGACATTTCGCTTTTGTTGGTGGTATTCAATAGGATATGGCCAAATTTGTTGCTCATCGCCATGAGCAGGGTGCCGCGTACGCGGGCTTGAATGTTCTCCTCTGTGACATTAAACGGCAGCCCGTCGAATTGTTGAGCCAGCGCCGCCTCGAAGGCATCGTACATTGGTTTAATGGCTACGATGTCGTACTGAATACCCAGGTTTTCGGCCAATTGCCGGGCATCGTCTACCGAGTGGCCGCTGCTGAATTGGCTGGGCATGAGTAGGACATGCACATTTTCAGGGCCTAAGGCTTTGGAGGCCAACACAGCCGTCACAGCCGAGTCAATGCCCCCGGAAAGGCCCAGTATTGCTTTTTTGAAGCCCAATTTTTGGAAATAATCTCGGATGCCGACGACGAGCGCGTCGTGGATGAGTTGGATCTTGTTTTTGGGTTGTTCAATATTCTGTTGTCCCTGTACAACCGCTTCTAAATCATAAGTTTTCAGGCATTCTTCAAAGTATGGCATCTCATCGAAGACCTGTCCATTTGGAGAAACTACGAGGCTTCCGCCATCAAAAATCACGTCCGTTTGTCCGCCTACCTGATTGGCATAAAACATCGGAATTTTGTACCGTTCCACATTGGCACGAACGGTGTGGATGCGAAGTTCTGCATGGGCATAGTTGAACGGAGAAGCCGAAATATTGACAATAAAATCGGGCTTCTGGGGCATCATTTCGTCCAGAGGGCAAACGGTGTAGAGCGGATTTTCGTCGCCCACATTCCAGATGTCTTCACAGATGACCAAAGCGATGCGCTTGCCCTTAAATTCGATGGTTTTGAACTCCTTAGCTGGTTCGAAATAGCGGTATTCGTCAAAAATATCGTAGGTTGGCAACAGCGCTTTGTGCTGAATACCAATGGTTTCGCTGTTGTAAAGAAAATAGGCAGAGTTGTAGAGGTCCTTGCCCGCCAAAACGGGATTGCGAGTGGGCGAACCTACGATAATACCAATGCCATGACTGACTTTTCTGAGTTCGTCTACTGAATGTTGGCAGCGCTGGATAAAGTCGTCGAACTCAAAAAAATCGCGGGCCGGGTAACCGCACACCGCGAGTTCGGGGAAACAGATCAGATCGGCTTGTTGGCTTTTAGCGGTTTCCACTGCGACGAGCATTTTGGCGAGGTTTCCCTCGAAGTTGCCGATGTGGAGATTGAGTTGGGAGATGGCTATTTTCATTAATTTGATTTGATAACCAGCGCTTTGTCTATTACCATGACTTGTTTGTTTTTACAAAAGTTCAATAATATTGATTTCATAAAGAGGCTCATCCCTCCACATAATACATATCAATATCCCCCTTGTTCTTGGCCGATATTTTGCCCCGGTAATGACAAGGATAAAAGTCCTTAATCACTTGGTATGCCTCGCCAGAGATATTAATTCGTCCGCCTTCACCCGCTTGCTCTACCCGAGCGGCAATGTTCACCGTGTCGCCCCAGATATCGAAGGCGAATTTTTTGGAGCCTACCACCCCGGCTACCACCGGACCGCAGTGAATGCCGATGCGTGCGTCAAAACGCGGCAGTCCTTCTTTTGCGCGACCAACATTCCATTCAAAAAGCCAGGTTTGCATGTCTTTGGCAGCGGCCACCATATCACGAAGTTGAGCCCCCCCGCCATCGGGCACCCCACCTGCACACATGTATGCATCACCAATGGTTTTAATCTTTTCGAGGCCATGGTGTGCGATGATATCGTCAAACTTTTGGAAACAGGTGTCCAGTTCTGTCACCAACTGTTGCGGGGTTAAGTGTTCTGCGATTTGGCTAAAACCCACAAAATCAGCGAACAACACGCTCACATCTTCAAAATAACGCGCCTGAGTTTTTCCTTTCTTTTTAAGCTCCTCGGCCACCAAGGTGGGCAGGATGTTGAGCAACAGGTTTTCTGAACGCTGTTGTTCTTCGCGAATGGTTTTGTTCTTTTCTTGCAAAACGCGGGTGTTCATTCGGGCCCTTACAAAACTGAAGGTGGCGCCTCCTGCCAGCAACAGCAGTACGCCCATAATGGCGTAATTGAAATTCCGGTTGCTTTCTGCCTCGCGCAAAGCGAGGTTGGCATTGGAAACTGCGAGCGAATCCATGCCCCTGCTGAAATACACTGAATCGAGCAGCACTCGTTGTTGCATCACGAGCATGGCGGTTTTCATCTGCTCCTGCGTCATCAAGTCCAGTTCTGCTTTTTGAGCGGCCAGTTGGGCTTGGAGGGATTGGCTTTCCTGGAGGAGTTTGGCCTCGCTTTCACGAAATTTGTTTTGATTTTCAGCGAGTTGCTTTTGTGTGGTAGAAAGTTCGCTTTGTATTGCTTGTTTAGATTCAGCCGTTGCGCCGACGAGGCTTCCGCCGTTGCGAAGCAGGGCAATTTGATCGTCCAAAACCTTCATCTCTTTGTCGCGGCCTGCGCGTTGAGCAAGGGTTCGAAGGTTGTCCAGATTGTCCAAAGCAAGCGTTTTATTGCCGCTTCGAGTATCCCGGAGGATTTTAAGGCTTTGTTCAAATTGGCTTGCCGCCTTGCGTTTTCCGCTGAACATCATTGCCTTACCTTCTCGATTAAGTGCGTTGGCGCGGAGTTCAGGCATTTTGAGTTTGGATGCCAAATCTCCTGCTTTATCTGCATTGTCGATGGCTTTGGCATATTCGCCCGCATAAATATGGGCATCGGAGAGCGCGATAAGCAATTCAATGCGCTCGGCTGCTTCTGCCCCGCGCAACTGTTCTTCCAGTTGGCGCACTTTGTCAGTCTGAGCAAAAAGACTGGACGAACTGGCCCAGAAAAGCAACCCGTGGAAGAGTATTCTTGAAATTTTTAGAGACACGATTCGGAAGTTTTGAAAATCGTTGCGAAGATAAGGTCTTGGTTGTAAGTACGGTCGAAATAACAATTTCATGATTTGGCAACCAGCTGTCATTCTAGTCGTTGTGGCATGGTTTTGCGGCAGTTGGAACACACTAATATGCATTATGAAATACATCCTCATCACCGTTTTCGCTTCTTTTTTGCTTTTTGAAAATTTGTCCGCCCAAGGTCTGGTTTTTCAAGACACTGTTTTTACCGATCCGGTATCGCTCAGCGATGAGCCGGACTTCATTACTTTTCAAAATTGTCGTTTTGTCAACATCATTGGAGATGCGCTCACCCTTAACAAATGTGGTGCCGTAATTTCTGATTGCAGTTTTGAAAATATCGCGGGCGCCGGGATCGTGCTGGACAGCAGCGAGATTTATTTGATCAATGATACGCTGCAGCATATTGTTGGCGACGGGGTTTATGCAGAAAAAAGCACCGTGGTTGTTCAAGGATGTCGATTCTCGAATATTGCTGAAACCGCACTGTATTTCCTTTTTTGTGAGCTGTCTGAAGTGGGCAATTGCGATATAGCAGATGTAATGGAAGGTGTTTTGGCATTTGGGCCCATAGAAGGTCAAATGTCTGTCTTCAACACGAGTATCCGTCGGGTAAATGGGAAACCAGGTCAAACAGGCACCGGATCGGCGATCTACGGTTCAGAATTGAGATTTGTAGAAATTGAGGCCTGTACTATTGACAGTTGCCTAGGATTTGGAATTTATGTAGATATGATTGGGGCTATTGATCCTACAGCAGAATCGGTCATTATACAGGGCAACACTATCAGCAGGGCCGATTATCTCGGGATTCAGGGAACGAAATCAGCGAATGCAATCATTCGGGACAATGAAATAAGTTATCCGGGATTTTTGGGCGGTTTTAGCAGTTGCATTTGGTGGGGAGGCCCAGACGCTCGCATCGAAGAAAACCATCTTCACCATTCATTTGATAGTACTAACGGACATGGTTATGGGATTTGGGCGTTAAACTCAGCCACCATCGCCCGAAACCATATACATGACTGCACAAGCCATGGGATAAGATTTTCCGTTCTAATTGAACCATTTGGAGAAGCACCTGTACTCATTTTCAATAATAGTATTCACGATGTAGGAAAACACCCTGTTTTCTATGAAGGAGATGGCTTCAATGCACCCACTGAACCCACGCAGGTCATTATTCGTAACAATACCCTCCATGCTACGCCCAGTGTCAATCCTCAACGAGATGCTCCCATTGCATTTTGTTGTAATGATGTCCCCATTGACGTACAGGGGAATATTCTAATTTACGAAGGCGTAGCAGATACTTCCAGCTACGTTTATCAGAATTCGGGCAATTGGGTCACGGACAAGCTCAACCTAAAAGTCCCCGGAGACATCAATTTTGTGGACTACGCCGGGCGGGATTTTCATCTGGCTTCTACCAATTCGCCCGCCGTTAATTACCTGCCCCTAAATTTCGGCCTCCCCAATGACGACTTTGATGGCAACCCGCGGATCGGCCAACACGACGCAGGAGCCTTTGAACTGGCCAACACGGACACGATTTGTGGTTGTACCAACTGCCCTTTGACCATTCCTGATCTGGCTTTTGGCGACTTTATTTATAGTGTGCGGGATATTGCCAACAACAACCTCGCCAGCCCGGCACAGGGTGTTTGCGGTGTTAGGGTCCAATTTGAGCATGAATACATTGGCGATATTACCATGGAACTTATCTCCCCCAGCGGGCAATCAGTTCAATTGGTGGGGCCGACAGGATTTTTTGAAGCCTCGGATCAAAGTAGCTGGGATATAGGTTTTACCACCTGCGCCGGAATTGCAACCCCAGACCCCGGCTTTGCCCCTTTTTGGAACAACAACCAGTTTTGGGGCATGGGGGGCAATTACACGGGCATTTATTACCCAACCAATGGTTGCCTCGAATTTTTCAATTCTGGTTCTGTCACGGGAGATTGGACCCTACGGGTAAAAGATTTCCAGGCCAGCGACACCGGAGTGGTTTACAAGTTTGAAATGCTGTTTTGTGACATGACCGGCATTTCTTGCCAACCCTGCAGCAATCCTCCAGAGGCCTTATTTTTAACCACAACGGTGGGCCCATGGTCTGTCTCTCTACAAAATCAGACCGCAGGCAGCATTGCCCAATTTCAGATAGATTTTGGCGATGGGTTTATCGCATCGGGACATACCATTCCAATATTTCATACCTATACCGACACTGGCAGTTTCTTAATTCGACTCGTTGCTATTAACGAGTGCGGGGCAGATACGTTTTCACAATCTGTTCATATTCAAGGTGCATTGCCCATTGCTTTCGTGAGTGCGACGCCCATATCGGGGTGTGCCCCACTGGAAGTGCAACTGGGAGTTGCTTTTTCCAGCGATGTAGACCAATGGCATTGGGTTTGTCCCGGAGGCAATCCGGCAGAATCGTTGGAGGCTACACCCATCATCACCTACACTACCCCAGGCATTTATCCCATAACCACGATTGTCAGCAACGTTTTGGGTTCGGACACGATTTCAGGGGTAATTTCGATTGAGGTGCTTCCGGGCTTGATCAATCCTTCCTTCATCACTCAAGTGATTGGCGACAGCATCGTTTGCATCAATACCACCCAAAATGACACGTCATTTTTCTGGACGTTGAACAACGGCACCCCGGTTGGAATAAATACAAGCCCTCAAGTGTTTGAGGTGGATTCTTCAGACGTTTACACCGTCTCGCTGACGGTTTCCAACAGCTGCGAAACCACTGCTGTACTCAATACCGTGACGGTAATTGTTGTTAAATCGAAAAATCTGGAGGTGAATGGCTGGCAGTTTACCCTTTCACCCAATCCAAATGACGGGCAGTTCAATCTGAGCATTGTTTCGCCTGAAAATTCAAAAGCTCAATTGTCGGTTCTGAACGCGCTTGGGCAGGAGGTTTTTGCTGAAAATATTCTGGCGGTGGAGGGAAGGAATACCGTTCCTATTTCGATGGGTGAGTTGCCTGCGGGGCTGTACAGTTTGTTTTTTCGGACGGAAAAAGGGGGCGCGGTGTTGAGGTTTATGGTGCGGTAGTAACTGTACCGGCGACTTTAGTCGCAGGAATGCTGCGATTAAAATCTCAAATATATCCTGCGGCTAAAGCCACCGGCACAAGTTAATCCTGCGGCTAAAGCCGCCGGTACAGGGCGTTTAATGCGCCAACATCACCTCTTCAAACTCCCGCTGTTCTTCCCCGAGCGGTGCATAGCGCACTTTCAGGCCAAAATCACCGCCTGTGTTGAAATATACAATCCGAATCGAGTGCCATCCCCTTTGAAGATGGGCAATTCCTGTTTTTTCGGTCAAGCCGTGTTCACCGTCGTTGTTCACCACCATTTCACCGTCAATGGAAAGCACCGAGCCATCGTCTGATTCGGTCCAGAATCGGTATCCACCGGAGGTTGGAATATCAATATAGCCTTTCCACACCATCCCGCATTTATTTTCAGCGCAGAAGGGATCGGGTTCGATGATGGTCACGTCGTCTGCTTTTTCCAAATAGCCACGCATTACTTTGTCTACACTGTACTCGTCGCCGTCCACAGTGCGAAGTTCAGCGCGGAGGCCTGCGGCAGGCTCCTGGAGGAGGTTTTGAGCAGGCAGTTGTCTTAAAACTTTCACTTGTGCGGAGTCGCTATTGCTCGAAATAAGCCCCGCTTTGAAAGCCTTGGCCCGGATGGTGCAGTTAGCGGAAGGAGTGAAGGGCACAGTATAAGTCGAAGATGTCTCGGAGGGTTCTGTACCGTTGGTGGTATATCGGATGGTAGCACCGAGGGTTTTAGTCGCAATTTTCACCACTGGTTTTACCGTCTTAGAGTCATAGCTGACCGCTACTTGAGGCTTGGAAACAAAGTCACCGAAGCCACTAATTTTCACCGCGAAGGCATGTGCTGATTTAATTTTGTTCGGATTGTACTCAGGTAAGGTGATGACTACATTCCCACCCAGGTTTTCCGCCTTTAGTTTATCTTTTGTAGCCAAAAAGGTGACTTCTGCTCCCGTCAAGGGTAGTTGCAAACCCTTCAAAACCAACTTTTTGTCATTCGGATACCGAGGGAAAATAGCATATACCGACTTGGTCTTAGGATTCCAGGTAAAAAAAACTTCTTTCACGGCAAAACCAGGATCAGGGTCCACCGTTTGCTTCAACAAGGGATCTCCAGCCGTTTTAGCGCCCTCAATACCTGGCTTCCAATCGCGGCGACCAGCACTCCATTGCACCGGGGCCCGCCAACGACGAGTGCTGTAAATCGCTTCCCCATTCACGCCCAACCACTTGCCAATATCGAGCAAACGCTCTTGCATGATGGGCGGTATTTTCCCATGTGCGTCCGGGCCAATATTAAGCAAGAAATTGCCACCACGCGAAACCTTGTCCACGAGATGCAGCACCAAAGATTGGGAAGAATTGTAATCCCAGGCATCCTCGGCACGATTGTATCCGTAAGATGCCCCTATGCTCTGACTTCCTTCCCAGGCCTGACCTTCAAAATCCAGCTCAGCCTCATATTCCGGCGTGTAAACCCCTCCATGCGCAGACCGCGTGTCGCTCCCCCAACGGTCGTTGACCACTACCCGATCGCGCACGGCACTTTCAGAATAAAGCCAACTGAGAAACTGAGGAGATTGCCAGACCTCAGAGGTAGCCTCCCAATCGCCATCTGCCCACACGACCCACGGCTCATATCGCTCCACCACTTCATAAAGCTGTGGCATCGCGTGCTCTGTGGCGTATTGGGCATGATCATACATCCAAATCGGGTTATACCACTCATACAGAGAGAAATACAAGCCTGGCTTGACCTTGGTTTTATTCAGCGCTGTAAAAAATTCGCCGAGCAAATCACGTCCTGGCCCGCGAACTTCGGAGTTCCAAGGAAAGTCCCAGGCGCGATTGGCCTGTTCATTCGGCCATAGGCAATAGCCATCGTGGTGTTTGGACGTTAGCACCGCATATTTTGCGCCAGCACGCTCAAAGAGTTTGGCCCATTCGTCGGGGTTGTAAAGTTCTGCGTGGAAATCGTCCGCAAGTTCATTGTAGGTTCGGTCACCATAATTGGCTTCATGGTAGGCCCGGATTTTCCCTTTGAGTGCGTTGGTTTCCAGTGCATGCTGATACCATTCGGCATCGTTCCCTTTAGTAGAAAAAGCGGGCACGGAATACACGCCCCATTGGACTGAAATTCCAAATTTGGCATCTACCCACCAGTCGGGCGTTGGGCGAGCATCGAGTGATTCCCAGTCGGGGCTGTAGATCTTTTGAGCCGAAATGCTAAGGGAAAGTGCGGCGAAAAGAGGGAGAAAGAATGGACGCATAAGTTTGTTTAAGTTGGTTTTGTGAAAATGGAACACGGGTAATCCATGTTCTTTAAACTTCCGGGCGCAAAGTATTTAATTTCGTAAAAATACAGGGCAATCATCTTACAAAACCGCCTTGTGCACTTGTCGCCGATGCCTTTCAAAGTGTGAACTGAAAAAATCGAGCATGTGCAACCAACTGAGTCGCCCGGCGCGAGGATGGTTGTAGGCCGCTTTATCTAAGAGGTCTGGTGACATTTTTTCAAAAAAAGCCGTCCATTCGGCTCGTATTTTTTTCCAACGGGCATCTACTTCTTGTAAAGTGCCAGACTCTGGGATCCGTTCGTTGCCCGCCGATTTAGGGGCTTTGAATTTGAACGGCGTCCAAAGCGTAGCCCGAAGTAGTAGGCTTCGCCACCAGGAACTCAACCCTGCTTTTTCTAATGGCGGGTTAAAACTCAACTTTTTGTGGATGTAAGCCATGGAATTCTCTTCCACCAAAATCAAATGGTGCAAGGTCTGGATGGCTGACCAGCCGCCGTCGGCAGGCTTGCGGTTGAGGCGTTCGTCGCCGAGCGGGATGAGTTCGTTCAGGAGAGATTCCACTTGAGCAGCATAACGGGCATTTGCCTGGAGAATCTTTTTTTTCATGTCCTAAATTTATTGTTGGCGTGAAGGTAGGTTCTTCGCGAATTTCATCCTCCCAAAAGTCTTTGTTACCTTTGCAGACAGTCAACGGTCAATAGTCAACGGTCAAAAGTCAATTCCATGCAAACATTTACCACAAAAAAATACATCAACGTTTTCCTTGGTTTAGGAAGCAACGTTGGAAATCGGGGGTCTAACCTTCACTCGGCCGTTGGCTTGATTGAAAAAAACATTGGCAAAGTTGCTAAAAAGAGCCATGTTTACGAGACACAACCTTGGGGAGAACCCAACCAAGACCCGTTTTACAATCAGGTGTTGATGGTCAACACGACCCTCGACCCGCGCGACATACTCGATAAAATAAGCCGGATCGAGCGCGAACTGGGCCGTGAAAAAAAAGAAAAATGGGGCCCCAGAGTCATTGACATTGACATCCTTTTTTACGGCAAACGCTTAATTCGTGACAAGGGCCTGGAAATCCCCCACCCCGATTTGCACAAACGCGCTTTCGTTTTAGTGCCCATGATGGAGATTGCCCCGGAATTTGAGCATCCAGTGCTTGAAAAACAGATAGATGAACTTTATATGGACTGCGAAGACGGCTCCGAAGTGGTCATGCTGAACTATTAATCGCAACGTGTCACGGTGAAAAACGTCCAAACGCCCAGGGTTCACTACAATTTCATAGCCATTGAAGGCAATATCGGAGCAGGTAAGACAACGCTCAGTCATCAATTGGCTGATCGTTTTGGCTGCGATTTGGTGTTGGAGCAGTTTACGGACAATCCTTTTTTGCCGCCGTTTTATGAGCAGCCAGAACGCTATGCTTTCCCGGTTGAGCTCTTTTTTATGACGGAGCGACACAAGCAGTTGTTAGAACATTTTTCCCAACCCGACCTGTTTCGTTCTTTCACTGTAGCGGATTATTTTTTTGTAAAAACCCTGCTTTTTGCAAAAAACAACCTGAGTGAGGAGGAGTTCCGACTGTTCCAGCGGCTTTTTTTGATCCTGAACACCACCTTCCCCAAACCCGATCTGCTGCTTTACTTGCACCGCCCGGTGGAAGTTTTGTTGAAACAAATCAAAAAACGCGGCAGGGATATTGAACAGCATATTACGCTTGGATATCTGACAGAAATTCAGGACGCTTACCTTGATTATTTGAAAACTGAAACAGAAACCCCCGTGCTAGTACTTGAGCTGGGCGATGCTGATTTTCAGGGGGATGCAGCCGCATTTGAAACAATTTCCAAAATTTTGGATGTTCAACATACTCCCGGAACTCGATTCTTAAAACTGTAGCATTTTCAAGTCGCGGGAGCTTGCAGTCTATTAGCGTATAACTGCCAAATCGGTTTCCGACTGATTTGCTTCCGCACCCAACATAAACAACCAAAACGCACCGCACATCAGCAAATGCCCGATGTCGAAAAAACTAAACCAAACGCCCAGGGAAATTTTGGAAATATGGATGAGCACTGCCCCTACCAGGAATAATATTCCAAATAACAGGTAGCGGCTTCCCGCTTGTTTTTTGTTGAAGAACAACCACATTTCTAGGGGGGCAACAATGCATAAAAATCCAAAGGCTGAATGTATCTCCACAACCGGAAACCAGAGCGTAGCGGTCACAAACCAAAGTGCAAGCGTCAGTTCTACCAGGTTCACCCAAGTGAGTACCCTACTCCACCCTGCTCCGATATACGGCTTTGCCCGAACGATGGATGCCTGCTCTAATGCTGACACCGCGATCATACTGAGTATCCAACCCGGGGCTTTGAACGCGAATGGCAGACAGTAAATAAAGCAGTGCCCAACTAAGGAGCCGATAAGCGTAGAGAGTCCCATGAGCAGGAAAAAAATGCGAGAAAGGCGAAGCGTATCCTCTCTTTCAGCTTGCCTACCCAGCCGTATCCATGCATAAAAACAAATGATGGCAGACAAGAGCGCAGTTAATGCAATCATCGGCTCGCCAATGCGCAGTCCGGCTACTATGATATCAGGTTGAAAATTGTCCGTAGGTAGAACTTCCATGGCGCAAAGATAAGGCGATGAATAATTGACTGGTGATGGATGAACTGGCCAACCGAGATAATCTTTACCCACCTGGCTCGTTTTGCGCAGATTTATTTTTATTTCAAAACAAAATATTTGAATTTTGCGGAGAATTTCAAAATAACCACAGCAGCCAACAGTCAAAATTCAACGGTCAATAGTCAACTTTGTCAAAAACACTTGCAAACGAACCCAGCGGCAACGAAGAAAAAGTCGTCGAAAAAGCCCTGCGCCCCAAGCTCCTGGAAGAGTTCAGTGGCCAGCGCAAGATTGTGGACAACCTACAGGTCTTCATTCAAGCCGCCAAAAAGCGGGGCGATGCACTCGACCATGTCCTGCTGCATGGGCCGCCAGGACTGGGGAAAACCACCTTGTCGCATATTATCACCAATGAAATCGGGGCAAGCCTCAAGTTAACCTCTGGCCCGGTACTTGAAAAACCTGGCGACCTTGCAGGCCTGCTCACCAATCTGGATCCGGGCGACGTGCTTTTCATAGACGAAATTCACCGGCTCAATACCGTGGTGGAAGAATACCTCTACTCTGCCATGGAGGATTATCGGATTGACCTTATGATTGACTCCGGCCCCAATGCCCGCAGCATTCAAATAACGCTCAATCCCTTCACGCTCATAGGCGCCACCACGCGCATGGGCCTGCTTACCTCGCCGCTTCGCGCCCGATTTGGCATTACTTGCCATCTGGATTACTACGACGTGCCCACGCTCGAACGCATCTTGCACCGCTCGGCAGCCATTCTTGAAATACCCATTGCCGATGAAGGCGCACACGAGATTGCCCGCCGCAGCCGTGGCACACCGCGTATCGCCAACGCCCTGCTGCGACGCATCCGGGATTTTGCCCAAATCAAAGGCGACGGCTCTGTAAATGTGGAGATTGCGCGTTACGGCCTGGCTGCCCTCGATGTGGACGAATCGGGCCTCGACGATATGGACATTCGGATATTAACCACGATTATCCACAAATTTAAAGGCGGGCCGGTGGGGCTTACCACCATCGCTACCGCTGTGGGCGAGGAGGCTGGCACGATTGAAGAGGTGCATGAACCGTTCTTGATTATGGAAGGATTCATCCAACGCACCCCACGCGGGCGAACGGCTACAGAGAAGGCGTATAAACATATTGGGGCGGTACCGCCGAGGAAGGAGGGGACCTTGTTTTAGTGCAAAAATCACACAAGATCCGCGCTAAATCCGAACAACCCACCCCTATTTCGTGTTATAGTTGGCATGAAACTAGTCCTAGCCATCACGGGCTCATCCGGCGCCATCTATGCCAAAGTCCTGCTCGACCGACTCTTGTTGCTTGAAAATCAATGGGAAAAAGTCGGCGTCGTTCTTTCCGATAATGCCGTCGTGAACTGGGAACTCGAAATCGGCCCACCCGACTTCTCCGCTTACCAGAAATTTGAATTCTACAAAAAAAATGATTTTTTCGCCCCTTTTGCATCCGGTTCCGCCAAATACGGGACCATGATCGTATGCCCATGCTCTATGGGCACGCTTGCACGGATCGCCACCGGAGTAAGCAACGATCTCGTTACCCGTGCCGCCGATGTAGTGCTGAAAGAGCGCCGCCGACTTATCTTGGTTAGCCGCGACACCCCGCTCAGCCTCATCCACATCAACAACATGAAATCCGTGACCGAGGCTGGCGGCATCATCTGCCCTGCTTGCCCCTCGTTTTACTCCAACCCTGTGGGCGCCGAAGCCATTGCGGCAACCGTGGTAGATCGTGTGCTTGATTTGGCTGGTTTTGATCTGCCAACTTACCGATGGGGAGAGGGAGAATAATTGCTTTCTCACCCGCAGCGAATGTCCTAGTTTTCCTTTTTGCCTCCTCCATCCTTCGCAAGGTTGGAGCTCAAAAAGATTTTCCCATCTGCTGTTTTGAAAAATTCCACAAAAAAAGTAAGGACACGAAAAAAAATTTTTACCAAAAAAATTTTTTTTTGAATAGATCCATCCTCACTCGACCCGTTAGGGTCTTGGGAAACCACGTTTTGGCCGCAAAAACGTGGTTTTAAAGTAATTATGTTATTAATATCTAAGATTGTGTAACAGATAACGAATTAAGCAATCCGTCCTCCCGCCATGAAAAAGCCAGTTCAATACTTTAGATAAAATATTGATTTTCAATAAAAAAGCAAAGATTTCCTCCTGCGACTGCACCGTGTTGGATAAGTCACACCCTGTGGGCTTAATTACTCAAAAATGGTTAACAGAAGGTAGCAAAAAAGCATTAAAATCTTGTTAAACGAAAAAGTTTACCAAGACTGGCACAGCATTAGCACGTCTCTAATCCATCTGCACGTTTCGCAGCCGACTTTACAAAACTCAAAAACTGATTCATACCATGCGTACCATCCTCTATTTCACATTACTCCAGCTCTGTATCCCGATATTTTTGTCGGCTCAGATCTCCATGAAAAACATAAAAGCCCCTGAGACCATTACGGTAACAGGCAAAGTATTTGACCAGGTTTCGGGCACACCGCTCAACCAGGCTCTTGTCACGGTCTTCGACGATATGATGATCGCCTCGCTTGCACAAACCGAAACCGATGCTGATGGCGCTTACACTTTGACGGTGCCAAAAGTATCTCGCTACCAAGTGCTGGCGGAGAAGTCCACCTATTTTGATCAAAATGTAGTGATTACCCACCTTAATGGTATCCTGACTGCCGATTTGGGCATGAGCAGAAAACCCGGCTATGTGTTTGACATCACGATTTTTGACAAAGCCTACGAACACGACCCTATCAACACTTTGCGCGATTGTAAAATTGAAATTTACAACAATACCACACAGCAGCAAGAACTGACCATCGAACGGCTGCCTAAATCGGCCTTCAACTTTTCTTTCGCTGAGGGTAACCACTACACGATGCTCGTACGCAAACCGGGCTACCTCAACCGCCGTGTGGAGGTTTATGTAAATGTAAATGGCTGCATTCTTTGTGTGGATGGAATGGGTATCAAAGAGCCCGATGTGGTGCAGATTATGACCCATGACAACGAGATTGGACACTTCCTTGGCACTGTTGACCTCGATTCGATCCAGGTTGGGAAGCGGTTTCAACTGAATAACATCTACTATGACTTCGATAAATGGGCCATCCGCCCAGAAGCAGCCAATATACTTGACAAGCTAGCGGTGTTTCTGAAAGACAACCCTGGCATTACGGTCGAGCTCGGCTCGCACACGGACGCTCGTGGTAGCGACGATTACAACCTTTCGCTTTCTGACAAACGTGCAAAATCCGCCGTGGATTACCTCGTGACTTCGCAAAATATTGATTTTGAAAAGATTACTTCAAAAGGTTATGGCGAAACTCAACTGGTAAACCGTTGCGATGACGGTCAGTCCTGTTCTGAAACTGAACACCAGTTGAACCGTCGCACCGAAATAAAAATTACGGGTATCCTCGACCAAGACCCACTCTGGCGCAAGTCGCTGAAGGAAATAATCGAGGACAAGGACCTCTACAAAAAAATCATTGAGCAAGAAAAGCGACAAAAAAAACTGAGCACTCACTCTAAATGACAATGGAAGTTGGACAATGGACATTGGACTTGCCCTCTCCATTTTCAGTGTCCATTGTCCAACGTCTATTGTCCAAAGTCCAACGTCCATCATCCATAATCTTTCACATCATGAACTCTTTCTCGAATTTCGGCAAACATTTTGCAATCCCAGCGGCTCTTGTCTTGGCAGCCAATTTCAATGCCCTGGCACAAAACCCGGTGGAATCCACCCACGTTGACGAAAAGTACGCCTATACTACTGTGGTGTACAAAAATACCGCCGCAACGGATAAAGACGTGCTTTCTTCCCTTGAAAGCAACTTCAGTATTGGGGATGTTGTGCGGGTCACGCTCGCTCCACCGGCCAAGCCGATTGCGGCTTCAGAACCTGTGTATGCAGACAAAAGAAAAGGGGAAGATGCCTGGATGCCTAATTTTGACAAACCTGCAGACAATCTGGCGGCATCCGTCAACATTAATCCAGCGCCCAGAACCACTTTCAATACGATTCCAACTTCGCCGAAGCCCACGCCAATCGTATCCAAAACGGTCGCGCTAAAATCGGTTGAGGATACAAAAACTACAGCGGTCGAGCCAGTGCAGGCTGAAAATGTTGCACCAGCAAACGTTCAAGGTCAAAAAGTAGAAGCCGTTCCCGTAAACACGGCTTCTGAAACCACTTCAAAAGCAAAAACTTCAAGCACTGGAAAGTCGACAAAAGCACACAAATCAGGTAAAAAACCGGTAAAAAAGAGCGGTAAAAAAATGAAATTGAAAAACCGCAGGCACAACAAACAGCGGTATAGTTGCCCAAAATTTTAATCCGAAATAAATTTTGCGCTAACAAAAAGCGGGCCTTCCAAGTTAGTTTGGAAGGCCCGCTGGCATACGGTAGGGCGAAATTTATTTCGCCCTACTTTAGGGCAGCCACGATAGTCGCAAAATCGTCGGCTTTGAGGGATGCCCCGCCTATAAGTCCTCCGTCCACATCCGGCTGTGCAAAAAGTTCGGCAGCATTTTGAGCGTTGCAGGAGCCTCCGTAAAGAATCGGAGTATCGTCGGCTACTATTTTGCCATATTTTTTTGCCACGAGTACACGAATAGCCTGATGCATCTCCTGCGCTTGCAGACTGGTAGCCGTTCGCCCCGTTCCAATCGCCCAAATAGGCTCATAAGCAATGACGACTTTCCTGAAATCTTCTTCCTTTAGGTGAAAAAGTCCGGCTTTCAGTTGTTTCGCCACATAGCCGACGTGGGTATCTACCTCTCGAATATGGAGTGGTTCGCCGCAACAAAAAATTGGGCGCATTCCCCGCGCCAGGCTCACATTCACCTTGGCAGCCAATACTTCATTCTTTTCTTTGAAATATTGCCGCCGCTCCGAATGGCCTATGATGACAAATTCACAGCCCACCGAAGCAAGCATGTCTGCCGAGACCTCACCGGTGTATGCTCCTTTTTCTTCTTCATGGCAGTTTTGTGCGGCCAGATGAAAGTGTTTTCGCACTTTCAGCATTTTGCCCAGCTCACGCAAGTAAGGAAAGGGGGGGGATATGACTACAAGCCCGTTCGGCTTTTCTACTTTTTCTAAAATGGCTTTGGTGAGTTCAATACCCTCTTCGAGGGTTTTGTTCATTTTCCAGTTTCCGGCAACAATTTGCTGGCGCATAAGATATAGTTTGTTAAAATTAAGCGCGAAGGTATGCATGCCCCTGCACTAAAAAAAAGCGAGCCGCCTCCCAAATAATTGGGACGCGGCTCACCGTGTATGGTTTGCGAAATAGAAATCGTTGTAGGATTACCTGCCCACGGTCACTTTCACGAACATGGCCTGGCCATCTGCTTGAACGCGAAGGGTATACACCCCAGCAGCCAGATCGCCATAATCAAATGAACGAAGCATGAATCCAGCGCCAAAATCAGCCGTTTCGCGCTTGATTTGCTGTCCGAGTGCATTGAAGAGTACAAACTCTACCTCGTCCTGCGGCAATCCGTTCATTTCTACCGTAAAGATACCAGAATTCGGGTTCGGGAAAAGACGGAAACCTTGAATCCAAGCCGCTTCGCCGGTGCCAGAGGTGATGACAATGGTTTGCTCAAAAATCGTTGTGCCACAGTTGTTTGAAGCAGCAAGGGTAACATTGTAGGAGCCTGGAGCACTGTAAGTGTGGGTTGGGTTCTCCTCATTGCTGCCGTTGCCATCCCCAAAAGTCCAGGCATAAGTAGTAGCATTTTGCGAGGTGCTGGTAAATGCCACGGTTGTTTGGTTGGCCACGAAACCGAACCCTGCTGTTGGGGCAGATTGCACCGTTATGTAAGCCGGGAATGTCTGGGTTGAAGTACCAAAGATATTGGTGACCTCCAGCACCACGTCATAAGTACCTGCGGTATTGTAATTAACTGCAGGGTTTGGGTCTGTACTGGTAGCTGGCGTTCCACCTTGAAAAATCCAATTCCAAGAAGTCGGCTCGCCCGCTGATTGATCGGCAAACTGCACCGACAATGGCAAACAACCGTTCGAATTGTCAGTAGTTATCGCAATAACTGGTGGGGCGCCTTGGATTTCTACGGTCTGCATGGAGGTAACAGTACCACATTCATTCGTAACACTAAGCGTTACAACATAAGACCCAACTTGACCATAGGTATGACTGGGGCTTGCCTCTGCGCTTGGGGCGCTGCCATCGCCAAAGTCCCAGGAATAGGAATTGCCATTCGAGGAGATATTAGCGAACACAGCCGTAAGACCACCAATTTGATAAGTAAAATCTGCTGTGGGTGCCGTACCGACCGTAATGGTAGTTGTGCTCGTGCTGGTGCCTGCGCTATTGGAGGCAGTAAGCGTCACGACGTAAACACCTGCTGTATTCCAGGTCACACTCGGGTTTTCCTGTGTTGACGTTAACGGGGTGCCGCCTAGGAATGACCAAGCATAGGAGACTGCATTGCTGCTCGAGGTGTTGTTAAACTGGACTGCAAACGGCGTGCAACCTGTTGAAGCGCTCGTCGCAAAGCCAGCAGTGGGTGGCGTAATCACCGTAACCGTTTGCTCAAATATGGTTGAACCACAATTGTTTGTAGCGATAAGCGTCACATTATAAACACCATCATTGGCATACGTATGGCTTGGGTTTACTAAAGTGCTGTTGCTTAAATCTCCAAAACTCCAAACGTAAGAGCTCGCGTTGGAGGAGGTGTTGGTGAAGTCGACCGTAGAACCGTTTGCACTAGATACAAATCCTGCACTTGGTGCTCCATTCACAGTGATGATACCTGGCTGCGTGAAGGAACTGGTGCTGCCCCCCGCTGAGGTGACCACAAGGGTCGCTTCATACACACCAGATGTGAAATATTGGACGCTCGGATTTTGTTGCGTGGAGCTGCTGGGGGTTCCTCCAGGGAAACTCCATTCCCAACTTACCGGGCTGCCAGAAGAGATATCTGTAAAGTTGACGGTCAAACCAGCACAACCGCTAGAAGTGCTCGCGGAGAAGCCCGCTCCAGGTTCAGTATTGATGACCACATTTTGCGTAAAAGTGTTGGTGCCGCAATTGTTGGATGCGGTCAACACCACGGTATAAGTGCCATCCAGAGCATAATCGTGCGCCGGATTTGCTTCGTTGCTGCTACTACTACCGTCACCAAAGTCCCAACTGTAACTGATACTGTTGGAAGAGTTGTTGGCAAATGTCGCAGTAAGGCTGCTTACCGTTGAACTGAAATTAGCTGTTGGGCCACCGTTCACGACGATTGTTTGGGTCGAAGTGTTATTACCCGCAGCATTTGAAACCGTCAAGGTAACCATATAAGTACCCGGCACCGCGTATACAACGCTGGGCGGATTCTGGGCGGTTGAACTGGATGGAGACCCACCGGGGAACTGCCATTCATAGGTGGTTGCATTTGCGCTGGAAGCATTGCTAAATTGAACCGAAAGTGGCGCACAACCAGCATTTTGTGAAACCGTAAAGCCTGATGTAGGGGCCGTCGTTACCGTTACGTTTTGCGTCGTTGTCGTGGTGCCACATGCATTGGTAGCACTTAAAGTAACGGTATAAGTCCCGTCGGTCGCGTAAGTATGCGAAGGATTGACATTAGGGCTGACGCCACCATCACCAAAGTTCCAGGCATAGGTAGTCCCGTTCGTGGTAGTGTTGGTAAAGTTTGCGGTCAAGCCGTTTGCGGCGCTTGTAAATCCTGTTGTAGGCGTGGTGTTCACCACGATGTAATTGGTACGACTGAAGGTGTCCTGGCCAGAAGTGTTGGTCGCGATCAGCGTAGCAGAATAGGTTCCGGCGGTTGAATAAACAACAACAGGATTCTGCAAGTTGGAAATGTTCGGCGTTCCTCCTGGGAATTCCCATAAGAATGAGGTGGAATTCGCGGTAGAACTGTTGTTAAACTGAACGCTGAAAGGAGCACAACCACTCGCTGACGTTGCGGTAAAGTTTGCATTTGGGTTAGTCACAATGGTGACCATTTGTGTATCATTGACTGTGCCACAATCATTGGTTGCCTGCATGATGACCATGTAGGTATTAATGATATCAAGTGCAGCGTAATCGTGTACTGGATTTTGAAGTGTACTACTATCGCCATCTCCGAAAGTCCACAAATAGGTAGTAGCCCCTGCAGAAAGATTAGCGAAAGAAACGGTTGTGTCGTTGGATACGGCGTATGCAAAGTCTGGTGTAGGGACTGTGTTGACCGTGACAGTAGTCGAAGCAGTATCACTGCCATTTACATTGCTGGCAATTAAAGTAGCGGTGTAGGTTCCTGGGTTGTTATAGTTAACCGTAGGATTCGCTACTGTAGAACTTTCAGGACTGCCCCCTGGAAAACTCCATGAATAGGAAGCGGCACCTGTTGTATTGTTGCCAAAAGTGATGCTCAACGGAGTGGGTGCAGGATTCCAACAGTTGTCGATAGGAATAACATTGGCTGCAGCGCCAGCATGGACAGAGAGCCTGTTGGCTTCTTCAATGGTCCTCAAAACATTATAATGATTGATGTTTTGGCCATAGTCGCCAGGCGCCACATGTGCGCCATAAAAGACGGTAGGGATCTGGTTGGTACCAGCATTAACATTCTCATCGTAGGTGACAATAAGCAAGGAATTGTGATCAACACACCATAGCTTATAGGCGTCCAGATTGTTTTGTATCCAGCTATCGAATTGGCTAACACTGTTGTTCAACGGAGGACAATTATTATGACCACCACCGCATAGATCAGGAATCACGAATGCGACATCGGGAAGATTGTCAAAATTGACAGGGAAGGCTGTGAATGGCTGATTGGTTGTCGCCGGGATCTGATTCGTTCCATTACCCATCCAATTGGCCGCTGGGTTGTGGCTTCTGGTATAATTTCCGCTGAGGGGCCCATTAAATCCAACGGAGGGCAAGCCCTGAGAATAGGTAGTGTAGGATTTTTGGGCATCTATTAATGCACGACCCAGATTCGCAGTAGTAAATACCGAAGTAATCAGATTATCGTTTGTGACGCCCTGATCGCTGCCGGAATATAGCGCCAGATAATTAGGCTGGCTTGGATCAAAAACGCCAAATGAATTGCTGAATTTGGCTCCATTGTTTGCCAGTGAATTGATGTACGGAGCATTGGGGTTGCCAAATACAGCATCCGCATTAGCCTTTCCCCCTACTACAACCACAATGTGATCATACGCAGGCACAGGATTGTACGGAACACAACCTGTTGATGGATTGACAGAAATAGCAGCCGTTGGTGGCCCAGAGGAAACCACTTCAACTTGCCTGGTTTTTGTACTGCTTCCACACTCGTTGGTGGCGGTAAGGACTACATCATAAGTACCTGCGTTGGCATATACATGCACTGGGTTTGCCAAAGTGCTGGTGTTCCCATCGCCAAAATCCCAGAGATAGGAAGTTGCTATGCCAATCGTCGTGTTGACAAAAGTGGCGGTTGAGCCAGTGACCGTCGAGTTGAAGTTCGCCGTAGGAACAGTCTTCACCGTAATGTAGTCAGTACGCGTAAAAGTACTTGAGCCTGAGCCGTTTGTAGCCTTAAGTGTAATGGAATAGGTGCCAGCGACAGGATAGACGACGGTCGGATTGATTTGGTTGGAAGCGGAAGGTGCTCCACCTGGGAAGGTCCAGGTGAATGTAGTTGCATTGGAAGAGGACTGGTTGTCCATCACTACAACCAAAGCAGCACAACCGCTTGTTGGACTGGCCTCAAAATTAGCGGTCGGCGCTGTATTGATTGTAAACGTTTTGGTAGCTGTGCCACAGATGTTGGATGCAGTCAGAACGACTACATAAGTACCTGCTACTGGATATTCGTACACCGGGTTTTCATCAAAACTTGCACCGCCATCGCCAAAATCCCACTCGTAGGACGTAGCATCGGTAGAAGTATTGGTAAAAGTTACTTCCAGCCCATTGACAGCGTAGGTAAAATTGGCTACTGGCAAGGGTTTAATTTCAACTACTTGTGTAATGGCATTGGAGCCGCCCTGACCTGTAATGGTAAGGGTCACGTTTTTAAACCCTGGCGTGCTCCAGGTCACCGTCGGATTTTGCTGGTTCGAGGTAGACGGGGTTCCTCCTTGGAAAGTCCATGCCCAGTTTGTAATGTTGCCCGTAGAGAGGTCAGTAAAAGTGACAGGTTGATTTTGGCAACCAGGGTTGGGTGTCCAGTCAAAACCAGCCACGAGCGGTGGTGGGGGTGGACCACAGGTCTGAAGACAACCGCTATTGATTTTACTGGTAATATAAGCACTAATGGCGTCCACCGACTGGTCACTCCAGGAAGTGCCCTGAGAAACGGATGGGCACATGATGAATTGAGGTGGCGGGCAACCTGCATCGTGTCCGCTGCTCCAGTTGTGTCCCAACTCGTGAGAAGTCAACACGCGCAAGCTATTTGCGTTACCCGTGTAGTCTTGCAAACAGTGGTATTTGTTGCTATTGCAAATGCCATTCAAGTAGGCAATGCCCACCGTGCCACCATTGAAATCCCGGTTAGTCCAGAGTTCAGCGTTGTCATAGGCCACACCAAAACCTCCGTTGTTGCCCCAATTCCGAAAATCTGCAAGGAGTGTGCCGGCATCTGTAGAAGGAGTCCAAGGATCATTGCCTGTAACAACGAACTGCGTGACAACGACATATTCTATGTCATGGTTGAAATTGCCGGTGTAATCCCCTTGAACATCGTTGAGCACCCCAATATTATGGTTTTCTACAGCCGCTGCTGATCCATATTTATCAAACATGGAGCGGTCCGACGCAATGGCGATTTCCAGTTCGTAGCAGGCTGAATTTTCTGCTCCACCGCTTTTGGATTTGTCTATCTCCTCCAGATGTTCATGTTCTGCGTGTTCTTCCGTCATTCCACAGGCATCTGGGGCGAGGGTATTCGCAGCATTCTGATGGTAAAACACGAAAAGATCGTGCGCGGCACCGGGCTCATAATACCAGAGCGGCTCGATGTAATACCGCTCGGTGCCCTCTTCTACAAAGCCGTAAAGGAATTCTCCGTTGATCGTAAGGCGGACATTCCCGCCACCAATCGTTTCATAACCTTTGAAAGCGATTTTATGCTTTGGGTAGGTGGTTACAGTACCTTGAGGGGTTTGTACCTGCAAAGAATAATTTTCTGAAACAATCCGGCTTGGCGTCAAATTCAACTGCCAATGGTGCGTCCCTATCTGCAATATTACAGGTGAGCTTAGGTTTGACTTCACATGGGCATCCAGCAGAGTTGCGTCCAGTTGAAAAACCTGATATTGGCGAAAATTTTGTGACAACGCTGGCGAGGTATGCGGCTCTACAGAGGCCGTAAACGATTGAGCGTCCAGTTGAAAAACAGGAGATTGAAGAAGAAAAATTGCCACAAGGCAACAATACAGGCGTAGAAACTTAGCCATAAACTTTGGATTTGTTTAACGTGATAGTAAGGAAGTACGACGGTGAACTGCAATCGGGAATAAAGGGGAGACCAAACGATTTGAAGATTGCTTTCGCCTCAATATGCGGCATAAGGCATTGCCTGCGCAAAAATTGACCATTGTTTATCTCTTGATCAAAATTTTCAGCGGGCGAATGTAGCACTTATCTTAAAATGCCATTTCGAATTCGCCAAAAAAAGTGAGTTTGGTCAAAAAACTGACTTTCCACCATCGCTTCTTACTTTTGCCCCAGCTAACGAACAATTTGAACCTATGCGATTTAATAAACACATTGCTACACTGCTTGCTTTCATCCTCTTAATTTTCATTTCTCAAACAGTTGCCGCCCAACGGCGCGACAGAGAACGCGAACGGGATCGGGAACGTGAACGTGAAATTCAGCGAGACAAAAAAGAGGAGAAAGAAACACCCAAGGGTTTCAAAGCACGGCTTTGGTACGGAGGGGGAATCAATCTCGGCTTTGGAGGCTCCAACTGCGGAGGCAGCATTTTTGTAATTGGGGTGTCGCCCATGGTTGGGTACAAAATTATAGGCCCGCTTTCAGTGGGCCCACGAGTCGCTTATGATTTCGCCTCGCTTAAAGAGCCTAATGCTAAGGCGGTTGGCCTCCATAGTGTGGATGTAGGTGGTTTTGCGCGTTGCCGGGTCTTCCAAGGCTTGTTCGTTCAAGGCGAACTCTCCAACAGATGGTTACAATCAAAATATTGTGGCAATCCAAAAATCAAGAATGAGCAACGTGTCAACCAGCTTTTCGGCGCCGGATGGAATTTTGGCGAACCGGGTGGCGTCGGCTCTGAAATCAGCATTCTTTACAATTTCAGACTTGCTCAAGACATCAATGCTTCCGAAAACCCCATAGAGTACCGATTTGGGCTTACCTGGAGGTTTTAGGACGTTGGATAATTGGACACTGGACAATTGGACACTGGACAATTGACTGGTTCGATATCTTAATATCCCAATATCCAACGTCCAATTGTCCAGTGTCCAATTGTCCAGTGTCCAATTGTCCAACGTCCAGTTGTCCAACGTCCAACTTTCCCCATGCGCATCCTCTTCGACCACCAAGTTTTTTCCTGGCAGACCTATGGTGGCATTTCCCGCTACATTGCCGAACAGATGCGCGGTTTAGAAGCCCTCGGCCAACAGGTGTGCTTGCCAGAAAACTTTTTTTCTGAAAATGTTTACTTGCGGGGATTCCCTGGTTTTCAACGCAAAAGCCTCACTTCTTTTTCGTTCAAAGGAAAAAAAATGCTGCAAAATGTTCTGGGACGCGGAGCGTCCATGAAGGCCATACGCGAGAAAAATCCGGAGGTTTTTCACCCCACTTATTTCGACCCCTATTTTTTAAAGACACTGGAAAAACGGAACATCCCTTTTGTGCTTACCGTCCACGACATGATCCATGAAATATATGGTCATGGCAGCCGGAGTTTTTTTTCCCTGGATGCCCATGTCATTGAGAACAAACGACTTCTGGCGATAAAAGCCAAGGCAGTAATTGCCGTTTCGGAAAACACCCGTCAGGATTTATTGCGGTTTTGTCCTGAAATTGATCCTTTGAAAATCCATGTCATCCATCACGGAAATTCATTGCAGCCTACCGATCATCTCACTTCCAATGCGGCCACGGATAAACCGTACCTCCTTTTCGTAGGCCAACGCAAATCCTATAAAAACTTTGCGTGGATGGCAGAGCACCTGGCAGATTTGCTGCGTTCAGAAAAGGACTTGCAGTTGATTTGTGTAGGCGGATCAGCGTTTGATAAGGCTGAAATCGAACAATTGGCGCAGCTAGGCGTTGCACACAAGGTTCGATACGTCATGGTTCGTTCTGATGTCGAGCTGACCAGCCTGTACCAAAAGGCGAAATGTTTTATTTTTCCTTCTCAGTACGAGGGTTTTGGCATCCCCGTCCTGGAGGCGTTTGCTTGTGGTTGCCCCGTGGTGTTGAACCGGGCAAGTTCCTTGCCTGAGGTGGGCGGTGATGCTGCAGCGTATTTTGAAGAAGCAAATCCAGACAGTTTAGAGGAGAAAATCCGGCGTATTTTGAATGACAGTTCCTTTCGGAAAAGCTTGGTCGAACGCGGATTTGAACGTGCCAGACATTTTACCTGGGCACAAAGTGCTGCCAAACATCTTCAGGTTTATCAATCCGTTTCAAATTAGGCACAAGGCGTTTACGCACCATGGACTACTGTTGCACCACTCCCCTGCTGCTGTTGCTTTTCAACCGCCCGGAACATACGGAAGCGGTGTTGGGACGGCTTCGTGAAGTCCGTCCAACGCAGTTATTCGTGCATTGCGATGGACCACGCGAGCAGGTTGAAGGGGAGGCAGAAAAAGTGGCCGCTGTGCGCATGCTCGTAGCAAAAATTGACTGGCCTTGTGAGGTTAAAACCTTGTTTCGAAGTGAAAATGCAGGGCTGCGTGCGGGCGTATCGGGGGCGCTGAACTGGTTTTTTGAGGCGGTGGAACACGGCATTGTTGTAGAAGACGACTGTATGCCCGACCGATCCTTTTTCCCTTTTTGCGAAGCAATGTTGGAGCGCTACGCCTTGGACGAGCAGGTTATGCACATCGGTGGCTCGAACTTGGCGGAAAGATTTACGAGATCCTTGCCGACGAGCTATTTTTTCTCGCAATTCAGTTTCGTTTGGGGCTGGGCAAGTTGGCGCAGGGCTTGGGCAAAAATGTCGCTCGACCTCGATGGTTTGGAGGATTTTGTGCGCGAAAACCGTATCAAAAGCTTGACTCCCGATCCGATGGCGCAAGCCTATTTGCTGGAAAAATTCCGGGCCACCAAAGCCCGGAAAAACGGCTCCTGGGCCTATGCGTGGACTTATAGTGTCTTGAAAAACAATGGATTAACCGTCGTTCCACGCCTAAACCTCGTCCAAAATACGGGCATTGGAGCAATCGGGGCGACGCACACGAAGTATACTGACAAGATGGCTAACATCCGTGCTTCAAGCCTGAATTTTCCGCTTGTACACCCTACCCTAATCGAAAGACCTTCCGGTTTGGACCAAAGAATTTTTTACGGTTCTCAGAAAAGTCGGCTTCGGCTTACCTTGTGGTTTTTGTTGCAGAAATTTGGATTGCGATGAACTATATTATCTATGATCTGGAAGCCACCTGTTGGGAAACGCCACCCATTGGCTATGTGCAGGAGACCATTGAGATCGGGGCATTCCGCATCAATGAATATGGCGAAATACGGGGCAAATTCAACCGCTTTATTAAGCCTTCTCTTCACCCCAATCTTTCGCCGTTTTGTCGCCAACTCACGACTATAGAACAACTTGACATCAACCGGGCCAAGTATTTTCCCGATGTGATCCAGGAATTTCAAGACTGGGCACGCATTGAGGAAGAGGACTATGTGCTGTGCTCCTGGGGCAATTTCGACCGAAAAATGTTCGCTGCCGATTGCCGACTTCATCGTCTGGATGAAGCCTGGACGGAACACCACGCCAATCTCAAAGAACAATACCGCATCATGAAACGTTTGAAAACGGGCATTGGCCTTCGAAAAGCCGTAGAGAAAGAGGACTTTGTCTTTACAGGACAACATCACCGGGGCATTTCCGATGCTGAAAATCTGGTGAAACTGTTTTTGAAGTATTTGGGAAGCTGGAACGTATGAGGGGAATTACGATTTTGGAATTACGATTTACGATTTACGATTATTTTGATCCGAAAAAGGCTCGATTGGTTTCTTTCTTCGAATCAAAATAATCGTAAATCGTAAATCGTAATTCCAAAATCGTAATTCCAGAATCGTAAATCCAAAGGAAAATGAACTTACTTTTGTGCCGTTTTTAGCCTTCAACAAAAAGCGAAGTAAATTTCGCGCCACCACATTGTAAAAATAAAATAAGTCATGGGAAAAGCAGCAGAACGTTTTGAAAATCTGCAACTTATACGCCAAAGCGCGCGAGATTTTGCCGAAGCTCACATTCGCCCTTATGTTATGGAATGGGACGAAAGCCAACATTTTCCAATGGAAATGTTTCACCGTATGGGAGAGCATGGATTTTTGGGCGTGCTCGTACCTGAAGCCTACGGCGGCGCAGGGCTCGGTTATCAAGAATACATCACGGTGATTGAGGAGATATCGAAAGTTTGCGGATCCGTCGGACTGAGCGTGGCGGCGCATAATTCGCTCTGTACCAATCATATCCTGATGTTTGGTAACGAGGACCAAAAAAGCAAATACCTTCCGTTACTCGCCTCCGGAAAATGGATTGGGGCCTGGGGCCTCACCGAGCCAAACACCGGTTCGGATGCCATGCGTATGCAATGTACCGCTGTCCGCGATGGTGACCATTGGGTTTTGAACGGTACTAAATCCTGGATTACCCACGGCAAAAGCGGCCAGGTGGCGGTCGTGATCGCCCGCAGCGGCGAACTGCTCGACAGCCGGGGCATGACCGCCTTTGTGATCGAACGCGGAACCCCTGGTTTCAACGCTGGGAAAAAGGAGAACAAACTCGGCATGCGCGCCAGCGAAACGGCCGAGATGATTTTTGATAATTGCCGCATCCCTCAAAGTCAAGTGCTGGGCGTGGAAGGTGAAGGTTTTATCCAGTCTATGAAAATTCTCGATGGCGGGCGCATCAGCATTGCTTCGCTCGCATTGGGTATTGCCAAGGGCGCCTACGAAGCTTCCGTAAAATACTCGAAGGAACGTCATCAGTTTGGTCAACCCATCGCTCAGTTTCAGGGCATTTCGTTCAAATTGGCCGATATGGCCACCAAAATCGAAGCGGCTGAATTGCTCACCCGCCAGGCAGGAGCTTTAAAAGACGAAGGAAAAAAGCACACCAAAGAAGCCGCTATGGCGAAATATTACGCTTCCGAAATTTCGGTGCAAGTCAGCACCGACGCCGTTCAGGTATTCGGCGGCTACGGCTACACAAAGGATTTCCCGGTGGAGAAGTTTTACCGCGATTCCAAACTCTGTACGATTGGAGAAGGGACTTCGGAGGTGCAGAAATTGGTGATTGCAAGGGAGGCGTTGAAGGGGTAAATCATTTCACAATCATAACCGGCCCCTCACCCGGATGAAGTGGCGTAAGCTTATTCGTCGCGGGGTGAATCCATAAGTCCATTTCTTCAAGCGGAATTACACCCAAAAGCGGGTCATTGTCGTCCGGCATTACAATTGCATTCGTGGTGGAAAGCCGGTCGCCGTACCAAATATCAATCGGCCCGGCTAAGGGAAGCACCATTTTCCTGCCATCGGCCATTTGGCTTAGCCGCTCTCCGATGATGTCCAAGCCAAGAGCTTTGCAGATTTCTTCGTTGATGACTATGGTCATAGCGCCCGTATCCACGAGGCAGTTAATATCTAAAGTTCTGATTTCATCCTCGCCGATCATTTTGCGGCGGCTTAGCGATACGTCGCCTGAATTTTTAAGTGTAATGTTGACGTGTGTAAGTCCCATGATTTTTTAGATTTTCAACAAAGTTAATCGCTCATCGCATCAATTCCAACACCAGCGGCAAGTTTTTTCCAATTTCCAACTTTGTCAAATCCGTCAAAATTTCGCCAGTTACCACATTCTTTGCTTTGGTAAATCCCACCATTCGCTCTGCGAAACGTTTGGTTTCCAAGGTCTTGTCTACATTTGAAAAATTCAACACCACCATCACGGTCTTCACATCGTCATATCGGAAATAAACATACAATCCACGTTCTGGCTCCCGGTCAATGGTCGCGAACTGCATGAGTTTCCCTGTTTGTAACGCGGGTGTGGCATTGCGATAACGAATAAGGTTCCGGGTAAAATTGAAAACCTCGTTTTCCTCTGTTGTACGACCTGCCTCGGTGAATTTGTTTGCTGTATCTCCCGCCCAGCCGCCGGGAAAGTCCTTCCGAAAAGTACCCCAACTGGACGATCCGTCCCCGGTGCTGAGAATTTCCGTAGCGTAATAAATTTGTGGAATCCCCCGTGTAGTGAGCAGAAATGCCAAGCCCGTTTTGTACTTATCGAGGTTTTGGCCGATTTGGGTGTAAAACCGTTTCATGTCGTGGTTGTCCAGCATGATCTGGTTTTTGTAGGGGTCTTTGTAAAAATAATCCTGCGCCAGCACATAATAAATCTTTGAAGCCCCCTCAGTCCAGGTGGTTTCTTTCGTGAGAGCATCCTGAATGGCGAAACAAAGTTGAAAATCAATTACCCCTGGAAGGTTGGAATCAAACTTGCCGCGCGCCATTGGTTGGTCATCGGCAAAAAAGCCCTGGATCGGCACGGCATTTTCCCAAACTTCACCAAACATGGAGAGATTTGGGTACTCCTCCCGCAATGCCTGGCACCATTTGCTGCAAAATGTTTGGTCGGAATAGGAATAGGTGTCAATGCGGAAATCGTCAATCCCTGCATATTCCACCCACCAGATTGCCTGTTGAATTAAGTAATTGGCAACGTGGGGATTACGCTGGTTCAGATCAGGCATTCGTTTGTCGAACCAGCCATCGTTGAAATGTTTTTTGTCATATTCCGAAGCATAAGGATCCACGAGCGTTGGGGCACGGAAGGAGGTATTTGTATAGGCGGGCCATTGGTTCACCCAATCTTGGGTGGGCAGGTCCTTCATCCACCAATGGTTGTCGCCGATATGATTGAGCACGATGTCGCGGACCACCTTCATACCTCGTTGGTGGCACTCCGTCACAAGATCGCGCAAGTCGGCATTGGTTCCAAAGCGCCGGTCCACCCGATAATGATCCGTGACCGCGTAGCCGTGATAGGAAGCATCTACCTGATCGTTTTCCAGTTCCGGGTTGAGCCATATTGTGCTGATTCCCAAGTCTTGTAGGTAGTCAAGATGGTCTTTTACGCCCTTCAAATCTCCTCCGTGTCGGCCTTCTTCTTTTTCGCGCTGGAGGCCTTGAAGCATGCCCGGCACGTTATCATTGGAAGGGTCGCCATTGGCAAATCGGTCCGGGAAGATGAGGTAAATGACATCTTTGGGGTTCACACCCTGTGCTTTTGGGCCCATATTGCGGGATCGAATGGGGAATTCGTGCGTGAAGGTGCTTTTGCCTTGTGAAAACACGAACTCAACTTTCTGCGCCGGGGCTCTCGGCTTGATTTCCAGGGTTACGAAGAGATAATTGGGACTGTCTCCTTTTTCTACTTTAAGTATTTTCAAACCCTTTGCCTGTTCCAGCCGGACTTCGTATGCTGCTAATCCGGGTTTTTGAAACAAAATTTCTACCTGATTCCATTGCATACCCGTCCACCAATTAGCGGGTTCTACCCGTAGGTTCTCATTTAATACGGAAACAATGCGCGGCTTCAGCGGCGATTTGTGTGGATTGCCTACGAAATCCTTGCAGTTGAATAGAAAGAAGCTGAGCACAAGTGGTAAAAAACGCATAACAGGACTTATTTGAAATGAAAAACCGTCCTACGACCAAGTCGTAGGACGGGTGAAGTTCAATGGGCCTAATCATCTTTTGACTAGCCCAATGAGAAACAGCAACAGCAAGGCCCCATAACCGATGTTCCTATGACACCCAATAAACCACCACCCAGATCAGCGTGCAATACCTCGCGAAAAAGCCATCCGCCAACGAATGCACCGATGATACCGACAATGATGTTGCCAATCAATCCGAAGCCGTAGCCTCGGCGGATTTGACCAGCCAACCAGCCTGAAACAGCGCCGATCAAGAGCGTGAAAATCAAGTCATTAGTATCCATAATATAGAAAGTTTAGGTGAAAAGTTCAAATTCGAGGGCGCTCCACTACCCTACCCCCAATCCATGCACCTACAAAATAAATCAAGGACGACACGATTGCAAACCACCAGGGGTGCTGGATCGCAATCAGGTTCATAATACCCGCCACAAAAAGCCCAAAACCGACGAGGAGTGCCGGACGATATTGGGTCCGCAGTGCCACCCGATTGGCTACCCAGCCGCCTACAGCCGAACCTAAAAAATAGGCCAAAAGCAAAATAGCAAACGCTGACATTGGCAAGGTAGCGATCCATTCGCTTAACTTGGCTGGATCATTCACATTCATGCCTGCTGGCGGGGTATGGGGCGACATCATTTCCACCAGGGTAATTACAAGACCACCAGCCAGAATACCCAGAATAACTGCAAGAAGGGCTCTGAATTTTGGATTCATAAATTGATTGATTCGATTGATTCGATTGGTATGATTGATTCGATTAGGGGGCCACATTCACCACATCGTCCTTGTCTTCCACAAATTGTACCGCTACGGCAGCTAACAAAAAGAAAACGCCGCCCATCACAATGGCCCAAATGGAATTGTTGCCATATAAATATTGAACAATGGGACGATTGACTATCCCGCTCACAATTTGAGGAATGGTAATAAAAAAGTTAAAGATGCCCATGTAAACTCCCATTTTGTGGGCTGGAAGTGAGCCAGCCAACATCGCATAAGGCATGGCCAAAATACTTGCCCAGGCAATCCCCACTCCGACCATGGAGAAAATCAGGAAATTGGGAGAGCTTGCAAAATAGATGGAAATGAGACCCAATCCACCGCAAACCAATGCCACAGCATGCGTGTTTTTACGGCCTATTCGCGCAGCGATGTAAGGCAAGCAAAGGGCAAAAATAGCAGAAACACCATTGTACACCCCGAAGATGATTCCCGTCCAGTTGCCCGCATCGCTGAATGCCTGCGAATTGTTGTCATCAATGGCACAACCATAAACGTGGTGCGCAATGGCCGGGGCCGTAAATACCCACATCGAGAACAGGGCAAACCAGGAAAAAAACTGCACCCACCCGAGTTGCCGCATGGTCTTGGGCATTTTGGCCATATCTTCGAGGATGGAGGCCAGCCCTTTTTTTGTTGACTTGGTTTCTGGTTCACCACCGAACCGGGCTTGCTCTTGAGGGGAGTATTCCCTGGTTGTAAAAACAGTCCAAAGTATGGCTGCAAGTAAAAGCAAGCCTCCGATATAGAAAGACCACTTTACGTTGTCAGGCACAATACCTTCCACAGCGGTATCAGGCACTCCCGCCTTTTTTGCTAAAAACCAGGGCAGCCAGGATCCGACGACCGCTCCAATACCAATAAGCGCTGTTTGGGCAGAAAAACCTAAAGTGCGCTGGGTGGAAGGCAATTTATCGGCAACCAGGGCCCGAAAAGGCTCCATGGCCACATTGAAAGCGGCATCCATAATCATCAACATCCCGGCCCCCATGAGCACCAGCGGTAGTGCTGCAGCAAATATACCTGCATTGGGCATCAGCATCATACCAAAACACGCTGCAATGGCCCCTGCCAGAAAGTATGGCTTTCTTCGCCCCCAACGATTCCAGGTATGATCGGAGTAATATCCGATAATAGGCTGGACAATCATGCCGATAATAGGAGCTACAAGCCAAAAATTGGGAAGTTCATGCACATCTGCTCCGTATCGTTGGAGAATGGTACTGGCATTGCCATTCTGGAGGGCAAAACCTGCCTGAATACCGAGAAAGCCAACGCTCATATTCCAAATACTACGGGTAGAAAGCAGCGGTTTGGAGTCAGAACCATTTGAAGAGGGTGTAGAAACAGCCATATTGTTTTGTTCGTGATGTAGGTGGCAAAGGTTGAAAAAAACACGAACTGAACAAGCATTCCCTAAAATAAAAAACCCGCCACTTTACAGCAGCGGGTTAAAATCCATCCTTTATAAAACCTTCTTGCTTTACAAACTGGAGGTTAAATGAGGTGTGAGTGTTCGTAAAATTCCACGACACCCGTCTCGACATCATACATTCCACCCACAATGGCGATTTCGTGGGATTCGATCATTTCGTGTAGAATCTGGCTCCGTTCCGCAACCTCATCCATCACATAATGAACATTGTTGGCTGCCACTGCATTTGGGTAAGCATACACAGTACCATTGGTATAGGGGGTACGCTCCATGACGGGCTTGATTTTATTTAGCAGGGCCGTGAGATTGCCCATTTCCACATGGTCACAGGCCCCTTTGATGGCGCCGCACTTGGTATGACCAAGTACGACAATGATTTTTGCACCGGCCACTTTACAGGCAAATTCCATGGAGCCAAGAATATCCTCGTTCAAGATGTTACCTGCGATACGGATACTGAAAATATCTCCTAATCCTTGGTCAAAAACCAGCTCCGTACTGGTGCGGGAGTCAATACAACTCAAAATCACAGCGAAAGGATGCTGTCCTTCCATGGTTTCATTGACTTGCTGGAGCAAGTTGCGGTTTACTTTCAGATTATTGATGAATCTGTTGTTGCCATCTTGCAAGAGCTTGAGGGCCAATTGTGGGGTTAGGTTTTCTTGAATTTCTTTTGTGAGTGTACGCATGGAAATCAGTAGAGTTGTGTGATAAAATAGAGGCATTGTGGGGAATTGAAATATGAACCAATAAAAGGCTTACGATGACCTGAATGCTACCTCGTGGTAGCCTTTTTCATTCGGTCCTAAAAACAATCGTGCGTAAATGCGGAACACCACCAAACCGTCGAGAATCAAACTCAATGCAGTGAACCCAAGCAGTAAAAACTGATGCTCATCAATCTTTCCCAGCAACAAGTCTTCTCCAATAAAAGTGGGCGTGATGGGGAAGCCCGACAGGCTCAGTGCCGCCAGCATAAATACAAACGTCAAACGCGGATAGTAAAACGAATGCCCGTGGTAACGATCCAATTTGATGGACTCGCCCGCCTGTACCAAATAGCGCAGGCACCAAAAACCAATGATACCCGACACCACAATACCACTCAGGAAAAGCAGTATTTGCGCATGTTCAAATTCTTCATGCAGACCAATGGATAAGGCAGAAAACAATTGATTCAGGATGACCAACGACCAGCTCAACTGCGCATTCCCACGCGCTGTAAACGCTTTTAGAGCCAACATGATCCCAATAACCGCCATGGCGGAGGGCAGGTATTCCAGTGCCTCTGGAGGAAGCAATTCACGATTGTAAACAAAAAAGAAACCCACCAGAAACAATGGCACAAACAACAGCGTAACTGCGCGAACAGGGATGAAGCTCAGCAGTCCACCCAACTGCTTCAATGGATTCCATAAAAAGCGGTACATGAAGTTGTCCAAATTCCATTCTTTAATGCTAAGCATATAGACGGTCAATCGCAATTTCCCCCATAAACCCTTGGTTATGTTGTGTTGAGGCTGAATGAAATTGAAAAACTGATCGTGAATCAAATAGCTCAATACCGACGGCGACACCAGCAATTGATAACTTCGCAGGAAGGCGTTGCCCGCGAAATGAATCAGTGCAAGCGTATGCCAGCCCAAGGCTACTTCTATAAACATCAACCCTATTTGGGCGATAGAAGAGTAGGCGATCTGCGTTTTGACGGTGGACTGTACCCGCGCCGTTAGCGTAGCTGTCAAACTCGTAATCAATCCAATGGCAATGACGATCCCTCGAAACACTTCACTGTTTTCCCATATCGGGAACGTCCGCAACAACAAAAAAACTCCGATATGTACGGAGAGCGAACCATAAAAAATAGCACTCGAAGTGGTCGGGCCTTCCATGGCTCTTGGCAACCAGGAAGAAAATGGGAATTGGGCGGATTTGACGACTGCCGCAAGCAAGAATATGCTCGATATGAGGATTGGATAAATCGGCTCCTCCATAAAATGTTCACTGAGAATAGCCGGATTCAGCAACTCTGCAAACGTGATATTCCGTTCAAAGGCATGGTGACAAAGCCAAATTCCCAGCAATAATGCCGCATCGGCAACCCTATAAAGGGAAACCACTTTCAAGGCGTTTTTTACCGGCAAATAGCGGTCTCGATAAAAAGCGATCAAGAAAAAAGAAGTGACCCCCAGAATTTCCCAACCGATAAAAAGCGTCTCAAAATTTCCGGCAAATAGCACCACACTGAGTCCCAAATAGAAAAACAGCACATTGTTGAAAAAACGTTTGAAACCTTTCTCCCGGTGCATATAAGAGCGGCTAAAAATCATCACCAAACAGGTCAAAACGGAAGCCACTATCCCATATACCGCAGTAATACCGTCGAAGTAAAAGTCAATGGAGAAATCCGAGTCGTGGGTTTTGTAAAGTGTCAAACCATCATAAAACAAAGCCGTTTGATTGTTCATCAACCAGAACACCGACAATACAAGTAGCCCTATGGTGTACAATGCCACCGTCGTGATGGAAATCCCGAAAACAATCTTCTCCTTCCTGTTCGGGAACAGCGCGCTGAGCACCAGACCCAATAAAGGAAGCAGAATGAAATAGGGCAGATATTGGTTCATTATTTTAATTTTTTAATAGCCACGAATTGCACAAATTCACACGAATAAGTGCTTAAATTAGTGCCAATTCGTGCAATTAGTGGCAAAACCGTCATTCTTTAATCAAGTGAACCGACAGGTGTTCCTGCGTAGCATCCACAATGAAATTGGTTTCCATTTCTTTCGCGGTTCGGATCAAATGCTGCATATCCTCCGCCGATTTCACATTTTTAGTCAGGGGTTCATACAGCAGAAATGCACCTTGCTTGAAATAGAAAAACTGATCCGTATCCGGTTGAATCGCCACCAGGTGAACCCACTCGTTGATAAACCATTCATACACTTCAGGTTGTGCCTGAATGGTTTTTAGCACTACCTCTGGAAAATGCTCCACCAGAATCACCAGGCGCACCGGGTCGTGTACTTCGATCATCTGCAAGGGCAGTCCAGGGCGCAAATCGCCATCGCTGCTGTTGGCTACCCCTATCAGGCCCATCACATTGTGCGGGAGTTTGGTGCCCGCCCCGAGTTTGTAATTGTCTAAGCGGGAAAAATAATACTCCAGGTTGATACCCCCACACACAATGGGCAAGGGACGAATCACGCCCAACAAGAGTTTTCCTTCGGGATCTGTGCGGTAATCATATGAATTCATGAAAGCGCGGCGATCCAAAAAAAGGCCCTTTGTCCGGCTACGATGGCCGACAAAGCAAAGCGCATTGGTTCCGTGTCCCAGCTCAGGGCGCGGCTCGAACAAGGATACCGAGCGGAGGCGGATGGCTTCCCGCACATGACTCAAATCAGCTTGCGTGTTGATAGATGCAAAACGGCGGGAGCGTTCGTGTGCGTTCAAATCCAACGCCCGCTCGAATGTGGCCTTATTTTTTTTGTGCGCTACCGCATTTTTTTCCGACAAGATAGATTCGTCAAAAAAGGCAATTTCATCGGCCGCCGTATCGTGCAAGGCACCCAAAAACTGAGTTTTATCAGGAATTATCAATCCCCTCAGATTCAATAGATTTCTGACTTTTTCATGGTTGGCCATCATAGCAAACACCCGGGCATTTACAGAACCTGGCCGACCGCTGCAAGCACCACAATCATGTGCCCCGTGGTGCGGATTGTTGGCGCTGCTCGAACCGTGGGCCATTACATAAACCAGCGGAGCGAAATCTTCGACCATCCCAATGCCGCGTAAAAGCCCTTCTACCCGGTTCGCCATTTCTTCCACTGTAAACCCGATCTGCAGGCCGTTTTCGTTGTCTTCCAGGCTTTTATTCTCTACCGTCAATTGGCCGTCCACATTCATATGCGCAAAAGCATTTGAAATGGCCGGACCCATTTTGGGCCGGAAAAGGTTGAGAAATATTTTTGCTGCCGCTACCACGCCCAATGAAAGCGAGGCAAAAAAACCAAACAACAGCGTGTGTGTTTTTTTGGTGTACAGCAGTTCGTGCTTCCGCTGACTGTTGGCACCATATTCTTTGATTAGGTACTTAGGTGTGACTGGGGCCGGACAGAGTTTTTCATAAAACTTGCCGTTCGCGGGCTGGAAATAAAATTCGACCCCAAAAAAACCCGGACTTCCCAGTGTCTCACAATCTTTATCCATGGCTTCTAAATGCCTGCGCAAGGAATCTTCCCGTTCGTCAATACAGAAGATGGCCTGAAAATGTTTGTGCGTTCTGGCTTGCTCCGGACGGGTACTTTTCAATTGCTGCAAACCAGCCAAAACCTCATCGTAATAACTCCATTCAAATGCATCCTGCCAAATACGGTACACTTCATGCAGTTCGGTAGCCTTCACCTCTGCAAACAAATCAACCGTCTTGGCTTTTACTTTTTGACAAAGTGGTTTCCAGACATTGCCCAGATTTGCTTCCACGGCATCAATTTCCAGCAGCAGTTCTAATATTATCAAGTCGCTTAATTCTATCTTTTTCGGGTAAAGAATTGCCTCTGGGTGGGCTTCAAGCGCCGCTGCCATTCCGGACCATCCTCGGTGGCTGAATTGCTGGTCAAAGAGGTATTGTTCGTAAAAATCTTCATCCTCTACCAGAATGTTCAGCAGGTTTGAAATGGTACAATCCTTTTCTTCAAACAGTAGTTTTTTGACCCGTTTGGTTTTGAAAAAACTGCTAAAACTGTTGCTTTCCAGTGCCCGGATGGCTTTGAGCAATCCTTGATCTTCAAAAGGAAAATGCCACAAGGCAATGCCCTGATCCATATAGCTGCCCAGAATTCGGAACAAAAGCGGTTGAACCAGATTGTCCAAATCAATATGATACGCGCTTTTCCAATGCGCCCTCAGCCGGCCAATTCGAGGCCGGACGGTTTCATCGTATTCCTGCAAAAGCACCAGTTGTTTCCAGGCAGAAACCGTGGAAGCCCCCTTTCGATCCGCAATGACCTTATCCAAAATATCTTCTCTGATCCGCCCGATCTTGTATAATCCCCGATATTCCTCCAGATTGAAAGTAACCTTGTAACCAAAAATTTTAGATGCCTTAAAGATGGCATCATAAAACTTCATGGACTGAAAAGCATGTAGAGAATTGTGGTGGATAAAGTCTTTCAGCGGCGTTTGAGTTGGCAGCATGTGCTTCAATTCGTGCAGCACATGGGCCTCGTCAAATCGTGTGTATTTCGATTGACGGGCCGGTTCTTCCAATAAATCTTGGTGCATTAGCATAAGGCGCCGTTTAAAAAAAGTTAATTATTGGAAGTTTCCTTAATTAGATCGCGCTGGCTATTGGACGGAGTTTCAGTGTCTGGATCGGAATGGACAAAATCGGCTTCCCAGAAGTTATAGCGTTCATGAAACCCTTTGAGGGTCACCGTAATATTTTTTAACGCTGCCTTATCCCTGGCAAATTCCCGAATGCTTTCCAGCACATCAAAGTCTATGTAGGCCGTATCTGTGGCATCAATCACCACTTTTGAATTTTCAGGAAGGTCTTCAAGCGTCATTTTAATGGCTGCTTTGTTGAGAAAAGAAACCTCCTGCGATAATTTGATGGTAATGACGTCCCCAGCATGGTACTCCTCTTTGTGGAAAAAATAAGCATTCCGCATATTCCCACGTAAGATTGCAAAGGCACTGGCGACCAGGCCAATCAATACTCCTGTCAGCAAATCGGTAAATACGACTGCGACCACCGTAATAATGAAAGGCCACCACTGGTACTTCCCATTGGCCCAGGATTCTTTGAAAATGGAAATTTTGGCCAGTTTGTAACCTGTGAGTATCAGGACCGCTGCAAGTGCCGCCAGCGGAATCATGTTTAAAATAGCGGGAATCAACGCCACACAAACCAACAAAAGCATGCCGTGAATAATAGTAGAGGACTTTGTACGGGCATTGGCATTTACGTTGGCAGAACTACGCACAATGACGGAAGTAATGGGCAAGCCTCCAATAAGCCCTGAGATCATATTGCCAACGCCTTGTGCCTTTAATTCACGATTCGGGTCGCTTGTCCGCAAGTGCGGATCAATTTTATCCACCGCTTCCAAACAAAGCAAGGTCTCGATAGACGCTACAATACAGATCGTGAAAGCCACAGAAATCACTTTGGGATTCGCCCATTGTGAAAAATCCGGGAAGCTGAACTGAGCCAAAAATGCGCTTGCATCGCTTGCAACTGGTATGGTCACCAAATGCTCCGGCCGGATACCCCAAGGATCTCCAAGTGATAAAAGCAATTGATTGATCAGTACAGAGATAACTACGGCAACCAAAGCTCCCGGGATAAAACCAACCTTGCTTTTGATCGCTGGCTTTTCCCATAAGAGCATAATTCCAATAGAAATCAACGCTACCACGGTGGCTCCTGGATGAATGTACTCTGTAAGGGTGTCCCAAATAGTCAGAAATGTATTGCTACCACCTTGTTCAAAAAATGCAAAGTCGCCTTCCGCATCCTTATCGTATCCAAGTGCATGGGGTATCTGCTTCAAAATGATGATGATACCAATACCCGTCAACATCCCTTTGATAACGTTTGAAGGGAAATAGTTGGCGATCATACCCGCCCTTGCAAAGCCCAGTGCCAATTGAAAAACACCCGCCATCACTGCCGCAAGCAGAAATATATCAAAACTGCCGAGTTGTTGGATGGAAACCAATACCACTGCGGTCAAACCCGCTGCGGGGCCACTTACACTGGTATGGGAGCCGCTCAAAAAACCGACGACCAAACCGCCTACAATACCGGCGATCATACCTGAAAATAAGGGGGCACCCGAGGCGAGGGCAATGCCTAAGCAAAGCGGAAGGGCGATGAGAAATACCACCAAGCCTGAAGGAAGATCATATTTCAGATCTGCCAAAAAGTTGTTCTTTTGCATGAAGAATAAGGATGTGATTGCAGAAAACAGGTTCCGACTACGACGGAACAGAAAAAACTCCATCGTGGAGTTCGTCAAAAAGCAAAAAGGAAATCAATCAGGCTCGATCCGGAGGGGGAGAGAAAATAGATTGATGCGCGCTGTCGGGGATTTCGTCAGAATCAGCAAGGATGCTGCCCGGATGCATTAAAGAATCGGGATAGTAAAGGTAGGAAGCTTGTAAACGCTCCCTCACTTCCTTCCAGGTATCCTCTATGTCTTTTTTTGAGTCTTTTTCCTCAGACTCGGACTTCGATTCGCTCAGTTGCAACCTGTATGAGTCGGCAAAGTACGGCAGGGCATCTTCCAGGAGGATGCAGCCCAACAGTAAATAAGCCATTATGATGCCGATACGAAGACGCATAAAATTGTAAATTGCAAAGCTAAACGGAATCGCATCAAAACTGTTTACATCGTGCTAAAATCCTGCCAAATTTTACGTTCTTTTAACACTTAAAGACAAGTAAAAACAAGCATTCTTTTTTATGAAAGCACTGATTATCAATCATTTAAACGCAGATCCGAAATGTTCAGAAATACCTGAACCGAATCCCAAAAAAAGAGAAGTGGTGGTACATATACGGGCTGCAGCGCTCAACCACCGCGACTTGTTCATCACGCAAGGTCAATACTCCGACATACAATTGCCGGTCATCTTGGGCTCTGACGGGACCGGCGAATTGGAAGCTCCCTTCGCCAGGGCCAGAGCAGACAAAAAGGTCATTATCTACCCGGCCCTTGATTGGGGCGACAACCCAAATTTTCAAAGCAAAAACTTTCGAGTGCTTGGAATGCCTGAAAACGGCACCTTCGCGGAGCAAATTTGTGTTCCCCGCACAAATATCTTTCCGATGCCGGAGCATCTGAGTTGGGAACAAGCCGCAGCACTCCCTTTGGCTGGTTTAACCGCATGGCGAACGCTTTTCACCCGCTGCCAATTAAAAAAAGGGGAACGAGTACTCATCACGGGTATTGGCGGAGGCGTGGCACTCACTGCCTTACAACTCGCAGTGGCTGCCGGCTCAGAGGTTTTTGTTACTTCGGGTTCTGACGAAAAAATAGAACGGGCGGTAGCGCTCGGCGCAAAGGGTGGTGCAAACTATCGTGAAGCAGGCTGGGGAAAACAGCTCAAACAGGAGGTTGGTGGTTTTGATGTCATCATTGACTCGGCAGGAGGGGATGGGTTCGCGCTATTCCCTTCTTTGTGCAATCCAGGAGCACGGGTGGGTTTTTATGGCGGCACTTTGGGTAAGGTAAACGGGTTGAGCCTTCAGCCGCTTTTTTGGAAACAAATCAGCCTGCTCGGCAGTACGATGGGAAGCCCACGAGAATTTCGAGCGATGCTGGCTTTTGTGCAAAAGCATGAGATTGTACCGGTAGTGGATTCGGTGTTTGTGCTTTCAGAAGGCGCGAAAGCTTTTGAAAAGATGGGGAGGGGGAAACAATTTGGGAAGATCGTATTGAAAATATGAGCTGTTTTGTGACGGTTCTTTTGGTTTTTGCAATGGGACGCAGCATTTTAGTCTCCAAAAATAGCCACCGTTTAGGAGCGCAACCCAACCTTAAAAAGGATACCCAAAAGAAAAATTCCAGTTCAAATTATCTTTACGCCACGTGCGCTGGCCAAAGTGCAAATCATCTGCCACCCAGCGTTGACCATCGGGAAGGAAAGGTTTGGATAATGGAACGGCCAGATCAAGCCGCAATACAAAGAACCCAAGATTTACTCGAAGGCCCACGCCTGTACCCACGGCCAACTCCTTGTAAAAACGATTCAGCCGAAATTGTGATGCCTCCGTTGCCCCTGGGCCGGAGGTAAGCCAAATGTTGCCTGCATCCATAAACACCGCCAGCTCAGGATAGCGACCTAGAGGCATTCTGTATTCTAAACTACTCTCGATCAATAGGTTGCCTGTAAAATTCCCCACATTTAATACGTCGGAATCGGTCTCGCGAGGTATGCTTCCTGGCCCCACGGTGCGTGGTGCAAAGGCCCGCACACTGGAAGCTCCTCCAATCACAAAGCGATCAGGCAGGGCAATGGTGCCATCAGGGCGCAGCGGTATACCCGCTCCTATGGCCAATCGAAAAGCGAGTACGTTGCGTGCGTTGGTCTTTTGGTATTGACGATAGTCAGACTCTACAAACAAATTCAAGGGGCTTTCCAATGGATAGTCCTTGGGCAAGTACCGGTTTCCGATATAGCCGCTGGCCTGGGCAGCAAATCGTTGCCTGAAATAAACGGTAAGTCGGCGGGCTGGTTCCAGGCGTTGATCGAAAGTGAAAGTGTAATTGGGCTTGTATTCCAGAAAGGTCAAAAGGGTACGGGACGCTCCTGTTGAATCATTGGGGATGTCCCCAATCAATTTTTGTCGGATGCTGCGCTTGCTGGTGGTTGAGTATTGCAGACCCAGACTGAGCGGATTGGCCGCGTGAACTACCGAGCCCCTACGATTTTTTTTCCATAGATAACCACCTTCTGCCCCAATTCGCTGAAAACTTAACCCGAATCGGCCAAATTCGGGAATATTGTATTGAAAACGGTTGGTTTCGTGGCGTAAACTGAAAATAGTCGCACCAAATGCAAGCCGCCGTTTTTCAGGCAGGAATAGCATATAGGGCAGGCTGATGCGTCCAGAAACATCGCTCACCAGAAAATCTTCGAAGTCAAAATTGTCTTTGTTGGTGCGCAAATAGGCTCCATTCATCGCAACCTGCAAAGCCTCGGCGCCCCGAAATGTATTCCGATGGTGATAGGCTGCCCCGAGCCGAATCCCATAGTAAAAACTGGGCGAGAATATTGCTGAAGCAGTGCCTTCAACCCGCTCCGGTCGGTAGGGCGTAAGATAAATGCGCGCATCAAGCAAGGAATCCCCCTGAGGTGAAACATCGAAACGGATGTTGACAAATTTATACAAATTCAGGTTCAGCAGCCGGTATATGGTAGTTTTATAATCTATATTAGAATAGTATTCAACACAATGCAGAAAAATCTGTCGGTTGAGCACCTCCGCCTTGGTGGGCATATAATGGTAGACATATTGCACACATTCAAAGCGCAGGGTATCGGTTTGATGTTGTGTAGAGTCTGATTGTTTGGCGAGGTCAAAATCGGGGTATACGGTGACGGTCGCAATGCGGTACTGCTGTCTTTCGCGTTCGCTGACTTCCATTTTTACACGCAGGGTCAAGGTCATGTCGCCTGGTGGGTGCAGGGTATCCGCTTCAAACAAGAGGTTGTCGGGCGAAAAATAGTACCAGCCGTGGTTGCGCAGCGTGTCAGACAGGCGTTGGCGTTCGGCAATGAGGTTTTCTAAATAATAGGGTTCTGACGGTTTTACCAGCGATTCCGATTGTAAACTTTGGATCCTTTCCGACAGGATGCTTGAGTCTGACGAATACACTACTTTGTCTACCAATTCACGGGGGCTTCGTACCTGGACTTCATACTCCAGTTTTACCTTGTGCTTTCTTGGCTTTTCGCTGGACGTGATTTTCACTTTGAAAAAACCATCGTTGGCGGCCCGTTCTATCAGCAGTTCGCGGTGCCGGTTGGCGGTTTTGGGTTCATCCAAAATGGGGGCTTCTCCAAAACGATTGGCTACGAAGCTGCCAAAACTATTGGGTCGGCTGTTTTTGAACATGTTGTGCATGACCAACTTCGGACGCATCCACAAGATTTTTTTATTGGGACGCGGCAAGATGACGGCTTTCTTCAGATCGGTTTTAAGCAGTTTAGTTGAGCCAATTCCCTCCTCTTTTTTGATCTTGATTTTAGCGCCCGCATAAAGTCGCTCTCCTTCTTGGAGATGGCCGGTGCCCGTGCAGCCTGAACCAAACAGGATTGCGAAAGCCAGGTAGTAGATTATTGTTTGGAAGCAAAAACGTGCATTCATGGATCTACGGTTGTTTTTCTGCCAATGTTAAAAACTCATTTCTTTTTACCCCCAAATTCCTTCGTCATAATAAAACCGGCACCAGAGTTGCGCAGATTCGACGATGAGGCATTGAGTAACTCAAAACCCCGTTCTGAAAACACCGTAATTTTAAAATCGCCCTTGGGGGTAAGCGCGTATTCAACCGAAGCATTTTCCAGCGCACTGGTAGCGTCCCCACTGTTCCCTCCCACGGTGGTGCCTCCCGAAAGTTTAAAGGTCAGGCGGTCTTCAAAGAATGATTTTTGCAATCGCAACTGGTAATTGGTAGTGCCCTCTTCCTGACTGGTACCTGTATTCGTTGAACCTTCTGTAGTCGCAAAATCTACGTCAATAAAAGTTAGGTACTGATCCGCCAAAGCATTGATCTGTCCTGTCAAAAAACTACTCAAGCCTGATTGCAGCGGATTTCCGCCGCCAATATCCGCGCTGACACCCGATTCTCCAATGAAATTGCGCAACAACAGCACCCCAAACACTTGCCTTGACAACAAATTTTTGTCCTGATTCACATTGCTTAGAGCACTCTCTACCATGCCAGTCTGCTGGTTCCCAAAATTAGCGCCCAGGCTTTCTTGATCCGTTCTGTTGGGATAAATGAATTCAAAATCAACCACGGGTTCCGTCGCTGAACCTTTCAGGCTGGTTTGTAAATAGAAAGTCTGGGGCCTGCGATAAAGAGCGGTCTCTTCCGCTGATGCTACAGATAATTGATTGACTACCAATGGATAAGGTGAGGCTTTGAATTTATAGCGCGCCTTCAGATCAAGTTCCGGCTGGCGAATATCGCCAGTCCAGGTGATGGAGCTGCCGCTGCTCACCGCGAAGCTTCGCTTTACGACTGATTGGTAAGAATAATTGTACACTCCTCGTACCAATTCAACCCGACCAGCCAAGGTCATGTTGCCATTAGACAACATATCCAGTTGCAATCGGCCAATCGCTTTGCCTCGAAAATCATCGCCAGTAACGGGGTTAATTACGCTGTTGATGGTCAGGTTGGAATCAATTTCGATGCTGGCACTCAGGTTAAAGGGCTGTTTAATGACCGGGGCATCGTAAATGGCAGGTCGAACATACTGGCGCGGTGGTGGTGTGAAATACACAATGCCCTCGTGTTGGAGAGTCTGTGTGGCAACGTCATATACATAAGTAAAACTGGATTCTTTGGCTGTTTTGAGTACCAGCTGTATGTCTGGTTGGCTTAGTGGGCCGCGTATGGTTCCATCCAGGGAGACATACAATTCCCCAAAGTACACCGGGTTTTGCTGTCTGGTGGAATTCAGCACCTGCCAGCGATCTGCATGAAGGGTCAGATTGGTTTGGATGTTTGTCCAATCAGCGGAGCTTAATTTACCATTGATTTCCAAGACCTTTCCATACGGATCCATTAATTTCAGGCCATCCAATCGGACGCCCGATTCGGTAAACTCGAGGGGTGTTTCGCTTAATCCATAACGCACATTGGTCAGTACAGGCCGGAAGAACGTCTCGTGCAATTGCATCTTACCAAGAACCTTAGGCGCCACCGTTGTACCTCCTATTTTCAAATGTGCTTCTGCCCAACCTTCCAATTCGCTTAAAGTACTGGCCACAAAAAGATCAAAATTGTCATAATTCAGCCGTTCGATATCCACGACAAAATCCAGCCCGGTCTTGTTGCCTGCCAACTTGCGCGTTGATCCTTCCAGTTGAATGGATTGCCCATTCCCGGTCATTTTAAACTTGTTAATTTGAACCCCTTTAGGGTTAATACGGATTTCATTATCCGGATCTACAGTCCATGTTTGGAAATCCAAGACCTGGGTTGGCGCCAGACTGACCAAGGTTTCTTTGGTCTGTTTGTTCAGCAAGGCTTGTACTGCCAGCAAAAATCGCTCTCGGCCATCGTCGCTGAAAGCTTTGAACGAAACATCCGCGACATTGGCACGGAATCGTCCGTTAAAAACCGCATTTTCGATAAAATCTTTTTCGGCACGTTTCACCAAAGGCGAAGTCATCACGAATAAAGCCGCCGTATCGCCTGCATAGGCACGCACGTTTATAGAATCTATATCCCAGGTGCTGTACACAATTTTGGGCGCCTGAATGCTGAGGTTGAAATAGTTGCGTTGCCCTACCAACGAACCTTCCAGTTTTACAGGGTTAAGTCGGGTCAAGCCAGGAACCAAGCCAGTCGTCAGCACCTCTGTTTGCGACAAATGCAAATTCACCGAAAGAGAATCGGTACTTACGGGCGGCATTGACCCCGTTCGATCCACCACAAAATACCGATCAGCAATGTTTGAGATCGTGGTGGATAAGTCGGTCAAAGAAAAATAGCCTTTGATTTCGCCTTGAAGCCAGTCGGACGCAATATTGATTTTGTTCTGACGATTGTCCAGCTTGATATCCAGCGTCAGGTCGCCGGGCCGAATATGCACCGTATCATATTGTAAATCAATCGTTTCAATCTTAACCTGGGCCGTAAGCGTATCTACCGACAAGCCTTCGGAATGGGATAAAATGCGCATACAAACGGTCGTGGGCCGGTTGACCCATCCGAACTCGCGCATGTCTATACAATTCAGGGCCACATCCAGATCCAACACAGGAATGTTGCTGCTGAAATCTCCGGCAGCCCGAATACGCACAGCAGCCCGTTCATCGGGTGATTGCAAACCACTACTGAACCGTTTACCCTTTACATCTGCGTCAAACGTGATGTCCCTCAAAATTAGGTTGTCCCAAATAAGCGAGTCAAATTTTCCAGTCAATTGCAGGGTAGCGGTTTTTCCAAACTGAAAACCTTCACCACTCATATTCGCGGTAAACCCTACTGTTTTAAGCGGGCGCAGCGTAGTATCCACTGCCAATTGGTTCACCAGTATATTTTGAGCTACCAGATCTATTTGGTAGCTGCTATCCAGCAGCGTACCATCTAGGCGGATTTGCCCCCAACCACCTAAACCAAGTTTGATATTTCCAGCAGCGTCTTTCACAGTCCCTTTCGCCTGCCCATTCACTTTGGTAAAATCTGGTAGTTGAAGTACTTTATTGACAATGGAATCTGGCAAATAGCCCATTATTTCCTGCCGAGCCAACGAGCCATCAAACGATACATCGAAACCCAGTTGTTCGGGTGTTCTGATATTGTTAAGTAAGCCTTTGAATGCGAAGTCACTATTTACCCCACCGCGCAGCAGACGGAATTTTAAATCCGTATTCAATGCAGCGAGGGTTCCACGCAGGGTGCCATTAGCCTGTAACATATCGGGGAACCGTAAATCCTTAGCGGCTAAATACCCAAAAAAGTTATGGGGCGCATCCATTTGGTTAATTTGTAAATCCATGCCCAACTTGTCGGGATCTCTCAATTCTGATAGAGATCCAGCAATGTTAAATAAGAGCGGAGGCCCTTCTACTTCTGGGAAAGTAGCGCCCGTTTGCAAGTCTCCAATTTCCCCTTGCAAAGCCAATTGAAGACTGGCCATGCTGCCTTTCAAAGATCCTGAAGCATTCAAATAGGCCGGAAGCGGCGATGCCAGAATACTATCCATGGGTGTATCACCCACCGACATCCAACGCACCAGATCAGCCCGATTGGTTCTTATTTGGCTGATATTCAAGTTCATTCCCGATTTAGTCGGCTCCGTCAATCGCTGTACAGAGCCCGAAAAATTTGCGATGGTGCCACTCCCTGCTCTAAAGCGAATGTTACTGGTTTGCAAGTTTTCCATCCAGCCACTGAGATTGCCCGACACCTCGTAAGGCATATCCTGTAGTTTGGACAAGGCCGGGTTTTCCTGAGGAGGCAATAATACAATCAAGTCGCCGATGATACCACGTACCTGTCGCAGTTGTATCTGCATCCGATCAAAAGTTGCCTGACGGTTTTTGAGCAGCAAAACATCGCCATTGACGCTGGTTTGGTTCAGGCTGGCCAGCACGTTTTTAAGTTCGATACTACCGGGAGTTACTTTAGCAGTGGCTTTTAAGGAGTGCAGTTTTAAGCCACTTTTATCATTGCCCGACAGGGCATCCGCCCGCACAAACAGGGTATCATTTTGAAATGAGAAATCGGGCAATTGGGCATTGAGGTCGCTCAGATTGAGGTCGCCGGCATTGAGGTGGCCAGGTGTTTCAATGACTTCCGGATCGCGGTAGGCAACGGCGCTATTTTCTATCTGGATGCCCTGAGCCTGGATGGCCAGCAGGTCGTTGGCAGAACGGAGCTGAAGCTGATCCAGTTTGGTCTTTACCAGATTCGCATCCAGGTGCAGTTCCGGCGTAGAAAACAGCAGGTGCGTGCATTTAATATCTGCGTCTTTCAATAGCAGCCCAAAAGCTGGATCGGGTTTCCCAGTGTCAATGGATTTTTTCTTTTGAATCAATTTTATATCAGAATCTGCCAGCGTCAAGCCGTCCAGTTCAAAATATAGGTTTTTCAGATCCGCCTTGGTAAGGGTTGTTTCGGCTGTTCCGATATGGGCCTGGGTAGTAGATTCTGCATCATCGTCCTGCAATAGAAAATCTATTCGTTTGAGTTGCAGGGTTACCAGATCCAGCTGCAATTTCCAGGGGGAGGCTGAGGTATCTTTGGACACGGTATCCGAAGAATCCGCAGCAAATGCTTTCAACACGAAATCTATATTGGAAACACTGTCTCGGGTATGCAGATACACGCTGGCATTTTCCAGACTAACATTTTGTAATTCAATGGTTTGACTCAGCAATTTCCACATGCCGATGGATACTTCCAGTTTACCAATATGCGCTAAGGTGTCGCCTTGTTGGTCGGGCAACACGAAGTTTTCCAATGAAACCGTGGTTGGGAATTGGATCCTTACGGAACCAATTTGTACCCGAGTGCCTAGTTTTTTCTGCAAAAAGGATTCTGCCGTGTTGGTTAGACGTTGCTGCACGGCAGGTAAGGTGAGGGCATAGAATAGAGCCGCTGTCAGCAAAAGCAGCGCACAAAAAGTGTACAAGAGGAAGCGCAATAGCTTCTTCCAAGGAGGATTTTCTTTTAAATTGGCAGACATATTCAATCAGCATCGAAGGTGGGGCATTTAAGCGAGTAAATTGTTACACAATTCTGGGAAAAAATTGTACAATTCATTTATTTGGCTTGGTAACTGTCCTGAGTCTTACGCGTTCAGACACAACGAGAATTTCCTACCTTGGCTCCATCTTCACAATTCAAAACAGCAGAAACTTGTACGTATTTCATGAAAGCAAAAATCGCAACGTCCATAGCCCTGTTATTTTTTTCACTGGCCGTTTATTCCAAAGACTACAAGGCATCTTTCTTCGGTATAGAGTCCAATGGCACTACTATGAATACCCGCTCAATTCAAAAAGCCATAGATTATATCCATGAAAATGGCGGGGGGCGTTTGGTTTTTAATGTGGGTAGATTCGTTACAGGTTCAGTTTATTTAAAATCAAATGTCACCATTCATTTGGAAGAAGGGGCCATTTTGCTGGGTTCTTTAAATCCCTTTGATTATGATCGTCATGGCTATTGGACGGCACTCCTATTTGCATTTGACCAGGAAAATATCGGAATAACAGGGAAAGGAGTTATTGATGGCCGAGGCTATCCATTAGCACTCAATATTTTATCTATGATTCATAAAGGAATTATCATGGATGAAAAACTGAACAACGATCGTCCCAATGAAGGTCTTAGACCCCAAAACATATATTTTAAAGGGTGTAAAAACATAGTCATTCAAACCGTCACCATCAAAAATCCGGCGAGCTGGAATCAGCAATACGATCAGTGCAAAAACCTGCTGGTAGACAATATTACAGTTGACAGTAAAAACTACTGGAACAATGATGGGATTGATATTGTAGATTGCGACAGTGTCATGGTAAGAAACAGCTATTTCGATGCTTCTGATGATGCTATTTGTCTCAAATCGCACCGTGTTGAATTTTTATGTCAGAATGTAAAAATTGTCAATAACATGGTTCGTTCCAGTGCCAATGGAATAAAATTTGGAACTTTTTCAGTGGGCGGTTTTAAAAACATTGAGATTATTAACAATACTGTTTTCGATACCTATCGTTCCGCAATAACCTTTGCTGCGGTAGATGGGGGGATTATTGAAAACATACGGGTAGACAGTTTGAAATCCTTGAATACGGGCAATGCTATTTTCCTCAGAATAGGCGAACGGAGACCCGGCAAAAAAGGCAGCATGAAAAACATTAGTATCTCCAATGTTTATGCTGAAATTCCTGCTACAAAAGCCGATGAAGGATACCCATATGAAGGCCCTGTGGAAGATTTACCAAGGAATATTTCACCCGTATCCATCGTTGGAATGCCGGATGTTGCCATAGAGCAGATCCTTTTAAAAAACATAGAAATACATTACCCTGGCGGTGGCAATCCCAACTATGCAAAAATTGGATTAAATGAGTTGGATAAAGTACCCGAACTTCCTGCTAAATATCCTGAATTTTCTATGTTTAAAGAGTTGCCCGCTTGGGGATTTTATATACGCCATGCAAAGGGGATTGAATTTGATAATGTGACCATAACCTGTAAAAAGAAAGATTACCGAACCGCTGTTGTGCTGGATGACGTTCACGGAATTCAATTCAATCATTTGATTGTAAAAGAGCCCGGGGAAAAGAAAAAGCCTGTTTTTTCGCAGAATTCCACGGATATAAAATTCTAATGGTGCAATCACCTCAACAAATTCTCCACGGCTTGAATTGCCTTACTGGTCCGTTCCTCAAACCCACCCCCAATAATTTCATACCGTAACCCACGGGCTTCCAATTCCTGGCGCAGCCGCTCAAACATCCATTCGCGCTGCCCCTCATATTCACGCAGGCCGTCGTTCACCCAGGGAATATCCGGCGCACATAGCAGGAACAAATCGTAGCGCCTTGCATGATCCGCCCAAAAAATCCAGGGCTGACATTTGCCCTTAAAGTAAACCTCGCTCCACACTTGGGTAACAATCAAATCCGTGTCGCAAAAAAGCAGACGATTGGCATGAAGGGCCATTTCGTCTTCATGGTAAAGTTGGCCGCCCGCCACGTGCGCAAAATCAAGTTCGGTGGAGTCCATGCCAAATTTTTCGCAGTAGGTACGGCCATATTCTTCCACAAAGGCTGTGTCGAAATGCTGTGCCAACTTTTTGGCCAAATAACTTTTCCCACAACTTTCAGGGCCTACCAAAGCGATGCGCTGGATATAGTACGGGCGTACATTTTTAGGCAACAAATCCCAGTGAGCCTGCGGGTTGGCGCGAATTATTGAAGTAGGGGTGGGGAAATTTTTTCGTTCTGGATCAATTGTAATATGCTTGCAACCAATGCTTTGCGCCAACGCCTTTTGTTTTTCTCCGCTTTCAAATAATTGGGGCAAACTTCCCGATCCCGATTTCTTCGGGATGAAAATTTCGGGAAGTTGCATTAAAGTCGAACCCATCAAATGCCGCACATCCAACTCCGGAAAGGTACTTTTCACCCAATGATAGCGCTGCCAGCCGGGAATCGCATCCGATTCCTGCGACGTGACGAAAATCGTTAGTTCCTCACACAGGGTGCGGGCTTGTTCAATTAGAAAAACATGCCCTTCATGGAAGGGAGCAAATTTGCCAAGGATAAAACCGTGTGCCATGATTGATTACTTTTGCCCTCCTTTTTAAATGGGTCAGCCACTAATTGCACTAATTCGCACTAATTTTCGTGGCAATTCGTGCAATTAGTGGCAAAAAATAAAAAACACTCGCCGTGCCAAGCAGAACATCCACCACAAAGAAAGTTCAAAAAACGGGCAAGCAGTCTCCCATTCCCAAAGAAATACTTGAAAATGCTTTCCGGCTCATGGCAACTGCCAAAGCCATGACGGATATTTACGAGGCTAATTTCAAGTTCGTGAGCAAGTACGTTCATGCAACTTCGCGGGGCCATGAAGCCATTCAGCTCGCTGTCGGAATGCAGCTTCATCCACAGGATTTTGCCTACCCCTACTATCGCGACGACAGTATGTTGCTCGGCATGGGCCTCCGTCCGTATCAGCTCATGCTTCAACTTATGGCCAAACGTGACGACCCTTTTTCAGGCGGGCGCTCCTACTATTGCCACCCGTCCCTGCGTGACGAACATTTTCCAAAAATACCCCACCAAAGCAGCGCCACAGGTATGCAGGCCATCCCGGCCACCGGAGCGGCCATGGGCTTTTGGTACCATGAAAAAATGGGGACATTGCCCTTGGGAAGTGCCAAAAACGGCAAAAAGTATCATACCGAAACGGTGGTCAATTTGGACAACCCTTATCCCTATCACCATAAAGAACGCAAGGAAATGGATGCCAAGCCAGGGCTCGTTGTTTGCTCTCTTGGGGATGCTTCTGTTACGGAAGGCGAAATCTCGGAAGCCTTCCAAATGGCCGTGTTGAAAAAACTACCCATCCTGTACCTCGTGCAAGACAACGGCTGGGATATTTCTGCCAATGCCGCAGAAACCCGGGTAGCCAATGCTGCCGAATACGCCAAGGGATTTCCAGGCCTCGAAACGGTGAGTATAGAAGGCAATGATTTTGAGACTTGTTGGAATACCGTGCAGGATATTTTCGAAAAAATCCGCCGGGAACGAAGGCCGTTTTTGCTCCATGCCCGAGTGCCGCTCCTCAACCACCATACCTCCGGTGTTCGTAAAGAATGGTACCGCGACGACCTGGCCGAACACGCCCAACGCGACCCCTACCCTATTTTGCAAAAACTACTGCTGGAAAATGGCTTCTCGGCAAAAGACATTCAACAAATTGAAAATGAGGCTATTAAAACGGTAGCTTCCGATTTTAAACTGTCCAAAAACGCCGAAGACCCCAGACCGGAAGACCTTTTCACCCACGACTACGCCCCCACCCCCGTCACCGAAGAACTGGGCGAGCGCAGCCCTGCCAACGGAGAAACCAAGGTGATGGTAGATTGCGCGCTGTTTGCTATTGAGGAACTCATGCGTGAATACCCCGATTGCCTGCTTTATGGCCAGGATGTAGGCCGAAGGCTCGGCGGCGTGTTCCGCGAGGCAGCCACTTTGGCCGAAAAATTCGGCGACCACCGCGTATTCAACACGCCCATTCAGGAGGCTTTCATTGTGGGCAGCACGGCGGGCATGAGTGCGGTGGGACTTAAACCCATCGTGGAAGTACAATTTGCGGATTATATCTGGCCGGGACTAAACCAGCTTTTCACCGAAGTAGCGCGGAGTTGTTACCTGAGCAATGGCAAATGGCCGGTGAGTTGTGTACTGCGCGTTCCAATCGGAGCGTACGGGAGCGGCGGCCCTTATCACAGCAGCAGCGTAGAGAGTGTCGTGGCCCAAATCCGGGGTGTAAAAATAGCCTACCCCAGCAATGGCGCCGACTTGAAAGGGTTACTTAAAGCTGCCTGGCACGATCCGAATCCCGTCGTCATTTTTGAACACAAAGGCTTGTATTGGAGCAAAGTGCCCGGCACCGAAGCTGCCCGAACGGTGGAGCCTGACGCCGATTATATCATTCCCTTTGGCAAAGCAAGAACCGCCTTATCCGCTGATAATCAAAAGATTGAAAAGGGAGAAAGCCTTGCCATCATTACCTACGGGATGGGTGTTCACTGGGCCTTAAATGCGGCGGCACAGTTCCCAGGGCAAATCGAAATTCTAGACTTGCGTACCCTTTGTCCGCTCGATGAAGCAGCCATGTACGAAGCCGCCCAGAGGCATGGAAAGGTACTGGTGGTGACGGAGGAACAAGTAAATGGTTCGTTTGCCCAGACTTTGGCCGCAAGGATTCAGGAAAACTGCTTCAATTTTTTAGATGCGCCGGCTCGCACCATTGGAGCGGAGAACATGCCTGCAGTGCCATTGAATACAATATTGGAGCAGAGAATGATTCCTTCCATTGAGAAAGTGGCGAAAGCGATGGGGGATTTGTTGGGCTGGTAAGTACCTCAAAACCACTTCACCACGCCTTCCAGCATCCATTGCCGCACTTTCCCGCCATAGGGCGGCAGGAAGAAATCTGTATTTGGCATCCAACGCGCCTGATACAGCACCCCGCGCTGGTTGGTGAATTCCAAAAAGCCAAATTCTCCGTGGCATTTTCCTATGCCGCTGTTGTTGCTTCCGCCGAAGGGCAGTTCCGAGTTGTAAAAATGAGGTCCGCAATCGTTGACCGTCACACCGCCGCAACGGGTTTCGGCGATGACCTTGTCGGTAAGGCGGCTATCTCCACTAAAAAGGTATATGGCAAGCGCTTTGGGTTTTCCGTTGATGTACCCAATGGCTTGCTCCAATGTTTTGTATTTTCGGATCAACAATACGGGGCCAAAAATCTCCTCTTCCCAGATTTTGGCTTCCTCTGGGATTTCGGTCAAGATGGTAGGAGCAATGTAGCGTTCACTTTCATCCGTTTCGCCACCGAATACAATGGTAGCGCCTCGGTGAACAGCATCATCGAGCAATGATTTCACCCGACCAAAATGCCGCTCTTGTATCATTCTACACAGGTCAGGGCCTTGTTTTATTGCTGCCGGGGTTTTCCCATAAAACTGCTGGATTTTTGTTTTCATTTTTTCCAGCAGGGCATCATGGAGACTTTCATGCACTAACACATAGTCTGGTGCGATACAAGTTTGTCCGGCATTCATGCATTTGAGCCAGACAATTTTGGCTGCTGCGGCATCGAGGTTGGCGGATTTGTCTACCAGCACAGGGCTTTTGCCTCCTAGTTCGAGGGTAACAGAAGCTAAGTGTTCGGCGGCAGCACGCATCACGATTTTGCCTACCTGCGGACTTCCCGTGAAGAAAATGTGGTTGAAGGGCAAACTGAGCAGTTCTTGAGCGACGGTGGCATCTCCTTCAAAAAGGCTGACCTCGCCCGGCGGGAAACATTCGCCCAGGATCTTCCGAATCACGGCGTTGCAGTTGGGGGCAAATTCAGATGGTTTTAAGATAACGGTATTCCCAGCAGCAATGGCAGATACCAGCGGATCAAGCGCCAGGTTGAGTGGGAAATTCCAGGGTGAAAGAATGAGGCAAACCCCTTTGGGTTCGTATACGATTTCTGAATGGGAACGGAAAAGCGTGAGCGAACTACCTACACGTTTTGGGGTCATCCAGGATTGCAAATGCTTGATGGTGTGGCGGATTTCGTGCAGCACAACACCGAGTTCTGAAACACTCACCTCTGTCGGGCCTTTGCGCAAATCGGCCCATAAAGCGGCTTCAATATCGCTGCGGTGGCTCAGAATAGCATCAGAAAGGCGACGTAACTTGGTAATGCGTTGCTGGGCGGTACTGCGTGCCACCTCGTATTGGTGCTGTTGCTGCAAAGAAAACACGCGGTGGATATCAGATTTGAGTTCTGGACTGATGAGGGGGGCGGTGTGCAGGGAAGACATAGTGTTTTATATATTGAATTGAGTTTAACATCCTCAAAGCGTAAAGTTCGATATTTCTACGAATGTTTAGTTTTCAGGTCGCTTTTTTTAAATTTTTATTGTTGGAATTAACGGAATTTTTTTTGTATTTGTTTTGAAAAAAGGCGTTTTAAAAATTATTAAATTTGATTTAAGAATTAAATATAAAATTTAACAAAATAAATTTGCACAAGAAATTAGATGCCGCTAACATTGAGGGTTGAAACTATAGTTGGCTTAAGAAGCTCGGTAAATGCAACCAGAAACGGCTGCCCCGCGTCAAATTCTAAAGCAAAAAAACACAGTTCTTTCGCATCGTTAACCATTAAAACATTCGCTATTTTATGATGAAAGTAAGTGTGCAATCAATTCATTTTCATGCTGATGCCAAGTTGGTAGAATTTATCGAAAAGAAGATCCAGCGGCTCGACCGCTACTTCGAGAAGAACCGTACCGTAGAAGCAGAAGTGAGCCTTAAACTGCAAGAAACTGGCGGACCAGTCCATGAAAAAATAATAGAAATTAAACTCCTCCTTCCAGGTGGTTGGTTGATTGACAAAAAAACAGGTCGGTCTTTTGAGTCGGCCGTCACAGCTTCCGCCGACACCCTTAAACGACAATTACTAAGACACAAAGAAAGAACAACCACCATATCACACGTTCGATTGACTGATTTGTAAAACTGTTTCAAAAAAGCAAATTTCCAGGGACATCCCTGACAACTCAGCCACAATCAAGGCTGGAAGCCCGGTCACCCACGACCGGGCTTCGTTATTTTAGGGTTAACCGCAAAATATAAAACAGGAAAACAGGAAAATTTAAAATTAGGAGGCGACAAGCTATCAAAAGCCCAAAACTGTGGCCCTTTTCGAGTCCAAAAATCTCGGTTTTAAATTTTGCGGTTTTCCTGTTTTACATTTTGCGGTTTAAATAGAAAAAAACCCGACGACCCCAAAATCTGGAGCCGCCGGGAACGTGTCTGTTTTTACCAAACTTCTTCTATTTCTGAATCAAAATTTTGTGGACAATCTCAAAAGATTCACCTTGCAGCCGAAGCAGGTAGAGTCCTGAAGCAAGGTTTTGCAATTTGATTTGTTCTTCAAATTTCCCTCCAACACCTTGTATTTCACTGCGATAGACTTCCCGTCCAAGTGGATCCGTCAAACTTAGCGACCCGTCGAGTGTTTGAGGCAGATCAAACTTAACCCGAAAAACACCGGCATTCGGATTGGGCGAAACCAGAAGCGACTGCTCAATGACTTCTTCGTCGGTTCCAACGAGCATGCCATTAACCTGGATGTTGTCCAGGAATAGGCTGTTGCCGTAATGGCCAATATTTCTAAAGGCAAGCAACACATCATATTGCCCTAAAAAAGGCGCCAAATTAACCGTCTTGTTTTGCCATTGACTGGCGCTTGGTGTGAACTGAACGCCTGCTGCTGGCGCGGTTGACAGCCCTTCCCCACCATTCAGGAACACCCGGGTAAATGTTTTCCCACAATCGGTGGACACGAGTACTTCCAGAGAATCGCGGGCAGCCGGGTCGCCAGAAAACATGGTATAGGCCACATCGAAGCTTAAGGTAGCAGCCATCGAATTGATTAAGTGCACTCCGAACGGTCTGATCTCGTCTTTTGACCCAGCTTCGTCCACATTGTAATTGTCGAAAAACAAACTATGTTGACTGTTGCCAAAACCACCTGCATTGCTGGCAATCTGCCAGTTGTTGCCATTGCTGTTGGCATCCGTAAGCAACCATTCTCCACTCAATGCCCCACCCTCAAAAGTTTCTTCCATCGGATAATTCCCCCTGGGCACTACGGTTATGTAGCCTGCGATACCCGTAAAACCCGAAAAACCCGAGCTTTGGTCCACAATATCCAAAAACACAGGCCAAGTCCCTGGCGTGTCGTAGGTTACGACCGGGTTTCCTTCAGAGGAGGAATTCGGAGTGCCTCCAGAAAAAGTCCAGGTGTAATTTGAGTTTCCCGCATCGCTGGATCGGTTGTGAAAATGGACAGGACTGCCCACGCACCAGTTTTTGTCATAGTCGCTGGCGAACTGAGCGGACAGATATTCATCATTGCCATCTTCCCAGGGACGCACCCAGGTCCCAAGCCCGTTAGTGCCCATAACCAGTAATTGTTCAGAATATAAATACAACAAACGCTCGGCCTCCACCACCGGAAACAAACCATTGGAAATGTTTTCAAGGCCCGTGTTAGAAAAGCGGAACACGCCTCCTTTGTCCGTCGCAACTACCAGATAATATTTGGAACCAGTTATAGAAAGCAGGGACATGACCTTGAGGCCATCCAGCTGCGGATCGAGCAACGGATTCCAGTTGGATCCCCCATCGCCTGAAACCAGAATCTTGGTGTTATCAGTACCGTTTTCATCCGAACGGTATATCAATTGATCCCCAGCAACGGTAAAAATATAATTGCTGGGTAAACTTTGTATCACAGTAGTCCAGGTACGCCCGCGGTTGACACTTCGGTGAAAGCCAAAATTTCCGGTTTGGGTATCTTCTGTTTTCAAGTACATATTATCCCCGTTTAAAGGGGATTGCTCGAACCATTCTATCCGTTTGTTGGCGCCAAAATCAAACAGCACTTTTGCCGTTTTGCCATCATCCTCGCTTCGGCAAAATTTACCATCATGCCCCCAAAACAGGATACGGGGATTGTTTTTGTCAAAAAGGATGCGGCTGGCGCGATTTTGGCGGTAGTCAAGGCTGGGATTCGGCTTCCAGGCCGCCTGATCCAGAATACTTGGATAGGGTGTTATGGCGCCACTGGCATCATTAGGGAGCACTGTGCCCATATTTGGCTGGTCTACAAACCACATTTTTGGTTCAGCACCGTATTGTGCAAATCCAGTCGCCGACTCAGCACCTCCAGCGTGTTTCCAGCCCGATCCATTAAAGCCATATTGTCCATTCCAAACGTTGTTCCCGTTGTGAAACGAGCCTCCCCCGAAGAGGAGCTGCCGCTTATCCATATCGAAGCCCCAGAGTTCGTTGGCGTATATCCCCAGGTTGCGGGCTTCATGCGCATCTAGCAATCCATTGCTCGTGTAGTTGATGCCGCCATCGCTGCACCAAAACAATTCTTCGGTTGTTGCCGATGTGGCCCGGCCAACAAATCGCCGAATATCCGGGTGAACATGTTTAACGTTCCCGTTGTAACCACCCCTTACCTGCCAGGTGCTGCCGCCGTCCAAGGATTCCCACATAGATAATCCTCCGACATAAAGGTGATCGGCATTAATCTGGGAAGCGTAAATGGCATTATTGAGATAGGTGACCTGGTTGTAGGCATATTGATTCGGAGGAACATCATACCCACCATGCCCCCAACTGACCAGATTGGGGCGGTCTGTCAGGTTGTAAGGTCGGCCCAGATAATTGGTTTTCCGCGTCCAGTTTACACCAGCGTTGTCGCTGCTGTAAATGCCCACGAAACCATCCAGTTTCAGGTTGGCATTCGCATCGGAACCAGCCTCATTGAGCATGACGTACACCCGATCCGGAGCAGCTGGTGTCACTACGATCCGGCCACCCCAAATATTAAGTTTGCCTTCGTCATTGGTGGGAATATCAAACCAGCCATCGTTATAAATGAGCCAGCTGGCCCCTTGGTTTTCTGAGCGGCAGAATATCGTTGATTTTGAGGAGGGCAAATACAACAGGCAGTACAGATAGTTGGGGTTCGTAGGATGCTCGGCAATGGACGTAACTTGTCCGCCCCCAAAAGCGTTCAGCCCAAAATTTTCTTTCCAGCTGTCCCCAAAGTCATTGGAAACAAACAGGCCTGCACTGGTCGCAGCGTACAAATAGTTTCCATCATGTTTGGAATGGATGATTTGGTAGGTTTGATAATTGTCTGGAATATCATCCCCAGGAAATCCGGAGGGTTGGATAAAATGTTCCTTCCAGGTGGCTCCAGCATCGCCGGAGCTCATGATTTTTCCTGGCACTCCGATGAATACAATACCGTTATTTACGGTCTCGCCTACCGCGACTGCTTGTACCCACCTGAAATTCTGGTCGTCGCCAATATGTTTCCAGCTGGCTCCAGTGTCGGTGCTTCTGAACAAGCCTCCGCTTTCTGTGGCCGCATACATGACATTTGGATGGTTGCGCGAGCGGGCAAGGTCGAAAACATTGGCTTGCCAGGAAATTGGTTTGTCGCTTTTTTCATCAAACACGACTGCGGGGCCGAAAGGGGCCCATTTATCCGCATTGCGGTCGGACGCAACCCCCTCGGGATGAACATGTTCGGCCAATGCTTTGCGATTTTCTTCGGCTTCCTTGGAAAAATCAACAAAACCATCCGGTGTAATGTAATTGGAGGTTTGGCTTCGCCAGGTTTTGTACAGGTGTTCGTACTGGTTTTTGAACTTTTTGCCGGCGGTCTCTGGATTGGCCTTATGGGCGGCTTTTTTCGGAGCAATTTCTGCGGTGTAATACTGATTGTACAAATCAGCGACCTGTTTCACATTCGCTTTTGGGGCACAAATGGCCTTTACAAAAGCTGGAACTGAAGGGTCGTCGAGTTGATCTGATATGGTTTGCCATTGTGCTTGGCCCGTCCAGGGCAGGAATAAGGCAAACATGAGGATTGCAAACTGCAAACGCAGTGCAGGGAGAAACAGATTCTTTTTCATTGTAAAAAGTGTTTGGTAAAAAACTGCTTCAAATATGGCCTTGCCAGATAGCCTGCCGCTGAAGTTTGGTCACGAATGGATGGAATATGGTCTTGAATGTTGGGGATTTTGATCATGGATGGCTGATGGAATGAGTCGTTATCCCAAATTTTGAGTAAACACGTCCCAGCGGGACGGAATCTTTGTAGAAATGGTTTTTTGTAATCGAAAGCGTGCCGTAGGTACGCTATCTAAAACGCACAGATAGCGTACCTACGGCACGCCAACCTACATATTCGCCTGTTTTCTACCAAGATTCAGTCCCTCTGGGACTTTTAAAAAAATCGGACGATTCAGGTCTGTGATAACTGCTCAAAAAGTTTGAAACTTTCGGGCAGTTTACAGACCAATTTAGCCTTTAATACAAACCGATTCAAGGATGAAAAAGATAATGTTTCTCCTGACCGTCTTGCCCTGTTGGCTTTGGGCACAGACTGGCGACCCCATGGATAGTTTGCAAAAAATCGCGGCCCAAAAACGAGCATCCCAAGATCATCTTGGCGAGGCAACGGCGTTGTTTGAGATCGGGAATATTTACTATGAAAAACAGGAGGACAAAACCGCACTGGAATTTATTCAAAAAGCATTGCAACGGCTTCCGGAGGGAAACCCAAAACTAAAAGGTCGGCTTTTGTACCGAAAAGCGATGCTGCTGTACTTTATTGGACAGGATTTCTCGCAATCGCTGCCCATTTTGGATTCCGCTTATATTCTATTGAAACCCTCCAACGACCCTCAAATTTTAGCCCCCTTTTTGCAGTCCTATGGCACCTTCCTGACACAAAATTTACAGTATAAAAAAGCGCTGAAAATATTGCTGGAAACAGAACAGATTTGCCTCCGAAACGCCGAATTAGGTACGACTGACCGAATGCTTAATCTCTATTCAAACCTCTTATCGGCGGCCTATTCTTTAGGCGATTACAAGGCCGCACTCACGTTTGCCCGGAAAGGGATAGAGGCCGGCAACGAAAGCAAAAACTACGAATTGATCGCGGACTTATATTATAACAATGCACTGACATTGTCCGCTCTGGGCTATGATAAAGATGCCGAACTGAGTTATCTTAAATCATTGGAACTGAGCAAAAAAGGCAACGTTGCGAGCGGGATCATCAACGCAAAAACGGCTTTGGGCGAATATTACAACAGCCAAAATCAAACAAGATTGGGGCTTCGATACCTCGCAGAAGCCAAAGCGGCGGCTGCCAAGGCCCAGGATTTATATGCCGTAGCGGTGGTGAACAAAATGGAAGCGGTACATTACTTCGGTCAGAAAAACTATCCAAGCGCCCTTGCTGCGATAGACAGTTGCATTCAGTATTTTGAGAAAAACAATGACCCAAGGCTTATTCAGGGCGTTTTTTATGAGAAGGCAAAAATTTTGAAGGCCCGCAACCAGTTGGAAGAAGCAGTCTTGTGGGCCAAAAAAGAATTGGAAAAAGCACAGCAAGCCAACAGCTATTCCTACATCAACAGTAGCTATTTATTGCTTTCAGAAATAGAAAAATCACGCAGCAACTTCGAACAAGCCCTTGACTACCACGAACGCTATACTGCCTATAAAGACAGTGTTTACACCAGCGAATTGGAAAGCAAATTGGCGGAAGAGCATACCAAACAAAACATTGAAGCAGAACAAGATGCGAGACAAAAGGCAGAATTGGAAACGGATTTGCTCCATTCACGCAACCAATTTTTCGTCGCCATTGCATTCGGTCTCTTAATAATATTATTGGTAGGCGGTTACTTGTTCTGGCAATTGCGTAAATCAAGGCAACAACTTGAAAAACAAAATCTCCAATTGTCACAACTCAATGCCACCAAAGACAAATTTTTTGGCATCATTGCACACGATCTGCGCAACCCACTGACGGCTTTTCAAGGCGTAGGTGAACAACTGAATTACTATTTAGAAAAAGGCGACACCGCTAAATTGCACAAAATCAGTGGTTTAATCGCTAAAAGCGCAGCAAATCTCAGCGGACTGCTTGACAATTTGCTTTCCTGGGCTTTGCTTAATCGCGGCATGATTCCCTACAGTCCAGAACCACTTGATCTGGCGACCGAAGCTGCTGCCAATTTTGAGATTCATGGAAATGCGGCTGCCGCCAAAAACATCCAACTCGAAAACAACATCCCCGAAGACCTTAAAGTACAAGCTGATCGAAACGCTTTGCAAGCCATTCTTCGTAACCTTGTGGGCAACGCCGTGAAATTTACCCCGGCGGGCGGACGTGTAACATTGGGCTGTGAAGAAAAAGACCACAAGGTTTTCATCGCTGTAAATGACACAGGAACAGGCATTGCAACCGAGAAATTAGCCCAGCTTTTTACCCTGGAAAAACGCAGCGAACACGGCACCGAAGGAGAAAAAGGCGCGGGTCTCGGACTTTTGCTTTGTAAAGAATTGGTTGAATTGAATCAGGGTATCTTGCGCGTGTTCAGTGTCCAGGGGCAAGGCTCAAAATTTGAATTTTCGTTGCCGAAGGGATAACCTCCATAAGTTGGGGATTTGGTTAATTGGGGATTTGGATATTCGAGTAACCAAGCTTGGCATCCCAAATAACCAAATCCCCAACCAACCAAATCCACAATATTCATGAAGATCCTCATCGTAGAAGACGAACCCATCCATGCCGACCGCTTTGAAATGCTGGCCGAGCAATTAGGTTATGAAGTCGCGGGCATCTGCGACAATGCCTTTGATGCCCTGGATTGTTTTCACCAAAAAGCACCAGATTTGCTACTCTTGGACATCCATATTCGTGGCGAAGTAGATGGAATCCAGCTGGCAGAGCGCATCAACCAGACACGCCCCATGCCCATTGTGTTCGTCACCTCGATGCAAGACGACGAAACTTTTGCGCGCGCCCAAAGCGTCCACCCGATTGCCTTTATACTCAAACCTTTCGATACACTGCAACTCCAAAGAGCCATTGAATTGGCCGTTAGTCGCCTGTCCTCCAATCCTACTCCGGCCTTAAGTAATTTTGAACAAAACGACCTGGTGTTGCCCGACTGCCTTTTTGTAAAAGTACGGGAAAAGTTGGAAAAAGTCATCTTTGACGATATTCTGTTCCTCGAATCAGAGGGCCGCTACACGATGCTCCACACCGTTGGAGGACGTAAATTTGCCATTAGGATCCCCCTTGGCGAATTGGAGGAAAAACTTCCCACGAGTCGTTTTGCCCGAACACACCGCAGTTACCTCATCAATCTGAAATGGCTGCAAAGCGTTGATTTACAGGACATGTTGGTCCTGGTGAAAGATAAAACCGTATCACTCAGCAAAGGATTTCGAGACCAAATATTGGCCAGATTGGATCAAGTTTGAAAGAATAGGCCGTTTTTTCACTTTACACCTTTGATAGAAACCGCGCAACCGCCCCCAGCAACCAGACTAATGTCCAATTGCTGCCCTTTCTTCACCTTGACTTTTCTGATGGCCACCGGATACGGATTGTCCAGATAGTGTGCGCCTTTGCCATCCTCATACATCGTGGCCTCGTAGGTTTTGCCTGATTCCAGAAAATCCAGTTTGACCTTGAATTGGCGTGGTGTTTCGTCGGTCATGCTGCCGATGAACCAATCACCGGATTTTTTCTCACGTCGTGCGGTGGTCACGAAATCACCGACCGCTGCATTCAGCACTTTGGTGTCCGACCAATCGGTTGGCACATCGCGTATGAACTGGAATACATCGGGGCGTTTTTCGTAGTTCTCCGGCAAATCGGCGGCCATTTGGAGCGGGGAATACAAGGTGACGTACAGCGCAAGTTGTTTGGCAACCGTTGTGCGGACGCGGTCTTTTTTCGCCTTGTCGAATTGATTGAGTTCCACCTGAAAGATACCCGGCGTATAATCCATCGGTCCACCCAGCAAGCGGGTAAAAATGAGCGTGAGTTCGTGACTGGGGTCGTTGCCCTTGCTCCAGGCGTTGAATTCCTGACCGCGTGCAGCCTCCGAAGCCATAAAATTGGGCCATGTGCGATGTAATCCACTGGGGCGCACCGGCTCGTGGGCACAAACCATGATTTTTTTCTCGGCGCTGCGGCGCAGCACTTCGTTGTAATGGTTGATCATTTCCTGACCATCATGCCATTCGCCTTTGGGCTGGATGAACCCAACGTAGCCAGTTTTGATGGCGTTGAATCCGTTTTTTAGGTAATAATCGTATGCCGCATCCATTTGCCGTTCATAACTGGCGATGGCAGAACCCGTTTCGTTGTGGACTATAATCTTCACATTCTTTTCTTTGGCATAGCGACTGATTTCGGCCATGTCGAAGTCCGGGTAGGGTTTTGTGAAGTCAAAAATCTCTGGTCGCATTACATTGAACCAATCCTCCCAGCCCTCGAACCAACCTTCCACCAGCACACCAGCAAAACCGTTTTTAGAAGCAAAATCTATGTAACGTTTTACATTGTCAGTATTCGCGCCGTGTTTGCCTGTGGGCTTTCCATCTTTATCGCGGTAATCCCAGCCGGATTTCCCGACATGGAGTTCCCACCAAATGCCGACGTATTTCTGTGGTTTTATCCAAGATAAATCTCCTTTGATTTTGCAAGGTTCATTCAGATTGAGAATCAAACGATTCGTCAGCAAACCGCCTGCATCCGGGCTGAGAAGCACGGCGCGCCAAGGGGTATGGAAGGGCAACTTATTGATTGACTTTACGGTAGAGTCTGCCGTTGGAATGATAAAGGTTTTAAACGTGTGCGTTTTACGATCGAGTTCCAGGTGCATTGCCCCATAATCCAGCAAAGCAGCATCAGCGATGGACATACAAAAGCCCGACTGATCTTGCATCGTCACAGGCGTTTGCACGGCATGTACGTTGGTGATATGCTGCACAAAAGGCTCAATATCCGTCAGGTGCCGGGTTGCATCTATTTCGCTTATTTTCGAGTTGGTGTAGGTGTGTTCATTCGAATCCCAGTCGCTGGGCGCCCACCAGGCAGTATAGTCTGCCGTCATTTGAAATTCTGTAATTTCGTCCAGCACCACGATTTCGCTCGTTTTGTCCTTTTTAGGGAATTCGTAGCGAAAGCCTACCCCATCGTCGTACACCCGAAAAACGATATCAAAACGCAATCCATCAGCGCTGACCAGCTTGAGGGTGATGGCTTTGTACTCGTTTTTAATTTTGTCCTCCTCCCCCCAGACGGGTTTCCAGGTGTTTTTTTCTGAGGAAGTACCGTCGCCAATCCATTTCAAACCCGTGGTCAGATCATGGCCACGCAAGCGAAGCCCTAGTCGGGATTGGCCTACTACCTCTTTGCCTTGAAACCTAATTTTGTAACTTGCTTCACCCATTTCGTTCAGCATCAAAGTGGCCTGAATGCGGTTATTGGGGGATATCACTGCTTTAGAAAAAGCTTGCGCCAGGCTGGAAGTGATGCTTACAGCAAGGAGTAGAAGCGCGAGAAGGATTCTTTTTGTCATGTGTGAAAGGAATAATTTTGGGTGCAAATCAACACAAATAGAGCAAGGGCTAAGCATAAAATTAAAGCCGACTCTAAATCAACGAATTACCGTCACGTTTCCTGAAAGGACCAGTTGTAAACCATCCTTAAATCTCAATTTTGCCACCCAGACAAATACGCCGGGATTTACCGGTTGGCCCCGAAAATTTCCGTCCCAGCCATTTTCTTCGTCATTGGGCAACAGATTTTCTTTCCAATAGACCCATTCACCCCAACGATCAAAGACAGAAAGTTGCTCTACCTTTTCCAAGGATGCATCGGCGTACACAGTGAAATAATCATTCGTCCCATCGTCATTTGGATGAAAAACGTTGGGGACATAAACATTTCGCTTTAAGACAAGCAGGTCAATGAGGTGCAAACTGTCACAACCTTTTACCGTCTCGTAAAGGAACGGATATTGACCTGGTGTGTCCGTCCGCTTACCATCCGGCAATTGATAATACCCTCCTTCATATATGGTGACGGTCTCTTGGGTAACCACCGAATCAATCAATTCAAGCACTGGCAAACCATTCAATATTGTTATGCAACCCATTGAATCTGTGACCGTTACAGCATATAAATCTGCAGATAATGCAGGAAAATAACCTTGTGGAGTGGGGCCTGAACCATTGTTTATCTGGTAAGCATAACTGCCAGTCCCCCCGCTTGCAGAAACGGCTACAAATCCAAACGGGTGCAGACAATCCACATTCCCGATACTATCCAACTGAAGTATCAATGGTTCGTCATTCTGGATTTCGAAGGTACTCAGGTGGGTGCATCCAGCGGCATCGCGCAGGGTGCTGGAATAATTCCCGGCGGTCAAACCTGAAAACACAGCGCTTGACTGCCAGGGTCCGCTATTGATCTGAAACTCAAACGGTGCTGTGCCAGAAATTGCCGCCAAAGCAATCGTTCCCCCCATGGTACAAGTTGGTTGTACAAGCGAAAGCAACGAATCCAACACGGGCGGC